>Ga0247825_10000230_pt1 | contig 34059 bp, 26 predicted proteins | sample 13C_Vanillin_Day_FD_194413 | JGI IMG/M metagenome (GOLD analysis project Ga0247825, IMG submission 194413) | Soil microbial communities from agricultural site in Penn Yan, New York, United States - 13C_Vanillin_Day48 | ecosystem: Environmental > Terrestrial > Soil > Agricultural land | place... | reverse complement strand
GGGACCCCGATTTGCGGCCAGCTGCCGTAGTAGCCGCGTGAGCCGCGCGGCGCGTGCTCGACGGCCATCAGCACGGCGCCACCCCATTCACCGCCGACGCCGAACCCCTGCGCGATGCGGAGGACGACCAGCACCACCGCTGCCCAGGGGCCGATCTGCTCATAGGTGGGGAGGAGTCCAATCAGAAAGGTCGCGACTCCCATCACCACGAGCGTGAGCACGAGCATCGACTTGCGGCCGATGCGGTCGCCGTAGTGGCCGATGATGATCCCGCCGATCGGACGGGCCACGAAACCGACGGTGTAGGTGCCGAACGCCGCGAGGGTGCCCATCAACGGGTCGAACGTGGGGAAAAACAGGCGGTTGAAGACCAGCGCCGCCGCCGTGCCGTAGAGAAAAAAGTCGTACCACTCGATGGTGGTTCCGATCAGGCTGGCGAGCGCGACAGTGCGAACAGAGCTCGTCGTCGGCTGGTGAGTGGCAGTTGAGGCCATTGCCCCGCGCACGGTACCACACTCGCGTGGCTTCCAGCGTCGGGCGCGGACACCAGCGCCCTCTCGCATTGAGTATGATTCACCGTTCATGCATCCGGAACTTCAGGAATCCATAGATCTGCACGAGGCCATCGTGGCCGAAGCGGGAAACGCACTCGTCGGGTACGACACGGAAAAGGCGCTGGCGAACGTCGTCCTGCTCTCTGAAATCCCCACGACGTACGACAAGGACCAGAAGCGGCAGGTCAACGCCGGCAACCTGCTGCTTCGCGGCGTTCCTGGTGTCGGCAAGACGTTCTTCGGCGTCATTCTGGCGGCGATTTCCAACGCCAAGTTCGCGCGGCTCCAGGGACGCGCGGACCTGCAGCCGACGGAAATCGTCGGCTTCCAGATGATCAACCCGGCGACCGGCGAGTTCATCACCGAGTTCGGACCGCTGGCCTCCGCTGAAGTCATCCTGCTCGACGAGATCAACCGCATCCCGCTGAAGTCACAGAGCGCGTTTCTCGAAGGCCTGCAGGACCGGACGGTGACTGTCGGCAAGACGACCTACGAGCTGGCGCCTTTCAGCTTCGCGATTGCGACGATGAACCCGGTCGAGCTCGGCCAGGGCACCTTCCCCCTGTCGGAGGCGGCGACGGATCGCTTCGCGATCATGATCAACATCGCCTATCTGCCGCCGGCCGAGGAAGAGAAGCTGGTCAGCTTCGATTTCAAGCAGGTGCGCCTGAAGCCGCTGATTCCGAAGGAGCGGATCATCGAGCTGCGCTCCGTGATCACCCGCGAAGTCTTCATGCACGACTCCATTGCCAAGTACATCCGACGGCTTGTCGGCGCCACGCGACCCTACAGCGCCGAAAGCGAATGGCACCAGCGCTCGCCGTCCGAGCTGGTCGAGAAGTGCGTTGATCTGGGCGCATCGCCCCGCGCGACGATCTGCTGGGGCCGCCTGGTGAAGGTCTGGGCGCTGCTGATGCACCGCCGCGCCGAGGTGTACCCCGAGGACGTGCAGGAGCTGTCGCGCTACATCCTTGCCCACAGAGTCTGGCTTGGCCCGCACGCCGCGAGTCACGGCGTCACCGTGGAGATGGTGATCGACGACATCGTCGATCGTGTGCCAGTGCCATGAAGGCAGCGTCCGCGGCCCCCGCGACGGACGACAACGCGCTCGTCAACCTGCGCGAGATTGCTGAGATCGAGCTCTTCATCATCAAGCGGATGAAGGAGTTCACGCTGGGCGATCACGCCAGCGTCTTCAAGGGGAGCGGCTTCAACTTCGTCGGCGTGCGCGACTGGGAGCCGGGCGACCGGATGTCGTCGATCGACTGGGCGCAGTCGTCGATGACGAACTTCAGCCCGATGATTACCCGCGACTTCGAGCAGGACAGCAACGCCACGATCGTGGCGGTCGCCGACGCCTCGCTCTCCACGCGCTGCGGCGTACACGGCGTGCCAATCGCCGCGGCCATCGCACGGGCCGTAGCCGCCGCGGGCCTCTCGGCGATGTTCTTTCAGGACCTGTTCGGGCTGGTGACATTCAACGATCGATTCGAGCAGCTGGCATCCGCCCGTCCACGGATCGGCCGCTCGCACCTGCTGTACTGCCTCGATCTCTACGACAAGCGACGCACACTCGAGCCTGGCGAAGAGCGTCGCGACATCATCGTCGCCGTCGAGAGCCAGCTGCGGAAGGCCTCGCTCGTTCCGGTCATCTCCGACTTCCTGTTTCCTGACGCCGACCGCTTGATCAAGGAACTGGCGCTCCTGAACGCGGTGCACGACGTCTTTCTGCTGATTGCCGATGTTCGCTTCGCCTATCAGCTCCCGTCGGTGTCTGACGGATGGATCGAAGCCTACGACGTCGAGAGTGGCCGCACGCGGGTGCTCTCGCGGCGGGAGCTTCGGAGGCTGGCGGATCGCGTGGTTGCCTGGCAGGAGCGCATCGAGGCGCTGGCGCGAGATTCGGGACTCGACGTGGTCCGCGTCGGGCTGGATCGGTGGCAGATGGAGACATCGCTGGTCGAATTCACCGCCGAACGGCGGCTGCGGAAGATGTAATGAGGAACAGACACGCTATGAACGCACAACGATTTGCCGTCGCTCTGCTGATTCTGGCGGCGCTCGGGCCGCTTCCGGCCACGGCACAAACGAAGCGGGCGCCGCGGCCCGGTGAAGTCGAGTCGGATCCGATCCGCTGCTGGTGGAAAGCGGACCGCAGTGCGATTCGCGTCGGCGAGCGGTTCACGCTGGTGCTGACCTGCGGCGTCATCGAGACGTCGAGCATCAAAGTGGTACCGGCGGCGAACCAGCTCGAGCCCGGCGCGGTCTCGCTCACGCCGTTCGAAGCCGTGGCGGGCACCCGTCACGAGGACGTCGTCGTTCCGCCGTGGCGGTACATCCAGTTCGAGTACTCGATGCGCCTGCTGGCTGAAGGGTTCTTCGGCCAGGAAGTGAACATCCCGGCGCTGACCGTAACCTACAACCTGCAGTCGCCTGGCACCGGAAATACGGAAGGACGCGATCAGAGCTACGTCCTCCCCGCGCTGCCGATGCGGGTGCTGTCGATCGTTCCCCGCGCCGCCTCCGACATCCGTGACGCATCGGGTCAGACGTTCGCCAACGTCGAATCGCGCAGGAACCGGGCCACTGCCGCAGTCGTCGGCTCGTCGATCGCGTTCGCCGTTGCGGCCGTGCTGACGGGTCTGGCGCTGGTGACGCTGGCGGGCAGGTTCCGCGTTCGTGGTGCGAAGACGGTCCGGCCGCTTGCTCCCGCGACGATTCTGCGCGGCAGCCTCGGCGCGCTGCGCAGCGCGCGCAACGCCGCGGCCAGAGAGGGGTGGACGGTGCCGCTGATGGCTCGCGCGATTGCCGCCCTGCGTATCGCAGGGGCGGTGTCCCTCGGCCGTCAGGTGGCGCAGACGCATGTCGCTAACGGCGCGGTCGAACGCGTGGGCCAGCTCGAAGTGCGTACCGGGCTGCTCAAGCGCAGGAAGGTCCTGCTCTCGGCGGCGACGACACCGGCGGCGCTGCTGGCGGCGATCGAGAACGGCAAGGGCGCGGCGTCACGCGAGACGCTGCAGCCGATCATGGACGCGCTCCAGCAGTTCAACGTGGTGGTCTATAGCCGTGCCGGCGAGGCTGATTCGATGTCGCTGACCAACGCGGTTGACAGGGCCAGCGAAGCGGTCAATCGGATGTGGACGCGGTCGCTGATTCCGTTCCGGGCGCAGCGCGCGGCAGCAGCTCCCGTCATGCCGGCGACACGAGCGGGGTCTGCGGCCTAGAAACTGAAGACCGAAGTGACAGAGGCCTTTCTCATCACGCTTCGCAGCACCTTTGACGAGTGGCTGCGCACCCGATGGCGGGATCTGCAGTTTGCCGACGTGCAGACGGCGCTGCTCGCGTTCGTCGTGCTCGCCGCGATTGCGGGACTGGTCCTTTTCGCGCGCGCGATGCTCGGCACTCGCGCCGGGCGTACGCACGTCACCCTGCCGTCCCTCCTGCCCGGCATGCGGCGGTCGCCACTCGCCCTCGCGCGGCACGTGCCGCTCATGCTCTTCGTGGCCGGCTTGCCTTTCTTCGGCATCGCGCTCGCGGATCCGCACACCGGTTTCGCGCGCGAGGAAGTGTCGTATCCCGGCCGCCGGATCGCCCTGCTCGTGGACGCCTCGACCAGCATGGTCATGCAGTTCAAGACCGAGACGATGAAGACGCAGGGCGAGGCGACGTTCTTCACGGCGGTCGCTGGCGCCGAGCAGTTCATCAAGCGGCGGATGAATGGTCCCTACCGCGATCTCGTCGCGCTGATTCAGTTCGGCAATCAGGCGTACGTCGTCACGCCGTTCACGACCGATTACGAGAACATCCTGCTCAGCATCCGGCTGGTGAGCGACCCGCGCGAGTGGGGACGCTTCAGCGACTGGGGGACGACCATCATCGAGGGCATCGAGCAGGCCACGAAGCTCTTCAAGACGTTCTCGTTCGTCAACGCTTCCGGCAACCTGATGGTCGTTTTCACCGACGGGCGTGATTCGGACCTGCAGCCGAAGGGGCGGCCGGTGGAGAACCTGATCGCCGAGGCTCGCACCTGGAAAATCCCGGTGCACATGGTGCGCACGGCGTACAACCGCCGCGAGGGTGAGGTCGTGCAGGACAAGATCTGGCGGCCCACCGTCGAGCGCACGGGCGGCCGGTTCTACGCCGTTTACGACGAGGAGTCGATGCTGCGCACGCTGCGGGAGATCGATCGGCTGTCGCCCGGCCGGATCGATGTCCGCGAGTACAGCGTGCAGCGCCCGCGCTACGCCGGCTACGCGCTCATTGCGACGGCGCTATGGTTGGTCGCTGCGTTCCTGAAGCTGGGATTCGGAGTGTTTCGCACGTTCCCGTAGTTGGCAGTTCCCGGAGTTGGTCGAGGCCGGCTTTCAGTCGGCCCTGGAGGAAGTCGTGAAGAGCGTGACCGCCTATCTCGTCGCCGCGTTGGTCTTTCTTGCTGCCGGCATCGCCGGTCTGACGGCGTCGCGCTTCGAGCGCGCGCTGGCGGACGCGCAGGAGCGGACGAGCACGCAGCAGTATCGACTGGCGCAGGAGAGCCTCGCCGACGCGGACGGCTATCTGCGCTACGCGCGCTGGGTGCCGGGCGTCGGCGAGAAGACGACCCGGGAGGTCCGTGCCCGCCAGGCGGCGCTTCTGTACTGGCAGGGTGACTTCGCGAAGGTCCTGCCCGCACAGGCCGAGCCGGTTGCGGCGGTGGACGAGTCCAACGTCGAGCTGCAGCTGGTCGTCGCGAACGCGGCATTCCGGACGGGACTCGTCGGCGTGACGGAGCGGGCGGCCGCGCTCCAGGCGCTGAGCGAAGCGGCCAACGGCTACATGACCGTGCTCAAGAACAACACGTGGCACGAAGAGGCGGCGTACAACTACGAATACGTGATCCGCCTGCGCGACGAGATCGCCAAGGGCCGTCGTCCGCCATCAGATCAGCCGCAGCAGGGGATGGAGCTCGGAGAAAACGGTGCGCCGTCAGACGCCACGAGCACCAAGGGCTTCCAGATCTACGTGCCGCTCCAGGGCGAGGAGAAATCACCGGAGGGCGGCGACGCCGGCAAGGCCACTGAGAAGGTACGCAAAGGGTGATTCCGAAGGACTTCCTCGAGACGATCCGTTTCGAGTCGCCGGCGCTGCTCTGGCTGCTGGTGGTCCCGGCCGCGCTGTTCGTGCTCTGGTGCTGGCGCGTTGCCCGCCGCCGTGCCGACGCCAGACGGCTTGTCGCCGCGCGCGTGCTGCCGGTGCGCGAGCGCTACAACTTCGCCGGTGACCTCACCTTCTGGCTCGCGGCGCTGCTGGCCTCCACGCTGTGCATCGTGGCCATCGCCAAGCCCCAGGCTCGCATCGCCCTCTCGCGCCGTGCCAGCGCCGACATCGTCATCCTTCAGGACGCCTCGGCGTCGATGTATGTCTCTGACGTCCGGCCCGATCGCTGGCGCCGATCCGTTGCCTTTCTGCGGACCTTTGCCGAGGCCCTCAGCTGGCGCGGCGATCGCGTAGCGCTGGCGCTCTTCGCGCAGCTGGCCGCGCCCCAGGTCCGCCTGACGAAGGATCCGAACTCGCTGTTCTTCTTTCTCGATCATCTGGGCGACCATTCGCCGTTCGCGCTCGAGAATCTGACCACGTGGGATACCAACATCGAAGAGGGCATCCGCTGGGGTCTGAACCTGATCGAAAAGGACGAGCAGCTCTTCGGCAAGAGTGGCAACCCGAAGGCCTTTCTGGTGGTGTCGGACGGGCAGTCGTGGACGGGTGACGTCGCGCGTGCCCTGCAGACCGCAAAGGACCGCAAGGTTCCCGTATTCGTCGTCGGCATCGGAACCGCCGTGGGCGGGATGATTCCGGAGCCGGCTGGCCCCGACGGCACGCGTCCGCCTCCGAAGATTCGCTCAACGCTGGATCGCAGGTCGCTGCTCCAGATTGCGGTGGCCGGAGGCGGCGAGTATTTCGAGGTCGGCGAGGAATCCGATCGCACGATCGCCTTCCGCATCGTGGAGCGTCTCCGGCGGCGCGCGCTCAACGCGAAACCGGTGGAGACGTTCGAGGATCTCTACGGCCGCTTCCTGCTGGCCGCGGCGATCGTCCTGTGCGCCGGCGTGCTCGTCGTCCGGAAGCGGACCGAGCTGGCGTGGCAGACAGCCGGCGCAGTGGCCGTTGTCCTGCTGCTGGCGAGCGTGATGTAAACCCTCCGGGGGACGCGCGCCGAGCGTCACCGCCGCCGCGCCCCTCGTTTGACAGTCTTCACGAGGGGACGCTAGATTCCGAACTTCGCCCCATGCCGAACGTTCCGCCACCTGAGCATCTCGAATCCAGTGCCGCGGACCTCGTCGATCGGCTTGTGGGGCATCGCACGCTCGGTCGAGCGCCGCGGCGGCAGCTCGAGTGGCTCGCGGCGCACGGCGTGCTCGGTCACTTCCCGGCGGGCGCGGTGGTCCGGAAGCTTCACGAAGGGATTGACAGCCTGTGGATTGTGCTCTCCGGCCGGATCTCGATCCGCGTGGACCGCGGAGCCGGCCCACGCAAGGTCATGGAGTGGGGTGCCGGAGACGTCACAGGGCTGTTGCCGTATTCGCGGGCGAGGGGGGCACCGGGAGAAACCCGCGCCGACGAAGCCACGGAGATCCTCACGATTGGCGATGAACACTTCACGGAATTGATTCAGGAGTGCCACGAGATCACGGCCATTCTCGTGCACACGATGCTCGACCGCGCCCGCATCTTCACTTCGACCGATCTGCACGATGAGAAGATGCTCGCCCTTGGCCGCCTTGCCGCCGGCCTTGCGCACGAGCTGAACAACCCGGCCTCGGCCGTGATGCGCGGTGCCAGTGACCTGATTGCCACACTCGTCGAGGCTGAGAGTTCCGCCCGCGCGCTGGGCGCCGCCGGGCTGTCGCCCGCGCAGCTGGGCGCCCTCGACCGCGTTCGAGAGTCGTGTATCGCTCAGCGGAAGCGCGCTGTGCGATCGCCGATCGAACAGGCTGACCACGAGGATGCCATGGTCGACTGGCTCGAACGCCACGGCGCGGACACTCGGGCCGGCGAGTCGCTGGCCGCTGCGGAAGTGACCCTGGAGTCGCTCAACTCACTGGCGTCCGTGCTCGATGGCCCTGGGCTCGACGCTGCCCTGCGCTGGCTCGCCGCAGGATGTGCCACACGTACCCTTGCGTCACAAATTGAATCCGCCGCCAGTCGCATTCATGCGATCGTCGCCGCGGTGAAGGGATTCACCTACATGGATGAGGCAGTGCCGATGCCGGTCGACGTCGGCCAGGGGCTCTCCGATACGATGACGGTTCTGCACAGCAAGGCCAAAGGCCGATCGGCCAGCATGACGCTCGACATCGAGAAGGACCTGCCGACGATCCAGGGGTATGGCGGTGAGTTGAATCAAGTGTGGTTGAATCTCGTGGACAACGCCCTCGACGCCATTCCGCAAGTCGGGCACATCGAGATCTCGGCACGCCGCGATCGCGATTCGGTCGTCGTGCAGATCATCGACAACGGCCCAGGAATCCCAGACGACCTTCGCGAGCGGGTGTTCGAGCCGTTCTTCACCACCAAGCCGTTCGGACAAGGCACGGGTCTGGGCCTCGACATCACGCGACGCCTGGTGCACCGCCACGACGGCGTCATCGACGTCGAGTCCGTCCCGGGTCGCACGGCATTTCGAGTCACCCTCCCACTCGCCGGCGCGGCTTCCCATTCGCAGCGGCCCCCCAGACATGAGCAAGCCGATCATTCTGACCATTGACGACGACGCGAATGTCCTCGCTGCCATAGAACGGGATCTCAAGGCTCGGTATCGTAGCGACTATCGCATCCTCAAAGCGGGATCGGGACGCGAGGGGATCGAGACGGTCGAGGAGCTGAAGCGACGGGGCGTACCCATCGCCCTCTTTCTCGTCGACCAGCGGATGCCTGGCATGTCGGGTACCGAATTCCTGATCGAGGCGCGGAAGCTGTACCCGGACTCACGGAAGATCCTGTTGACCGCCTACGCCGACACAGACACCGCGATCGCGAGCATCAACACCGTCGGGCTGGACTTCTACCTGCTGAAGCCCTGGGATCCGCCCCGGGAGCGTCTCTATCCTGTCCTCGACGACGTGCTCGCCGACTGGACCGCACACGTCCGCCTGCCATTCGAGGGCATCCGTGTGGCTGGTGCGCTCTGGTCTCGGCAGTGCTACGAAGCGAAGGAGTTCCTGTCGCTGAATCGAGTGCCGTACCAGTGGCTCGACATCGATCGCGACGCGGCGGCGCGCGAACTGGTGGAGCGTCTGACCGGTGGCGTCACGCGCCTGCCAGTCGTCATGTTCACCGATGGCAGCCACCTCGTCGCACCGACGAGGCTGGAGCTGGCGCAGAAGGTTGGCCTGCGTACCGAGGCGACGCAGCCCTTCTACGACCTGATCGTCATCGGCGCCGGACCCGCTGGCCTGGCCGCCGCGGTGTACGGCGGATCAGAGGGGCTCCGCACGCTGGTGATCGAGCAGAGCGCGCCGGGAGGCCAGGCCGGCACGAGCTCACGGATCGAGAACTACCTTGGGTTCCCGGCCGGCATTACAGGTGCCGATCTCGCCTTTCGCGCGACCACTCAGGTGCGACGGTTCGGCGCGGAACTGCTGACCGCGCAGCAGGCCATCGGCCTGCGGCGCGAGGATCCCTACCGCATGGTCCGTCTGGCCAACGGGCACGAGGTGTCGGGCTACACCGTCGTGATTGCCAGCGGAATGGACGTCCGGACGCTCGACGCGCCAGGTGTCGAGGAACTACTCGGGTCCGGCGTCTACTACGGGGCGGCACCCACCGAGGGCGCGATCTATCGTGGTCAGGACGTCGCGGTGGTGGGTGGAGCGAATTCGGCCGGCCAGGGCGCGCTGTTCTGCGCCCGAACCGCTCGCAAGGTCACGATTCTGGTGCGCGGCTCGGGCCTGAAGCCCGCGATGTCGCAGTACCTCGTCGACCGGATCGAGGCGACGCCGAACATCGAGGTCGTGAGCCACGCCGAGGTCTCTCGCGTGCAGGGCAAGGGTCGCCTCGATGCGGTCACCATCCGAAACGTCGAGACGGGCGAAGAGCGCAGCCTTGCGACGGCGGCGCTCTTCGTGTTTATCGGCACGGCGCCGCGGTCGCAATGGGCGGCAGAGCTCGTGGCGCGCGACGACAAGGGCTTCATCATGACTGGCCCGGATGTGCCGCGCACCAACGGCCACGGGGCCGCCTGGAGTCTCGACCGCGATCCGTTCCTGTTCGAGACGAGTGTGCCCGGGGTGTTTGCCGCGGGCGACGTCCGTTCAGGCGCCAATCGACGAGTGGCAATGGCCGTCGGCGAAGGCTCGGCCGTCGTCCACTCGATCCACCGGTATCTCGAAACCGTATAGCGGATCGGCCGAAACGCCGCGCCGGCTTCTCCTTCAATGCGGAAAGTCACTGCCGAACCGCCAGCACTCGGCCACCCTACGAGATCCGCCCGCCGTACGGCGTTATCATCCTGCCCGTGCCATGACGCGGGCCATCAGCTTCGTCGTCGCCGTCGCTGTTCTCGCCAGCGCTGCCCTGTCGGGTCAGGGCGCGCGTGGGGGGCAGGTCACACCCGCAAGCGACGCCGCGGGCACCAAAGCACTCCTCGATACCTACTGCGCCGGTTGCCACAGCCCAGCCGTGAAGGCCGGCGGGCTGGTCATCGAGGCGTCCACGCTCGCGGCCCTGCGCGAGCATCGCGACGTCTGGGAGAAGGCGCTGCGCAAGCTGCGCGGACGGCAGATGCCGCCGCCCGGGAGCCGACAGCCGAGCCAGGCTGAGATCGACGGGTTTGTCGCCTGGATGGAGGCGGCGCTCGACGCCCCCGATCCGGCACTGGCCATCGCCGGACACGTGCCGATGCAACGGCTGACACGGACCGAGTTCGCCACGGCGGTGAACGATCTGCTCGCCATCGAGCTCGACGCGGCGCAGCTGCTGCCAGCCGAGATCGAAGTCCACGGCTTCGATAACATCGCCTCGGCGCTCAGCGTCTCGCCGGCGTTTCTCGATCAATACGTGGCCGCCGCGCGGACGGCGGCGCGGCTGGCCGTGGGCGAATCGACACCCAAGGTGTCGGTGGCGGCCTACCAGCAGCACGAGTCAGGCGATCAGCCGCTGCACCTGGACGGCCTGCCGCTGGGTACGCGCGGCGGAATGAAGTTCCGGCACACATTCCCAGCGGACGGAGAGTACCGGTTCACGATTCAGGACATCGGCGTCGACCTCTACTCGCGCGTCCTGGAGACCCGCCACACGCTGATCCTGCTCGTGGATGGCCGCGAGGTGTTCCGCCAGTCCGTCGGCGGCAGCGACGATCTCCGCACGGTCGATCGTCTGGGCGCACCCGGGCGGGCTGAGGTGATGAAGCGGTTCGCCGACGTTCCGGTGCAGGTCAAGGCCGGCACCTATGACGTTGCGGTGACGTTCATCGAGCGCGCACGCGTCGAGTCGGACGAGTTCATCGGCCTGATCGTCGGCGACGCGTTCAGCCGCGGCGACCGTGAGCCGCGCATCCAGGGCGGCGTCCAGGTGGTCGGCCCGTTCAACTCGCCGGGCGTGTCGGAGACGCCGAGCCGCCAGCGGGTGTTCATCTGCCATCCCGAACGCGAGACGGCCCCTGGGAGACGAAGCGCGCCGAGCGCGCAGCGCGAAGCCGACTGCGCCCGACGCATCGCGGCGAATCTAGCCCGCCGCGCGTTCCGACGGCCGGTCAATGACGCCGACGTTGATTCACTGATGTCGCACTTCGGAGCCGGCCGGAAGGCGGGCAGCTTTGATTCCGGCATCGAGCACCTCGTCGCCGCCGTGCTCGTCAGCCCCGACTTCCTGTTCCGCGCCATCCGCACTTCGGCCACGCCCCAATCGTCTTCCCCCAAACCGGTGGCGCTCAACGACCTCGAGCTGGCCTCGCGACTGTCGTTCTTCCTCTGGAGCCAGGGGCCGGACGAGGTGCTGCTCGACGCCGCGGCGGCGGGGAAGCTGCGCACGCCGGAAGCCTTGCGCGCGCAGGGGCTGCGCATGCTCAGCGACCGGCGCGCTTCGGCCCTGGTGCGCAACTTCGCGTTGAAGTGGCTCGACGTCGATAACCTGAAAGAGGTCGAGCCGGATCCGAACCTGTTCCCAGCGTTCACCGATCAGCTCCGCCGCGACATGGCCGCTGAGATCGACCAGTTCGTTGCCAGCGTGCTGCTGGAGGACCGGAGCGTCGGCGACCTGTTGACCGCCGATCACACCTTCGTCAACGAGCGGCTCGCGAGGCACTACGGCATCACAACTGTGCTCGGGCCGCAGTTCCGTCGCGTGACGCTGCCCGACCCGCGCCGTCACGGTCTGCTGGGCAAGGGCGCCGTGCTGCTGCGGACGTCGTACGGCGATCGGACGTCGCCGGTCATCCGCGGCGCCTGGGTCATGGACAAGCTGATGGGCACGCCGCCGACACCGCCGCCGCCGGACGTCGAAACGGATCTGTCAACGCCCAAGGGCGAGGCGCCGAAGACCCTGCGGGCGCGGCTCGAGAGTCATCGCTCGAAGCCCGGCTGCAACCAGTGTCACGGCGTCATCGACCCGATCGGGCTGGCACTCGAGAACTTCGACGCCATCGGCCGGTGGCGCGACCGGGACACGGACGCCAGGGCAGCGATCGACGCCAAGACGACGTTGCCGAACGGCCGCGCGGTGGACGGCCCGGCCGAGCTGCGCGCGGCGCTCTTCGGCGGGCGCGACCTGTTCGTGCGCAACTTCACGGAAAAGCTGACGATGTATGCGCTCGGCCGGGAGCTCGAGGCCGACGACATGCCGCAAGTGCGGGCGATCGTGCGGCGGTCGGCTGTCCAGAATCACACGCTTTCGGCCATCGTCTCGGGTATCGTGTCGAGCGACGCGTTTCGCTATCAAGCGCCTCCGCCGAAGGCTGCGGCGCCCAAGGGCCAGAAGGACTAACCCATGTACCTGACGAAGCGACATCTCTCGCGACGGGCGGTCCTGCGCGGCGCCGGTGTGACGCTGGCGTTGCCGCTGCTCGACGCGATGGTCCCTGCGGCGACCGCGCTGGCGCAGACCGCTGCGAAGCCGAAGCTGCGGATGGGGTTCTTCTACATCCCGCACGGCGCCATCATGGGCAACACTTCGCACGGTCCAGCGATGGATCGCTGGACGCCGAGCGGCGCCGGCGCTGACTTCAAGTTGAGCCCGATCCTTGCGTCGCTCGAGCCGTACAAGAAGTACGTCACCTCGTTCGGCAACCTCGAGAACAAGGCGATGATCGGCGGCGTGCACAGCCTGGCGCCGGCCACCTGGCTGAGCGGCGTCAAGCCCGAACGGGCCGCGCGAGGCGCCAGCATGGAGACGACCCTCGACCAGGTCGTGGCGCGTCAGATCGGCCAGGACACGACCTTGCCGTCGCTCGAAGTCGCCGCCGAGACGACGCAGCAGAACGCCGCGTGCAGCGGCTCGGCGTGCTTCTACAACACCACGCTGTCGTTCCGCGACGCGCACTCGCCGCTGCCGATGGAGTTCAACCCGCGCAAAGTCTTCACGCAGCTGTTCGGTGAGGGCGACACGCCGGAGGAACGCGCCGCGATCGCCAGCCAGACGTCGAGCCTGCTGGATCGCGTCCGCGAGCGGACCAGCGCGCTGCAGCGCGACCTTGGCGCCGCCGATCGCGCACGGCTCGGCGACTACCTCGACACCGTGCGCGAGATCGAGCGACGCGTCCAGCTGGCGTCGAGCCGGGATCTCTCCGCGATCACAGTACCCGGCGCGCCGATTGGCGAGTTGAGCAAGTTCGACGAACAGGTCGACCTGCTGTTCGACCTGATCGCGCTGGCCTACCGCGCCGACCTGACGCGGGTGGCCTCGTACATCATGGTGGCCGAGGGCACCAACCGGACCTACAACCACATCGGCGTGTCGGACGCTTTCCATCCGGTGTCGCACCACGCGAACGACCTCGGCCGGCTCGAGAAGCTGGCGAAGATCCAGGCGTGGCACGTCGCGCGGTTCGCCGCGTTCCTGAAGAAGCTCGCCGACGTGCCCGACGGCGATGGCACGCTGCTCGACCACTCGATGTTCCTCTACGGCTCGAACATGTCGAACAGCGATCGCCACAACGGCCATCCGCTGCCGACGATCCTGGTCGGCGGCGGCAACGGCACCCACAAGGGTGGCCAGCACCTCGAGCTGCGCGAGCCGACGCCGCTTGCCAACCTGCACCTGACGATCCTCGACAAGGTCGGCGCCGGCCGGCAGGCGTTCGGCGACAGCACGGGGACGATCGCGGGCTTCTGATGCTCGGCCGAAGAGAGCTGCTGGTCGGCGCTGCATCGGGCCTGCTCGGCGCTCTCGCCGTGCCTCGGCGTGGGTGGGCGCAGCAGGCACCCATCGGGCGGCTGACCGAGCGCCTCTCGCTGATTACTGCCGGCGGTACCAACGTTCTCGCGTTCGCCAGCGCTGAGGGCCTGGTGCTCGTCGACAGCGGCGCGCCGGCACAGACTGACGCGATGATGGCGGCGGTGCGGCAGCTCTCGACGTCTCCCGCAGGCGCGCAGGCCATCACGCTGTTCAACACGCACTGGCACCTCGAGCACACCGGCGGCAACGAGGCGATCCGCCAGGCCGGCGCGAAGGCAGGCGCGACCATCGCCGCGCACGAGAACACCAGGCTGTGGATGGCGACGCCGGTGTGGAGCCCCGTCGAGGACCGCTACCGACAGCCGCGTCCGGCGGCGGCGCGGCCCGACAAGACGTTCTACGACACCGGTTCGATGACAACCGCCAACGAGCGGATCGAGTACGGCTATTTGATCGCGGCACATACCAGCGGCGACATTTACGTCCGCTTCCGCGACGCCAACGTGCTCGCGGTTGGCGACGTCGCGTCTCCGGTACGCGACCCCGAGCTCGACTGGTTCACCGGCGCCTGGATCGGCGGCCGTGTTGACGCGATGGCCCGCCTGCTGACGATGTGCGACGAGCGGACGCGAATCGTGCCCGGGTACGGGCCCGTGATGACCAAAGCGCAGCTGCAGGCCGAGCACGACGTCATGAAGACGATCTACGACCGGGTGTTCGATCTCGTGCGGAAGGGTGACGAATCCACGGACATGCTGAAGGCCGGCGTCCTCAACGGCTTGTCGCGTACATGGAAGGAACCGCAGCGGTTCCTCTACGACGTGCAGAAAGGGTTGTGGGCACACCACAACAAGCTGTCGCCAGATGTCGTTTAAATCGTTCGGACCGTTCGGGTCGTTCGGAATGTTCGGCGCGTTCGTCGCCGCGCTTGCGCTGGCTTCGCCTGTCCATGCCCAAAGTGCCCTGGCGGATCGGATCCAGGCCGGGGATCGACGCGCGGCGCTTGAGATGATTGCGAAGGGCGCCGACGTCAACAAGGCGCAGGTTGACGGTACGACGCCACTGCACTGGGCGACGTACAAGGTCGATCGCGAGCTGGTCCTGGCGCTGATCCAGAAGGGGGCGCGCGCCGACGTCGTCAACCGCTACGGCGCCAGCCCGCTGGCCGAGGCGATCAAAGTGGCCAGCGTGCCGCTGGTCGAACTGCTCATCGAAGCCGGGGCGAACGCCAACGTCGCGAACGAGGACGGGCAGACCGCGTTGATGCTGGCGGCGCGGACGGGCAACGTCGCGCTGGCGGAGGCGCTGGTGCGCGAGGGCGCCGACGTCAACCGCCGCGAGCGCATGCGCGACCAGTCGGCAGTGATGTGGGCGGCGGCACAGAACCACCCCGACATGGTGAAGTTCCTGGTGTCGAAGGGCGCCGATCTGTCGATTCGCGCCGATGCCACCGACTGGGGTTCGCAGATCACCAATGAGCCGCGGGTGATGTATCGCCCCGTCGGCGGCCTGACGCCGCTGCTCTACGCCGCGCGAGCCGGCTGCCTCGACTGCGTGAAGACGATGATCGCGGCGGGCGCGGACAAAGACCGGCCGAACCCCGACGGGATGACGCCGATGATCATGGCGCTCGACAACGGCTTCCCGGAGGTCGCCCGGTTCCTGCTCGAGCAGGGCGCCAATGCGCAGGTGTGGGACTGGTGGGGGCGCACGCCGCTCTACGTGGCGGTGACCATGCGCGGCGGTCGGGACAGCCGGGCCGGCAGCCGGTCACCCGAATCGCTGGCGTTCATCACGGCGGCGCTCGCCGCCGGCGTCAACCCGAACGCGCAGCTTGCGTTCAAGGAGCCGAGCCGCGGTGGCCGCGATAACCGCTTCGCCGACGACCTGCTCACGACCGGCGCCACGCCGCTCATCCGCGCCGCGCAGACGTTCGACAACGAGGTCGTCCGCCTGCTGCTCAAGCACGGCGCGCTCGTCGATCTGCCGAACGCTTCCGGTGTCACGCCGTTCATGGCGGCCGCCGGCATCGGCACGCGCGGCGGCGGCGCCGGCGTTCTCGGCCCCGGCACGCCGGACAACGTCGTCTCGCTGTCGCTCGAGACGCTGGAGATCCTGCGGCAGGCGGGCGCCGACGTGAACGCGCGCATCACCGACGTCACCAGCCTGACCGGCCGCATCGCGCGCGGCAACTCGATGACCGGCAAGCAGGGCCAGACGGCACTGTTCCAGGCCGCTGAAGCCGGCCGTGCCGACGTCGTCCGCTATCTGCTGCAACACGGCGCCAGCGTCGACGTCAAGGACGATGCCGGCCGTACGCCGAGCGCCGTGGCGCGATCGAAGGAGATCGCCGTGCTGTTGCAACCGGCCAGGGGATTCTCGAGGTAGACATGACACGAGCGATCGGCGTCGCTGTCGTGCTTGCCCTGTTGGGGGCGGCACATCCTTCATCCGCACCGCAGACAACGGATCGCCCGGCCGCGGGAGATCTCGTGAGCACATGGACGCTCACGACCATGGAGCGAGGCGCTGGCGGTGGTCCGGCTGTACGTGTGGCCAATCCGCGAGGCCTGCTGATTCTCGACCGGGCCGGAAATGTGTTCGAGTTCGTCACGAGTCTTGCCACTCAGCGGGGCGGACAGGTCCCGCTTGCCGATGCGCAGGCGGCTTTCGCTGGATACGGCGGGTTCTGGGGCCAGTATCGTGTCGACGCCGCGCAGCGCACGATGACCTATCGCGTCGAGCACGGCGTGCATCCGAATCTTGGCGGCAGGGAATTCTCGCGATCGTTCGCGCTCGACGGTGACCGCTTGACCCTCACCTCTGTCGCCGAGCCGAATGTGCCGAGCGACACGCGCTGGACATGGGATCGCGTGCCCCCGATCGACAATCTCTCGCCGCTCTACCGCAATGTCGTCGGCTTCTGGCGGCACATCGTGGAAAAGCGCGTGAATCCAGCGACAGGGGCGAGCGGCGCCGAAACCCGGCGCTCACCAAGCGTGATCGTCTACACGCCGGCCGGGTTCGTCGGTGTCCATTTCCCGCCGCTCAATCGCAAGCCGTTCGCCGCCGATGCCCCGACGCCCGAAGAGGCTCAAGCCGCACTGCGCGGATACATCGGCTACTACGGCGCGCTGACCGTCTACCCGGGTCAGGTCTTTCACAACATTCTTGGCGGCGTCAGCCCGGTTGGCGGGTCGATTCTGCGGCGTTCTGCCGTGATCAACGGAGACGAGCTTACGGTGCAGTTGCCGCGGACGCGCAACCAGCAGGGTGACGAAGCGCAGACCGTCGTCATTCTGAAGCGTCTCAGCGGCGCGGCCGATATGCTGCCGCGCTGATCGTTCATTGCGGTTCAAGCCGCAGCAGCGCCGCCTGATCTTCGTCGGTCACGACGTAGAGCAGCCCGTCAGGCCCCTGGCGCACATCGCGGATCCGCTGATGCAGGTCGCGCAACAGCGACTCGCGGCGCAGCTCCTCCCAGTTGTCGTTGAACACGATCCGCTGCAGCTGGCCGGTAGGGGAGAACTCGCCCTCGCGCATGCCGCCGACAAACAGGTTGCGTCGCCAGTTCGGGAAGCGGTCGCCGTTGTAGAACGCCATACCGGAGACCGCGATCGACGGCACCCAGTACACCACCGGCTCTTCATATCCCCGCGCCGCGTGTGACGCGTTGAAGCGCGGGCCCAGATAGTCCCGTCCGTAGCTGGCGAAGGGCCAGCCGTAGTTCTTTCCCGCCTGGATCACGTTGACTTCGTCGCCGCCGTTCGGTCCCTGCTCGGCCGCCCAGATCTGCCCGTTGTACGGGTTCGTCGTCAGACCGAGCTGATTGCGGAAGCCCATCGCGTAGATGTACGGCTTGTAGTCCTTCCGCCCGGCGAAGGGGTTGTCCTGCGGCAGTGAGCCGTCGTCGCGCATGCGAATCAGCTTGCCGGCGTAGTCGTTGCCGTGCTGCGGCCGATCGAGGCTCGGTGGCGGACCGGTACCAGGGCCGCCGATCGACATGTAGAGCATTCCATCGCGGCCGAAGGTGATGCGGCTGACCTCCGTGTCCACGTCGTCCGAGAGAAAAATCTCCTTCACGTCGGTGAGCGCGGTTCCGTTCCAGATCGCGCGGCCAACGGCGTTGCTCGCCAGGTTGTTGCCGATCGGCTTGTGATAGGTGAAGTAGACCCACCGGTTCTGCGCGTAGTTCGGGTGCAGGACGATGTCCATCAATCCGGCTTCCGTGCCGCGGTAGATGACCTGCGGTACTCCCGGAACCGGCTTCGGATCGATGACGCCGTTGCGCACGACGCGGAGCGCGCCGGCGCGTTCAGTGATGAGAAACGTCCCGTCGGGAAGAATCGCGAGCCCGTACGGATGCGAGAAGCCCTTCGTGACGACGGACACGCGGATGTTGGCTTCCGTTGTCTGGAACGTCCATGGGCCATCGCCCAGCGGCGGCGACGGAAGCAGTTTCGGGCCTGGCGGAACCACGCCCCGCATGTCACGCACCACTGGATACGGGTACTTCGCCTGGGCGGGATTGGGCGTTTGGGGCGCTTGCTGTGCGAACATCGCCGCGGCCGCAATTGCCGCACCTGCCAGGGCCAGGACTGTTCGAGTCATCGGCGGGATCGTAGCATCGCCACCGTTTCGATATGGGCTGTGTGCGGAAACATGTCCACCGGCTGCAGCGACTCGATGTCGTAGCCGAGACGCACGATCTCGCGCAGGTCGCGCGCCAGCGCCTCCGGATTGCACGACACGTAGACGGCGAGCGGCGGCCGCATCTTCCCAAACACTCCCTCGATAACGCTTGGCGAGCACCCTGCGCGCGGCGGGTCTATGACGACCACGTCGAAATCTTCCCTGGTGGGCTTCCCCTGGGCGAGGCGCGCTGCGCCGAGTCGAAGAGAGTCCTCGACCCGGCGGCCGACGAACCGGCAGTGTTCTTCATCGATCTTGTTCAGCCGGCTGCTCGCTTCGCCGTCAGCGATTGCCTCGCGGTTCTCCTCGACCGCGACAACACGATGTCCGGCGCGTGCGAGAGGCAGGGCGAACAGACCGGCGCCCGCATAGAGGTCGAGCACATGCGATGGACGAGGAATCGCGCTGGTCATAAGGCCGACGAGGATTTCGGCGGCGCGGACGTTTGTCTGGAAAAACGACGTAGGAGAGATGAGGAACGAAATGCCGGCGACCTCTTCGCGCAGCCGTTCGGCGCCCGAGATGCGCCGGGTCTCGCGTCCAAAAATATGCGCATCGCCGCGCGGATGGATGTTGACGTGAAATGACGACGGCGTGCGTTCGTCGATCGCGCGGCGGGTTGCGGCGCGAAGGCGGCGATCCGCGTCACCGCTCAGCACGAGCGTGGCCATCAACTCAGTCGTGTTCGTGCCGGCGCGCACGGCGAGTCCCTTGACGGCAGGTTCGTGCCCGGCCTCGATCCCCGAGGCGCGCAACGTGTGCCGCAGATGAAAGGCCAGCGCGTTGCCGCGCTCGTCGTGGACCGGACAGGTGGTGACGGGAATCACACGGCGGGTGCCACGCGCGTAGTGCCCCATGATCAGGTGCGATCCGCGATCGCTCCCGAACACGAAGTGCACTTTCTGCCGGTACCCCCACGGCGACTCGGCTGGCGTGCCCGCAATCGTCGCCCTTGCTTCGGGAGCGCGCGGCAGAGCCTCGCGGACGAGACGCGTGACCGCCTGGGACTTCAAGCGAAGCTGCTCGGCATAGGTGATGTGCTGCCATGAGCAGCCGCCACACCCGCCGTGAGGGTACGGGCCGGCCTTCGGGTCGGCCCGCGGTGCGCCGAAATGCGGGCAGCGCGGCTCGATGCGATGGGGAGAAGGGGTGAGGATCTCCTCGACTGTGCCCACGCGGCTGCCGTCGCGCGCCGTGTGCACGTCGACCCGTACGCGTTCGCCGGGGATAGTGAAGGGAACGGTGATCACCTGACGCGCGTGACGGGCGACGCCGTCTCCCTGCGCGTTCAGGTGATCGATGACCAGGTCGAGCTTACTTGACGTCGAGCAGCTCCACGTCGAAGACGAGCGTCGAATTGGGCGGGATGTCGTCGCCCGCGCCCTGTGCGCCGTAGCCGTAGTCCGGCGGAATTGTCAGCGTGCGCCGCCCGCCGACCTTCATTCCCGCCACGCCTTCATCCCAGCCACGAATTACTTGACCGCGGCCAAGGTAGAAGTCGAACGGGTCGTTCCGATCGCGCGAGCTGTCGAACTTGCTGCCCTTCTTGTCCGGCTTGCTTTCGTTATAGAGCCAGCCGGTGTAGTGCACGAAGACGCGGCGTCCCGGCAAGGCTTCGTGGCCCGTGCCAGTGACTTCGTCGGTCTTCATCAACGTGGTGATGTTCGATCGTCCTTCCATCGGGTCCTTGTCCTGCGCGCAGCTCGAGAGGATCGCAACCGCGACGACGATTATCGCCGCCCGATATAGCTGATTCGCCATATGCGTCCCTTCGAATCATCGGTGACGACCAGCGATCCGTCCGGCGCCTGCGCGATGCCGACCGGCCGATACACTGCGTCGTTGGGTCCCTTGACGACATCCTTGCCGGCGAACCCGCTGGCGAACACCCGGTGATCACCCGACGGCATGTCGCCCTTGAACGGGACGAAGCGGATGTTGAAGCCTTCCATCGGGTACGGCGACCGGTTCCACGACCCGTGGAAGGTGACGAAGGCGCCGTTGCGGTACTCCGCCGGGAACTGCGTGCCGGTATAGAAGGCCATCCCCACCGGAGCGTTGTGCGCCGGGAAGGTAGCGATCGGCTTGTCGTACTTCGCGCAATCGCCCTCGGCCTTTCCGTCGCCGCCGTACTCGGGATTGAGCAGGCGCTTCTTCGTCTGGAGATCGAAGAAGCAGTACGGCCATCCGAAGTTGGCGCCCTGTTTCAGCAGCTGCAACTCCTCGGCCGGGCGCTCTGCGTTGTCCTGGGCGGTGAACGCCTTCGGCCACAGCGTGTCGAGCTGATCGCGGTTGTTCTGTGCTGCATAGAGCTGGCGCGCCGTTGGATTCCAGGCCATCGCGACCGTGTGACGGATCCCTGTGGCGAAGCGGTGTGCCGCGTCGTGCTTCTGGCCCGCCCTGTTCGACTCGTATCGCCAGACGCCTCCGTGCAGCTCGAGCTGGCTGCAGGGGTTCTGCCCCGCCTGACCAGGCACGCGATCTTTGGGTAGCTGGCAGGCGTTCGTCGGGGCGCCGACATGCACGTAGAGCGCGTTGTTGTCGCCGATCGCGATCGACTTGGCCGAGTGAGGATTCGCGCGGGGAATGGCATCGACGATCACTTCGGGCTGACCCGCCGGGACGAGCGATTTGCCGTCCAGGCGAAACCGCACCACCTGCTGGTCTGAACCGACGTAGAGATAGCCGTTGTGCACGAGGATTCCGGTGCCCTGGAGGCCTGGGCCGAACCGTTCAACCTGCTCGTGCTTGCCATCGCGGTCCGCGTCGCGCAACGCGACAACCCCTGGCGTTGGAGGGCCTGACGGCGGTGGTGCCAACGGTCCACCCGCCACCGCGAGGACGGTGTAGATGTCGCCGTTCGGCGCGACGGCCACGTGTCGCGCCGGCGCCGCGACATCGGCAATCACCTTCGCGCAGAATCCATCCGGCAGCTTCAGCCCGCCGTTGTCCGGATCGCACGCGCTTGGTTGTTTTTGCTGTGCCATCGCAGTCGCTGCCGCACACGCCAGCAACAACGAGATCGAGAGTCTTGGCATATCGCGATCATAGGCCACTTGGTCCCTGCCCAGCCCTTAGGCCTTAGGCCTTTGGCCTTCGCCCTTCATAATGTCTGCTCAGGAGGTTCACGTGAAACGTGGAGTCCGGTTTGTGCTCGTGTTCGTCGGCCTGGCCGTGCTGCTGTCGGTGACAGGTGTCGTGCTGATGTACCTCGTCCTTGCGCGAGGGCCGGTTGTTCCGGCCACGGCCGCGCTCGTCCTCCGGCCCGGAGGCGAGATTCAGGAGGTCACGCCCAGCGACGTCTTCTCCCAGGTTCTGGGCCAGAGCACGAGCACGGTGCGCGGATTCGTCGACAGCCTGGACAAGGCCAGGCGCGACTCGCGTATCCGGGCCGTGCTGCTCATGCCCTCGAGCCTGTCGCTCCCGTACTGGGGAAAGGTGCAAGAGCTGCGCGACGCGGTGGTCGCTTTCAGGAAGTCAGGCAAGAAGGTCATCGCCTTCCTCGAGTACGGCGGTGAGCGCGAGTACTACCTGGCAAGCGCGGCCGACAAGGTCTTTCTCCTCCCGACCAGCCCGCTGGATCTGACCGGCGTGGCCTCCTACGAGATCTTCCTGCGCGGCGCGCTCGACAAGATCGGCGCGTATCCGGACTTCGTGCACGTGGGCGAATACAAGACGGCGGTCAACCAATATACGGAGAAGGGGTTCACGCCTCAGCACCGCGAGATGTCGGAGTCGCTCAATCGCGACATGTACGACCAGCTGGTGCGCGGCCTTGCGGAGGCGCGGAAGAAGAGCGAGCAGGAGATCCGCGCGTTGATTGATCAGGGACCGCTCGACGCGGAGGACGCACTGCGCCACGGACTGGTGGACGAGCTGGCCTACGAGGACCAGCTCGACGATCGCGTGCCCGAGCTCCGCAGCGGGTCCAGAGCCGTGCGGCGGTTCGAAGGCAGCGACTATCAGCGAATCAGCGGCCGATCGGTCGGACTGCGTCCGCGATCGCGCATCGCCGTCATCTACGCGGTCGGGATTATCAACTCGGGGAAGAGCGCGTACGATCCGCTGAACGGCGCGATCCTCGGGTCGGAATCCATCGTCGAGCAGATTCGGAAGGCGCGCGACGACAGCTCGGTCAAGGCGATCATCCTGCGCGTCGACAGTCCCGGTGGATCGTCGGTTGCGTCGGATGTGATCTGGCGCGAGTTGATGATCACGCGCGACCAGAAGCCGTCGCGGCCGCTCATTGCTTCAATGTCGGATCTGGCGGCGTCCGGCGGCTACTACATCTCCATGCCTGCCCAGGTGATCGTCGCCCAGCCGGCCACGCTGACCGGCTCCATTGGTGTGTATTTCGGTAAGTTTGCCGTGGGCGGAACGCTGTCGAAGATCGGCGTGACAACCGGAACGGTGGCCAACGGTGCCCACGCCGACATCTACTCGCCGTTCACGCCTCTTGACGCGAGTGCCCGAGCGCGGCTGCAGGATCACATTCAGGGTTTCTACGACACGTTCGTCTCGAAGGCCGCGGAGTCGCGGAAGATGTCGCGGGAAAAGATCCAGGCGGTAGCACAGGGGCGTGTCTGGACGGGGCTTCAGGCTCGTGAGCGCGGCCTGGTCGATGCGTTGGGCGGGCTGGATGTCGCCGTGCGGATCGCGAAGGAACGGGCCCGCATCCCGCCGGGGGAGGATGTTGAGTTGGTCGCGTACCCGTCGCGACGAAGTCTCTTCGAGACTCTCACTGATCAGTTCGGTGGCGGCGGCGCGGGTGTGTTGGCAGCCCTGGGAGGCCGCACTGAACAGCGGGCCGTGGGCGCGCTGACGGCTCCCATGCGGTTGTTCCGCCGCGGGGAGCCGCTCGCGCTCATGCCGTTCGCGTTTGTGAACTGAGTCGTTCCCCTAACTCTGTTGCTGGGCGTCCATCAGCCGGCGCATGACGTCGGCCTTGATCTCGATCTTCAGCCGCTCCTTCGCCTTCGTCATGTACGAGGCGAAGAAGCGCCCGCGGCGTTCGTTCACCAGCTCGGCCCGGAAGCGCTCGCGGGCCTGCCTGAACTCCTCCGGCGTCACGTCGTCCCGGTCCAGGACGCGGATGATCACCGTCGCGTCATCTGTTTGAATCGGGCCGCTCACCGCGCCCTTGGCGAGGCCGAAGGCAATCCGATCCACTTCGGCATTGATGCCAACGTCCGGAAGGGCCGAGTCGCGCGCCACGAGCTGGGTCTCCTTGGCTTCGAACCCCAGCGACTTGGCTGCGGCCGCGAAGTCAGAGGCAGACTTGAGCTGCGCCGCGATCGCCGACGCGCGCTGGCGGCTCAAGTCCGTCGCCCGCGAGCGAATCAGGTCCTGACGCACGCGGTCCATCACGTCTTCAAGGTTCGGCGTGTACGGATCTTTCTTGCCCGACACCGTGATGAAGACCGGCCCCCGCGGGGAGGTCAGCGCCTGGCTGATCGCGTTGCCCTCTAGCTGGAAAGCGGCGTCCGCCACCTGGGGCGCCGCGCCGAGGCCGGGCACCGGCTCGGACCGCTGGAAGAGGCCGGATTCTTCGACCTTGAGGCCAAACTCCGCTGCCGCCTTGTTCATGTCGTCCGAGGTCTTCATGCGCTCAGCCAGCTGACGGGCACGCTCGTTGATCTGGCGATCGGCGATCTGGGCCGCCAGCGTCTGCTGGATCTGCGCGCGCACGGCCTCGAGCGGCTGCGTCGATCCAGCCTGCTTGTCCGCGACTTTGATGATGTGGAAGCCGTACTGCGTCTTCACGAGCTCGCTGACCTGCCCAGGCTGCAGCGAGAAGGCGGCCTGCTCGAATTCCGGCACCATCTGCCCGCGCGGGAAGAAGTCGAGATCTCCGCCCTTGTCCTTGCTGCCGGGATCCTCTGAAAACTGCTTCGCCAGTGCCGCGAAGTCGGCGCCGCCCTTGATTTTCGCCAGCAGTTCTTCGGCCTGCTTGCGCACGGCGGCTTCATCCTTGCCGCCGGTATTCAGGAGAATGTGGCTGGCGCGCACGCGCTCGGGCGTCGAGAACTGCTGGATGTTGTCGTTGTAGTAGCGCTGAATGTCGTTCGGCGGCACGGCGACGCTCTGGCGTGCGGCATCGCGATCGAGCAGCAGGTAGCGGACCTTGCGCTGCTCGCCGACACGGTAGTCGTTCTTGTGCGCCTCGAAAAACGGCGCCAGCTCCGCGTCGGTCACGGTGACCTGCGAGCGGAATTTGTCGGCAGTCAGCGCGACGACCTGCAGCTTCACTTTCTCGTTGCGCCGGCGGTACTCGGCATCGAGGTCCTTGTCGGACACCGTGATCCAGTCGGTCAGCGCCGATCGCAGCTTGTCCAGAATCATGCTGCGGCGCATTGAGTCCTCGAACTGCGACTTGGTGATCGGCGGGTTCTGCGACAGCAGGATCTGCTCGTAGCGCTCTTCGCCGATGAAGCGTCCGTTCTCCTGCAACTGCGGAATCGCAAAGATCTGCTGCGCGAGCTCTTCGTCGCTGACCTTGATCCCGTGACGCTCCGCTTCGATCAACGCGACCTGCTCGTCGATCATCTGCGTCAGTACCTGCTGATCGACGCCGAGCTGCCGCAGCAGCTGGTCGTTCAGGCTGCCGCCGAACTGATTGCGGTACGCCTGAACCTGCAGGAGGTAACGCTGCTGGAAATCGCCAGCCGTCAGCTGGCGCCCGTCAACCTCGGCGATGGCTTCATTCGGTGCGGCGCCGACCGTCGTTGTCGGCTGCAGGTAGTCCTGCGGAATGAAGAAGATCACCATGGTCACCGCCACCAGCCCAAGGCTCCACTTGAGCCAGCCGCGGTGCCGACGCATGCGATCGAGCATCGTCATGAACGAAATACCTCAAAAGAAAAGAATCATCGTACCATGAACGATGGTATATTTGTTACATCTGTAAGGACTTAGCGTCGCTTATAGGCTCGCCCTTCCATTGCCGCCGGTGAAACCGAATTCCACGAAGCTCCACGTCGCCTCGCGCGGTGCGCGGGGCAGCCGTCGCGCCGATTTTTCGGCCCGACTGAAGGCGCGGGCCCGTGCTCTCCGTACCCGGCTCGAGCATCGCGAGGCCATCGTGGAGTCGGTCAGGGAATCCAACGAAACCCTCGACCCCAAGTTCGTGGCCGAATGGCTGGTCCGGCAGGCCCAGGATTGGATTCCGGCCCCCTGCTGGGTCGTGATTTCGCACGATATCAACGGCCAATTGAACGTCATCGCGGACGTCGGGCTGACGCCGAACCTCGGCCCCTCGGTCTGGTCCTCCGCGAACTGGGTGTTCCGCCACGGGGGCGAGTTCACGTCGAAGGACCTCGCGAAGGATTCACGCTCGACGGCGGGGGCTATGGGCACATCCGTCGCGTTTCCGCTGATCTGCCGCCAGAAAACGGTGGGCGTTCTCGTCGGTGTCGACCCCGGCCCCTCGACTGCCGCGCCGTCGCTCGGCGCGTCGCTCGTTCACGCCCTGCGCACGGTCCTCGAGCCGGCGGCAATCGCCCTCGACAACGCAATCTCCCTGCAGAAGGCGGAGGCGTTGTCGGTGACCGATGACCTGACGCGGCTCTACAACAGCCGCTACCTCAACCAGGCCCTTCGGCGCGAAACCAAGCGGGCCATCCGCAGCGGACGCCCCCTTTCCCTGCTATTCCTGGACCTGGACGGGTTCAAGATGGTGAACGACCGCCACGGGCATCTGGCCGGAAGCAAGGCGCTGGCTGAGACGGCGGCCATCGTCCGGGGGTGCGCCCGGGAAACCGACATTGTGGCCAGGTTCGGCGGCGACGAATTTGCCTTGATCCTTCCCGACACGGGCCAGGAGGGGGCCGTTTCGGTGGCTGCCCGTATCCGGGAGCGGGTCGGGGCTGCACAATTTCTGGCCTCGGAGGGGCTTTCGCTGCATTTGACCGTCTCAATCGGTGTGGCGACCCTGCCGGATTCGGTCGGATCTGCCGAAGAATTACTACGGGCGGCAGACGCGGCCATGTATCAGGTCAAGGCCTCCGGCAAGAACGGGATCCAGGCGTTTGCGAATAAAGAGTTGTGATTGATGGGTGACGAACGGCCGTCACCTCAATCACCAATAAATCACGGTTCAACAATCGGAAACCCCAACTAGACCATGCCTCTTGGCTCGTTCCTGTCGCTGTTCTCCAGCGACCTCGCCATCGACCTCGGTACCGCCAACACGTGCGTCTATGCGCGCGGCAAGGGCATCGTTGTCAACGAACCCTCCATCGTCGCCATCAACAAGGTCAACGGGCGCGTCGAGGCGGTTGGCAAGGACGCCAAGGAGATGCTCGGGCGGACCCCGGGCAACATCGTCGCCATCAAGCCCATGAAGGACGGCGTCATCGCTGACTTTGAAGTCACCGAGAAGATGCTGACCTACTTCATCAAGAAGGCGCACAACCGCAACGTCTGGGTGCGGCCGCGCATCGTCATCGGCGTGCCGTCCGAGATCACGCAGGTGGAGAAGCGAGCCGTCAAGGACAGCGCCTACCGCGCCAAGGCGAGCGAAGTGCATCTCGTCGAGGAAGCGATGGCGGCGGCGATCGGCGCCGGCATGCCGATCACCGAGCCGTCCGGCAACATGATCGTGGACATCGGCGGCGGCACCACCGACATCGCCGTCATCTCCCTCGCGGGCATCGTCTACAGCAAGGCCGTGCGTGTCGCCGGCAATGAGATGGACGAGGCGATCATCCAGTACATCAAGAAGACGTACAACCTGCTGATCGGCGAACGCACGGCCGAGCAGATCAAGATGGAGATCGGCTCCGCGTACAAGCTCGACGAGCGCATGACGATGGAGATCAAGGGGCGCCACCTGATCGAGGGCGTGCCGAAGACCATCACCATCAGCGACGAGGAGATTCGCGAGGCGCTGGCGGAAACCGTCAACGTCATCGTGGACGCGGTACGCGTCGCGCTCGAGCGGACTCCACCTGAGCTGTCCGCCGACATCGTCGACCGCGGCATCGTGCTCACCGGCGGCGGCTCGCTGCTGAAGAATCTGGACAAGCGTCTCCGCGAGGAAACCGGCCTGCCGCTGGCGATGGCCGAAGACCCGCTGTCATCGGTCGTGCTTGGCGCCGGCAAGATGCTGTCGGACTTCAACCTCTTGCGGAAAATCTCGATCGACTAGCCGCGCTGCAGTTCCGCGATGGCTCTTCTGGACATTCGACAGCGCACCGGATGGTTATTCGGTGCCGTCGTGGTCTCACACATCATCCTGATCTCGGCGCAGGTCACCACCAAGCGGGGCGTTCCCGTCCTGCAGGAGGTGACCTTCGGCGCGTTTGCGGAAATGCAGCGCGCCGCCACGTCGGCCTTCAACGGTGTCCACGAAGGGTGGCAGAACTATTTCGCGCTGCAGCAGATCCGTCAGGAGAACGAGCAGTTGCGCCGTGAAGTAACCGGGCTGCGCGTGTCGCTCGAGCAGGAGCGGACTGTTGCCCAGGAAACGCGGACGCTGCAGAAGCTGCTCGACCTCAAGTCGGCAACCGGGTTCAGCACTGCGGCAGCCGCGGTCATCGGCAGCGGAGCCGACCCTGAGTTCCGGACCATCTCGATCGACAAGGGCACGCAGGACGGTCTTCGGGCCGACATGGCCGTGATGTCGCCAGCGGGCGTCGTCGGCCGCATCCTGATGCCCACGTCCCGGGCTGCCAAGGTACAGCTAATCATCGACCGGGACGCCGCAGCAGGTGTGCTGATAGAGCGGTCGCGGGTGAGCGGTGTCGTGACGGGAGTTGGCAGTGCCGACAGCCTCGCGTTCAAAGCCGGCCTCATCGAGCTGAACTACGTGCCCGGGAGCGCCGATGTGAAACCCGGCGACCGCGTAGTCACGTCAGGAATCGATGGGATTTACCCTAAAGGGTTGCCGGTAGGGGAGATACAATCGGCGGAGCGCGTGGGCGGCGAGTGGCGGATCCGGGTGAAGCCGGCTGTGGATTTTTCCTCGCTGGAGGCGGTCCTCGTCGTGTTGAAATCGCCTGATCCTCCACAGGACGCGGCAGCCGACGGTGAGAAGTGAAGGCGCTCGGAGTCTTCGTCGCAATCGCGCTGGCGCTGGGGCTGCAGACGACGCTGGCACGTTTCGTGGTCGGCGGCTCTGCAGCGATCGATCTGGTGCTCGTGGCCGTGGTCGCGGTGGCGTTGACGATCGGCCCCGTCGGCGGGATGCTCGCGGGAAGCGCGGCCGGGCTGATTCAGGATTCTCTCGCGAGCGGCGTGGTGGGGATTGGCGGCCTCGCCAAGACGATTGTCGGGTTTCTGGCGGGAGCGTTCGGGCAGCAGTTCATCGTGACGGCGGCGCTGCCGCGCCTCGTCATCTTCGTGGCGGCAACGCTGCTGCACGGCGCCGTGTTCATGGGGCTCTATTACGTCCTGGACATCCGCGTGTTTCCATCTCCGTGGAAGCCGCTGGCGGCGCAGGCTCTCGGCAACGCGCTCGTCGGGATCGTGGCGTTCGGCATCATCGAGTCGCTCCCGGGCATCGTCGAGCGCCGGCGTTCACGCCGCGGTCGCCGGTGAAAAGGTAGAACGAATGGTCGCACCAACAGAAGATCGCCGTCGAATATCCGCGCGCGTCTCCGTGCTGCAGGTGGGCGTGATCGTCTGGTTTGCCGCGCTGGCGATCTGCTTCTGGGTGCTGCAGGTCGTCCAGACCGAGCAGTTCGTCGAGATGGCGAACAGCAATTACCAGCGGACGGTGGCGTTGCGGGCGCCGCGCGGCGATCTGTTCGACCGCGAGGGACGCGTGCTCGTCGAGAGCCGCGACTCGCTCACCATCTCGATCGACCGCGAAGCCACGAAGGACATGGCGCGGACGATCCGCAACCTGTCGGAGGTGCTCGGCATCGATGCCAAGGAGCTGAAGCTGATCGTCGACAAGCATATCCGCGCCGAGCCGGCTTCCTACCGGCCCGTGGTGATCGTGCAGGATGCGACGCTCGAGCAGGCGGCGCGTGTGCTTAGCCGCCATACTGAGCTCCCCGAGATTTCAGTGGAGACAGTGCCGACGCGGAAGTATCCAGCCGAAGCGCTCGCTGCCCACCTGTTCGGTTACGTCGGGCAGGCTGACGAGGAGCAGGTCAAGGAAGAAGGCCTCGCCCGCAACGCGATCGTCGGCAAGTTCGGCGTGGAGAAGATCTACAACGCCGCCCTGATGGGGGAGGACGGGGCGAGGCGCGTGGTCGTCAACAGCATGGGCCGGGAAATCGATGAGATCGAAAAGATCGATCCGACCCAGGGCCGGCGCGTTCAGCTCACCATCGACCTTGATCTGCAGAAAGCCGCTGAGGACGGATTCCGTCACGCTGGTTTCAACGGTGCGGCGCTGATTATGGACCCCCGGACAGGCGAGGTGCTCGTGCACGCGAGCCTGCCCGCCTACGACCCCAACGATTTTGCCGCCGGTATCAAGAGTGCGACCTGGAATTCCCTCAACACCGACAAACTGCGTCCGCTGAGCAATCGCGTGCTGCAGGGCCGGTACTCGCCAGGCTCGACGTTCAAGATCGTCGTCGCGACCGCGGCGCTCGAAGAAGGGCTCGTTGGTCCCGATCACCGCATCACGTGCACCGGCGGCGCGAACTTCTACGGCCGGTATTACAAGTGCCACCTGAAGGGCGGGCATGGCTCAGTGGACATGCGCCATGCGCTGGAGAAGTCGTGCAACGTCTACTTCTACACGCTCGGGAACATGCTCGGCGTCGACAAAATCCACAAGTGGGCCGAGAAGCTGGGGCTCGCGGGCAAGACTGGAATCGACCTTCCGAATGAGATGGAGAGTCTCGTTCCCAGCACGGAATGGAAGCTGAAGCGCACTGGCGAGCGCTGGTATCCCGGTGAAACGATTTCCGTGGCCATCGGTCAGGGACAGGTAACCGTCACTCCGGCCGGGCTCGCAAACATGATTGCCACCGTCGCCAACGGCGGCACGCGTGTGACGCCTCATGTCGTGAAAGCGATTGACGAAGGCAAGGGATTCAAGCCTGTGCCGCTGGCTGCGGTCGCGGATCGCGTCGCGTTCAAGCCGACGACGCTCGCGGCACTGCACGACGGCCTATGGATGGTCGTCAACGCAGCTGGTACCGGCGTCCGGGGCAAGATCGTCGGCCGTGACGTGTCCGGCAAGACCGGAACCGCGCAGGTGATCTCCAACGAGGGCAGGGCACGTGCTCGCGGCACCGACCGCGACCTTCGGGATCACGGCTGGTTCGTGTTCTTCGCGCCCAAGGACAACCCGCAAATCGCCGGAGTGATCTTCGCGGAGCACGGCCTGCACGGCTATCTGGGCGCGCCGATCGCGAAGCACGTCATCGAAACCTATTTTGCGAAGAAGGAAGGGCGGCCGCTGCCGGTGCTCGAGACCAAACCCTCGAATGAGCCGCCGGTTGACGATCCCGACTCGCCGCCTGCGTTGCCGCCTGTCCCGGTGGCTGACGCCAGACCTGTCAATGCGCGCACGGCGAACGCGCGGTCAGCGCAGTAGATGTTCGAACGACGGCTGTATCACCACGTGGACTGGGCGATGGTGGGCGCCATTCTGGCGCTCTGCCTCATCGGGCTCGCGCAGATCTACAGCGCCACGTACACGCCCACTGGTGCCAGCCGGGTCTTCTACACGCAGATCTGGGCGATCCTCATCGGCTTCCTGGCGATGCTGGTGGCGCTGAGCATCGACTACCGGTCGCTTGCCGACAAATCGCACTTCCTCTACATCGCCGTCGTGGCGTTGCTCATCGCCGTCCTGGTCTTCGGCGTCGTGCGCGGCGGATCGCGTCGCTGGATCGATCTCGCCGGCCCGCTCAATCTGCAACCGTCCGAGTTCGCGAAAGCCACGCTGGCGCTGACGCTGGCGAAGTTCTTCGGTGAAGCACGCCGTGGGACGGTCTTGCGCGGCGACTTCCTGATCGCCGCGGGGATTACGGCCGTACCGGTACTGCTCATCATGCAGCAGCCCGACCTCGGCACGGCTGTGACGCTCGTGCCAGTGCTGTTCGCCGCGGCCTTCGTCGCCGGCATGTCCATGCGGATTTTCGGCATCCTGGCGATCGTCGGCCTGCTGGCCGCTCCGGTAGCCTGGAAGTTCGTGCTTGAGGACTATCAGAAAGAACGCATTTCGACGTTCATCAACCCGTCGCAGGACGCCAGGGGCGCCGGGTATCAGCAGATTCAGGCCCGCATCACGGTGGGATCAGGCGGGCCCTTCGGAAAGGGATTCAGGGAGGGCACGCAGGGTCAGCTGCGGTTCCTTCCGGTGGCGCACAACGATTTCATCTTCTCGGCCTGGGCCGAGGAGCACGGATTCGTGGGCGTCGTGGTGGCGCTTGGGTTATATCTGTTCGTGATTCTGCGATCGCTCGAGGCGGCCCGGCTGGCCAAGGATCGGGCGGGCGCATACCTGGTGCTGGGGGTGCTGGCCAGCTTCACGTTCCAGGTCATCTACAACATTACGATGTCGGCCGGCCTCGCGCCGGTCAAGGGATTGACGCTTCCGCTCATGAGTTATGGCGGCTCTTCGATGATCGCGACGCTCGCGGGATTCGGCCTCATCCTCAACGTGCGGATGCGCAGGTTCACGAATTGAACTGTTTCAAGGGGCTGGTCCGCCAATGACTGCGCTGATGTGGATCCTGCTGACGATCGTGCTGGTGCACGCAGCAGGCCCTGGTGCGCCCCGGCGGAGGCTCCCGGAGAGCTACGGGCATGACCAAGGAGATGATCATCTCCTCGAGCGCCCACGAAACACGGGTTGCGATACTCGAGGACGATCAGGTCGCGGAAATTTTCATCGAGCGAGAGCGTTCGCGCGGCGTGGTCGGGAACTTATACAAGGGCCGGGTGTCGAAGGTGCTCCCCGGCATGCAGTCGGCGTTTGTTGACCTCGGTCTCGAGCGCGACGGCTTCCTCTACGTCACCGACGTCGTAGCCACATTCGAGGAATTCGATCGTCTGGAGACAGACGAGGATGACGGCGCAGTCCCGTCCAATGGCTCCCGTGGGGCGGGTTCCGCCGACGCGTCGGCCAGGGGAGGCGGACCCGGCGGGCGGGGAGGGCGCCGCGACCGCGACCGTGAGAAGGGCCCGGAGCCCAAGATCGAGGAGCTCCTCAAGGAAGGCCAGGAGATCATCGTTCAGGTCGCCAAGGAGCCACTCGGCACCAAGGGCGCGCGGCTGACCTCGCATGCGACCATGCCGGGGCGGTTTCTGGTGTTTATGCCGACGGTGGACCACGTCGGCGTTTCCCGCAAAATCGACTCGCGCGAAGAGCGCAGCCGCCTGCGCGGTATCGTTCGCGAGTTCCGCGAACAGCACGGGTTCACCGGCGGCGTCATCATCCGCACGGCAGCCGGCGGCCGCGCCAAGGAAGACATCGTTTCCGACCTGAGCTACTTCCACCGCGTGTGGACGGAGATCCGGCAGAAATCCGAGTCCCACCGCGCACCCGCCGTTGTCTACCAGGAGCAGAGCCTCGTCGCCAAGCTGCTGCGCGACCTGCTGACCGAGGAGTTCTCGGCGATCAGGATCGACAACCCGGTCGAGCACCGGCGCGTCCTCGAGCTGATCGAGCGCATCATGCCGTCGCTGGCGCCGAAGGTGAAGCTGTTCGAGAAGGAGTACCCCATCTTCGAGGAGTACGGCGTCCAGGCGGAGATCGATCGGGCGCTGCGCAGCAAGGTCTGGCTCAAATCCGGCGGCTCGATCGTCATCAACCAGACGGAAGCGTTGGTGGCCATCGACGTCAACACCGGGCGGTATGTCGGGAAGAAGACCGCCGGGCGGCTGGAAGACACCATCCTCAAGACCAACCTCGAGGCGGTGAAGGAGATCGTGCGGCAGATCCGCCTGCGCGACCTCGGCGGCATCATCGTGCTGGACTTCATCGACATGGAGGAGAAGAAGAACCGGCAGAAGGTGTTCCAGACCGTCGAGCAGGAGCTGCGCAAGGATCGCGCGCCGTCGAAGGCCATTCAGGTCTCGGACTTCGGCCTCGTCATCATCACGCGCAAGCGCGTCAAGCAGAGCCTGGAGCGCGTGCTGACGGATCCGTGCCCGTACTGCGCCGGCAGCTCCGTCATCAAGTCCAGCTCGACGATCTGCTACGAGATCCTGGCGGAGGTGAAGAAGATCAGTGCGGACCTGGACGGCCAGAGCCTCGTGTTGCGCGTCAATCCGGATATCGCGCGGGCGCTCAGGGACGAGGAGCGCGCGGTCTTCAGGGATCTGAAGCAGTCGCTCGGGCGGGAGATCGCGGTCAAGCCGGATGTGCAGCTCCATCACGAGCAGTTCGATTTGATGGCAATCGGTTAAGTCGTTCGAATCGTTCGAATCGTTCGGGTCGTTTCGAATCGTTGGAGACGTGATGCGTGCACTGGCGCTGTCAGTCGCATTTGCCACTGTGGTTGCTGGCGATCAGCAGCCTTCACCCGTAAAC
>Ga0247825_10000229_pt1 | contig 34071 bp, 36 predicted proteins | sample 13C_Vanillin_Day_FD_194413 | JGI IMG/M metagenome (GOLD analysis project Ga0247825, IMG submission 194413) | Soil microbial communities from agricultural site in Penn Yan, New York, United States - 13C_Vanillin_Day48 | ecosystem: Environmental > Terrestrial > Soil > Agricultural land | place... | reverse complement strand
TTGCCGGCGTTGCGCGCCATGGCGGCGAACATGCGGTCGCGCCACAGCGCCATGCCGGCGACGCCGCGCTCGGTCGGCACGATGAGCTCGCGCGACAGGAAGAAGGAGGTCTCCATCATCTCGAACGCGATGCCGGACTTCGCGCACAGCTTGAGCGCCCGCGTCACGTCCGGGCGATCCATGAAGCCGTAGCTCATGCGCACGCGCCAGCAGCCGTGGGCGAGCTTCTGGCAGACCACGCGCTCCTTCTCCGGCACCCAGGGCTCGTCGCGCATGTCGACGGTGAGGAACACCACGCGCTCGTGCAGCACCTTGTTGTGATTGAGGTTGTGCAGCAGCGCGTGCGGCGTGGCGTCGGGCGTGGCGGTGAGGAAGACCGCCGTGCCGGGCACGCGCTGCGGCGGCTCGACGAACAGCGACTCGAGAAAGCCCTCGAGCGGCACCGAAGAGTTGCGCACCCGCGCGAAGAGGTGCTCGCGGCCGCGCCGCCAGGTGGTCATCACCGTGAAGATCGCCGCGCCGATGACCAGCGGGAACCAGCCGCCGTCGGCGATCTTCAGCAGCGTCGCCGAGAAGAATGCCACGTCGATGACGAGGAAGAAGCCGGTGGCGAGCACGCACAGCCACAGCGGGTAGCGCCACAGGTAGCGCACCACGAAGAAGGTGAGCAGCGTGTCGACCAGCATCGTCGCCGTGACCGCCACGCCGTAGGCGCCGGCGAGGCGCGACGAGGAGCCGAAGCCGATCACCGCCGCCACCACCGCCGCGCACAGCGTCCAGTTCACGCTCGGGATGTAGATCTGGCCGATCTCGCGCGCCGAGGTGTGCACGATGTTCATGCGCGGCAGGAAGCCGAGCTGCACCGCCTGTCGCGTGATCGAGTAGGCGCCCGAGATCACCGCCTGCGAGGCGATCACGGTGGCGGCGGTGGCGAGCGCCACCATCGGGTACAGCGCCCAGCCCGGCACGAGCAGGAAGAACGGGTTCTGCACCGCCTCGGGCCGCGCCAGCAGCAGCGCCCCCTGCCCGAAGTAGTTCAGCACCAGCGCGGGGGCGACCAGGCTGAACCAGCCGATGCGCACCGCCTTCTTGCCGAAGTGGCCCATGTCGGCGTAGAGCGCCTCGGCGCCGGTCACGGCGAGGACCACCGAGCCCAGCACGACGAAGGACTCGGCGACGTGGCTGGTCAGGAAGGCGAGCGCGTGCAGCGGGTTGAGCGCCGCGAGGACCTGCGGCGCGCCGGCGATGCCGCCGATGCCCGCGGCGCCGATGGCGACGAACCACGCCATCGTGATCGGGCCGAACAGGCGCCCCACCGCCGCGGTGCCGCGCCGCTGCAGGAGGAACAGGCCGAGCAGCACGCCCACGGAGACCGGCACGACATAGGGCTTCAGCGCCGCGGTGCCGATCTCCAGGCCCTCGACCGCCGAGAGCACCGAGATCGCCGGCGTGAGCACCGCGTCGCCGTAGAAGAGCGAGGCGCCGAAGGCGCCGATCAGCAGCAACGGCACGCGCCATTGCGGGTGGTCGCGGATCGCCGTCTGCGCCAGGGCGATGAGCGCCATGATGCCGCCCTCGCCGCGGTTGTCGGCGCGCATGATGAGCAGCACGTACTTGAGCGACACCACGATCATCAGCGCCCAGAACATCGTCGACAGGCCGCCGAGGATGTTGGCGGCATCGAGGGCAATGGCGTGCCCCGGGGCGAAGGTCTCCTTCACCGCGTAGAGCGGGCTCGTGCCGATGTCGCCGAAGACGATGCCGAGGGCGGCGAGGGTCAGCGCCGCGGTGGAGCTCTTGCCGGCTTTGGTAGCGTTGGCCAAGCGGGCGGCAACCTACTCCCGCACCGCACAAAAGGCAAATCGACCCGTTTTACCGGAGGCGGTAGTCGAGCTTCAGCTTCAGCGGCTCGCCGGCCCTGGCCTCGGCCTGCAGGGGCACGACCGGCGGCGAGGAGATGGGCTTCTCCTTCAGGTACACGTACGCGCCGCCGGCGACCGCGACGAGCAGCACGACGGCCGCCCAGCCCATCCGCAGCGGCCTGCGGTAGCTGGCGAGGATCTCGGCGTTCTCGGCGCGGCTGCGCGCCGCATCTTCGCCGCGGTGCGCGGCGGAGGTGCTGGCGGCGTGCGCGCCGGCGAGCGCCTCGGCGGCGGCGATCTTCTGCCGCAGCGCCTCGGCGGCGGCAGACTCGGCCTCGGCGCGCACGAGCGCCCTGGCCTCGGCACGTTTTTCCAGTGAAGCTCTCTTGTCGAGCGCGGCGGCGGCCTTCGCCTCGGCCCGCTCGCGCTCGCGCGCCGCCTTCGCGGCCTGCGCATCCGCCTCGGCCTTGGCGGCGAGGGCGAGCTGCAGCTCCTCCTCGTGCTCGACGCGGGTGCGCCCGGCCGCCGCGGCCCGGGCGTCGGCCTCCGCCGCCTCGCGCGACTTGCGGATCAGCGCCTCCTCGGCGGTGATGCGCGCCTGCAGGCTGGCCGTGGCGCGCGACTCGGCCTCGGAGCGCTGCGCGGCGAGCGCCTCGCTCTTCCTTTCGGCCTGGATTCTTTCCTGCAATTCCTGGGTCGAGACTGTCTCGGCCTGCTCGCGCTCCCGCGCCACCCGCAGGGCCTGGGCGTCGGCCTCGGAGCGCGCCTGGGCGCCGCGGCGCATCTCGGCATCGAGCGCGGCGCGCTGGCGCGCCGCTTCTGCCGCCTGCTTCTCGGCGTGCACCGCGGCCGCCGCCTCGCGCCGCAGCGCTTCCTCGGCGGCGATGCGGCCCTGCAGTTCCGCGGCCGCCGCCGCCTCGGCGGCGGCCAGCTCCTCGGCCACGCGCCGGCGCTGCTCTTCGGCGCGGATCTTCTCTTCCAGGGCCGCCGCCGCCCGCGCTTCTGCGGCCTCGCGCTCCTGCGCCAGGCGCATCGCCTCGGCTTCCGCCCGGGCGCGCTCGTCGGCCGCGGCACGCGCCGCCGCCTCGGCGGCTTCGCGCTCCCGCGCCGCCTGCAGCGCCGCGGCCTCGCCCGCGGCGAGGGCCTGGGCCCGCTCGGCGAGCCTCGCTTCGGCTTCGGCGCGCTCGCGCGCCTTCTGCTCGGCCGCCTGCTCGAGCGCGCGCCGCTCCTCGGCGAGGCTTGATGCGCGCGTCTCCGCCTCGACCCGCGCCTTTGCCGCTTCCAGCGCCTGCGCCTCCGCGTCGCGGCGCGCGCCCGCCGACTGCAGCGCCTCGGCCTCGGCCTCCGCGCGCGCCTGCGCCCGCCGCGCGGCGTGCGCGGCCACCGCCTCGCGCTCGCGCACTGCGGCGAGCGCCGAGCGCTCCGCGGCGATCCTTTCCTCGGCAGCGATGCGCGCCTGTTCCTCGGCATCCGCGCGCGCGCGCGCAAGTTCCGCCGCGGCGGCTTCGACCTCCTGTCTTTCAGTGGCGAGAGTAAAGGCAGCTTCCTCAGCCTGCCGCCGCGCTTGCGCCTGCTCCAGGCCGGCGCGCTCGGTCTGCTCGCGCTCCTGTGCGAGGCGGGCGCCCTCGGTCTCGGCGGCGACGCGCGCCTCGGCCTCGCGCCGGAGCTTCTCCTCGGCGGCCTTCTTCTCGCGCGCCGACTCGACCGCCTTGGCCTCGGCCTGCACGCGCTCGCGCACCAGGCGGCGCGCCTGCTCCTCCGCCGCGGCGCGCTCGCGCATCGCGGCGGAGGCCTGCGCCTCCGCCGCGGCGCGGTCGCGCGCGTGCTCGGCGGCTTCCTCTTCCTTGCGGCGGCGCCCTTCGGAGAGCGCGGCGGCCTTCTTCTCGGCTTCCTCGCGCTGGCGCGCCTCGTTCAGCGCCGCGGCTTCGGCGCGCTCGCGCTCGGTGACCAGCCGCGCCGCCTTCGCCTCGGCTTCCGCGCGCCCATGCGCGAGCCGGCGCAGCTCCACCTCGGCCTGCTGGCGCTCGCGCGCCATGTCGAGGCCGCGGCGCTCCTCGCTGATGCGCGCCTGCGCCACTTCCTCGGCGCTCTTCTCCTTCTCCCAGCGCTCCTGCTCCGCGCCCTTCAGCTTGTCGAACAGCTTGCTCATTTCTTCGCTTTCGGCTTGGCGAAATCGAGGTTGATGAGGTCGCCGAGGGAATCGGAGTAGCTCTCGCGCACCTTCTTCATCACCGGCAGCGCCTTCTTGAAGGCGGCGACCACGGCCGGGTCGTAGCGCTTGCCCGCACCGCGCTCGATCTCCGCCGCCGCCTCCTCGATGGAGCGCGGCGCGCGGTGGAACTGCGTCGTCGTCATCGATTCGAACGAATCCACCACCGCCATCACCCTCCCCGGCCAGGGGATCGCCTCGCCCTTCAGCTTCTGCGGGTATCCCGTGCCGTCCCAGTTCTCATGGTGCGTCAGGGCGACCTGGCGGGCAAGCTTGAGCAGCGGGTCGTCGTGCTCGCCGATGATCTCGGCGCCGATCTGCGGGTGGCGGCGCACCCGCTCCCAGTCGGGGGCGGACAGCTTCTCGGGCTTCCTCAGGATCTCGGCGGGCACGCCGAGCTTGCCGATGTCGTGCAGCGGCGACGCCGTCGCCATCGCCTCGCAGATCTGCGGCTTGGCCCCGGCCGCCTGGGAAATGAGCTTGGCGTACTGCGCGAGGCGCAGCACGCGGTTGCCCACCGCCGCGCTCTCGTGCAGCTCCATGGCGCGGGCGAGGCGCCGGATGAGCTGGGTGCGCGTCGACTCGAGCTGCGCGGTGCGCTCCTGGACCAGCCGCTCGAGCTCGGCCTTCTGGTTGGCGAGCGCGAGCTGGGTACGCACGCGCACCTTGAGCACCGCGGCGTTGATCGGCTTGGTGATGTAGTCGGCGGCGCCGAGCTGGAAGCCCTCGGTCTGGTCCTGGGGATCGGCGCGCCCGGTGAGGAACACCACCGGGATGTGCGCGGTCTTGCCGTCCTCCTTGAGCAGCGTGATCAGCTCGAAGCCGGTGGCGCCGGGCATGTCGACGTCGAGCAGGATGAGATCGGGCCGCGGCTCGCCGCCCGCGAGCTCGAGCGCAGTGCCCGGGTCGCTCGCGGTGAGCACTTCGTAGTCGGCGCTCAGCACCTTGGCGATGAGGGCGAGGAGGTCGGTGTCGTCGTCGACGGTGAGGACGACGGCGCGCGTCACGCCCGCTTGCCCTTGCGCCCCGCCTTGTCGAGCAGCCGGGCGTGGGCTTCGGGGGCGACCGGCTCGCCGTACAGGAAGCCCTGCACCTCGTCGCAGCCGTGGCGCCTTAGGAAGCGCACCTGCGCGTCGGTCTCGACGCCCTCGGCCACCACCTTGAGGTGCAGGTTGTGGCCGAGCGAGATGATCGCCTGCGCGAGCACGCCCTCGCCCGCCTCGGCGCCGCCGCCGATGTCGCGCACGAAGGAGCGGTCGATCTTCAGCGCGTCGATCGGCAGGTCCTTCAGGTACGACAGGCTCGAGTAGCCGGTGCCGAAGTCGTCCACCGAGAGCCGCACGCCGAGCGACTTCAGGCCCTGCAGCGTGGCGATGGCGCTGTCCACGTTGTGCATGACCATGCTCTCGGTGAGCTCCATCTCCAGGTGCGCGGGCTCGAGGCGCGTCTCCTCGAGGATGCGCGACACCATGCGCACCAGGTCCTGCTGGCGGAACTGCCGCGCCGAGAGGTTGACCGAGACCGTGCCGGGCTTGAGCCCCTGGTCGAGCCACGCGCGCGTCTGCCGGCACGCCTCGCGCAGCACCCACTCGCCCAGCGGCACGATGAGGCCGGTCTCCTCGGCGAGCGAGATGAAGCGCGCCGGGCGCACCAGGCCCCACTCCGGGTGCATCCAGCGCACCAGCGCCTCGGCGCCGATGATCGCGCCCGAGCGCAGGTCCACCTTCTGCTGGTAGTGCAGCAGGAACTCCTGGCGCTCGAGCGCGCGGCGCAGCGCCCCCTCGAGCGCCAGGCGCTCGTTCACCCGGTCGTTCATCTCCGAGGTGTAGAACTGGAAGTTGCTGCGCCCGTGCTCCTTGGCGCGGTACATCGCCGCGTCCGCGTTCTTCAGCAGCGTGTCCACGTCCGGCCCGTCCTGCGGATAGAGGCTGATGCCGGCGCTGCAGGTGACGTAGAGCTCCTTGCCCTCGACGGTGATCGGCTCTGCGACCTTGGCGCTGATCCGCTGCATGGCGCGGAAGATCACCTCCTCGTTGTTCTGGTCGGCGAGGATCAGCACGAACTCGTCGCCGCCGACGCGCCCCACCGTGTCGCCCTCGCGCAGCGTGCCGCGCAGGCGATCGCCCATCGCCTTCAGCAGCTTGTCGCCCACCGAGTGGCCGAGCGAGTCGTTGACGAACTTGAAGTGGTCGAGGTCCATGAACACGACCGCGATGTTGCGCGGCGTGCGCTGCGCGTACACCGCCTGCTTCAGGCGATCGTGCAGCAGCGTGCGGTTCGGCAGCCCGGTGAGGGAGTCGTAGTTGGCCTGGTGCTCGAGCTGCACCTGGTAGCGCTTGCGCTCGATCGAGTAGTGCATCGAGCGCAGCAGCAGCTCCCGGTCGAGCCGGCTCTTGACGAGGTAGTCCTGCGCGCCGCTCTTCACCGCCGAGAGCGCCACCGTGGCGTCGTCGTTGCCGGTGAGCACGATGATCGGCACCGTGGGCGAGTGCGCGTAGACCTTGGCGAAGGTCTCGAGGCCGAAGCTGTCGGGCAGCGACAGATCGAGCAGCACCAGCGCCGTCTCGCTCGCCGAGAGGTGCTCGAGGCCGAGCGAGAGCCGGTCGGCGAAGTGCAGCACGAAGGGCGCGCCGTCGTCCTCCTCGATCATCGCCTGGATGAGCCGCGCGTCTCCAGGGTTGTCTTCGATGAGGAGGACCTTGTTCATTCAGTGCCGTTGGGAGGGAGCGTGACCACGGTGAGCCAGAAGACGTCGATCGACTTCACCACGACGATGAATTTCTCCAGGTCGACCGGCTTGGTGACGTAGCAGTTGGCGTGCAGGTTGTAGGTGCGCAGCACGTCCTCCTCGGCCTTGGAGGTGGTGAGCACGACGACCGGGATGCGCTTCAGGTCCTCGTCGGTCTTGATCTCCTGCAGCACCTCGCGCCCGTCCTTCTTCGGCAGGTTGAGGTCGAGCAGCACGATGTCGGGCCGCGGCGCGTCCTTGTACTTGCCCTGGCGGCGCAGGAACTCCATCGCCTCCACCCCGTCCTTCACCCAGTGGAAGTTGTTGTACACCTTGCCTTCCTTCAGCGCCTCGCGCGTCAGGCGCTCGTCGCCGGGGTTGTCTTCCACCAGCAGGATCTCGACCGGTCTGCCTCTGCCCATGCGCGTGTTTCCCTATTTCGGTAGCGTGAAGTTGAAGCTCGAGCCCTTGCCCGGCTCGGACTCGACCCAGATGCGCCCGCCGTGGCGCTCGACCACCTTCTTGCAGATGGCGAGCCCGATTCCGGTGCCCGGGTAGTCGCCCTTCGTGTGCAGGCGCTGGAACAGCATGAAGATGCGCTCGAAGTACTGCGCCTCGATGCCGATGCCGTTGTCTTTTATCGAGATCTGGAATTCCTTGGAAAGCTCCACGGCGCTGACGTGTACATGCGGCCTTTCCGAACCCTTGAACTTCAAGGCATTGCCCATCAGGTTCTGGAAGAGCTGCGCGAGCTGCACCTCGTCGGCATTCACGGTGGGCAGCGCGTCGTGCGTGATCTCGGCGCCCGACTCCTCGATGGCGGCGCGCAGGTTGGTGATGGCGCGCTTCAGCGCGCTCTCCACCGGCACCGGCTTGAACTCCTTGCCCTTGGTGCCGACGCGCGAGTAGGCGAGCAGGTCCTCGATCAGCTGCTTCATGCGCGCCGCGCCGTCGACGACGTAAGCCATGAACTCCCTGGCGTCGCCGTCGAGGCGCTCGCCGTAGCGCTTCATCACGAGCTGAGTGTAGGAGGAGACCATGCGCAGCGGCTCCTGCAGGTCGTGCGAGGCGACGTAGGCGAACTGCTCGAGCTCGCTGTTCGAGCGCTTGAGCTCCTCGTGCGCCGCGCTGAGCGCCGCCTCGGCCTTCTTGCGCTCGGTGATGTCGTCGAAGATGGCGATCTCGTACTGCGGGTGGCCGTGCGGGTCGCGCGCCAGCGCCACCGCGAGCTCGACCCACACCGGCGTGCCGTCCTTGCGCAGGTAGCGCTTCTCGAAGCGCACCGAGTCGATCTCGCCGTCGTGCACGCGCGCGCGCTCGCGGTCGGTGAGGTCCTTGTCGTCGGGGTGCGAGACCTCCTTCACCGAGCGGCCGACCAGCTCGGCTTCCGTGGTGCCGAGGATGTCGCACAGGCTGCGGTTCACCTGCAGGAAGCGGCCGTCGAGGCCGACGTGCGCGATCCCCGAGGCGGCGAGCTGGAAGGTCTGGCGGTACCGCTCCTCGCTCTCGCGCACCCGCGCCTCGGCCTCGCGCTGCGCGGTGATGTCGTTGTAGACCGCGATCTCGTGCGTCGGCCGTCCCTCGGCGTCGCGCTCGACGCTCATCGAGAACGCCACCCACACCGGCGTGCGGTCCTTGCGCAGGTAGCGCTTCTCGACGCGCACCGCGTCGATCGCGCCGGCGTAGAGCGCCGGGCGCTGCGAGTTGATGACGTCGAGGTCGTCGGGGTGCGAGATCTGCCGGCCGGTGAGGCCGAGCAGCTCCGCTTCCGGGTAGCCGAGCATCTCGCACAGGCGGCGGTTGACGCGGATGAACTTGCGGTCCATGCCGATGTGGGCGATGCCCGAGGCGGCGAGCTCGAAGGTGCGCCGGTAGCGCGCCTCGCTCTCGCGCAGCCTGAGCGCCGCGTCCTTCTCCGCGGTGACGTCCGAGAGCGTCGAGACGATGCCGTACCAGTCCGACTCCTCGCGCCGGCGCAGGAACGCGGTGTTCACCGAGAGCCAGGTCACCGCGCCGTCGCGGCGCTTCACCCCCACCACGTAGTTGGTGAGCGGCTTGCCGCTGCGCGCCGTGACGCGCGTCGGACGGTCGGTCTGCGGATCGAGCGGCCGGCCGTCCTCGTGGATGCAGGAAAGCAGCGACGTGAACCCGGCGGCGCCGATGATCTCGGCGCGCGCGAGGCCGAGGATCTGCTCGGCCGCGCGGTTGACGAAAATGACGTTGAGCGAGCGGTCGTAGACCAGGATGCCGTCGTTCGCCGAGTCGACGATGGCGCGCCAGCGCTCCTCGCTCTCGCGCACCGCGGCCTCGGCCTTCTTGCGCCCGGTGATGTCGACGATGGCGCCCACCAGCCCCGCCACCTCGCCGGCGGCGTCGTTGAAGGTGGCCTTGTAGTAGATGGTGTCGCGCGAGACCCCGCCGCGCGTCATGAGCGGGATCTCGTAGCTCTGCCCGCCGGGGCTGTCGTACAGGAGCTTATCCATCGCCGCGTGCTTCTCGGCGACGGCCGGCACCTGCGGGTAGAGGTCAGCGACGCGCTTGCCGACGAACTCGCGCCGGGGGATGCCGAAGAAGTCCTCCCACGCCTTGTTGACGCCGAGATAGCGCCCGTCGCGGGACTTGAAGAACACCGGCACGGGCAGCGCCTCGAGCAGCTCGAAAGCGGCGGCGACCGGGTCCCCCGCCTCCTCCCCCGGGGCCTTTTTTACCTGTCTGGCCTTGGACATGGCGCGGCTTCGATTCTAATCCGAAGCTCGCGCTTCACCACCTTGCCGAGGGAATTGCGGGGCAGCGCGTCGACGAAAACCACGCGCCGGGGCTTCTTGTAGCCGGCGAGCCGCGCCCGGCAGTGCTCGACGATGTCTTCCTCGAGCAGCTTTTGCCCGGCCCTGGGCTGGATGACCGCCACGACCGCCTCGCCGTAGGTCGCGTCGGGGACGCCGAGCACCGCGGCGTCCTCCACGCCCGGATGCTGCAACAGCACGTGCTCCAGCTCCTTCGAATACACCTTGTAGCCGCCGCTCACCACCATGTCCTTCTTGCGGTCGACGATGTAGAGGTAGCCGTCGCCGTCGCGCCGCGCGAGATCGCCGGTGCGGAACCAGCCGCCGCGCGGCACCTCGGGCTCGCCGAGGTAGCCCTTCATCACCGCGAACGCCCCGCGCACCAGCAGCTCGTCCTCGTCGAGCATCACCTCGATGCCCGGGTACGGCCTTCCCGCGGTGCCCGGCCGCTCGAGCATCTCGGCGTGGCTGGCGCTGCTGACCGCCGCCTCCGACATCCCGTACACGGCGTGGAATTTCACAAGCGGCAGCACGGAAACCATTTCCTGGAGGAGCAGCAGCGGAAAAGCCTCGGCCGACACGATCACCGTGCGCAAGGAGGCGCACTTCTGCGGCTCGCGGCGGATCTCCGGCAGCATCATGCGCAGCACCGTGGGCGGCAGCCCGGCGACGCTGATGCGCTCGCGCTCGATCGCCTCGAGCGCGGCCGCGGCATCGAACTTCGCCATGAGGACCAGCGTCCCGCCCAGGCCGAGCGCGTTCGCCAGGCGCGCGATTCCCGCGCGGTGCGCGAGCGGCGTCGTGGCGAGGAAGTTGTCCTGCGCGCCGATGCCCCAGGCGATCGCGTGCTGGTAGACGTTCTGCACGATCACGTTGGCGTGCGTGTTGATCGCGCCCTTCGGCTTCCCGGTCGTGCCCGAGGTGTAGAGCACGACGCAGTCCTCGTTGCCCTGGGGTTCGAGCGCTTCTGTCTTTTCAGACCCCAATTCTTTGACTGCATCGAACAGCAGTGCCGGCCTCGCATCGGCGAGGATGTGCTCCACCTCCGGCGGCGCGAGGCGGGTGTTGATCGGCACCACCGAGGCGCCGGCGGCGAGCGCGGCGCAGAAGAGCTGCACGAACTCGATGCCGTTCGGCAGGTGGATGGCGACGCGATCGCCCGGATGGACCTTTCTCTGCAGGCTGTTGGCGATGGCCCGGACTGAACGGGCGAGGTCCCGGTAGGAGATCTTTCGCTCTCCGCAGACAACGGCGATGCGATCCGGCGTGCGCTCGGCGTGCGAAAAGAGAAGCTGTTCTAGACGCAAGACGGGTCAGACCACCATCACGCTTTCGCCATACCGTCGCAGAGCGCGGTCCGCCGTCACGAGGTAGCGCGGCTCGGCGCGCGATTGCGCGACTAGCATGCGGTCGAAAGGGTCGCCGTGAATGGCGGGTAACGACGCCAGTGCGCGGACGTGACGTGATTCGATCGATAGCAGGGTGAAACCGCCAGTCCGCGACGCTTCCTCGACCAGGGCCGCATCCACCTGCAGCTTGCGTTGCGCCGCTTTGATGGCGATCTCCCAGAGGCTTGCCACGCTGACTGCCACGTCGTTGCTCTCGTCGCCGATCATCTCGCGCGCCCTCGGCGGCAATGCGGGGTGGTCCCCCATCCACCAGAGCAGGACATGAGTATCGAGAAGGAGATTCACTTCTCGCCGGGGAACAGCGGGGATTTCTCCCACAGCGACAGCTCGCGCTTGGTCAGCGGCCGGTTCCAGCCCCTGCCGAAGCGGATCTTGCCTTTAAGAGCTCCCGGGGTGCGCCGGCCGGTGCCTTTTCGAATCGGCACGATCCGGGCTACCGGCTTACCCGCACGCGCCAGGATGACTTCCTCGCCCTCTGTCGCCGCTTCGACGAGTTTCGAGAGCTGGGTCTTGGCTTCGTGGATGTTGACCGGTTTCATGACCAAGTTAGCTAACTATGGCTAAGTATAGCCTATCTGTCGTAGAGGCCTTTCGCCGCCGCCTTGTACGCGACGAGCGCGGCGGCGAGGTCGAGCGTCGGCGTCGGCACGCCCTTCTGCCGCGCCAGCGCGAGCGGCGCCGTGATCTGCGCGTCGATCTCCATCGGCCGGCCGCGCTCGTAGTCCTGCAGCATCGAGGGCTTGTGCTGGATCATGCCCGAGGACTGCCCGCCGCCGGGGCGCTGCGGCGCGCGCTCGATCGCCACGCCGAGCGCGCCGGCGATGGCGCGCCCCTCGGCGCCCAGGCGCGCGGCGAGCTCCGCGAGCCGCGGGTTCGAGCGCACCTCGGCGATGTTGGCGCCGGTGATCGTGCACAGCGTCGAGGTGCCGAGGTTCACGGTGAGCTTGCTCCAGATCGCCTGGCGGATGTCCTCCACGGCAGGAGAGGACATGCCCGCCTGCTCCAGCAAAGACCTCAGTTTCTGTACACGGGGCGAGTTTTCATTATTGGCTTCCCCGACGACGATCATGTTGCTGTCGGGCACGTGGTTGAGGACGACGCCGGGGTCGACGACATCGTTCGCCGAGTAGGCGACGCCGCCGAGGATGCGCTCGGTGGCAATGGCGCGCGCCAGCTTGCCGCCGGGGTCCAGCCGCTCGATCTCCCGGGCGTACCACCAGGGGATGCCGTTCTGCACGAAAGCCACCGCGGTGCGCGGGCCGAGGAGCGGCGCGCAGGCCTCGGCGAACGCGCCGAGCACGTTGGCTTTCAGGGTGACGAGCACGAAGTCCTGCGGGCCGAGATCAGCGGGTTTGTCAGAAGCAGAAACTCGGGAAACGATGCTCTCGTCGCCGCGGATGAGCTTGAGGCCGTTTCGCCGGATGGCCGCGAGATGCTCACCCCTCGCCACCACGCAAACCTCGCTGCCCGCGGCGGCCAGGCGCGCGGCGACATGCCCGCCGACGGCGCCGGCGCCGTACACGCAGATCTTCATCCACAAATGATAAAGGCCGTGGCCCTCGCGGGCGCACGGCCTTTCGAACTGCCGGGAAAGGCGGCTTACTTGCTCGCCTTGTCCTTCTCTTCGGTGGTCGTAGCCGAGGAGCTGGAGCTCGAGGGCTGGCTGCTGGTGCTGGGCGAGGTGGACGAGCCGGCGCCCGCGGAGCTGGAGCTGCTGCTCGGGCTGGTCGACGCGCCGCCGCCTGCGCTCTTCTTCTCTTCGGTGCTCGTCGCGGCGGAGCCGGAGGCCGCGCCCGAGGGCGAGGTCGACGACGGCGCGGAGCTGGACGAGGAAGAGGCCGCGCCCGACGGGGCGGTCGAGGGCGACGTGGTCGAGCCCGACGAGGACGCCGCGCCCGAGGGCGGGGTGCTCGTGTCGCGCGCGGTGCGGCCCGCGTTGTTGTTGTCGCCGCAGGCCGCGAGGCCCAAGGCTAGGGAAACAGCAGCTGCGAGAATGGAAAGTTTCATGTGTTCGCCTCCGTGGTTGGGGTAAGGGTGGGGCAGCAAGCTTTGGGCCCGTGGCTGGGCAGTCTCCGCGCCGCGGCGCTCTTCCCTCTACCCGCAAGAGATAGGCCGGGAGGACCTGTCGCCGGGCGGGGACAGCGGTATCCGTGTCACATTGGGCGAAGCTGTCGCCACCCTGACGCCGGGGCGTTTTTTTCAACTTGCCCGTATAAGATCGGCGCATGAAGGACCTGCTCCCCACCACCGTCGTCGGCAGCTACCCGCAGCCGCACTGGCTGATCGACCGGGCGGCCCTGGGCGGCAAGGTGCCGCGCGTGCGCGCCCCGGAGATCTGGCGCATCGCGCCGGCGTACCTGGAAGAGGCGCAGGACGACGCGACGCTGCTCGCGATCCGCGACATGGAGCGCGCCGGCATCGACATCATCACCGACGGCGAGATGCGGCGCGAAAGCTACTCGAACCGCTTCGCCACCGCGCTCGAGGGCATCGACATCGAGCAGCCGGGCAGCACCATCAACCGCAGCGGGCAGAAGATCCCGGTGCCGCGCATCGCCGGGCCGATAAGGCGCAAGGGGCCGGTGGAGGTTTCTGATCTTCTCTTTCTCCGGAAGAATACTTCCAGGAAGACGAAGATCACGCTGCCCGGGCCGTTCACCATGACGCAGCAGGCGCAGGACGACCACTACGGCGACGAGGAGGCGGTGGCGATGGCCTTCGCGGCGGCGGTGAACGAGGAGATCCGCGACCTGAAGGCCGCGGGCGCCGACGTGATCCAGCTCGACGAGCCCTGGCTGCAGGCGCGCCACGAGCGCGCGGCGCGCTACGGCGTGAAGGCGATCAACCGCGCGCTCGAGGGCATCGCCGGCACGACCGTGGTGCACCTGTGCTTCGGCTACGCCGCCGCGGTGAAGGAGAAGCCCTCGGGCTACTCGTTCCTGCCGCAGCTCGCCGACACGCGCGCCACGCAGATCTCGATCGAGGCGGCGCAGCCGAGGCTCGACCTCGGCGTGCTGCGCGAGCTCGCGCCCAAGACCGTGATGCTCGGCGTGCTCGACCTCGGCGACCCGAAGGTGGAGAGCGCCGAGACGGTGGCGGCGCGCATCCGCGCCGGGCTGGCGCACGTCAGCGCCGAGCGGCTGGTGGCCGCGCCGGACTGCGGGATGAAATACCTGCCGCGCGAGGTGGCCTACGGCAAGCTAAGGGCGCTCGCCGAGGGCGCCGCGCTGGTCAGGCGGCAGTTTCTTTAGCGGGCAGGATGGCGTGCGGCTCGTAGCCGCTCTCGCGGGCCGCCGAGACGCATTCGTAGAACAGCTGGTACTCGCGCTTCGATTCGCTGACGCGCCCGTCGGGCGCGGTATAACGCCACTTCCAGCGGAAGGAGCCCTTGTACGGGACGTGGAAAATCTCGCAGTTCTTCATGGGCCCCTTTATACACGGCGCGCACCGGTGCGACGCGTAACGAACTCCTGATATGGGGGTCGCCGCCGTAGTGACAGGCGGCGCCGTCCCGGCGACGTCGCCGCCGGACTACTCGATAAGTCTTGGCGCCCTGTCCACACGGCACCCACGCCGGGCGCAGACCGGCGCATTGCGCGCCTGCGGCGCCGCTCCAATAATCCTCTTCACGAGCGGGGATAGCTTAAGGGGCAGAGCACGATCCCTCCAAGATCGAGGTGTGAGTCCGAAACTCACTCCCCGCTCCACTTCCCTGAAACCCTCTCCCGGATCCCGGCATTTCCGTGCGACACTCGCACCGGGGAGGAGAGATGGCTTACGCGCTGTACTACGCCACGACGGCGGCGCCGAAGGAGATCGATCGCGAGGCGCTGCAGCGGCTGGTACCCGTGCACTTCACGACGGAGCAGGACGCGCTGCACGCCGCGGCGCTGGTGCTGCGCGGCGGCCAGTTCGTCTGGCTGATCGAGGGCCCGGACCTGGTCCTGGGGCCCGCCGAGATCGAGGCGCGCTGCCGGCCGACGCTCGAGATGTTCCGCAAGCTCGGCCCCTAGCGGCTTACCCGCGGCGCGCGGCCCGGCTGCGCAGCTTGCCGCGCGAGATCGCGCCCTTGCGCGAATCCGAGCCGTAGTTGTGGCTGTTGTCGCCCGCCGCCTTGGCGGCCTCGCGCATCATCTTCTCGGCTTCGGTCTCGCGCGCCTTCGCGGCGCCGTATTTGCGTTTCATGGCTGTCTCGACTATGGGGATTCGAAGGGGCGCAATGTTACCCTTGAATCCATGGCCCGGATCGATCCAGAACGCCTCTGGCGCTCGCTGATGGACCTGGCGAAGATCGGCGCCACGCCCAAGGGCGGGGTGAAGCGCCTGGCCCTGACCGAGGTCGACCGCCAGGGCCGCGACCAGTTCGTGCGCTGGGCGCGCGAGGCCGGGCTCGCCGTGCGCTGGGACGCCGTGGGCAACATCTTCGCGCGCCGCGAGGGCGCGGAGCCCCTGCCCCCGGTGATGATGGGCAGCCACCTCGACTCGCAGCCCTCGGGCGGGCGCTTCGACGGCGCCTACGGGGTCATGGCCGGGCTGGAAGTGCTGCGCACCCTGAACGACCGGAAAATCAAGACGCGCGCCCCGGTCGAGGTCGCCTCCTGGACCAACGAGGAAGGCTCGCGCTTCGCCCCCGGCATGGCCGGCTCCGGGGTGTTCACGGGGGTTCATGACCTTGAAGAAATCCAGGGATCAAGGGATTCGGAAGGCGTGAGCTTCGCCGAAGCGCTGGAGCGCATCGGCTACGCGGGCGCGGGCGGGCCGCACCCGGTCGGGGCCTACTTCGAGGCGCACATCGAGCAGGGCCCGGTGCTCGAGGACACGCGCACCACTATCGGCGTCGTACAGGGCGCGCTCGGCCAGCGCTGGCTCGACGTCGCCGTCATCGGCCAGGACGCGCATGCGGGCCCCACGCCGATGGAGCTGCGCAAGGATGCCCTCATCGGCGCAAGCCGCCTGGTCCTCGAGGTGAACCGCATCGCGCGCGAGTACCCGGACTACGCTCGCGCCACCGTCGGGTTCATGCAGGTGAAGCCCAACTCGCGCAACGTCGTGCCCGGCGAGGTGCACCTGACGGTGGACATGCGCAACGCCTCGGACAAGACGTTGTCGTTGATGAAGCAGGATCTTGAAAGATCGGCCAACGCCATCGCCGGGGAATGCCGCGTCGCGATCGAGGTGCGCGAGATCGTCCATTTCCCGCCCTGCGAGTTCGCGCCGGCGCTCGTCGACTCGGTGCGCCGCGCCGCCGGCGCGCTCGGCCTCAGCCACCGCGACATCGTCAGCGGCGCCGGCCACGACGCCGTGTACCTCGCGCGCGTCGCGCCCACCGCCATGATCTTCGTGCCCTGCGAGGGCGGCATCAGCCACAACGAGGTCGAGAACGCCCGGCCCGAGGACCTCGCCGCCGGCTGCGACGTGCTGCTGCAGGCGGTGCTCGAGCGCACCGGCTGAATGGGCACGGACCCCGTTTCGAAAACGACGCTCGAGCACTACGAGAGCCGCGCCGAGGACTTCTGGCAGGGCACGCGCGGCCACGACGTCAGCCAGAACATCGACGCGCTGCTGCGCCACATCGAGGGCAGGCCGCCGTTCGCCCTCCTCGACCTGGGCTGCGGGCCGGGGCGCGACCTCAAGGCCTTCAGCGCGCTCGGCCACGTGGCGATCGGCCTGGACGGCGCGCCGCGCTTTGCGGCGATGGCGCGCGAGCACAGCGGCTGCGAGGTCTGGGAGCAGGATTTCCTGCGCCTCGAGCTGCCGCCGGCGCGCTTCGACGGCATTTTCGCCAACGCAGCCCTTTTCCATGTGCCCAGCCGCGAGCTGCCGCGGGTGCTGGGCGAGCTGCGCGCCGCGCTGAAGCCGCGCGGCGTGCTCTTCAGCTCCAACCCGCACGGCCACAACGAGGAAGGCTGGAACCGCGGCCGCTACGGCGCCTACCACGACCTTGAGACCTGGCGGGGCTACCTGACCCGGGCCGGCTTCGCCGAGCTCGAGCACTATTACCGTCCTCCTGGGCTGCCGCGCGAGCAGCAGCCCTGGCTCGCCAGCGTCTGGCGGTCGATTTAACGCGACGCGCTGTAGCGCGCGCGTGCCTGCGAAATCACGCGGCAGCGACCGACACCGGGAAACACCTGCACTAGCATCGCCTCGAGTTCCAACAAGCGAGGAGGAGCGCATGGATGCAGCGATGATCGCCCGCGTGATGTCGGTCATTCCCGAGCGCGCGGCGTGGGTGCACAGCGGAGCGGCTTTCGCCGCCCACGAGAACCAGGGTGCCCGGGTCCTTTACCTCGCCAGGTTCCTGCAGTGGCTGAGCCCCCTCACGGTGCTCACCAAGGACGACCAGCGCGCGCTCGGCCTGATCGCCACGCACCAGCGGCCTGTCGACGCGGATGCCGAGCTCGACGCGGACGCCGAGCTCGACGAGGATGCCGAGCTGGCCGCGGACGTCGAAGCGGAGCTCGAGGAAGAGCCCGCGGAGAATGCCGGGCTCGTGGCCGTGGACGAGCTGGAGGACGAGGCGGAGGACTTCGACCCCGACGCCACCCTCCCCCCGCCGCCGCGGCGGGAAGAAGAAACGGCCGAAGTCCTGGCTGCTGCCGAAATACGCTAGACCGGCCTAGCTCCTCGCCAGGATGGAGTCGAGGCGCTCGAGGTCGTTGATGACGCGCCATTCGCTGGCGCCGGCGGCCTCCACGCGCTTCTTCCAGTCGTCCAGGCGCCCGAGGTAGCGGCGCGGGTCGACGTTGTCGGTGCTCAGCTTGACGACGTTGACCGCGACGATGCGGATGTTCTGCAGGCTGATCGGGAAGTCGCGCACCGTCACCTTGTCGAGCTCCTCCTGCATGTCGGAAAAGACAATGATCGTCTTTCGGCCCGCGCCGGCCTCGTTCAGGTACTCGGCGCCCTGGATCATGGCGCCGGTGATGTCGGTGTAGCGGCTCGGCATCACCTGCCTGAGCGAGTTGTCGATCGCCTCGCGGAAGGCGCGCTTCTGCGCGTTGGCCTGGGAGGGCCGCGAGTCGAAGGTGGCCTTGGCGATGATGTCCTTCTCGCTGAAGCTGCGGCTCTTCACGCGCGCCACCGCCAGCGAGTCTCCAGGCTGCAGCGTGCCGAGCAGGTAGTTGACGATGAGCTGCGCCTTGGCCGACTCCTGCGAGTACGTGCCCGACGTGTCGATCAGCATGTACACGGCGTGGCTGTGCTCCTTGGGATCGGCGCAGCCCGCGAGGGCAAGCAGCGTTGAGAGTGCGAAGAGAATCTTTTTCATGCCTGTCCCCTATGCGTGGGTGCGCTCGGCTTCGTCGACGTCCACTACCCGCTTGGAGGGCTTCGCCGATTTCGCCGGCCGCCGGCCCGCGAACAGGCGCTCGACGAGCAGCGGGATGACGATCGCCACGTCGTACAGGTTGACGAGCACGCGGCTCGCGTGGCGCGCCGCGTTGCCCACCAGGCGCAGCGCGAAGGCCGCGACGCGCACCAGCGAGGTGGCGAGCACGCCGCCGACCGTGCGCCCCGAGTGGATCAGCGATTCCAGCGGGATGGCGATGAAGGCGAGCGCGAAAGGCAGCATGAAGCCGAGCAGCATCTGCCCCGCGGTCGGGATGCGCCCGACCCAGCCGTCGGTCACCGCCGGCTGCGGCGCGGTGGCGAGCGACTGCAGCAGCGCCTGCTTGTCGGCGATGAGCATGTCGCGCATCAGCGCGAGGGCCGCCTCGATGCCCGCCAGCGTCACGAGCAGCGTCAGCGCGATCCACAGGATGCGCCGGCGCATGACGTCGTTCAGGTTGGCGATGCGCGGGAAGAGGTGCGTGATGCGCAGCGCCTCCAGCAGGAACAGGCCCATCGACGCCTCGACCAGGATGATCACCAGCGCCGCCACCTCGGAGGTGCGCAGGCTGGAAGTGATGTAGTCCCCGGCGCCGACCATCTCCGACATCGGCAGCGCGATCAGCTTGAAGTTGATGAAGGCGCCGCCCGCGGCGACCACCAGCACCAGCGCCGCGATGGCGAACTGGGTGAAGGCCGAGACGGTGAGCATGCTCTCGGCCTTGTCGTTGCCGGCGACGATCTGCTCGTACTTCTCCATCTGCGCGTCGACCGCCGCGGTGCTCGAGTGCAGCGACCCGATGTTGCGGTCGACCCGGCCGAGCGTCTTGTCGAGCGAGCGCCAGAAGGGCATGAAGCCCTCGAGGATTTTGTGCCGCGACTCGTACGCCTTGCGGTACTCGGAGATGGCCTTGTCGTGGATGGCGTTCACCGAGCGCTGGATCTCCTCCAGCACGCGCATCACCATCTCGTTGCCGTTCTTGACGTTCGACATGGCGGTCACCGCCTCGACCCAGTCGGGCGGCGGCGGCGGCACCTCGCCGCACTTGCGGTAGTCCTCCTCGACGCGCGTGATCTCGTCGAGGAGCTTCCTCTGCAGCGTCGGGTAGCCCTGCAGCTCGCGCGTCACCAGCGCGCCGATGCGCTCGAACTCGCGCTCGATGCGCGTCTCGACTTCCTGCTTGCCGTGGGCGAGCAGCACCGCGCGATTGCGGTACGCCATGCGGTCGGCGGCGCCGTTCAGCCAGCGCGCGCCCAGGCGCAGCGGGCCCATGGCGGTGCGGCCGAGCGATTGGATGAGGCCGTGCATCGGCTTGCGCGCCGCGTACAGGAACAGCATCGCCAGCACGGCGAGCACCAGCACGGACACAGCGGGGTTTTCAGGCCAGACCATCCAGGCTTTGTTCATGACGTGGTACCTCCCTCCCGAAAGGGTAGAGAAACCGCAAGCCGGTCGGGGCCCTAAATGCTGCCCGCAGGAATTAAGTCGCTATTTGAGGCGTCGCCGGGAAGCGACGCGTTGTTCTCTCACCACTCGTACTTGTATCCGACCCCGTAAAGCGAGTGAATGATTTCACGCTCCGGGAGCACCGCAGCAATCTTCTTGCGGATTTTCTTGACATGGCTGTCGACCGTACGGTCGGAAACCACGCCTCGTCGCGGCGCCTAGGTAACATGAGCGCCCATGTCAGGGCCGCTCATGCGCCGCCCCATCAGCCTGAAGGTCTACAGCATCACGCTGAGCCTGCTGGTGCTGATGGTGATCGTCACCGCGCTCTCCGCGCGCAACCTGCGCAGCCTCAATAACGAGGTCGCCGCCCTCTCGCGCTACTACATCCCCCTCGACCAGCAGGCGGGCAGCGTCGACGCGCTGGTGCGCCAGCAGATCGTGCACCTCGAGCGCATCCTGCTCCTCCTGCAATCGGGCAAGCGCGACAAGGCGGCCATCGACGCGGAAAAGCGCCTTTTCGACCAGCGCGGCATCAACGCCGACCAGGTGGTGGATTCGAGCCTGCGGATGGTCGACGAAGCCTTGACCAATCGTGAAATTCGCGTGAACCGCGTGGCACTTGCCGTATTGAAGCAGGAGCTGCCCGACATCCAGGAGGCGCGGCAGAACTTCCACGGCGGCTTCGCGCAGTTCCTGGTCGAGGCCGAGGAAGGCAACCCGCGCTCGGTCAAGGTGGTGCGCGACGCCATCCTGCGCGACCGCGACGCGATCAACGCGCGCCTGGAGAAGGTGATCGTCGCGCTCCAGGACGTGGTGCAGAACTCGGCGCGGCGCGCCGAAGCCGAGGAGAGCCGCGCCATCGCGCTCAACTGGACCATCACCCTCATCGCCGGCGTGCTCGGCCTGCTGCTCGCCGCGTTCATCACGCGCAACCTCGTGCAGCCGGTGCGCCGGCTCCTCACCGGCACCAAGGCGGTCGAGGGCGGCGACCTCTCGGTGCAGATCCAGGCTTCCAGCGCCGACGAGATCGCGACGCTCACCGAATCGTTCAACACCATGGTCGCGGGCCTGCGCGAGAAGGAGCGCATCCGCGACATGTTCGGCAAGTACGTCGACCCGCGGGTGGTGTCGGGGCTGCTCGAGGACCGCCTTGCCGCGGCCGGCGGCGAGAAGAAGAACATGACGGTGTTCTTCTCCGACCTGGTCGGCTTCACCTCGCTCTGCGAGCACCTCTCGCCCGAGGGCGTGGTGCGCCTGCTCAACCGCTACTTCACCGTGATGTCGGAGCCGATCCGCGACCAGCACGGCATCCTCGACAAGTTCATCGGCGACGCGATCATGGCCTACTGGGGGCCGCCGTTCACCAGGGAGCGCGAGCACGCCGCCCTCGCCTGCGTCTCCGCGCTCGAGAGCCGCGCGCGGCTCGAGACCTTCCGCGCCATGCTCCCGGAGATCACCGGCCTGCGCAAAGGCATCCCCGAGATCGGCGTGCGCATGGGGCTCGCCACCGGCGACGTCACCATCGGCAACATCGGCTCGGAGCTCTCCAAGGGCTTCACCGTGATCGGCGACACCGTCAACCTCGCCTCGCGCCTGGAAGGCGCGAACAAGGAATACGGCACCTGGATCCTGATGAGCGAGGAGACGCGGCGCATGGCCGGCGACGCGATCGAGGCACGCGAGATCGACGCCATCCGCGTCGTGGGCAAGAGCGAGCCGGTGCGCATCTTCGAGCTGGTCGGCCGCAAGGGCGACCCGAACCCTTTCAAGGCGCCCTACGAAGAGGCCCTGGCGCATTACCGGGCGGGCGAATGGGATGCGGCTGAAAAAGGATTTTCTTCTTTGGAGAACGACAAACCCGCGAGCATCATGCTCGCCCGCATCGCCTACCTTCGCCAGCACCCCGAGGCACGCCGCGCCGACGGGGTGTGGGACCTGACTAAGAAATAGGCTGCTTTTGAGAAGCTAGCACGTCCTCGTCCTCGCGGGCGCAGGTGCAGCCCTCGGCGAAGGTCTTGTCGCAGCACACGATCTTGCCGGCGCGGCAGCCGCAGATGCCCTTGTTCGCCTTGCAGCAGTTCTGCTGCTGCTGTTGGTCCTGCGCCATGAGACACGGCGCGTATTCGGTGTCGCCTGCGACGGGAAAGGCCAGCCCGGCGAGCACTGCCATCACGAAAAGAGATTTCATATCGAGCCTAACGCTTGAATGGCCACGACGTTGACTATATCAGCCCGGCGCTGAAGCGCTTCCCGCCGCCGACCTTGCCGCGCGGCTCGAAGTGGAGCTGCCGCCGCTCCGGGTCCCAGCCCATCGGCTTGCCGCTGTAGGGATCGCCGTAGCGCTTTGCGTTCTCGGCGAGGAACGCCGGCACCTCCCCGGCCGGCAGCTTGCGCTCGCCGATGAGCGCCTGCAGCGCGACGAGGCGGAATAGCGCATCGACGTCGTTCAGGCGGGCGACATAGTCCCACGGCCCAGGCCCGGTGCTCCCCGCGAGCCATACCTTGCCCATCGGGTTGTAGAGCATGCTCCACCAGGGCAACGAGGGCGAGCTGACTGCGCGGCGCAGCTCGTCGAACCGGTGCGCCGACGTCTGCTCCACGGCGAGGAACGGCTTGTGGAAGGCAAAGTAGTGCCGGTTCAGCGTTGCGTTGGGCTGGAAGAAATAGCAGGCAAGCGCGCCCTCGGACGCTTCGCACGAGCGCAGCGCCGAGGCGAAGAGCGCAAGCTCACCGTGATAGACCTGCGCCAGGCTGCGCTCGGCCGCAGAAAGCGGCTCCAGAGCCGCGGCGAGCGCGGGGAGCGCCCTGGGGTCGACGCGCGCCACCGCAGGCAGCATCTGCGAGACGAAAAGCCCCGTGCGGCGCGCATGCGCGGCGCCGACCATCTTGCCCAGGACGGTCGTGGCACCCGCGAGCATGCGGCGGCCGAGCCTCAGGCTGCGCTCGAGGTCATAGGCGACGTGCAGCGTCTCGCCGCGCTCGAGGCGCAGCGCCGACTGGATGTGGAAGAGCCTCTGCCCCGCCATGACCGGCAGATAGTTGGGCATCGGCGCCTCGTAGTGGAGCAGACGTTGCGTTTCGAGGTATTCCGGGTACTCCAGCAGCGCGCGGTAGCGCTCCAGCAGGAAGCCTTGCTCGGCGAGGAGCTTGCGCGCACGCGACTCGTCCGCGCGCACGTCCTCCAGGCAACGCGTGTCGAAGTCCATGGCGCAGAAGTCCCCGCCGGGACGCGCTGCGAGCACGGACAGCTCCTTGAGCTCGGGCCAGCTCACCTCCTCGCCGGCCACGCGCTTCTCCTGCGCCGTCGCGAGCGCGGCGGTGTACCGCCGCCCGGCCGCGTGCGGCTCCTCGCCTTCGACCCCGAGGCCCACCACCTGGAAGTAGCCGTTGCGCTCGTCGGGCACGGCGGGCGGGCGCGCCTCGAGGTAGGCCTTCACCTCGGGATGCACGTCCTCGTCGAACGCGTTCATCGCCACGGCGAGCAGGACGAGCGCGGCGGCGCCGCCGAGCGTCCACTTCGCGAGCCTCTTCAGCATCAGGGGCATTATGCCCCTGGCCGCGGACGTCTCAGGCGCCGGGGCGCGCCCTGTCCTTGTGGATGGGCGTGACGTTGCCCGCCGCCGCTCGCTTCGCCTCCTCGAGCAGGCGCAGGCGCTGCCACTCGCGCTTGAAGGTCTGGCGGATGTCGGTCTCGCGGGCCGGCACGTACCGGAACGGCTTGTGGATCGTGGCCATGAGCTTTCCGTCCTTACAGCGCAATGCTGGCGCCAAGGAAACCCGGGCTCAAGTCCAGAAACCCACAATCTTCTGTCGCTGCGGGAACGACAGTTGCGGGGATAATGGGCCCATGACGCCGCTGCCCGCCCGCCGCGTCGAGACCCTGCGCGATCTCGAGGCGATCGGCTTCGAAAACTCGTTCGTGCGCGAGCTCCCGGGGGACCCGGTCCCCGCGAACGTGCCGCGCCCGGTGGCGAACGCGTGTTACACGCGTGTGACACCGACGCCGGTGGCGGCGCCGCGGCTTCTCGCCTGGTCGTCCGACCTGGGGGAATTTCTCGGCATCAAAAAACCCGGGAACGCCGAGGTCTTGGCAGGCAACCGCGTGCTGCCGGGCATGGAGCCGTATGCGGCGCGCTACGGCGGCCACCAGTTCGGCCACTGGGCGGGGCAGCTCGGCGACGGCCGCGCCATCACGCTTGCGGAAATGATCGCCACCGACGGCTCGCGCCAGGAGCTGCAGCTGAAAGGCGCGGGCCTCACGCCCTACTCGCGCACCGCCGACGGCCGCGCGGTGCTGCGCTCGTCGCTGCGCGAGTTCCTGTGCAGCGAGGCGATGAGCTGGCTCGGCGTGCCGACCACGCGCGCGCTGAGCCTCGCCGCCACCGGCGAGCCGGTGATCCGCGACATGTTCTACGACGGCAACCCGGCCCCCGAGCCCGGCGCCATCGTCTGCCGCGTCGCGCCGTCGTTCGTCCGCTTCGGCAATTTTCAGGTTCTCGAAAAAGACATTCGGAAGCAATTGGCCGACTACGTCATCCGCAACCATTTCGCGGGCAAGTCGTACGTCGAGTGGTTCCACGAGGTGTGCCGGCGCACCGGCGCGCTGATGGCCGACTGGATGCGCCTCGGGTTCGTGCACGGCGTGATGAACACCGACAACATGTCGATCCTCGGGCTCACCATCGACTACGGCCCCTACGGCTGGCTCGAGGGCTACGACCCGATGTGGACGCCGAACACCACCGATGCGCAGGGCCGGCGCTACTGCTACGGCAACCAGCCGTACATCGCCCAATGGAACCTCGCCCGCCTCGCCGAAGCGCTCATGGCGCTCATCCCCGAGGTGGCGCCGCTCGAGGACGGCCTGAAGCTCTACGTCGACACGTTCCAGTCCGCCTGGCAGCGCGCGCTGGCGCAGAAGCTGGGGCTCGTGTCCCTCGACGACGAGCTCGGCAAGCAGCTCTTCGAGGCCCTCGCCGAGGCCGAGACCGACTTCACCATCTTCTTCAGGAACCTGGCGAAGGTGCCGCTGGAGGGCGGCGAGCTTCTATCGCCCTTGAAGGATTCTTTCTACGAAGAAGGAGAAAGGCCGAAACTGGCGGCGTGGCTGCGCAGCTACACCGCGCGCGTGAAACAGGAGGGGGTGGCGCTGCACACGCGCGTCGAGCGCATGAACGCGGCCAACCCGAAGTATGTCTTCCGCAACTACCTCGCCGTGCTGGCGATCGACGCGATCGCGGCCGGCGACGCCTCGGTGCTCGAGCGGCTGATGCAGGTGCTCGCGCGCCCGTACGACGAGCAGCCCGGGCACGACGACCTCGCGGCGCGCCGCCCGGAATGGGCGCGCCACAAGGCCGGGTGCTCGGCGCTGTCCTGCAGCTCCTGACCTAGGAGCCGCCGTCTTCGCGGCGGCGTCTACAACAGATCGTCGCGGCGCGCGGCGCGGCCGGGGCCGCGCCAGCCCATGATCAGCGAGACGATAAAGCCGATCACGAAGAGAACCAGCAGCACTTTCGCGATGCCCGCGGCACCGGATGCGATGCCGCCGAAGCCGAAGAACGCGGCTATCAGCGCAAGGATGAAGAACGCGATCGCCCAGCTAAGCATGACTACCTCCGTCAGTTGAGTGACAGGTTGCAGCGCGCAACTAACGTGCCGGGAATAGCGCGGCGCCCCGTGCTGTTAAGCACGCCGAGGAGGTCCCACGCATGATCCGGTTGTCCCTGCTTGCGCTTGTCTTTTCGTACGCCTCCGCGACCGTCAAGGCCGCGGCGCGCGAAGGCAAGTGCTGGGACGCGGCGGAGAAGGAAGTGAAGCTGCCGAAGTACGAGAGCTGGCCCGGCTACCAGAACAACCTGCCGTTCGTCGTCCGCCGCTATTGCGGCCTGTGGGGACGCGGCACCTGAAGCCGTCCCGGTTCCACGGAGAGCCTCTCCTCCCCCTGGAACCAGATGGCTTCGTGCGGACCCCGGAGCTCGATGCTGTCCCATGAAACGCGCAGCCGGTCGCCCTCGGGAAGCGCGAGCACCGGCACGCCCGGGTTCACCCTGGCGAATTCCGCGAGGCGCTGGTCGCGCGTCTCGCCCTGGTGCCCGGGAATCGACTGACTGGTGTAGTGGCAGTTGAGCTGGAAGGGCAGCAGGTCGAGCGCCTCCAGCCCGCCCGGATCGACGATCGGCATGTCGTTCGTTGTCTTGATCGTCGGGCACGCGAGGTTCGCCCCGGCGCTCCAGCCGATGTACTTCATGCCTTTTCGGACCCTCTCCTGAATTTCCTTCAGTAAGCCCCGGGCGCGGCATTCGGCGAGCAGCTGGAAGGTATTACCGCCACCTACCAGCAAGAGCTCGGCATCGCGAAGATCGTTGGTGCTTTGCACCATCCGGACATCGAGGAAAAGCGCTTCCTGCACCATCGCGGTGAACTCCGGCCAGGGCCGCTGCACCGAGGCGAAGGGAATGAAGGCGGCGCGGCGCGCGCCGGCGGCGAAATCGCGGATCTCCGCCAGGTAGTCGACGAGAAAGCCGTTCGCGGTACGCGAGTTGCTTAGGAGCAGGAGTTCCATTCCCTCGATCGTTGCACAACAGGAGGCTGGCCATGAAAGTTGCCCCGACCCTCGTCCTCTCCCTCGCCGCCGCCGCGCTCGCCGGGTGCGCCGGAAACGAGCCCAGCGTGAGCAGCACCTCGGGCCTCGACAAGCACCCGAATATCGTGGCGCAGCAAATGCCCTACAAGGCCGGCGCCGGCGTCGTCCAGACCTGGGCGGCCGCGCCGAGCCCCGCCGCGGGCGCCTCGGGCCGCGTCGACCCCTCGGGCGGCGGCATGCTGCGCCTGGGCATCAAAATGGACGACGGGACGATGCAGTACGTCGACACCGACACCCGCGACTTCCCCATCGGCACCCGCGTCGAGCTGACGTCCGACCACATCATCAAGCGTCCCGGCTAGACGAGCGCCGCGTCGCCAGCACCACGCCGGCGATGATGGTGGCGACCCCGGCGGCGTGGAAGGCGCGGAAGCTCTCGCCGAGCAGCAGGATCGCCAGGACGGTGGCGAAGGCCGGCAGCAGGTGCAGCATGAAGCCGGCGGTGTTCGCGCCGACCACGCGCACGCCGAGGTTCCAGCAGATGAAGCCGCCGACGGAGGCGAACAGGCCCACGTAGAGCACGCCGGCCGCGGCCTCGGCCGAGGGCGGCCACTGCGCCGGCGCGCACAGCGCGGCGAACGCCGCGAACGGCGCGAGCATCGCCACGCCGGCGAGCGAGAGCACGAAGAGCAGCACCGTGCCGCCGAGCTCGCGCGGCAGGCGCTTGAGCAGCACCGAGTACACGCCCCAGACCGGCATGGCGAGCAGGATCCACGCGTCGCCGACCTGGAACTGGAGCTCGAGCAGCCGCGCGAACTCGCCGCGCGCGAGGATCACGAGGATGCCGGCGAAGGACACCAGCATGCCGAAGACCTGGCGCAGCTTCGCACGCTCGCGGTCGATGGCCCAGGCGCACAGCAGGATGAACAGCGGCGCCGAGGAATTGAGCAGGACGCCGTTGACCGCGGTGGTGGAGCGAAGCCCGTGGTAGACCATCGCCTGGAACATCGCCACGCCGAAGAGCGCGAGGACCGCGAGCAGGCCGGCGTGGCGGCGGATCGCCTCGCCCTTGCCGGCGAGCTGCGGCGCCGCGAAGGGGGCGAGCACGACCGCGGCCACCACCCAGCGCCAGAAGGTGAGCGCCACCGGGTCGAAGGTCTCGCGCAGCGCGCGGCCGACCACCCAGTTCCCGGCCCAGAACAGCATGCCGAGCGCGAGCAGCGCGAGCGCGCCGGAGCGCCCCAGGGTCCGCATCTTGCTGAGGGTAAGCCTATGGCAGTGAACTGGCCTCGAACTGTACTGGCGATCGCCCTGCTCGGGCTGCCCCATTTTGCAGGGGCGCAGAGCGGCGAGGGCGAGCGCTCCTCGACCCCCCCGGGCGCCTCGCGCGACGGCAGCCGGCCGAGCGACGGCGCCATCAAGGGGGGCGCCATCCTGCCGGGCGAATCGGCGGGCGTGCCCGACGGCTCGCCCGGCGCGGCGCCGCCTGCGGACCGGGCGCTCAGCCGCTGCTACGAGCTATCGGGGACGCTGCGCGAGCAGTGTCTGCGCGACGCGCGCAATGCCGGCGCGGGCGCGACGCGCCCGTCGGAAGCCCCGCCGACGGTGCGCGACCCGGCCCACGCCCCGCCGCCGCAGAATCCCCGGTAAATGGGGACGTACCCCATTTATTTGCACCAGTCCTTGATCACGGCCTCGTAGATCGCCACGGCCTGGCGCGTGCGCTCCATGCTGCAGTACTCGTCGGTCTGGTGCGCCATGGCCGCCTCGCCGGGGCCGAGCACCACGGTGGGCGCGCCGACATAGGCCTTCAGCAGGTTCGCCGCGTCGGTCATGTACGGCGCGGTGCGCGCGTGCGGCGCCTCGCCGACGAAGGGCCTGCAGATCTCGAAGACGCGCTGCACCCACTCCTCGTCGGGCGCAGTCCAGACCGGTTGCAGATCGGAGAAGACGTCAAGCTCCGCTTCACCCAACAAAGAACCCAATTTCTTTATTAGTGCGTCGTGATCGATGCCGGGCACGGTGCGGATGTCGACGCCGATGACCGCATCGTCGGGAACGAGGTTCACGCCGCTGCCGCCGGCGAAGGTGCCGACGTTCAGCGTCGGCTTGCCCATCACGGCATGCTTCGCCGTTCCAAACTCGAAGTTCTCCAGCTTGGTGACGGCCGCCGCAGCCTTGTACACCGCGTTCACGCCGAGCTCGGGCATCGAGCCGTGCGCCGACACGCCGCGAAAGCGCGCGTTGAACTTGATCGAGCCCTTGTGGCCGACGAGCGGGTAGTTCGAGGTCGGCTCGCCCACCACCATGGCGCCGGCGCGGCCGAGGAGCTGCCTCTGCTGGGCGAGGTGCTTCGAGCCGATGCAGCCGCCCTCCTCCCCGGCGGTGAGGACGAGGACGATGCCGGGCGTCCCGGAAAGCTTCTTTGCAAAAGACCTGGAAGCAAGAAGAATTGCGGCCACCCCCGATTTCATGTCCGAGGTGCCGCGGCCGTAGAGCTTGTCGCCGTCGCTCTCGCCGCTGAAGGGATCCCTCGACCACTTGCGCGACCCGAGCGGCACCACGTCGAGGTGGCCGGTCAGGCAGAGCGGCGCCTTCGCGTCCGAGCCGCCGGCGCGGGCCACGACGCTCGTCCTGCCTTCGGCGAAGTCGTAGTACTCGACGGAAAAACCCCAGTCCTCGAGCATCGCGCCGGCCATGCGCGCGCAGTCGCGCTCGCGGCCCGGCGGGTTGATGGTGTCGAAGGCGAGCAGGGACTTGGTGAGGGAGACGGCGTCGTTGTCGGCCATGGCAGCGATCATAGTAGCAATCGGCAGCTCCGCTCCTAGGCCGCGGCGCGCTCTTCCTTCTGTTGCAGCGCGAAGATCGAGGTGTAGCCGCCTGACCAGTCGGGCGGCATCAGGCAGGGCTGCGGGTCGTGGTGCGCCCACTCGGCGCGCTTGCCGCGGATGATCATCTGGTCCTTCGTCGAGCGGATCGGGTTCACCGTGTACGGGAAGGCGTCGGCGGAGCTCAGGGTGTTGAGGAGCAGCGGCCGCCCGAGGTCGGAGACGTTCTTCGCCGAGTAGTGCAGCGTGCGGCAGTTGTGCAGCGTGAGCGAGCCCGCGGGGCCGGGGAGCACCACCGCCTTCGAGGTATCGAGCCTCGCCGCGTCCTCCTCGCGCAGGCAGCCGATCCAGCGCCCGTCGTGGTCGTACTGCGTCGGCATCGGGTTCACGAGGTGGCTGCGCGGCAGCACCTGCAGCGGGCCCTGGTCCATGCCGCAGTCGTAGAGGTAGGTGCCCACCGTGAGCGGCGAGTAGTTGGTGTGCGGCCAGAAGGAGATGTCGTAGTGCCACTTCACCTCCTCGCCGCCGTGCGCCCACTTGAAGTTGATCTTCGAGTGGTGGAACTTGACGTCGGGGCCGACCAGGTCGGCGACGATGTCCCCGACGAGCGACTGGGAGACGTAGTCCCAGAACGCGGGATGCTGGTCGACCGGCGCCGAGACGCGGCGCAGGCGCGGTGCCTCGGGGCGGTGGCCGGGCTCGAGGTCCCACACCGCGTCGGGCTTCGCGACCTTGCGGCTGCGCTCGATCAGCTCCTCGGTCGCGGCGCGCAGCCGCTCCACGATTTCCCCCGGGATGATCTTCTCCAGGAGGAGATAGCCTTCGGCGAAGTAGAACTCGCGCTGCTTCTGGGTGAGCACGCGCGGCTTGTGCGCAAGGACCTGTTCGGGGGTCATATCGGGTCTCCTATTTGAATCCGAGCAGCTTCGAGGGCAGCCACAGCACCGTCTCGGGGAAGACCATGACGACGGCGAGGGTGATGAGCTGCAGCAGGATGAACGGGATCACGCCCTTGTACATGTCGAGCAGCGTGATCGAGGGCGGCGCGATGCCGCGCAGGTAGAAGATCGCCGGCGCCATCGGCGGCGTCAGGTAGCTCGTCTGGATGATGATGAGGAAGAGGATGCAGAACCAGACCGGGTTGAAGCCCGCGGCCTTCACCAGCGGCATGAAGATCGGGATGAAGATGAGCAGGATCGAGATCCAGTCGAGGACGAACCCGGCGAGGAACACCATGCCGAGCAGGAGCGCGAGCAGCGCCCAGGCGTGCAGGTCGAAGTAGCTCACCGCCTGGTTGGTGAGCGCGATGCCGCCGGCGGCGAAGAACACGCCGGTGAAGATCGTGCCGCCCAGGAGGATGGCCATGATCATCGAGGTGATGCGCAGCGTCTTCAGCACCGACTCGGTGAGCATGGCCAGGCTGAACTTGCGGTAGAAGAAGGTGAGCAGGATGGCCCCGAGCGCGCCGAGCGCCGCGGCCTCCGTCGGCGCCGCCCAGCCGAGCATGATCGAGCCGAGCACGGCGAAGATCATGAGCAGCGGCGGCACCAGGGCGTGCGCGGTGATCGCCAGGCGCCGCGAGAGCGGCGGGTCGTCCGGGGCCGGCGGCACGCGCGGCCCGAAGGCGGGCTGGATCGCGCACAGGACGAAGATGTACACCACGTACAGGCTCGCCATGATGAGGCCGGGGAAGATCATGCCCACCAGCAGGTCGCCCACCGAGACGTCGGCCACCGGCCCGAGCACGACCACCACCACCGAGGGCGGGATGATGGTGCCGAGCGACCCGCCGGCGCAGATCGTGCCGCAGATGAGCGGCTTGTTGTAGGCGTACTTGAGCATCGCCGGGATGGCGAGCAGCCCGACCACCGTCTCGGTGGCGCCGATGACGCCGGTCGAGGCGGCGAAGATGACGCACATGATCACCGTGCCGAGCGCGAGGCCCCCGGGCAGGCGCCGCGTCCACAGGTGCACCGCCTCGAAGAGCTCCTCCGCGATGCCCGAGCGCTCGAGCATGGTGCCCATGAAGACGAACAGCGGCACCGCCGCGAGCACGAAGTTCGAGGCGATGTCCTCGATCTTGTCCATCACCTGGAAGATGATCGCGCCCTTGAACACCAGCCAGCCGAAGAGGAGCGCCGTGCCCGAGAGCGCGAAGGCGACGTGCACGCCCAGGAAGACGAGCACGAACATCGCCAGCAGCATGAACAAAGGGAGGTATTCGGTCACTCAGCCTTTTCACGATTGGAAAAAACCTGGATGCACTTGAGAAGCTCTGAGAGCGCCTGCAGAAAGAGAAGCGCAAACGCAGCGCACATGACCAGGCGGAAGGGCCAGATCACCGGGTTGAACGCGGACATGCCGGTGCGCTCGTGGCTCTCGTACGCCTTGGTCACCTTGTCCCACAGCGCCACCGTCAGCCACCCGGCGAGGGGCATCAGCAGCACCACGTAGGTGAAGGCGTCGATCAGCGCGCGCTTGCGCGGCGAGACGTGGGCGTAGAGGAAGTCGACGCGCACGTGCTCGCGCTCGCGCAGCGTGTAGGCGAGCCCGATGAGGAAGTGCGTCCCCATCATCATGTAGCCGACCTCGAACGCCCAGAAGGTGGGCTCGCCCATGACGTAGCGCGAGAACACCTCCCAGCAGCTCGCCGCGATCAGCGGGATCACCAGCCACGCGGCGACGGCGCCCGCGCTGCCGCTGATGCGGTCCAGGAAAGCGAGAAGGCCCTTCAGGCCTGCTTCACCTTCACGTTGCGGTAGCGCGGCGCGTCCTTCCAGAGCGCCTCGAAGTCGCGCTGGCTCTGCAGCGACTTGGCGAACCAGGCATTGCCGGCCTTGGTCTTGTCGGCCCAGCGCGCGCCCTGCTCGCGCGCCGCGTACTGCACTTCGGCGTCGAGCTCGACGATCTCGTTGCCGTTCTTGCGGAAGAACTCGAGCGCCTTCGCGTCCTCGTGCCCGATGCGGGTGAAGGTCTCGAAGGTGACCAGCTTGGCGGTGAGCTCGATCAGCTTGCGGTCGTCGTTGGAGAGCTTCGCCCAGACGTCCTTGTTGATGCACAGCTCGAAGGGCGCGGTGGGCTGGTGCACGCCGGGGATGATCAGGTACTTGGCCACCTTCCAGAATCCGGGCGAGATGTTCTCCCACAGCGTGCCCCACTCGACCGCGTCGATGACGCCGCGCTCGAGCGCGGGGTAGATGTCGCCGCCGGCGGTGGTCACCGGCGCCGCGCCGAGCTCCTTGGACATCTCGAGCCAGGCGCCCGCGGTGCGCAGCTTCAGGCCCTTCAGGTCGTCCATGGTCTTGACGCGCTTGCGCGAGTGCAGGAACACCTCCGCGGTGCGGATGAAGAGCGGGATCGAGACGATGCCGAACTTCTCGTCGCGGTACTGCTTCTGCATCTCGGCGCCGCCCGCCTCGTAGAGCCAGTGCAGCATGTACTCGGAGTTGAAGCTGCCGGCGTAGCCGCCGAAGATCACCGTGGTCGGGTCGGCGCCCCAGTCGTAGCCCATCCAGGTGTGGCCCATCTCGGCGACGCCGTTCTTCACCGTCTCGGAGACTTTCAGCGGGTTGCCGAGCGCGCCCCCCGGGAAGACCTGGATCTTCATGCGCCCGCCGGAGAGGAAGGCGAGCCGCTCGGCGAAGGCCTTGGCGCCGATGTCCATGAGCGGGCCGCCGGCCCACGCGGTGGTCATCTTCCAGCTGTACGACGGCCCCTTCGACTGCGCTGCGGCGGGGAGTGCGGCCAGCACGCCGGCGGCGCCGGCACCGGCTTTCAGGAACTCACGCTTCTTCATTGGTTCTCCTCCTCAGGAGTTTGCGATCACAGGTCCATCGATGGTTACGGGAGCATCAGGGCGTCGGAACTTCTCGATCATCGGCTTCAGCTCGGGCTTCACGTGGTCCTCGTTGTAGCCGTTGAAGAGGTGCCCGACGAGGCCGCGGTTCAGGTCGCTCGTTCCCATCACCCAGTCGGCGATCGGGAAGGTGAGGTTCATGTTCACCTTCATCATGATCCCGTAGTTGTGGTGGGCGGTGTGGTGGCGGCGGATGGTGTTCACGAACGGCACATGGCGCACGAACCAGTTGTCGTGCACGTGGCAGCAGTAGTGGAAGGTCTCGTAGATCAGGTACTGGCCGATGATGGTCACCATCAGGATGTAGCCCGCGTTCGGGTTCACCAGCCATCCGAGCGCGATCGCGAAGGGCGTGCCCATCGCCATGAAGGTGAACAGCGCCCGCCACGGGAAGAAGATGATGCGCCACTCGCGCGTCGAGTCGACCGTCATCTCGTTGTCGGTGAAGTACTGGTGGTGCTGGCGCGTGTGCCGGTCGTAGATGGCGCGCAGCGCCCACGCGTCGACCAGGCGGTGCATGACGTACTTGTGGATCCACCACTCGAAGAGGTTGGAGAAGAAGAACACCGGCACCACCAGCAGCCACTCCCAGGTCGCGCCCTCGAGCCGGCTCACGCACCAGGCGATGACCGACAGGCCGACCACGTAGATGACGCCGATATGGAGCGGTCCGCTGTAGAGGGGATGGATCTGCGCCTGGTACTCGGCGCGGAAGTTCTTCTGCCGCTCGCTCATCGAATGCCGCTCGACCAGCTCCGCCATGGGGCACCTCCTTGCTGACACACTACTGATATATTAGACGTCGACGGTCGCCCGGGTAAAGGCCGCGATGCTGTCGAGGAGGCGATCGAGCGCCTTGCCCGCCCCCTCCCCGTCCCCCGCCGCGATGGCGCGCGCGATGTCGGCGTGCAGCTTCGCCGTCTCGGGCATGTCGGCCGCCTGCTTGTAGTGGTGGAACCAGAAGCGGCGCGACAGCGAGTTCATGAGGCCCATGGCCCCGGCGGCGAACTCGTTCTTCACCGCGGCGAGGCACAGCT
>Ga0247825_10000228_pt1 | contig 34225 bp, 30 predicted proteins | sample 13C_Vanillin_Day_FD_194413 | JGI IMG/M metagenome (GOLD analysis project Ga0247825, IMG submission 194413) | Soil microbial communities from agricultural site in Penn Yan, New York, United States - 13C_Vanillin_Day48 | ecosystem: Environmental > Terrestrial > Soil > Agricultural land | place... | reverse complement strand
ATGCAGCACGATGAAGTAAATCGTAAAGCTGATCACGAACGGCACGGGACGGAGCCTCAATCCTTTGAGCGCGACTATCACGTACGCGGCAAACAGCAGCATCTTCGCCGCGAACGCCTTGAACATCACCGCCGTCAGGCCCGGCGAATTCCGCCTGCGACTCTGCTCGACAAGCAGCCAGGTTCCGCTCGCGGCGAGGAGCGGGCCAAGCATCCCCATCATGATTTCTGGCGCGATTGCCGTTCCCAGGAGCAGCGACGCGGCAACCGCCGACGCCACGCTCGCCGCAATCATCCATCCGACCTGGTTCATCGGCGGAACACCGTCATCGCGAGCTCATAGAAGCCGACGATCAGGCCAAGCAACAACCCGCCCAACAGGAACCAGGGGCTCGTCCCTCTCCACGTGTCCAGGGCGTATCCGATGCCGCCCAGCAGCATGATGGCGCCGATGAGCGTATAGCTGGCGCCGGCTGCGGGTCCGGCCCGCCGGACATTCTCCTGGAAGGCCTTCAGAGAACGCACGAGAAAGAGATCGCGGTCGTTTTTCACCATCACAAACGACCCATTATCTCTCCCCGCGCCGCCGCTGAGTATAACGTACCTTGTGAAACAGTTCACCAGCGGCACCAATCGGTCGCGCACTCAGCGCAGAGCGTTCAGCACGCCGCTGGCGCCGGCGCCGAGCGTGGCCGCCGACGCTTCCGCCACCTCGAACAGCAGCCGCGGGTAAACGCCCAGGACGATCGTCGCCACCACGGCGGCGCCGAGGACGAACGTCAGCGCAGGGCTGGCGACCGGCTCCGATCCAATCGTCTCCTTCTTCAGATACATGAACACGACGAGCCGAACGTAGTAGTAGAGCGAAATCGCGCTGTTGAGCACGCCGATCACCGCCAGCCACACATACCCCGCTTCAATGGCCGCGCCGAACAGCCAGAACTTGCCCATGAACCCTGCCGTCGGCGGGATTCCGCCCAGCGACAGCATGAACAGGAGCATCGCGAACGCCGCAAACGGCTGGCGGAACGCCAGACCGCTGAAATCCTTCAGCTCATCACCGATCACGTCGCGCCGTCGTAACAGGATGATGACCGCGAAGGCCCCGAGCTGCATGAACGCGTAGATCAGCAGATAAATCAGCATCGCGGCGATGCCGCGGGTGGATCCGGCCACGATGCCCATGAGCGTGTAGCCGGCATGGGCAATAGAGGAGTACGCAAGCATGCGCTTGATGTTCGTCTGCGTCAGCGCGGCGAGGTTGCCGACGGTCATGGTCGCGATGGCGAGCACCCAGAACAGGAGACGCCAGTCGGCGCTGCTGCCTGGCAGTCCCTCCAGAAAGATGCGCGCGAGCATCGCGAACGATGCCGCCTTCGACCCGACCGACAGGAACGCGGTGATCGGCGTCGGCGCTCCCTCGTACACGTCCGGCGCCCACATGTGGAACGGCACGGCCGCAATCTTGAACCCGACGCCGGCGACGACCAGGATGACCGCGAGCACGAGGCGCGGATCGCTCACCTGTCCGGCCAGCACCGGCGCCATCGCCCGCAGGTGGGTGGTTCCCGACAAGCCGTACATGATCGACATGCCGTACAGCAGGATGCCCAGAGAAAAAGCGCCGAGCAGGAAATATTTGACCGCCGCCTCGTTCGATCGCTGGTTCGGCTTGATGAAGCCAGCCAGGATGTAGAACGAGATCGCCATCGTTTCCAGGCCGATGAAGATGGTGATCAGATCGATGCCGCCGGCCATGATCATCATGCCCAGCGTGGCGCAGAGGACGAGGAAGTAGTATTCGCCTGCCGGCGCGCCCTCGAGTTCGAGATAGCGCATCGACATCAGCACGGTGATCGCGGCTGCGATCAGGAACAGCATTTTGAAGAACAAGGCAAACCGATCGACGGCAATCAAACCGTTGGCCACTTCGACTCGCGTGTTGGCGAATGGGGCCAACGACGCCAGGGTCGCGACGATGACGGCCAGCGTCAGCCACGCCAGCACGTCCCGGCTCGAGCGGGGAAGCGCGACGTCCGCAATCAGGACCAGGAGCGCCCCCGCCGTGATGACGATCTCCGGCAGGATGTAGTAGAAGTCGCTGAGAGCCAGGCCTGGGGGCATCAGCGTCTCTCGGCAGCGGCGGCAACCGCCACAGGCGGCTGAGGCCGCGGCGCGTTTTCCCCGCCAATCGCCGCCGTCGGCGTCGCGTATTGCGGGCTCACGCGCGCCACGATGCGCTGCACGGAGGTGTCGAGGCGACGCAGGAACGGCGCCGGGTAGAGACCCATCCAGACCGCCAGGATCAGCAGCGGGGCAAACGTCGCGAACTCGCGCTGCGACAGGTCGGCGAGCCGCTCGTTCTTGGGGTTCTCGAGCTTACCGAACATGGTGCGCTGATACAGATAGAGCATGTACGCCGCGCCCAATACGACGCCACTCGCCGCGACCGCGGCCCACAGCTTGCTGTAGATGAAGACGCCCTGCAGGATGAGCAGTTCGCCGATGAACCCGTTCAGCGTCGGCAGCCCGATCGACGACATCGTCATGATCAGAAAGACAGCCGCGTACACCGGCATCACCTTCGAGAGACCGCCGTACTCGGAGATCTCTCGAGTGTGACGCCGCTCGTAGACGATGCCGACGATCAGGAAGAGCGCGCCGGTCGAGATTCCGTGATTGAGCTGCTGCACGATGCTGCCGGTCAGGCCGACCGGATTCAGCGCAAACATGCCCAGCATCACCATCGCCATGTGACTGACCGACGAGTAGGCCACGAGCCGTTTCCAGTCCTTCTGTGCCAACGCGACGAGCGCGCCGTACACGATCCCGACGATGCACAGCACGGCGATGAAGGGGACGAACTGACGCGTCGCCTCCGGAAGAATCGGGAGGCTGAAACGGAGAAATCCGTACGTCCCCATCTTCAGCATGACCGCCGCCAGAATTACCGAGCCGGCCGTCGGCGCGTCGGTGTGTGCGTCGGGCAGCCACGTGTGGAACGGGAACATCGGCACCTTGACGGCGAATCCGAGGAAGAATGCCAGGAAGATCCACCATTGCAGGTCGGGTGGCATGTTGACCCGGTGGAACTGGGTCACGTCGAACGTGTACACGCCGGTGACGCTGTGGTTGTAGAAGTACAACGCCAGGATGCCAAGCAGCATGATGACGCTGCCGACCAGCGTGTACAGGAAGAACTTGATGGCCGAATACAGACGGTTCGCGCTGCCCCAGATGCCGATCAGGAAGTACATCGGGACCAGCATGACTTCCCAGAAAAGGAAGAAGAGCAGGAAGTCGAGGGACATGAAGGCGCCCAGCATCCCGGTCTGAAGCACCAGGAGGAACACGTAGTATTCCTTCACCCGCTCGGTGATCGCGTTCCACGACGACAGCACGGCGATGAAACCGATCATCGTCGTCAGGAGGATCAGCAGGGTGCTGAGACCATCCACACCGAGGAAATACTCGGCGCCAATCGATGGAATCCACGCCGCACGCTCCACGAACTGGAAATCCGCGTTCTGCGGATCGAACCAGAACCAGAGCGGGATCGACACCACGAAGCCGACCGCCGCGACGACGTTCGTGATCCATTTGATGGCCCGCTCGTTCTCTTTGGGCACCAGCAACAAGACGATGGCGCCCAGGAGCGGAAGAAAGAGGATGAACGAAAGATAGTGAGTCATAAGTGTTAGGGGGAATTGCAGGATTGCAGGATTGCAGAATTGCAGGATTGATGGAGAGTTGAGGGATTGGGCGGATTGACAGAGGTGGATTTCGGCCCCAGCCGTCTCCGCCTCAAATTTCAATCTCCCTGCCTTCTTCCCTGCCTTCCTTCCTTCCTTCCTTCCTTCCTTCCTTCCCTTACTTTCTGCAATTCTGCAATCCTGCAATCCTGCAATTCCTCGTGTTACCTCACAAAAAGGTAAAGGCTCACGAAGGCGAAGATGCCGAACAGCATCAGCAGCGCATAGTTCTGCACCAGACCGGTCTGCAACCGGCGGAAGACATGACTGCCTTCCTGTATCACCCGCCCGACGAGGTTCACGATCCCGTCCACGAAGGTCCGATCGGTGAAGGCCGAAAAGAACGATCCGATGAGCGTCAGCCGTCCCGTGCCGTTGACGACACCGTCCACGACATGTCGATCGACGGACCACAGCCCGCGGGCACTCAACCAGGTGGCTGCAATCACCGTCGCGCCGTACAGCTCGTCGACGTAGTACTTGTGTGAAAGCAGCCGATGTGCCCCCGCGAAACGTTCGGCCAGCTGGGAGGAGATCTCCGGCTTGATCACGTAGAACCTCCACGCCATCGCAATACCGACGGCGGCGATCAGCACCGAGAACACCATCAACCCGAGCTCGATGGCGTGTGATTCCTCGGCGTGCTCGGCTTCCGCGCCTTCCGCAGCAGCCCCTTCCGGCACAGCACCCTCCGGCGTTGCGGCCTGGTGAGCGGTGAAGCTCGGCTCGAGGAAGTGCTCGATCGCGTTGCCGCCGCCCAGGGCGGCTGGCACACCGAAAAAGCCCGCCACGACGGCCCCCACCGCGAGCGCCATCAGCGGGTACGTCATGGCGGTCGGCGACTCGTGCGGGCCGCGCCAAGGTCCGTGGCCGTGGCCGCCGGCACCGTGATCATCATGCGCAGGCCCCGCGTCGTGCGGTGCCGCGGGACCGTGACTGACGTCATGCGCCGCCCGGTGCGCCTGCCCGTGCGCGTCCCGCGGATGCATCACGCCTTGCCCGCCCGCCACCGCCGGTGCGTGAGCCGTCTCCCACGCCGGGCCGCGATAGGCGCCGAAGAAGGTCATCGCGACCAGTCGGAACATGTAGAACGCCGTCATGAGGGCCGTGACGACGGCAAGCGTCCAGATTCCTTTGTTGGCGAGGAACGCGCGATACAGGATTTCGTCCTTGCTGAAGAACCCCGACAAGGGCGGGATTCCGGCAATCGCGAGCGTCCCGACGAACATCGTCGCAAAGGTCACGGGCATGTATTTCTTCAACCCGCCCATGCGCCGCATGTCCTGCTCGCCGGCCATCGCGTGGATCACCGAACCGCTTCCGAGGAACAACAGCGCCTTGAAGAACGCGTGGGTCATCAGATGGAACGCGCCGGCCGCGAACGCGCCAACGCCCATCGCGGTGAACATGTAGCCGAGCTGCGAAACGGTCGAATAGGCCAGCACCCGTTTGATGTCGTTCTGCACGAGACCGATCGACGCCGCCATCAACGCCGTCAGGACGCCGACGATGGCCACGATGGTCATGACCATCGGCGCGTGTTCGAACAGCACCGCATTGCGCCCGAGCATGTACACCCCGGCCGTCACCATGGTCGCCGCGTGGATAAGCGCCGAGACGGGCGTCGGTCCTTCCATGGCGTCCGGCAGCCATACGAACAGCGGAATCTGCGCGCTCTTGCCGGTGGCGCCGACGAACAGGAGCAAACAAATCAGCGACAGCACGCCGAACCCGGCCGTCTCGACCGGCATCGCGGCAGCGGCGTCCTGCACGGCACGAAAGTCCAGTGTCCCGAACGTCGCGAAGACGAGGAAGATGCCGAGGATGAAGCCCCAGTCGCCGATGCGGTTCGTGATGAAGGCCTTTTTCCCTGCGTCTGACGCGCTCTTCTTTTCGTACCAGTAGCCGATGAGCAGGTACGAGCAGAGACCGACGCCTTCCCAGCCCACGAACATCACGAGGAAATTGCTCCCCAGGACGAGCATGAGCATGAAGAAGCAGAAAAGATTCAGGTAGCAGAAGAAGCGCGCCACGCCGCCGCGCGGCTCATCGGCAATATAGGCCGTGGAGTACACGTGAATCAGGGTGCCGATGCCGGTCACCACCAGCAGCATCATTCCGGACAGCGGATCGAGGCGGAATCCCCACGGCGCCTGAAAGCTGCCAACGGTGCCGTTGTCCAGCTGAAGGGGAATCGCGGGGATCCACTGCGCAACAAGGACGTCGTGCGCGCGCTGGTCCGGCGCGAGCGCAAGCAGTTGCCAGAAGGCGATGAGCGACAGGATCAGCGCGCCGACCATGGTCGAACAGGCCACCAGGCCTGCGGTCTTCCGCGAGAACGAGCGGATACCGACCAGCCCGTTAATCGCGGCGCCGATGCCGGGCAGCAGCGGAATGAGCCAGATATAGTTCATGCTGGGACGCCTCGTTGCGGCTTCACAGGCCGCTCCTCGGCGTGGCCGCAGGCGCTATTACCATCGCATCACGTTCATTTCGTCGATGTTGATCGTTTCCTTGTTCCGGTAGAAAGCAAGAATGATCCCCAGACCGACAGCCGCCTCGGCCGCGGCGACCGCGATGACGAAGACGGCAAACACCTGGCCGATCGCGTTCTGCAGTTGGTTCGAGTAGGCGACCAGGTTGATGTTGACGGCGTTCAGAATCAACTCGATCGACATGAAGATGATGATGATGTTCCTGCGAACCAGGACACCGATGACGCCGATGATGAACAGCGCCGCCGACAGCAGCATGTAATGGGTCGGCGTAATGATCATGATGTCCACAATGCAGATGGCATGGTCACAGATCTCTTTTTGCCAGGAGGATGGCCCCGATCATCGCCACAAGGAGCAGCATCGAGGCGATCTCGAAGGGAATCAGATAGCTCGTATAGAGCAGCCAGCCCACTTCTTCGGTGTTGCCCGAAACGGGCAGCGGCGCCGCCGGGACAATCCCGGCCGGCGCCGGGATGTTGGACCCGAACAGGGCGATCGCGCCGAGTTCGGCGAGCACCGCCACCGCGAGGCCGAATCCGAGTTTGGTCCGCCGGGCCGGGTCCCGATGCGCTTCTGGCGGGCGCTTCAGGTTCACCAGCATCACCACGAACAGGTACAGGACCACGATGCCGCCGGCGTACACGAGGATCTGAATGACCGCGAGAAACGGCGCGCTGAGCAACGCATACAGCGCCGCCACGAACAGGAAGTCGAGCACGAGGTACAAGACCGAGTGCACGGTGTCCTTCGTGGTCACGACGAGAATCGCGAACCCGAGAATCAGCGCGGCGAGCGTGTAGAAGGTGATCGCGTAACCCATTACGCCATCAGCACCTTGACCAGACCCGTCACCAGCAGGTTCAGAATGGCCAGCGGGATGAGGACCTTCCACCCCAGCCGCATCAGCTGGTCGTACCGATACCGCGGCAGCGTCGCCCGGACCCAGATGAAGACATAGAGAAAAACGAACGACTTGATGAGGAACCAGCCCCAGCTCGGGATGATGCCGAGAAACGAGAGCGCGGCCACGTTGGGAAACGGCCGCAGCCACCCCCCAAGAAACAGCGTCGTCGCCACCGACGAGACGACGATCATGTTGGCATACTCGGCGAGGAAGAACAGCGCGAACCGCATGCCGCTGTACTCGGTGTGGAAGCCGCCCGTGAGCTCCTGCTCGGCCTCGGGCAGATCGAACGGGGCGCGGTTGGTCTCCGCGAGCCCACCGATGAAGAAAATCACAAACGCGACCGGTTGGACGAACGCAAACCAGACGCCGGCACTTTCCTGGGCGCGGACGATGCTGACCATGCTGAGCGAACCAGCGACCAGGATGACGCTGACGAGGGTCAGCGTCACCGCCACCTCGTAGCTGATCAGCTGGGCGGAAGCCCGGAGGCTGGCCAGCAGCGGATATTTGCTGTTCGACGCGTAGCCCGCCAGAATGAGACCGTACACGCCGATTGAGGCCACCGACACGATGTACAGGAGGCCGACGTTGATGTCGGTGATGTACAGCGTCACCTGCCGGCCGAACAGGTTCACTTCGGGACCGAACGGAATCACCGCGTAGACAATGAGCGCGGGCACCATCGCGATGATCGGCGCCGCCGTGAACACCCATCGGTCGGCGCGGACCGGCGTGATGTCTTCCTTGATCATCAGCTTGACGGCATCGGCGACCGGCTGAAGGATGCCGTAGGGTCCCACGCGCATCGGGCCGAGCCGCGACTGCGCCCACGCGATGACCTTGCGCTCGAGCAGCACCATGTACGTGACGCCGACCAGCGTCGCGTTCAGCACGATGATGATCTTCACGAGCGGGATGACGAAGGTATCCACCATCACTGGCCCCTGGCCTTCATCGATCGACCTCGCCCAGCACGACATCGAGGGAGCCGATGAGCGCCACCACGTCGGCAACGAGGTGCCCTTTGACGAGCCGTCGCAGACCCTGCAGATTGCAGAAAGACGGCGGCCGGACCCGGAAGCGGTACGGGTTCGTGGATTTGCCGTCGCTCACGATGAAATACCCGAGTTCGCCCTTGGGCGACTCGATCGCATGATACGTTTCGCCGGCGGGGGGCTTGATGAGCCGCGGCACTTTTCCCACGATCGGGCCTTCGGGAATGCCTTCGGCGGCCTGACGGATGATGCGCAGCGACTGCCGGAATTCCTCCATCCGCACGAGATACCGATCGTAGGTGTCGCCCGAGGTGCCGATCGGCACGTCGAACTGCATCTCGTCGTACGCGGCGTACGGCTCGTCTTTGCGGATGTCTCGGGCGATCCCCGACCCGCGCAGCGGCGGCCCACTCAGCCCCAGCGCCAGCGCGTCGGCCCCCGAAATCACACCGATCCCCTGCGTCCGCTCCAGCCAGATGCGATTGTGCGTCAGCAACTCTTCGTATTCATCGAGCTTTGCCGACATGATGGTGCAGAACTCGAGCACTTTCTTGTCCCAGCCGGGCGGGATGTCCAGCGGGAGACCGCCGATGCGCATCGAGTTGTACGTCAGCCGCGCGCCGCAGAATTCCTCGAAGAGATCGAGAATCAGCTCGCGCTCGCGGAAGGCATACAGGAACACCGTCATCGCGCCGATGTCCATCGCATGCGTGCCGACCCAGAGGCAGTGACTGGCGACCCGCTGCAGCTCGCACAGTATCGTCCGCACGTACCGGGCGCGGCGCGGCACGTCGAGCGACATGAGTTTCTCGACCGTCTCGCAGTAGCCGACGTTGTTCGTCGCGGCGGCGACGTAATCCATCCGATCGGTCAGCAGAACGATCTGGGTCCAGTTCCGGTTCTCGCTGAGCTTTTCGATGCCCCGGTGCAGGTACCCGATGACGACCTCGCAATCGACGACTTTCTCGCCGTCGAGGCGGAGCACGACGCGCAGCACGCCATGCGTGCTCGGATGCTGGGGCCCCATGTTCAGCACGAGCTCGTTCGTGTCGAACATCGCGCCGTGGTGGACGACGGGTGTTTCCATGTGTCTAGCCTCGAGCCCCCCAGCCCCTAGTCAATCTCTGCCTCTTCCCTGGCCTGCTTCAGCTTGAGCCAATCGATCGGATTCTCCATCAACAGCTCGCCCGGCCCCTCGAGAGGATAGTCCTTGCGTTGGGGAAAGCCCTGCCAGTCCTCCGGCATCAGAATCCGACGCCGGTCGGGGTGGCCGACGACGTTCACGCCGAACATGTCGTACACCTCGCGCTCGAGCCAGTTGGCCGCAGGCCACACATCGGTGACCGACGGCACCGCGTCGTTCTCGCCCGCCCGCGTCTTCACCCGCAACCGGTGACGGTGCCGCGTCGAATACAGGCAGTAGACCACGTCGAAGCGCTCCGGGCGCAGCGGCCAGTCGGTCGCCGTGACATCCGAACACATGTCGAACGCGGCGCCGGGCGTGTCGCGAAGGTGACGAACGACCTCGAGCAGCCGCGGAAGGAGGACGATAATCGTCCAGTCTCCTACCCAATAGCTGACGGCGGACACGCTTCCCGGGAGCGCGGCCTGCAGCGCGTCGACAAAAGACGGCTGTGCGGTCCCGGCCGGAGGTGGCGGCTCGGCCGGTCCCACCGGCGCCGCGGCCTTCGGCACGTGAGCCTCCCCTGCGGGTGCGGGCTTCGCCCCGGCCGCGGCCGCCGGCCTTGCGGGCACAGCCGGTCTGCTGGCCGCTGGCGCAGGCTTGCTCGGAGCGGCAGGCGCAGAAGGCTTCGCCGGCGATGGCGGCGCGGCCTCATGCTGAGACTGAGTGTCCGGTGTGTCCGCGGCTGCGGCTGAAGGGATCGACGGGCCTTCCTGGCCTTCTTTGCCTTCGGGGGGCTTCTGAGAATCGTCAGCCATCTAGACCCATTCAAGGGCGCCCTTTTGCCACGCGTAGTAATAGCCAACGACGAGAATGAAGATGAAGATCACCATCTCGATCAAGCCGAAAAGCAGCAACTGGTCGAAAATGACCGCCCAGGGAAACATGAACACCGTCTCGACGTCGAAGATGACGAAGAGCATCGCCACCAGGTAATAGCGGATGCTGTAGCGGTCGCGGGCGTCGGTCAACGGCTCGATGCCACACTCGTACGGTTCGAGTTTCACCTGGTTGTACTTCTCCGGATGCAGCAGGCCGGAGAAAACCAGCGTAAATATCGCGAATCCCGTCGCGACCAGCACGAACATGGCGATGGGGATGTAGGCTGAAAGCATTAGAAGCGACTGCGCGCGCACCACGCGCTTGTCGGCGGAAAAGCCGTTGGTTTATAACATGCGACCTGAGGGGTGTCAAGAAACATGGTCACCTGAAACAGACCGCAGGCGTACCCGTAAATCATAGATTTCACGTCAGTTTTAGACCTATACTGGCGCTATGAACCGGTACTTGCTGGTGGGTGTGTCGCTCGTCGCCGCCGTCGTCGTCAACGTCTCGTCCGAGCTGCGATCCCAGGCGCTGGAACGCTCCTTGTACGTCAACATGCTCGACAAGTCAGGCGCTCCCGTGCCCAGCATGGGCCCGTCCGACTTCATCGTCCGGGAGGACAACGTCGCCCGCGAGGTGCTGCGGGTTGTGCCGGCATCCGAGCCGATGCAGATCGCGATCCTCGTGGACAACAGCACCGCTGCGGGGCCGATGATCCCGCACATCCGCCGGGCCCTGCCGCCGTTTGTCGACGCGATGGCGATGCCCAACGCGGCAGGACGCCGCAACGAGATCGCACTGGTGACGTTGGCGGCACGGCCGACGATTCTCGCCGAGTACACGACCGACCCCGAGCCGCTCAAAAAGGCGACCGATCGCGTCTGGGAGGATGCCGTCATGCAGGGGTACTACCTCCTCAACGGCATCATCGAGATCACCCAGGGCTTCAGGGTGCGCGAGGCGCCCCGTCCCGTGATCGTCGCGATTATCACGGAGGGCCCCGAGCTGAGCAACCGGGATCCGACCCGCGTGCTGAACCCGCTTCGCGACAGCGGTGCGGCATTGCATGTCGTGACGCTCGGCCCTCCCGCTTCCGGGGTAGAGGACGACGTGATTTATCGCAATCGGGTTGTTGACGAAGGCCCGCGGATCAGCGGAGGCACTCGCTCGCAGCTGCTGGCGCCGTCCGCGTTGCCCGCGAAGCTTCTGCAGCTGGCGGACGTCCTCAAGAGCACCTATCGCGTCACATACGCGCACCCGGACTCGCTCATTCCGCCGGAACGCGTCACCGTCGCGGCAAGGAGTGCCGATCTCACGGCCCACGGGAGGCTGGTCAGGGAATCACAGGCGAAACAATGAGGGGCGTCGTGAGAACTCGCCTGGCGCTCATCGCGGCACTGGGTGCGGCCTTTCTTACGCTCGGCGTCGCAACAGAGCGACTGAGCGGCCAGGCGGCCCAGGACGGTCAGCCCGCGTCCGGCGGTCAGGCCCCGTCGTTCCGCGCAGGCGTCGATGTCGTGTCCCTGAACGTCACGGTGACAGACGGGACGGCGCGCTACATGACAGACCTCGAGATGGGAGATTTCAGCGTCTTCGAGGATGGTATCAAACAGGACATCACGCTGTTCAGCCGTACCAACCTTCCGATCGCTCTTGCCGTGCTGCTCGACACCAGCGCGAGCATGGAGGGCCGGCTGCACGTGGCCCAGGAAGCCGCCGTGGGATTTGCCAGGCGTCTCCGCACGCAGGACATCGCCGAGATCGTCAGCTTTGACAGCCGGGTCGTCGTTCTCCAGCCCTTCACGAGCGAGACCTCAGAGCTCGAGCAGGCGATTCGGAAGACGTCGCCCGGCGGCTCGACGTCGCTGCACAATGCCGTGTACATCGCCCTCAAAGATCTGAGACGGATTGTCGCCCGGAGCGCCGACGAAGTCCGCCGACAGGCCATCGTCGTGCTCTCGGACGGGGAGGATACGTCGAGCCTGTTGCCATTCGAGGAAGTGCTCGATCTGGCCAAGCGCTCGGAGACGGCGATCTACAGCATCGGCTTGAAGGACAGCAATGCCTCGAACGCCAGAGGTTTCAAAGAAGCCGAGTTCATCCTGCGTCAGTTCGCACAGGAAACCGGCGGACGGGCCTTCTTTCCCGCCCACGTTTCGGAACTCGACAGCATCTACGGGCAGATATCCGACGAGCTATCCAGCCAGTACACCGTCGGCTACACATCACGAAATGCCCGTCAGGACGGTGCCTGGCGTCGCGTGGTGGTTCGGATCGACAGGGCCAACGCGGTCGCCCGTACCAAGTTGGGGTACTACGCACCAGGCGCCGCTCCGAAGCGATGAACTCCGTCCCGCTGGCGTTGTACGCCGCCGCCCTGATCGCGTACGCCTGGCACTTTGCCCGGCGAAGCCCGGGAGTCGGGCTCACGGCGACGACCGTGCTGGTTGCCGCTGCCCTGGCGCACACCTTCGTCATCGGGATGCAGACGATGGAGGCGGGGCACGTGCCTATCACCAGCACGACGCCCTTCATTTCCACCTTTGTCTGGCTGCTTGCGCTTGCGTATCTCTATCTCGAGATGTCGACCAACGAACGGGCCATGGGCGTCTTCATCCTGCCGCTGCTGGTGGCGCTTCAGACGATTCCGGCGCTCAACCCGGGCGTTGAAGAGCGATCGGCGGTTCTTCAGGGCCCGCTGTTCAGCCTTCATGTCTCGTCCTTGCTGTTTGCGTACGCGAGCTTCGCGCTCGCCTGTGTCATCGGGATTACCTACGTGCTGCTCTTCAAGGAAATCAAGGCAAAGCACCTGGGATTTTTCTACGCGCGGCTGCCCTCGCTGCAGGTGCTCGACCGCATGAACCAGTGGATGATCGCAATAGGCTGGGTATTTCTGACGATCGGCATCATCGTCGGCCTCATGTTCGCGGCCCAGGTGCGGGCGCTGCCCTCCGCGGCGGTCGACCCGCGCGTCCAGGCGATGTCTCTGGGCGATCCGAAGATTTTCGTCGCGCTCGTGTGCTGGGCGGTGTATTCGTTTGAAACGTTTGGCGCGCGTCGGCTGGGCTGGGGCGGACGCCGCACGGCCTATCTGTCCGCGCTCGGCTTTGCCATCGTGCTGTTGAACTTCGTGCCGATCAGCTATTTTCTCACCCGGAGCCACGACTTTTGAGCGTCCGGATCGTCCGTTCATCGCCTTCACGGACCAACGGTCAGGCCAAGGACCGAGACCGGTTCAGGCGCCAGGGACTGACGGAATGCACATCCTGGTAGTCGGCCTCAGTCACCGCACCGCGCCGGTGGAGTTGCGCGAACGCGTCGATTTCCAGGGCCGCGTCGAATCGGCGCTGCGGGCGCTGGCAGCACGCGGTTCGACCGACGAAGCGGTCGTGCTGTCAACCTGCAACCGTGCCGAACTCTACGCGGCGTGCCAGGACGCGAGCCGGGCGCGAGCCGACCTGGCCGGCTTCATGAGCGAATTCCACGGCGTCGATCGAAAGGCGCTGGCCCCTCATGTGTACGATCTGCAGGACCTCGACGCGGCGCGCCACCTCCTTCGCGTCGCCGCCGGCCTCGATTCGCTCGTCGTCGGCGAGCCACAGATTCTCGGTCAGGTGAAAGAGGCGCATACCCTGGCCACTGGAGCCCAGACGGTGGGCCCCATCCTGAATCGCCTGTTTCACGCCTCGTTCGCGGCCGGCAAGCGCGTGCGCACGGAGACTGGATTGTCATCGGGCGCCGTCTCGGTAAGCTTCGCAGCCGTCTCGCTGGCGCGGAAGATTTTCGGCGATCTCTCGGGTCGGAGCGTCCTCGTGATTGGTGCCGGCGAGATGGGCAAGCTCACGGCGCAGCACATGAAATCGCAGGGGGTGCAGCGGGTGACGATCGTCAGCCGGACGATGGCGCACGCTTTACACACTGCCGAAGCGATCGGCGGCGCCGGCGCCGTGCCGTGGGAAGAGCTGGATGCTGTCCTGTGCGCCAGCGACATCGTGATCACGGCGACTGGCGCCGGCTCGACCATCCTCACGAAAGCGCACGTCGAGGCGGTGATGCGCCCGCGGCGGAACCAGCCGCTCTTCATCATCGACATCGCAGTCCCCCGTGACGTCGAGGCCGCGGCGGGCGAGATCGAACAGGTGTTTCTCTACAACATCGATGACTTGCAGGCGACGGTGCAGGAGAATCTGGCCCGTCGCGCCTCCGAAGTTCTTCGCGCGGAAGCCATCGTCGCCGAAGAGGTCAGCCGGTTCAGTCAATGGCTCCGGTCGCGCGGTGCCGTTCCCACGGTCGTCGCGCTCCGCCAGAAATTCGAGAACATCCGGCGCGCGGAACTCGAGCGCCTCGACTTCAAGCTCTCCTCGCTCCCGACGGAGGCCCGTCCCGAAGCGCGCGCCTGCGTGGACGAGATTACCCGCCTGTTGGTCGAGAAGTTGCTGCTGACGCCGACCGAACAGCTGAAGGCCCTTGGCGATCAGGACACACTGGCCGCCCACGCCGAAGCGTTGACGCGGCTCTTTGGCCTCAGCCCATCGCCCGACGGCGAACGAGAGACGGTACGCGCATCCGCGGATCCGGAGGACCCACCGACCGGTCGCGAGCCTTCGCGACGAGTCGAGTTCTTCCGCCCGAAATCGAAACCCTCGTCAGGGTCGGGGCGCTGACATGAGTCCGTGGCTGGTGAGCTGAGGCTCGGCACGCGGGGTAGTCACCTCGCCCGCTGGCAGGCGGACGCGGTGGCGGCCCGCCTTCGGGAGGCCGGGGGGCCGGCGTGCCGCGTGGTCGTGATTCGAACGACCGGGGATCGGCTGCAGGAAGCCCCGCTTTCGGAAGTGGGGGGCAAAAGGCTGTTCGTGAAGGAAATCGAGGATGCCCTGCTCAAGAACGAGATCGACATCGCCGTCCACAGCAGCAAGGACATGCCGGTGCTCCTTCCGGACGGCCTTGCCATCGGTGCGGTGCTGGCCCGAGAAGATCCGTTCGATGCACTCGTCATGCCGCTGAACGCCCGTCTCGATTCAGATGCCTCCTTCGATGGGGTGCTTCGCGTCCTCGGATCGACGCCGAAGCTGGGAACGAGCAGTGTGCGACGCGTGGCCCAGTTGACGCGGCTGCTGCCCGACGCGCGTTTCGTTCCGATCCGGGGGAATCTCGACACGAGGTTGCGTAAACTCGACGAAGGTCAGTACGACGCGATCGTCCTGGCGGCCGCCGGACTGCGGCGCCTGGGAATGGCGGGACGTATATCCGCCCGGCTGCCCGCGACCGCTTGCGTGCCGGCGCCCGGACAGGGGATCGTGGCCGTTGAAATTCGCAAAACCGACAAGCGAGCCGCCAACGCTGTGCATCTGATCGACGACATCCTGGCTCACGCTGCACTGGATGCGGAGCGTGCGGTCGTGCAGGCACTCGGGGGCGGATGCCAGACGCCGGTGGGCGCACTGGCTTTGCCCGCTCCCGAAGGCAGTCTGGAGCTCACGGCCGTTGTCGTCTCGCTTGACGGTTCACGCGCGCTTTTCGCCACAGGGCGCGGAAAGCGTGAGGACGCCGCGTCGCTGGGCGGTCGCGTCGGGGCGCAACTGCTGGCTGATGGCGCGGGCGCCATCCTCGCCGATGCGCAACGAATCGACAGCGCCGTAAAGGGCATTCAGCCGTGACGCCCGCCACCGTCTACCTGATCGGCGCGGGCCCCGGCGATCCGGGGCTCATTACAGTGCGCGGGCGCGAGTGCCTGCAGCTGGCGGATGTGGTGCTGTACGACCATCTTGTTCACCCCCGGCTGCTGCGACATGCGCCTCAGACGGCGGAGAAGATCGACGTCGGCGGCGCCGCACCCGCTCCGCTCGAGCAGGAGGCGATCTGCTACCTGCTCGCAGAGAAGGCGCGTGAGGGCAAGACCGTCGCCAGACTGAAATGGGGCGACCCTTTCGTTTTCGATCGTGGCGGGGCCGAGGCGCTCTTCTTGCACGAACAGGGTGTGCCATTCGAAGTCGTGCCCGGTGTGCCGGCTGGAATTGCTGTCCCAAGCTATTCGGGTATTCCGATTACCTACCCTGGCGGCGGAGACACGCTCACCTTCGTGCGAGGCCACGAGGATTCGGGCAAAGCGGCTGCGCCCATTGACTGGACGAGTCTCGCCAGGCTCGACGGGACCATCGTCTGCTATGCCGGTCCGGACCAGCTGCCGTCGATTCTCACTTCGCTCACCTCGCATGGACGCCCGGGCGATGACCCGGCCGCCGTCATCTATGACGGCACGCTCCCGACGCAAGAGACCCGCATCGGGACGATTCGCGAGTTGCTGGACGCGGCCCGCGAGTCGACCGACCGGCGTCCTGCCATTCTGGTCGTCGGCCGTGTGACGGCATTGCGCGAGCATTTGCGGTGGTTCGACGCAAAGCCGCTGTTCGGCAAACGTATTCTCGTCACCAGACCACGCGATCAGGCGGAAGAGTTGGCGCAGCGGCTGGAGGCCATGGGAGCTGAAGCCATCGTGGCGCCAATGATTCGGATTCTTCCGCCAGAAGACTATTCCCCTGTCGATGCGGCCTGCGCCAGCGCCGGCACGTTCAACTGGATCGTCTTCGCGAGCTCAAACGCCGTGGACATCTTCATGCAGCGCCTTCACGCAATCGGGCGAGATCTCCGAGCGTTGGGCGGCGCCAGGGTCTGCGCCGTCGGGTCGGCAACGGCGGAGCGGCTGGCGCGCTACGGCCTGCGTGTGGACGTCATTCCAGGCGAGTATCGAGCGGAGTCGGTGGTGAGCGCCTTGAGCGAGCGAGATGACCTCCTCGGCGCGAGGGTGCTGCTGCCGCGCGCCGACATCGGCCGCGAGGTGATTGCCGAGGAGCTGCGCAAGCGGGGGGCCGAAGTGACCGAGGTCGTCGCGTATCGCACGGTCGTTGCCGACGCTGATCGGGAAGGTGAGCCCGACGTCTACCGGATGCTGCTCGATCGCCGCATCGATGTCGTCACGTTCACGAGCGCGTCAGCTGTCCGTAATTTCGTGAAAGTAGTAGGGGCCGAGCCCGCCGCCGATCTGCTGCGGACGACCATCGTCGCCTCGATTGGACCGGTGACCGCCGAGGCCGCCGCGCAGGCCAACATTCGAACAACGATCCTGCCGGCGCAGTACACTGTGGAGGCGCTCGTGGATGCGATCGTCCAGCACTTCGAGAGAAGTCGCGCGATGGTCGAGCAACCGACCTAGACGCCTCATTCACGCCGAGGGGACCGGCATCGGCAGGCCGCGTCCGAGGAAGAGTCATGAGTTCGACGCACACGCCTACCGCCTTGAAGCTGACCCGCCGCCTGCGCCGTCTCCGTCAATCGGAGACGATGCGCGCGCTCGTTCGGGAATCCCGTCTTTCGCCGGACATGCTCGTGCTGCCGCTGTTCGTGTGCGAGGGGGAAGGCGTCCGGCGGGAAGTGGCGTCCATGCCCGGGGTCTTCAACCTGTCGGTGGACGAAACGGTCAAGGACGTCGAACAGGCCCGGGCGGCCGGCGTGAAGAGCGTCCTGCTGTTCGGTCTGCCCGATCAGAAGGACGACGTCGGCTCTGCCGCATACGATCCCGAAGCGCCCGTCCAGTCGGCCATCCGCGCCATCAAGCGCAGTCTTCCGGACGTTCTGGTGATCACCGACGTCTGTCTCTGCGAGTACACCGACCACGGCCACTGCGGCATCGTCATCGACGACGAGGTCGCCAACGATCCCACGGTCGATCAGCTGGTCCGGGCGGCGGTCTCGCATGCGACTGCCGGAGCCGACATCGTCGCGCCATCCGACATGATGGACGGCCGAGTCGGCGCGATCCGGCAGGCCCTCGACGAACGCGGGTTCGAAAAGACCGCCATACTTTCCTATGCGGCCAAGTACTGTTCGGCCTTCTATGGCCCGTTTCGTGACGCCGCCTCGTCGGCGCCCGCGTTTGGCGATCGTCGCTCGCATCAGATGGATCCGGCCAACGTGTCCGAAGCCTTACGAGAGGTCGAACTCGACATCGAGGAAGGCGCAGACATGGTGATGGTGAAGCCCGCCCTGCCGTATCTGGACGTGCTGACCCGCGTCAAGGAGCGATTCGGCTATCCCACCGCGGCCTATCACGTCAGCGGGGAGTACGCGATGTTGAAAGCTGCCGCGCGCAATGGTTGGATCGACGAACGGCGTGCCATGCTGGAGTGCCTGACGGCCATCCGCCGGGCCGGCGCGGACATCATCATCACTTACTACGCAGTGGACGCAGCGAAAGCGCTGCGCTGACCGTTCCACCCACCACACACGAAGGCACGAAGACCGCGTGACTCTTTCGTGATGCACGACATGCGCACAAAACAATCCGCTCGTCTCTTCTCCCAGGCGCTGCGCGTCCTTCCCGGAGGGGTGGACAGCCCGGTCCGCGCGTTCAAGGCGGTCGGCGGCTCGCCTCTTTTCATGATCCGGGGATCCGGCTGTCGAATCCATGACGTCGACGGCAACAGCTTCATCGACTACGTCATGTCCTGGGGCCCCCTGATTCACGGACACGCACCGCGCGGCCTCGTCAAATCTCTCGCGGCGGCCGCCCGCCGAGGCACCAGCTTCGGCGCACCGAGTCCTCTCGAAGTCGCACTCGGCGTTCGTGTGTCGAAACTGATGCCATCGATCGAGCGAGTTCGCTTCGTCAACTCTGGCACCGAGGCTGCGATGAGCGCGATTCGTGTCGCCCGGGCAGCGACGCGGCGGGAACGAATCATCAAGTTCGAAGGCTGTTACCACGGCCACGCCGATCCGTTTCTGGTCAAAGCCGGTTCAGGGGCGATGACCCTTGGCGTGCCAACCAGTCCCGGTGTGACTCGCGCCGCAGTCGCCGATACGCTGGTCGCCAGCTACAACGATCTCGAATCGGTCCAGCGGTTGTTCGACGCCCACCCCGATCAGATTGCAGCGGTCATCATCGAGCCGATTGCGGGCAACATGGGCGTCGTTCCCCCAGCCGACGGCTTTTTACGTGCTCTACGGCGTGTCTGTTCGGCGACCGGGGCGCTGCTGATCTTCGACGAGGTCATCTCGGGTTTCCGGGCGGCGCCGGGTGGCGCACAGCAGCTGGCCAACGTCACGCCGGACCTGACTTGCCTCGGCAAGATCATTGGAGGGGGCTTACCCGTTGGAGCTTACGGTGGGCGCGCGGACCTGATGGAGCTGGTATCTCCAGCCGGACCCGTGTATCAGGCGGGCACCTTGAGTGGCAACCCGCTGGCCATGACCGCCGGCCTCTGGTGCCTCGATCAGCTGAAGCCCAGGCTCTATGCGCAGCTGGCGCGACTGGGAGCACGACTGGGCGCCGGACTGGCAGAAGCTGCACGCTCAGCCGGCGTCCCCCTTCAGGTAAACGTCGTTGGATCGGTGCTCACGCCGTTCTTCACAACCAGTCCCGTTCGCGACTATCAGTCGGCTGTCAGCGCCAATACCGATCAATACGCCGGGTTTTTCAGGGGAATGCTCACGCGCGGCGTTTACCCGCCACCGTCACAATTCGAGGCCTGGTTCCTCTCGACGGCGCACACACTGCGGGATGTCGATCAAACCATCGAGGCGGCAAAGGCAGCGATGCGTGAGGTTGCGGCGCCAGGCGACGGCTAATCCAGGTTCAAGGCGGTGTCCATGCGGACCCGCAGGACGGTTCCCGGTTCCAATCGAACGTCCTTTCCCTCCGTCGCCGCAATCGTCCCGCCCCCGCCAATCAGAATGCCTGCGAGCGCGCCCTTGGCTCCGCCAAGAATCGCGCCGATGACGGCGCCGACACCCGCACCCGCACCGATGCGTCCAACTTCACCTTTGATGCCTTCGCTTTCGATGGCCTCGGTGACCGTCGCTCGAATTGGGTACGACTGCCTGCCGACAGTCAGCCGGTCGAAGGCCACGGTCAAGCTGCCAGTACGTTCCAACCTCCCGGCTTTCTTGACCGAGGTGATAATCCCGCGCATCACCGACCCGGCCGGTACGATGACGCGGCTGCCGCTCGTCAAATCGACGAGAGTCGTCGCCTCGAACCGATCTTCGACTTGCGCGGTTTCGGAGCTCAGAGCGCTCTGAAGCCGGACATCGAATTCCGTACCAACCGGCACGTCGTCGTCTTCAGAGCGGCTCGAGGCTTCCGAGGACGATCGTTCGGTGCGTGTACTCGTGCTCGATGGAGCCGGCGGCACGTCCCCCCGCGCCCTGGTGCGAATAGCCTCGAGACGATCGCGGAGCTGCACGTACTCAGCTCGTTGAACCCGCTCATTCTTTCGAAGTTTGACCTTGAGATAGACGACCTCGTCCCGCGCGTCGTCGAGCTCGCGCTGGAGCTCGGCGGCGAGCGGCGCGTCGTCGTTCCGCAGCTGCGCCACATCATGCGATGCGGTGAAGGCGCTGTCCTGAAGGCTTTGAATGTCAGCGCTCGTCACGTCGTTCTGGGCGGCGACGTTCAGACCCAATCCCGCGACGAGAGCAAACACGACGACGGCGAACCCACGGCCCCTCAAAGTCTGGTCTACTGCCGAGCTCATCGGCGACCTCCAGAGGGGCTACGTGCAAAGTCAGCGCCAAGGCATTAGGTTCTGAATCCAGCTGATTCGGGCCAGGTCGTTATAGATGACCGTCACCATGAGCATCATGAGGACGACAAACCCGGCGAGCAGCATCTTCTCCTTCAGCCGCGTGCTGAAGTCGCGCCGGGCGATGCCCTCGAGCGCCATGATCGTGATGTGTCCGCCGTCGAGGATCGGGATGGGCAGCAGGTTCAGCAGGCCGAGATTGAGGCTGATGGCGGCCATCAGCGACAGCAGTGGAATCCATCCGAGCTGCGCCGATTCACCGGACAGCTGGGCAATGGCTACTGGTCCCATCAACTGTTTGGGTGAGGTCTCGCGCGTGAGCAGACCCCAGACGGTTTGAAAGATGAGGCCGGCGCTCTCGATGTTCCGCTCGACGCTCAGCTTGACCGCTTCGATTGGTCCCGGCTGCAGGATCTTGGTTTCGTCGACCGGGATGACGCCAAGCCAGCCGACGTCGCCGCGTCGGCCTGGCGTAACGGTCAACGTCTGCTGAGCGCCATCCCTGAGTACTGTGACCGCCATGGGCTTCTCGGGGTTGGCGGCGATGACCTCGCGGAACTGCGTGTGGAACGTCATCCGCCGGTCGTTCACCGATAGAATGACGTCTCCCGATCTCAACCCGCCGCGGTCTCCAGGCTCGCCCGGAGAAACCGACCGCAGTCGCGGATGCACGTCGGGCAAAACGCCAATTTCCCCAATCTCGAACCGGCTTTCATCCGAACGCCTGGACGGCGTCAGCGTCAGCTCGACGTTGCGGCCTTCGCGTTGAACGACGACCGGAGTCTCCCGATTCGGACGTGTGCCAACGGCGATGTAAAGGTCTTCCCATGTCTCGACGCTTCGGCCCGCCACCGTGAGAATGCGGTCGCCGGGGTGAACCCCTGCGGCCGCAGCCGCTGATCCAGCAGCCACCGAGCCCACTACAGGGGGCTGATCTTGGTACGCGCCGATTTCGGCGCCTTGGTACAGCACGAAGGCAAGGACCACGACCGCCAGCAGGAGGTTCATCACGGGGCCCATGATGAGCACCTGGAAGCGTTCCCACTTGCTCTTCGAGAGGAACTCGTCCGAGCGACCGGTCAGTTCCTGTTCCGGACTGTCCCCGGCCATCTTGACGTACCCGCCGAGCGGCAGCGCGCCGATGCTGTATTCGGTCTCGCCCCGCCGGACACTGAGGATCGTCGGATTGAATCCAAGCTGGAACTTGAGCACGCGAATGCCGACGCGCTTGGCGGCCAGGAAGTGACCGAGCTCGTGGACGAAGATCAGCACTCCGAGGACGAACGCGAAGGCGAGCACCGTGACTAGGCTTGTTGGCAAATGAGGCCCCTCAGACCTTCAATTCTACCGCGCGGGCCATTTCCTGCGCACACTTACGAGCCCAGTCGTCAACGTTGCGCACGATTGCCATACTCGTCAACTCGACGGGCTCGTGCGCGTTCATGGCGCCCTCAATCACGCGGGGAATGGCCAGAAATCCAATGCGTCCCTCGAGGAAGTGGGTCACGGCGACTTCGTTGGCGGCGTTCAGCACCACAGCAACACTTGGTCCGGCCTCGAGCGCCCGATAGGCGAGCTGCAGGCACGGGAAGGCTTCGGTGTCTGGCGCGGCGAAGTCGAGACGGCCGGCGCGAACCAGATCGAGCGCGGCCGGCCGCGCCGACCAGCGCTCCGGATACGAGAACGCGTACTGAATAGGCAGACGCATGTCGGTGACGCCGAGCTGCGCGATGACCGACCCATCGACGAGCTCGACCATCGAGTGCACAATCGACTGCGGATGGACGACGACATCGATCTGCCGTCCGCGAACACCAAATAGCCAGTGCGCCTCGATGACCTCGAGGCCCTTGTTCATCAGGGTCGCCGAATCGATGGTGATCTTGCGGCCCATGCGCCACGTTGGATGGCGGAGGGCGTCTGCGGCGGAGACCGCGGTGAGCTCGGACGCCGGTCGCCCACGAAAGGGACCACCCGACGCCGTCAGCACCAGCCGCTTCACCTCGGAAAGGCTCCGCCCGTGCAGGCACTGATGAATTGCATTGTGCTCGCTGTCGACCGGCAGGATGGACACGCCGCGGCGACGGGCAGCCTCGGTGACGACGCCGCCGGCCATCACCAGGATTTCCTTGTTCGCCAGCGCGATGGTTTTGCCGAGCTCGATGGCCGCGAGAACGGCTTCGAGCGCATCTGTCCCGGACGACGCGCAGAGCACGAGCTCGGCGTCCGGGTGCGAAGCGACCGTGACCAGCCCCTCCCGCCCGGCGCGGCCCACCACCGTGGTGGCAGGCGCGAGAGCGCTCAACCGCTCGCGCGCGCTGTCGGTCGCCATCGCCGCCACAGCCGGACGATACCGGGCGATCTGCGAGGCGAACAGCTCGGCGTTCTCTCCGGCCGCCAGCCCCACCACCCGAAGACGGTCCGCATGGGCGTCCACGACGTCGAGCGCACTCCGACCGATCGACCCGGTCGATCCGAGAATGGCGATCTGCTTGACTGACAGCTGATTTCTCCAGTGAAAAGTTCAGACGTATTTCAGCACGATGTAGTACACCGGCGCCGCAAAGAGGAGCGCGTCGATTCGGTCCAGGACGCCCCCGTGCCCTGGAATCAGGTCTGAGCTGTCTTTGAGGTTCGCACTTCGCTTCAGCATCGATTCGAAGAGGTCTCCGGCGACACCGAAAGCCACAATCGCCATACCCAGAGCGACCCGCACGACGAGCGGCGCCGTGGGAAGCCACCAGGCGCCGGCAACAGCGAGCGTCAGGCCCCCGAACACCAGGCCTCCAATCGCACCCTCAACCGTCTTCTTGGGGCTGATCGCCGGCGCCAGCAGCCGACGACCGAACGCCCGACCAGAATAGTACTGTGCGGTGTCGCTCACAATCACTGTCAACATCAGCAGAAACAGAGTGCCGGCACCTCGGATCTCCCGAATGGCGACGATCGCGCCGAACGGCAGTCCCAGATACAGGGATGGAAACAGGCTGGCAGACGCGATGCCGAGCCCGTCGCGGCCGTTGCTCCACACCGTCAAGGTCAGCGTGCCGAGCGCGACGAGCGCTGACATCAGCACGAGGTCGATCGGCCGCGACGGCGTCGCAAAGGCCGCACAGGTCAGCATGGCGGCGGCGCCGGCGGGAATGGGGGGAACGGGCAACCCGCCCGTCCGAGCCAGCGTCAGGTACTCGCTGAACGCGAGTAACAACAGCAACTCGGCCACCACGAAGAACAGTCCTGGCGGCACGAACCAGACGATGACGATGGCCAGGATGAAGAGAACGGCGCCACTGAGGACGCGAGTCACTTGGCGCCGAGCGCGACCGGTCTCGGTGTTCCGGACGGGCGCGTCGCGTCAGAAGCCCCGCTCGGCGACGAGGGCTTGATTCCGCCGTACCGGCGGTCGCGCTTCTGATACGCGACGACTGCCTCGAGCAGGTGTCGACGACGGAAGTCGGGCCACAGCGTTTCAGTCACCCAGATCTCCGAGTAAGCAATCTGCCAGAGCAGAAAATTGCTGACGCGCATTTCACCGCTGGTGCGAATCAGCAGGTCCGGATCCGGCTGCCCCGCCGTGTACAGGAAGGAGGCGAAGCGGGACTCGTCGAGTTCTGCGGGATCGACTCCCGCCGACAGCGCCCGCCTGGCGGCGTCAACGATCTCGGCCCGCCCTCCGTAGTTCAGCGCGATGTTGAACAGCATCCCGCTGTTGCCGTCGGTCTGCCGCATCGCGCTCTCGAGCTCGGAAAGCACATCGGCCGGCAGCTCATGGGCGCGTCCGATGACGCGGAAACGGATGTTGTTCGTGAGCAGCGTGGAAAGTTCGAGGCGCAGATAGCGTTTGAGGAGGGTCATCAACGTATTGACCTCGGCCCTCGGACGCTTCCAGTTCTCCATGGAGAAGGCGTACAGCGTCAGCACGCCGATGCCCAGCCGCGCTGACGCCTCCACCACATCACGCACCGAATCGATGCCCGCTCGGTGTCCTTCGACTCGCGGCAGATGCCGCTGCGCCGCCCAGCGGCCGTTGCCATCCATGATGATGGCGACATGAACTGGCAGCCGATCGAAATCGACCTGGCGCGTCAGCGCTTCATCAGGAGATCCGGGCGGAATGACGGCCAGGAGTTGCTCAAGCGACATGCCGTCATTATAAGTCTGCGTACTCGACCCGGACGAGGAAGAGGCCCCGGGCGGGCGCCGTCGGCCCCGCCTGTCTCCGGTCGCGCGACACCAAGACGTCCCGCATCCGTTCGCACGGCCAACGTCCCCGCCCGACTTCGACGAGGGTGCCGGCGATGGCGCGAACCATGTGTCGAAGAAACCCATCGCCCGTGACTTCGTACACGACGACCCCTGCACCGCTGCCGTACTCCGGTCGAGCATCGATCAAATGGGGGCGATTCACGAGGGATCGGACGATTGTCCGTTCCGTACTCCGAACCCGGCCGCCAACTGTCTGGAACGAGACAAAGTCGTGACGGCCCTCGAGCCACTCCGCAGCACGGCCCATCGCGTCAACGTCGAGCCCCCCCGGGACGTGCCAGACGTACTGCCGATCAAAGGGGCTCACCACATCGGCATCGCAGAAGCGATAGTGATAGGTTTTGGCTCGCGCGCTCAGACGCGCGTGGAAGCCGGGCGCCGCCATTCCGACGTCGGTGACCCGAACGTCCACCGGCAGATGTCCGTTCAGGGCGCGCTTCAGCTCGTCTGGATCGATCGTGCGGGCGAGAACGAACGAGGCCACCTGCCCGAGCGCATGCACGCCTGCGTCGGTGCGGCCGGCACCGATGACGACAACCCGTCGGCCATCCAGCTCGCGGAGCGCCTCCTCGATGAGGCCCTGGATGGAGGCGCCGGCGGCCTGACGCTGCCATCCGACGTAGTTCGTCCCGTCGTAGGCGAGCGTGATCCTGAACGTCGTCATCGCAGAACTTCAGGGGAATCCCGTCCTTTCCGTCCACCCACCGTCAGGCAGGACGGGAGCCGGGCTTTGTGAGAGCCATTCCTCGAGCGCAGAGCGGGCAGACGCTCGCTTCGTAAGTCGGAAGCGTCATATCCAGCAGCGCCACGAAGGGCACATCGAGACGGACGCCGCCACTCCGATCGACAATGGAGGCCGCGCCGACGACCTGTGCGCCAGCCGCAGTGGCCACCTGAATGGTCTCTCGAGTGGAGCCGCCGGTTGTCACCACATCCTCGACGACGAGGACGCGATCGCGGCTGGCGAGCGTGAAGCCCCGACGCAGCGTCAGCATTCCATCCTGACGCTCGGCGAAAATCGCCCGCAGGCCGAGTGCGCGGCCGACTTCCTGGCCGATAATCACGCCACCAAGCGCTGGCGAGAGCACGACAGAGGCGTCCAGGTTCCGCGTGCAGTCCGCCAGCGCCCTGCCCAGTGTTTCAGCGTGAGCCGGGTATTGAAGAACGAGCGCCGATTGCAGATAGCCGGGGCTGTGCAGGCCTGACGACAGCCGGAAGTGTCCCTCGAGCAGTGCGCCCGAGCGGCGAAAAAGGTCCAGGAGTTCGTCTCGTGTCACGCGTTCGGCCCGTAGTATACCCGCCCCCGATTGCTCCTCGGCTTGGCTTGGAGGGTCCCCCTGACCTGTTCCTGCCCGCACTTCCTGGCCCTCCCGCGCTCGGATACACTCCCCCCGGTGCCCCGACTCTCGGTCACGATCATCACGAAGAACGAATCAGCTCACATCGCCGAGGCCATCAAGTCTGTTGCCTGGGCCGACGAAATCATCGTCGTCGATTCGGAAAGCACCGACGACACCGCGGCCATCGCCCGGGGCTACACCGAGCGCGTGATAGTACGCCCGTGGCCCGGCTACACGGCTCAGAAGAACTACGCGGCGTCGATCGCCAGTCACGACTGGATTCTGTCCGTGGACGCCGACGAACGGGTGACGCCGGCGCTTGCGGCCGAGATCAAAGCGCTGCTGGCGACCACCCCGGCACGTCCGGGGTATCGAATTCCTCGGGTGACATGGCACCTGCAACGCTGGATCCGCTCAACCGACTGGTATCCCGACTACCAGCTGCGTTTGTATGACCGACGCGCCGGGGTGTGGACGGGGCGCTACGTTCATGAGGCCGTGACCGTCCGCGGAGCCGCAGGACAGCTCAAAGGCGAGCTGGAACACTTCCCCTTTCGTGACATCGCCGACCACCTCGAGACGATCGATCGCTACACCACCTACGCCGCCAGACAGATGTACGAGAGCGGACGCCGCGTCGGGTTCTGGCAACTCGCGCTCCATCCACCGCTCGCCTTTCTCCGTAACTACGGACTCCGCGGAGGTGTGCGCCAGGGACTCCCCGGGTTGATCATTTCGGCAATGAACAGCTACTACGTCTTCTTGAAATTCGCCAAGCTCTGGGAATTGCATCGCGTGTCCGACACCGTCCGTCGCGAAGACACGAAGACCCCTGCGTCTTCGGGGTAACCAGGCGCCTCAGTCATGTTCTCGCTCCATATCGACACCGCCCGGACCTGGCGAGGCGGACAGAACCAGGTGCTGTTGACGGTGAACGGCCTGAGGGCAATCGGTCATCGCACGGCGCTCGTCGCGCATCCCCTCGGTGAGCTTCGCCGGCGGGCCGCCGAGGGCATGGAGTTGATCCCCATTGCTCCGCGCATGGAAATGGACCTCTCCGCCGCTTGGCGACTTGCGCGTGTCGTACGCCGGCTCGGGCCGGACATTGTCCACGCACACGATGCGCACGGCGTGGCCATGGCCGCGCTCGCGCTCTCGATGGGAGCGGCGGCGGCACGACGAACCGGACAGCGTCCACCCGCGTTCATAGCGGCGCGCCGCGTGGATTTTCATCTTGGCGGCAATTCGCTGTCACGATGGAAGCAGCGGCAGGTTGACTGCTTCATCGCAGCCTCCGAGGCGATTCGGCAGATACTCGTCGCCGATGGGGTCCCTGCTGAACGAACCATTACGGTGCATGAAGGCATCGACGTCGAGCACGTCCTTGCGGCGCCGCCGGTCAACGTGCATGAGGCATTCTGGCTCCCCCACCATGCCCCGCTCGTCGGCAACGTCGCGGCACTCGTTCCGCACAAGGGGCAGCGCCACCTCGTCGACGCCGCCCGACTCGTCGTACAGGAGGTGCCCGACGCGCGATTCGTCATCCTGGGCGAAGGGGAGCTGCGCGAAGGCCTGGAGCGTCAGATCCGGGAGCACCACCTCGAGAAGCACGTACTTCTGCCAGGGTTCCGCACAGACGTGCTCGGCTGCATGAAGAGCTTCGACCTGTTCGTGATGAGCTCAGTCACCGAAGGACTCGGGACCTCCCTCCTCGACGCCATGGCGTGCTCACGGGCCATCGTCGCGACGCGGACAGGCGGCATTCCGGAGGTCGTGGAAGACGGTGTGACTGGTCGCCTCGTGCCACCGCGCGATCACGCGGAGCTCGCGCGGGCGATCGTGACGCTGCTGAAGGATCCCGCACGGCGGCGGCGCATGGGAGAGGCCGGGTACGTGCGCGTGACCGAGCGATTTACCGTCGAGCGAATGGTGGTCGCGACGGCGAACGCGTACGCGGAAGTGAGGCGATGGAATGCGGACTGACCCCGCGTGTCACCTCGGATGGCAGTAACCGCGCAGCGGGCACTGGGAGTCCGGGGCAACGGCTGATCGGGGCGCGTCGCGCTCGCCTCGACGGCCGAATCCACACGCCTTCATCATGCCGATGTGGCAGAGCGCAAAGTCGTACTTCACGGGATCATCCGGGTCCAATCGGCGCAGCGAATCCGTGATGTCCCGGGCCATGCGCCAGCCCGGGCTCGAATAGCGCGTCAGTCGCAGACATCGTCCGACGCGAATGACGTGGGTATCGAGCGGCACCACGAGCCTGGCGGGCGACACGCGGCTCCACACGCCCAGATCCAGCGCGTCCCGGCGAACCATCCACCGCAGAAACAGGTTCAGCCGCTTGCACGCACTCCCAGAGGCAGGTCGGGGAAAGAAGTACGCGACGCCTGGCCGCGTGACGGCCCGCCCGTAGGCCGCCCGAATATCCAGCTCGAGGGCCCGACTCGAAAAACGGTCGAGCGCCGTCTCGACGTCCCTCGACCCGCGCTCGTCACCCTCGAGAAAGAAGTCCTCGATCGAACCGGAGCGATCCAGCATCTGCCTCATGATCCACATCAGCGCAGCCAGATCCGGCCCACCGATCCAGCGATGAACAATGCCGGCAAAATGGCGCCCATGCCGACGGGGATCGAAGGAGCGCACGTACGCCGATGGCTCGCCGTCCATCAACGCCACCACGCGCTCGATCGACTGCAGCACGCTGGACACGCGTCCAAACGCGAGCGCGGCCGCACACAAGCCAACGACCTCGCGGTCCCGTGCCGTCCGCCAGCGTCTGACGATGTGGATGGGGTCGGCCGCCGAGTCAGGATAATTGAAGCTCTCGTACAGCCCGTCGAGGACCGGCTTCAGCTCTCCAACCTGCAACCTGCGCGCTGCATTCGACAGTCTGCGTGTCAATCCGCCTCAATCTCCACTTCTGCACTTCTGCACTTCTGCACTTCTCCCAATTCTGCAATTCTGCAATCTGTATGATTGTGTCATGCGCCAACGGCTCCGAAAAGCGGCCCTCGCCGCGGCGGTGGGCCTCGCGGTTGCCATTATCGGGCTCGCCGTCTACGCACGACGATCATTGCCAGACATCGATGGGACCGTGACCGTCACGGGACTTTCCGGCGCCGTGGACATCATTCGCGACGCCGACTCGATCCCCCACATCGTGGCCGAAAACGTCGCCGACGCACTGTTTGGTCTCGGTTATGTGCACGCGCAGGATCGACTGTGGCAGATGGAGTTCCAGAGACGGATTGGTCACGCACGCCTCTCGGAGATTTTCGGCGAGGCGGCCCTCTCCCAGGATCGGTTCCTGCGGACCGTGGGCTTCGGACGGGCCGCACGCGCGGCCTGGGATCACACTCCGGACTGGGCGCAGCAGCGGGTGAACGCGTACGTCGCCGGCGTCAACGCATTCATCGCATCACACCGGGGCGCCCGGCTGCCGCTGGAGTTCACCGCGTTGCGCTTCGAACCCGAGCCCTGGTCGGGCGTCGACGTCCTCGTCTGGATCAAGATGATGGCGTGGGATTTGAGCGGTAACTACTCGCTCGAGCTGCTCAGAGACGATCTCTCCCGGTCGGTTGGGGCCGAGCGCATGCAGCAGCTCATGCCGCCGTATGCCGCGAGTGGCTTGAGCATCGTCAAGCATCCTGGACAATGCTGTCCCACCGATCCGCGCAGATCGGAAGAGCGGCGGCGCAGTGCCGCTCCTCCGCCGATCGCCGGCAAATCGTCGTCGCTCCTTGCGCTCGAACGTTCGCTGTCGGAAGGTCATTCCACCGTCAGAGACCTGCTGCTCGGCGGCGCACTGACCGAATCGCTTGGTTCGAACAACTGGGTCGTGGACGGAACCATGAGCGCGACCGGAAAGCCCCTCCTGGCCAACGACCCTCACCTGAGCTCCAAGCTTCCCTCCACGTGGTACCTCGCTCATCTGTCGGCTGGCGACTTCGACGTGATCGGTGCGACGCTTCCCGGCACTCCGGCAATCGCGCTTGGGCGGAACCGCTTCATCGCCTGGGGAGCGACCAACGTGTCCGCCGACGTCGAGGATCTGTACAGAGAACGCATCGACGACAGCGGACGATTCGCCAGGTTCCGCGGAACGGACGAGGCGCTTACGCTCGTGCCCGAAGTGATCCACGTAAAGGGTGCCGATCCGGTTCATCTGAACGTCCGCGTGACGCGGCACGGGCCCCTGATCACGGACGCCATCAACGCCAACAACGCCAATTCGCCGCGCAGCCCGAAGCTGGACCCGCTCCCACCGCTCGCCCTTCGCTGGACCTCCCTCGACGCGGACGATACGACGTTGCCAGCCTTCTTGAAACTGAACGAAGCGCGCAACTGGAACGAGTTCACCGCCGCGCTGCGCGACTTCGTCGTCCCATCTCAGAACTTCGTATACGCCGATGTCGAGGGACACATCGGCTATTACGCTCCCGGGCGCATCCCGATCCGCGCCGCCGGCGACGGGGCCGTTCCGCTCGATGGATCGGCCGGAGACAACGAATGGATCGGTTGGGTACCGTTCGACGAACTGCCTCATCTCTATGACCCCCCTGAGCACTTCATCGTGACAGCCAACCACCGCCCCGCCGCAGACGGCTACCCTTACACGCTTGGAGTCGACTGGCCCGAGCCGTACAGGGCGTCTCGAATCACGGAGCTGCTAAAGGGTCGGACGAATCTGACGCCCGACGACTTTGCGCGAATCCAGGCCGACACCGTCTCTCTGCAATCGAAACAGCTCTTGCCGCTGCTGCTCGACCGGGTACGGCCCGACGTCACGGTCAATGGCGCGCTCGAGCTGCTGGGTCGCTGGGATGGCGACGTCGCGGCGGGCAGCAGCGCAGCCGCCGTCTTCGAAGCGTGGGTTCTGAAGCTTCCCTCGGCCATCGTGGCCGACGATCTGGGCGCGAGGCTCGCCTCGTCCTACGACGGCCGTTTCAGCTTCGTGACCCGCTTCCTCATCAACACCCTCGGCGCGGACGATTCGTCGTGGTGCGACGACGCGAGGACGACGGCGGGCGAATCGTGCGAAGAGATTGTGACAACCGCTCTCCGGCAGGCGGTGACGGATCTCTCGAGTCGGCTCGGGAGCGACATGACGCGATGGCGCTGGGACGCCGTCCACCGGGCGACATTTCCTCACCAGGGCTTCGATGCCGTCCGGCTGTTGCGCCGGCTGCTCAGTCGATCGGTGCCAAATGGCGGGGACTGGAGCACCGTCAACGTCGGCTCGGTATCAACCGACCAGCCGTACGAGCAGCGCTCGGTTGCGGGGTACCGTTCGATCATCGATCTGTCGCCGGCCAACGACAGCCGCTTCATCATCGACGTGGGACAATCCGGCCACGTACTGTCCCCTTATTACGACAGCTTTCTCGAGGATTGGCGCGAGGTTCGACACCGGAAAATGCGGATCGACCGGGCGCAGATCGAGGAGGGTGCGATCGGACGTCTGAAACTGCGACCTATCGACGGCCGGAACCTGAATTAGTCGGCCCCTGGTTCCCGCTCAGGAGCTCTAACGGCCACAGACGAAGTTCCTTGCATCGTCAGTGCTGCCGCTTCCGGAGTACTTCGCGACCTGGGGGTACGGGCACAGCGGTCGGGTCCGGTCAACCGCACCGTTTCGGACGCGCGAGGCCGGAATCTGATCGGGCACTTTGCCCTTTTCCACCCATTCTTCGAGCGCGCTCACCATGTCGAACGCGCTCGTCCCGTCGCCGCCGCCACAGTGGCCCATGCCGGGAACCATGAACAGTCGGTAGCTGCCAGCGACGTTCTGCGCGCCGCCCATCGTTTCGAGAACGCTTTCGTAGTACTTCACGCTGCTCATCGGCGTGATCTGCGGATCAGCCCACCCGTGGTAATGGATGATCTTGCCTCGCCGATCGAAGTAGCGCTTGAGGTTCGGCTCCATCGCGTCGATTACGCGGTTCTCGATCTTGTCGGTCAGCGCCATGTCCCGGTCGAAGTTCAGCGTCTTGTAGTCCCAGTTCGGATCCTTGAAGACCATGTGTTGATACATCTGCGCGCCGAGCCCGAAGGGCTGCGGCGACCCGTACGTCGCCCACCCGGCCTCGCTGCCGGGCATCAGGCCCGGAGAAATCTCCTGCTTCGTGCCCGGGTTGGTCAGGGCGGCATAGGTCTTCCGCGCCGACTCGACCTGGAGCTCGGTCAGACAATTCGATGAGTCGCCGCTCGAGCAGGCGAGAACCTTCGGATCGAAGCGACACTGCTTCGGATTCTCCAGGACTCCGTCCTGAACTCCGTCGCCCGCGTCGCATGCCTTGAGCACCGCCTCGTGAACGAGGGCGTACTTCGCCGGCGGAATGTAACCGGCTTCGTCCTTGTGCATCGCCTGGGCAATCCACATCGCAAAAGCCGCCCGCCCGGTCGTATTGATCGCGGGCGCGCCGGCGATGATCCCGTCGAAGTCGTCAGGGAAGCGCTGGGCTTCGACGAATCCTTGTCGCCCCCCACCCGAGCAACCATTGAAATACGAGAGTCTCGGGCCGTTACCGTAGTGCACGGCGGCGATCGCCTTGCTCTTCACGGTCATCTCGTGAACGGCCCGGTACCCGAAGTCCACGAGCTTTTCCGGGCGCTGCATCCACGGCCCTCCGCCGCCGACATGCCCGCTGTCGGTGGAACTCGTCGCGTAACCTCGTTTGAGGGCCTCCCCCATGGCGCCGTAGTTGATGGACCCCGCCCAGCCGCCGTTGCCCACAGCCTGGAACTTGCCGTTCCAGCCCGATGCGGGCAGCCAAATCTCGATCTTGATATCCGAGTCCGCGGACGGCTTCAGCGTGGCCGCGACGCGGCAGAACGGCGGCAGGTTCATCAAGGCCGGATTCGGCTTGGCGGTCGGCGAGGCATCGGGCGGTGTGAACGTTCCAGCCGGAATGGCTCTGGCGAGCGTGATCGTCGCGTCGGGAAACGCTTGCGACGCCAGCGCCTCGCACGAAGCCGGGACGCCAGGTACGGGTTTGCTTTGAGCCACGACAGGCGAGCCGGGGGCGAACGCGGAGGCTGCAAACACGAAGAGAATGCCAAGAGCGACTGAAACGACGAACGCCCGGGTCAGACGTTTCGCAGACATGTTGAGCCTCCGTCCCGCGCTACCTGCCGGCAGCCGCAGTCTGAGTCCTGAGCACGTTGCTGGCCGATGCCTGAGCGATGAGCGCGTCGGCATCCGGCTGCAGCAGGAATCCCTGGGCAACGGCTCTTCCCGTCGCCCGTTTGACCGCCTCCACGTACCCGTTGTGATCCGTATAGCGCTCCTCGAGGGATGGACGCGGGTCACCGCTGGCGAGACGCTCGGCTCTCGTCGTCGCGAAGGGGATCATCCCCCCCGCGTAGTTGCAGATTTGCCCCTTGAAGAACCCGTCGGCCACGATATTCCATCCGAGGTACGTGCCAAGCGGCGCGTCGCGAAGGACGACCGGCACGCCGCCAAGCTCGTTACCATCGCTGTCGACGCGCACTGCCTTCATCTTGATCACGCGCTTGACAGTCGGAGGCATCTTGGAAGGTACGCCCGATCCGTCAACATAATTGAACTCGGCTCCCCAGTCGTAGTCGCGCACCGGATTGATCAAGCCTGTCGGCGCCGTGGGTGGTACGCCTGGGAGGGTCGGAAATCCCATCGCCTGCTTGGTTGGATCGACCAGATAACCGTTGGCGAGCGTCGGCCACACGCTCGCGGGTGGCGGCGTGTTGTTCATCACCCAGTTTCTGAAGTGCACGCTGAGCGCGGTGAATGTTTCTGCGTGCGGCACCGGGTTGCTGGGGTAGATCCCCCTGCCGAAGTTGGTGCCAGGGCACGCGGGCGCCGCCGGCGGCGTGACGTTGAACCCCCCCCAACCCCC
>Ga0247825_10000227_pt1 | contig 34249 bp, 31 predicted proteins | sample 13C_Vanillin_Day_FD_194413 | JGI IMG/M metagenome (GOLD analysis project Ga0247825, IMG submission 194413) | Soil microbial communities from agricultural site in Penn Yan, New York, United States - 13C_Vanillin_Day48 | ecosystem: Environmental > Terrestrial > Soil > Agricultural land | place... | reverse complement strand
CAAGCTCGAGTACCGCGACTTCCGGAGCGGCGAGACGTTGCATCCCGCCCCCGGCATCGTGGTGAAGACCGCGCCGCTCAACCACCCCGACGGCGCCACCGGCTACCGCATCGAGTTCGGCGGCCGCTCGCTGTGCTACCTCACCGACACCGAGCACGTGCCCGGCAAGCCCGACCGCAACGTGCTCGGGCTCATCGCCGGCGCCGACCTGGTCATCTACGACTGCATGTACACCGACGAGGAATACCCGCGCTTCGCCACCTGGGGCCACTCGACCTGGCAGGAAGGCCTGCGCCTGTGCCGGCAGGCGGGCGCGAAGCGCCTCGTCGTCTTCCACCACGACCCGGACCATGACGACGACATGCTCGACGCGATCGGACGGGAGGTCGCGCAGGTACTCCCTGGGTCCGTTGTCGCATACGAGGGCCTTGTCTTAGAACCGTGACACCCGATGTCCAGCCGGTCGTGGACTGGCTCGACCGGGGCGCGCCGCCGGCGAAGCTTCCCCAGGACGTGCTGCTGCAGCTTTGCCGGCGGCTCGTCGAGTCCGGCATCGCCCTCTACCGCGCCGCGGTGTTCGTGCGCACGCTGCACCCGAACGTCGCGGGCCGCGCGTTCTACTGGCGCGCCGACACCGACGCGGTCGAGGTCGACGAGGCAGAGCATGCCTTCATGCAGACCGAGGACCATCTCGGCAGCCCGCTGCCGGTGATCGTGAGCAGCCGCGCGGAAATCCGCCGGCGCCTCGCCGATCCGGACTGCCCGATGGACTATCCGGTGCTGGCCGACCTGCGGAGCCAGGGCGCCACCGACTACCTTGCCGTTCCCCTCGAGTTCCTCAATGGCGAGGTGCACGTGGCGAGCTTCTCGACCCGGCGCCCGGGCGGCTTCAGCGACGGCGAGCTCGCCGCGCTGCGCCGCGTGCTGCCGCCGCTCACGCGCGTGGCCGAGATCTACGCGCTGTCGCGCAAGGCGGGCAACATCCTCGAGGCCTATCTCGGCCGCCAGGCCGGCGCCAAGGTGCTCGCCGGGCAGATCCGCCGCGGCGACAGCGAGGAGCTGCACGCGGTGATCTGGTTCTGCGACCTGCGCGACTCCACCCCGCTCGCCGACTCGATGAGCCGCACGGCGTTTATCGACCTTCTCAACCAGTACTTCGAGTGCGTGCTCGGCCCGGTGCTCGAGCGCGGCGGCGAGGTGCTGCGCTTCATCGGCGATGCGGCCCTGGCAATCTTCCCGGTCGGCGAAAATCCAGTGAATGCTTGTGAAAAAGCTGTAGAAGCAGCACGCGAGGCCATCGCCCGCATGCAGGCGCTGAACGAGGCAAGGAAGCCGCCGCTGCGCTTCGGCATCGGGCTGCACCTGGGCACCGTCCTCTACGGCAACATCGGCACCCCCACGCGCATCGAGTTCACCGTGATCGGCGCCGCCGCGAACGAAGCGGCGCGCATCGAGTCCCTCTGCAAGAGCCTCGACACGAGCCTCGTCGTATCCGAGCAGGTGGTGCGCCACCTGCCCGGGACCTGGAAGCCGCTCGGCCGGCACGCGCTGCGCGGCGTCGGCGAGCCGGTCGCGCTGTTCACGCTGCCCTAGCACCAGAAGGAGTCTCCGATGCAGTCCCGCACCGAGCGCAAGGACGCCCAGCTTCGGCACATGAAGAACTGGGCAGGCGCCCTGCTTCTGCTCATGCTGAGCATCTATGTCGTATCGACCCGCTTCGAGACGCACCACCCCTCGCTCCTCTACGTGGCGGCGTTCACCGAGGCGGCCATGGTCGGCGCGATCGCGGACTGGTTCGCGGTGGTGGCGCTCTTCCACCACCCGCTCGGCCTGCGCCTGCCGCACACCGCGGTGATCCCGCGCAACAAGGGACGCATCGCCGAGGGGGTGGCGGACTTCATCGAGAGCAACTTCCTCTCTCCCGAGGCGATCGTCGCGCGCATCGCCGCGGCGAAGCCCGCGCGCACGCTGTGCGCCTGGCTCCTCGGGCCCGGGAACGCCGGCACCCTCGCCGGCTACGCGACGCGCCTCCTCGCCTACGGCCTCACGGTGCTGGACGATGCGCGGATACGGCAGTTCCTTCAAAAAATTGTCACTGAGAGAGTCGAAAACCTCGATCTGGCCGCTGCCGTGGCCGAGGTCCTCGACGTGCTCACCCAGAACGGCCGCCACCACGAGCTCCTCGACCAGGCGCTCGCCGGCCTGGACGAGCTCCTGTCGCGCCCCGAGACGCGGCGCATGGTGGCGGCGGAGGTGGCGAAGAGCCTGCCGTTCCTGCTGAAGACAGTGAGCGAGGCGCTGCGCCTGGAGCTCGATGAGCGGGCGGCGCTGAAGATCCTCGACATCGCGGCGGCCAAGATCGCCGAGGTGCGCCGCGACCGCGGCCACGAGCTGCGCCAGCGCTTCGACGCCTACGTCGCCGGGTTCGTGCGCCGGCTGAAGGGCGACGAGGCGACCCGGGCCCGGGTGCACGCCCTGCGCGACGAAGTGCTCGCCAACCCGGCCCTCGGGCGATATGTCGAGGGGCTGTGGGAGGACTTCCGCGCCTGGCTGACCGCGGATCTGAATCAATCGGAATCCACCGTTCGAAGGCGCATTACCGAGGTAGTCGCGACCTTCGCCGCCAAGCTCGAGCAGGACGCCGAAGTGCAGCGCTGGCTCGACGAGCAGATCCTCGCCGCCGTGCCCGCCCTCGTGCGCGAGCACCGCGCCAAGATCGGCCGCTTCGTCGAGGACCAGATCAACGGCTGGCAGGAGAGCCGCCTGGTGCAGGAGCTCGAGCGCGAGCTCGGGCCGGACCTGCAGTACATCCGCATCAACGGCACGCTGGTCGGCGGGATGGCGGGCCTCTTAATTGCTGGCCTTACGCACTTCATGCGCGTTTCGGTGTAAATTGCCCAGTCGTGGCCAGTCGTAGTCCGGCGGTAGCGAACAGCGCGCTGCAGGAAGGCGAGGCCCGCGTGCCCGCGCTGACGACCCTTCTCTCCGACTGGGTCTGGGAGCAGGACGAGCAGTTCCGCTTCACTTTCCTCTCCGAAGGCCTCGCCAAGAAGACCGGCCTCGACCCTGCGTCCCTGCTCGGCCGCACCCGCTGGGAGGTGCCCGCCAACCTCGGCGAGACCGAGTGGGCGCGCCACCGCGCGCAGCTGGAGCGCCACGAGCCCTTCCGCGACCTCGAGCTCCGACGCGTCGCGCCGGGCGGCCGCGCGGTCTGGACCTCGGTGAGCGGCGAGCCGGTCTTCGAGGCCGACGGCCGCTTCAAGGGCTACCGCGGCGCCGGGCGCGACATCACCGCCCAGAAACGCGTCGAGGAGCTCCTGCGCCTGGAGCACGCCGTGGCGCACGTGCTCGCCCAGGCGACGCGCCTGTCCGAGGGTCTGGAAGCGGCGCTGCGCGTGATGTGCGAGGCCGAGGGCTGGGACTACGGGCGCTGCCTGAAAGTGGAAGCGGGCGGCCTCGCCCGCGTGCAGGACGGCTGGTTCGCGCGCGAGCCGGCGGTCGAGCAGTTCCTGCGCGGCGCGCGCGTGCTCTGGGAGGAAGGCAAGCCGGTCTGGTCGAGCGCCCCGGCGGCCGGCTCGGGCAACTTCGCCACCTTTGCCTTTCCCGCGCTCGTCCACGGCAAGGCGATCGCCATCCTGGTGTTCTCGGGGCATGCGGCGCGCGAGCCCGACCGGAGCCTCCTCGAGGCCGCCCCGGCGATCGGCAGCCTGTTCGGCCAGTTCCTCTCGCGCATCGAGGCCGAGGGCGGCCTGCGCGAGAGCGAGGCGCGCTTCCGCAGCCTCACGCACATGTCCTCGGACTTCTTCTGGGAGTCCGACGCCGAGCACCGCCTCACGAGCATCGTGCACGGGCCCAATTACGCCGCGGCGCAGGTGGGGCGCGACATGATCGGGCAGACGCCCTGGGGCGTGCCTTCGGTGAGCCCCGACGCGGCGGGCTGGGCGGCGCACCGCTCGGTGCTCAGCCAGCAGCTCTCCTTCCGCGATTTCGAGTTCGCCCGCGTCATGCCCGACGGTGGCACGCGCCACTTCGCGGTGAGCGGCCAGCCTCGCTTCGACGCCGACGGGCGCTTCATCGGCTACCGCGGCGTCGGACGCGACGTCACCGAGATCGCGCTTGCGCGCAGCCGCATCGCCTCGCTCGCCTACAGCGACGCGCTCACCGGGCTCGCCAACCGCGTCAGCCTCGAACCGGCGCTCGAGCAGGCGGTCGAGCGCGCGCGCCGCCACAACGGCAAGCTCGCCGGCGTGTTCATCGACCTCGACGGCTTCAAGGGGGTGAACGACCAGCACGGCCATGCCGCTGGCGACGCCTTCCTCGTCGAGTGCGGCCGGCGCCTGCGCCGGTCCCTGCGCGCGAGCGACCTGATCGCCCGCCTGGGCGGCGACGAGTTCTTCGTGGTCCTGGAAGAGGTGCGCGACACCCCGACGGTGGAGCGCGTGGTGGGCAAGATGGTGCGCGAGCTATTGCGCCCCCACGAGCTCGCCAACGGCGCCAAGGTGCGCGTCTCCGCAAGCCTCGGCGTCAGCCTCTATCCGGCCGATGCGACCGACGCCCCGACCCTCATGGAGCACGCCGACAAGGCGATGTACACCGCCAAGAAAGCCGGCAAGAACGCCTACTGCCTGTTCTCTTCCGGCAACGGCAACAACCACAAGCCCCCGGCCGACCCCGGCAACGTAAAGATCCCCATCGGCCCGCAGTCCACCGGCATCCCGCCCAGCACCACCCGGCAGTAGCTAGCGGTACATCACCTTTTTCGTGACCGAGGCGATGAGCATGCCGAAGGTGCCGATGCCAAAGCCGCCTTCGAGCACCGCCAGAAAGCGGGCGAGCGGCCCGTGCGGCGCGAGGTCGCCGTATCCGATGGTGAGGTAGGTGATCCCGCTGAAGTACACGTGCTCCCACCAGGCTTTCCCGGGCAGCGCCTGCGCCAAGTGCATGAGCGTGCCGAAGACCACGATGTTGAACGCCATGAACAGCGCAAGGCGCCAAGGCCGCTCGCCGTAGCCCCACAGCCAGCTCTGGAGCAGGGAGCCGAGCCACGGCCCCCAGGCCTTGCGCCCGTGCAGCGCGCGGCGCTCGTGCGTCTTCTCGAGATAGGTGAGCGCGCCGGCGTCGGCGAAGTTGCCCATCGACATGGCGTTGAGCTTGAGGCTGCGGCAGACGCGCACCATCGCCGCCGGGGTCGCGTCGGCGCGGAAGCGGATGTTCTCCAGGCCGATCTCGCTGTCGCGGAAGCTGGCGAAATCGATGCGGCTGTCGGCGATCACCGCCTGCGAGAAATCGCAGTTGTCGAAGTGCGAGTTGACGAGGTCGCACCCCTCGAACTTCGCCCGGCGCAGGTAGCAGGCGCTGAAGCTGGCCTGGCTCAGGTTGCAGTCGGCGAAGCGCGCGTTCTTGAAGCCGACGTCGCGGAACACCGCCCAGCGCAGGTTGACCTTGCGCAGGTAGGCCTTGTCGATCTGCGTCTGCTCGACGCGCAACCCGCGCAAGTCGAGGTAGTCGGCGCCCTCGTGCCGCATGGTCGGCAGGTCGAAATTGGTCGGGCGCGACTCGAGAAACGCCACCGCGGCCGCCGTCGCCTCCGGCGTCCAGCGCGCGCGCAGGTCAGCTACGCGGTCATCCATGGCCCCCCCTTGGAGCGCTAGCCTACTAGATCAGGGACGGGTCCGGGTCCGTCCCAGGTCTGTCCCGGTCTGCCCCTCTTATCTATGCGTGGTGCTGTAGGGGTCGGCGGCGTCGCGCAGGCCGTCGCCGAAGAAGTTGAAGGCGAGCACGACGATGAAGACCGGGACGACCGAGAGCATCAGCCAGGGGTAGAGCGCCACGACGTTGATGTTCTGCGCCTCGTTGAGGAGCACCCCCCAGCTGGTAACAGGTGGTCTTAGACCTAATCCTAAGAACGACAGGGCCGTCTCGCCGAGGATCATCGCCGGCACCGACAGCGTGGCCGAGGCGATGAGGTGGCTCGCAAAGGACGGGAGCAGGTGGCGGCGGATGACGCGCGCGGGGCTCGCGCCCATGAGCACGGCGGCGGTGGCGAAGTCTTCCTCTCTCAGCGCCAGTAGCTTGGAGCGCACGGCGCGGGCGAGCCCTGGCCAGTCAAGCAGCCCGAGGATGATGGTGATGCCGAAGTAGATGAGGATCGGGCTCCAGGTCACCGGCAGCGCCGCCGAGAGCGCCATCCACAGCGGCAGCTCGGGGAAGGAGCGCACCATCTCGATGAAGCGCTGGATGACGTTGTCGATCTGGCCGCCGTAGTAGCCGGAGATGCCGCCCAGCGTGACGCCGATGAGGAAGCTCACGGCGATGCCGAGCAGCCCCACGGTGAGCGAGATGCGCGTGCCGTAGACGATGCGCGAGAAGAGGTCGCGCCCGAGCCGGTCGGTGCCCAGCAGGTAGAGCGTGCCGCCCTCGGCCGGGCAGACGAAATGGAAGCGCCCGTCGGCGAGCCCCCAGAAGTGGTAGTCGTCGCCCAGGCAGAAGAAGCGCATGCGCTGCACGCGCGCCGGGTCCGGCGTGTAATCGCGCTTCAGGCGCACCATGTCGAGCTGCATGCGGTAGCCGTAGACGAAGGGCCCGACGAAGCGTCCCTCGTGGAAGAGGTGCACTTCCTGCGGCGGCGCGTAGATGTGCCTCGTGTCGCGCGTGTGCAGGTTGTAGGGAGCGATGAACTCGCTTACCAGCGTGGAGGCGTAGAAGACGAGCAGGATCGCGCCGGCCACCACGGCGACGCGGTGGCGGCGGAACTTCCACCACATGATCTGCCACTGCGAGGCTCGGTAGAAGCGCTCCTGCTCCGGGGTCAGCGTCTCCGTCGCGTGCGGGTCGAAGGGATCCTGCGAAACGTAATGCGGAAGGCTCACTTCGCGACGCCCCCGGTAAGACGGATGCGCGGGTCGAGGGCGGCGAGCAGCAGGTCGGAGATGAACATCCCGACGACCGTCAGCAGCGACAGGAACATGAGGAAGGAGCCGGCGAGGTACTGGTCCTGGCTCCTCAGCGCATCGAGCAGCATCGGCCCCGAGGTCTGCAGCGACAGCACCACCGCGACGATCGCCGAGCCCGAGATCACCGAGGGCAGCAGGTTGCCGATGTCGGCGATGAAGGGGTTGAGCGACATGCGCAGCGGGTACTTCACCAGGAGGCGAAACGGCGGCATCCCCTTCGCGCGCGCGGTGGTGACGTACTGCTTCTGCAGCTCGTCGAGCAGGTTCGCGCGCAGGCGCCGGATCATGCCCGCGGTGCCGGAGGTGCCGATGACGATCACCGGGATCCACAGGTGCTCGAGCACCGAGCGCGCCTTGGCCCAGCTCCAGGGCTGGCCGAGGTATTCCGGGTCCATGATGCCGCCGATCGACAGCCCGAACTGCACGTTGGCGAAATACATGAGCACCAGCGCGAGCAGGAAGTTCGGCGTCGCGAGCCCCAGGTAGCCGAGGAAGGTGAGCCCGTGGTCGCCCCAGCTGTACTGGTGCGTGGCCGCGTACACGCCGATGGGGAATGCCACCGCCCAGGTGAAGAGGATCACCGAAAAATTAAGGATGAAAGACAGAACCAGTCGGTCTCCGACGACGGACTTCACCGGCATGTCGTGCTCGAAGGACCAGCCGAAGTCGCCCTGCAGCAGGCCCGAGAAGCCGCGCTCGCCCGGCCACGCGCCGATCCAGATGCCGTACTGCTCGAGGAAAGGCTTGTCCAGGCCGTACTGCTTGCGCAGGAACTCGGCCTTCTCGGCGGCCGCCTTGTCGCCCTGGCTCTGCAGCTCGGCGATCTGGTTGGAGAGGAAGTCTCCCGGCGGCAGCTGGATGATGACGAAGGTGACGAAGCTGATCACGAGCAGCGTCGGGATCATGATCAGCACTCTTCTGAAGGTATATCTCAACATCTATCGAAACCAGAACGTGTCGGGGTGGTACATGCCGAAGAAGGCGCCCGGATCCCAGTTGTAGAAGCCCTGGGCCGGCACGTTCATCAGCGTCTCGCGCGCCACCACCGGCTGTGGCACGCCGGTGATGACGCCGATGGTGTACTGCTGCTCGGCGTGGATCTCGAGCATGCGGTGCCAGATGCTCGCGCGCTCCTCGCTCGTCGCCGCGGCGCGCCAGGCGCGGTACAGGTCGACGAGCTCCTGCACCTCCGAGATGTCGGGCGCCGCGCCGGAGCGCCCGCCGGTCTCCCAGTACTGGCCGAACTTCGGCCACTGCAGCTGCACCTGGTTGGTGGGCGCCAGCTCCTCCGGGCTCGTCTCGGCCGTCGGCAGGCCGTTGTCGAGGCCGCTCCACGCCGACATCACGGTGTCGCCGGAAAAGATGCGCATGCGGAACGACTCGCGCTGCGAGGGCTTGCTGTAGAGCTTGATGCCGACCTCGCGCCAGGTCTCGCGGATGAGCTCGAGGACGTCGGTCTGCTCGGTCGACTCGCCGGCGGTCTCGACGATGATCTCGAGGGGCCGGCCGTCGGGGAGCCGGCGGATGCCGCCAGCACCGCGTTTCAATCCAATTTCATCAAGTAAACGAGAGGCTTGCTTGCGGTCGTAGCGCGCCCAGGCCTCGCGGTACTGCGCCCGGTAGAGCGGGCTCGACTCGAGCACGGTGTTGTTCGACTCGATGGCGAGGCCGAAGTACAGCACCTGGTTGACGAGCGAGCGGTCGATGGCGAGCGAGAGCGCGCGGCGGAAGCGCACGTCGCGCAGCACCTGGCGCCAGACCGGGTCGTTGACGTTCAGGTTCGGAAAGAGCGCGAAGTGGGCGCCGCGCCCGGGCCGCCACAGCAGCGTGCGATAGCCGTTCAGGCTCTCGTTCTGCTTCAGGAAGGTGAAGTTGTTGAAGTTCAAGTCGCGCGCCTGCAGGTCGGCCTCGCCGGCGCCGGTCTTCGCCGGGATGAGCTTCGCGTCGGCGATGGCGATGACGAAGCGGTCGAGATAGGGCAGCTGGCGGCCGTGCGGATCGACGCGGTGGAAGTAGGGGTTCCTCACCGCGACGAAGCGGTCGGCGGGAGCCCTGGTGGTGTTGACCCAGGGATTGAGCGTCGGCAGGTCCGGGTTGTCCGACTCGTAGAGGTTGTCGAGCCGGTTGTGCACCGCCGACCACTTGCGCTTGGCGGTGCCGTCGGCTTCGGCCTTCCTCACCTTCTCGGAATATTTCTTGTGGTGGCGCTTCAGGTAGTGCGCCGGCCGGAAGATGAACAGCGGCGACGCGCCGGCGAGGCGCGGCAGGAAGTCCGGGTTGGGGTTGCTCCAGGTGTAGCGCACCGCGGTTTCCGAGAGCACCTCGAACTTGGGCGCTTCGCCGCGCACCAGCAGGTCGCGCGGCGGGCCCGAGGGGCTGAGCTCCTTGTTGTTCGCCACGTCCTCCCAGTAATAGCGGAAGTCCTCCGCGGTGAACGGATGGCCGTCGGACCAGCGGTGCCCCTTGCGCAGGCGCAGCGTGAAGACGCGCCCTTCGTGGACCTCGACGCGCTCGAGCAGGTCGGGCACGAGGTTGAAGTTGCGGTCGTATCCCACCAGGCGCGCGTAGCCGTAGATCGTGAACAGGCGCGTGTCGCGGCTTCGCCCGGCGAGCGTGTTGAGCGTGCCGCCGTGGCGCCCGAGCGCGGTCCCCCCCTCGCCGAGCGGCAGCACCATCGGCTGCAGCGGCAGCCTCTTCTCCACCGGCGGCAGCTTCCCGGCCTGCACCTCGGGCAGCAGCTCTAGGGGCTCTATATAAGGTTGTGCAAGAACTGCCCCACAGAAGACCAACCCGGGAAGTGCCAACAGCAAATTCATGCCGCCGCCCTTACGTAGTGGCCGTTGCCCAGGTGCTGCATCCCGGGCCGGGAGGCGGTGTCGATGCGGAACTCGCCGGGCCACGCCGCCGGGTCGGAGGCCTTGCCCTGCATGAGCGCGTCGAAGTCCAGGCGCCGCGACACGTCGGGCTCCGGCACCGCGGCGAGCAGCGCCTTCGTGTAGGGGTGCTTCGGGTTGCGGAACAGCGTCGCCGCCGGCGCGAGCTCGACCAGGCGCCCGGCGCACATCACCGCGATGCGGTCGGCGAGATAGTTCACCACCGCGAGGTTGTGCGAGATGAAGATGTAGGTGAGGCCGAGCGCGGTGCGCAGGTCGGCGAGGAGGTTCAGCACCTGCGCCTGCACCGAGACGTCGAGCGCCGACACCGGCTCGTCGAGGATCAGGAGCTCCGGCCCGAGAGCGAGCGCGCGCGCGATGCCGATGCGCTGGCGCTGCCCGCCGGAGAAGCTGTGCGGGTAGCGGCGCAGCGCGCGCACGTCGAGGCCCACCAGCCCCATCATTTCCTTCACCCGCTCGAAGCGCTCGTCCTCGTCGCCGATCTTGTGGATGACCAGCGGCTCGCTGACGATGTCGTAGGCCGTCATGCGCGGGTTGAGCGAGCCGAAGGGGTCCTGGAACACGAACTGGACCTTGCGCCGGTAGGCGAAGAGGTCCTGTCCTTTGAGCGCCAGCACGTCTTTTCCTTCGAAGCGAATTTCTCCTGCATCGGGTGCGATCGAGCGCAGGAGCATGCGCGCCGTGGTGGTCTTGCCGCAGCCCGACTCGCCCACCAGGCCCAGGCACTCGCCCGCGCGCACGTCGAAGGAGAGGTCGTCCACGGCGAGGAACTGGCCGGCGCGGGCGCCGAACATGCCGCGCTTGCGCACGGCGTAGCGCTTGGTGAGGTGCTTCACCTCGAGCAGGGTGCCGCGCGGCTCCTCGAAGAGCTTGCGGCCCTTCATGATGTGCGAGCCTTCGATCTGCACCTCGCGGATGGGCGTCAGCCGCTCCCCGGCCGCCATGCCGAAGCGCGGCACGGCGCGCATCAGCGCCCGCAGGTAGGGGTGGCGCGGGTCGCGGTAGATCTCGGCGATCGGGCCGGATTCCATGATCTGCCCGCGGTACATCACCACCACCTCGTCGGCCATGTTGGCCACCACGCCCAGGTCGTGCGTGATCAGCATCACCGTCATGCCCAGCTCCGCCTGCAGCTGCTTGATGAGCTGGAGGATCTGCGCCTGGATGGTGACGTCGAGCGCGGTGGTGGGCTCGTCGGCGATGAGCAGCGCCGGGCGGCACACCAGCGCCATCGCGATCATGGCGCGCTGGCGCAGCCCGCCGGAGAGCTCGAAGGGGTAGGTGCTCTCGGCCTTCGCCGGGTCGGGGAAGCCGACCAGGCGCAGCATCTCGATCACCGCCGCGCGCCGCTCGCCGCGACCGAGATCCTCGCGATGCAGCGCCAGCGCCTCGCCGACCTGGTTGCCGATGGTATGCAGCGGCGAGAGCGCCGTCATCGGCTCCTGGAAGATGATCGAGATGCGCTCGCCGCGGATGTGCTGCATGGCGCGGCTTGCCGGCGCGAGGCGGGCGATGTCGACGGGAGCCGCGCCGGTCTTCGGGTCGCGGAAGAGGATCTCGCCCTCCACGATGCGCGCGATGCGCGGCAGGATGCCCATGATCGACTGCGCCACCACCGACTTTCCCGACCCCGACTCGCCGACCAGCGCCACCGTGCCGCCCTCGGGCACGCGGAACGAGATCCCGTCGACCGCCTTCACCGTGCCGGCGTCGACGGCGAGATGCACCTTGAGGTCGCGGACGGTGAGCAGGTCAGCCATGGCCGGGCGCAGTATACGAGAACAGTTCCGCGGCGCTGCGCCAGCGCACGCCCTCGACGCGGGCGAGCCGCTCGAGGAAACGCCACGCCGCCTCGTCGTGCACTTCGTGGTGCGTGAGCCAGCCGACCGGATCGGTCACCGACATCAGCTCCAGGGCCGCCGAGAGCGCCTGTTCCTCGCCGATGAAGCGCCGGCCTTCGTGCCACGCGACGATGTCGATGTGCGTGTTGACCTGCTTCAGGCCTTGTACCGGCCTCGCCTTTCCGTCCTGGCTCAGGCCGATGAATCCCACAGAACTTAATTTGTCTGCCAAGCCCGGCCGCATCCGGTTCCAGGGCGGGACGAGCACCGGCAGGGCCCGCGCGCCGGCCATCTTCCGCAGCCGTTGCGAAGCAGTGGCGAGCCGCTCGAGCGCAAGCTCGTCGGGCTCCGTGGCCGGGAACTCCGTCTTCTTTTCCCCCGGCGCGGCGCGGTTGCGATGATCGGTGCCGTGCTGCAGCACGCTCACGCTGTCCTTCAGCAGATGAAAAAGCTCCGGCACCGCCAGCTGCGGCACCACGGCGAGCGCGAGCGGCACGTCGAAGGCCATCAGGCGCTCCAGCGCCGGGTTCGGCAGCGCCGCGTCGTCATCGCGCCACCAGAACGTGGCGCCGCGGCGGCCGATCTCGTCCTCGAGGCGCGCCCAGCTCACGCTGTCCATTGGCGGATCAGCTCGGCCGTGCGGCGCGCGCCGTCCAGGTCGACGCCGGGCGCCGCCGGGCGCGGGCGCGCAGCGGCCCGCTCCACCGCGGCAGCGAGGTGCTCCGGCGAAAGCGTCTCTTCATCCACGGCTTCGATGAGCCCCCCTTCGGCCAGCAGCCTGGCCCTCGATCCCTGCTCGGTCTCGCTCCCCTGCGAGAATGGCACCACCACGGCCCGGGCGCGGGCCTGCAGCGTTTCCATGACCGTGTTGTAACCCGCCTGGCTGATCGATAGCTCGCAGTTTCGGAGCAGCGCCGTGAAATCGTTCCGGGAACGCTCGACAATGATTCCATCCTGGGAAATCTCCAGGAGGGCTTTCACGTCCGCCTCTTCGGCATTCATCCCGGCGAGCACGCGCCAGGTCAGGTCGCGCAGGCGCGTGAGGGGCCTTGCGCGGATCGCCGTCTCCAGCAGGCGCCGCCCGACCGCGCCGCCGCCCGCGGAGACGAGCACCTCGCCACGACCGACGTCCCCGCCGCCGGGCGCAAGCGCTTCCACCACGTAGCCCGTATACGCCAGGCGCCCGGCGATGCGCCCCGCGGCGGCGAAGCTGCGCTCGAAGGGCGCAACGCGCGGGTCGCCGTGCACCAGCACGCGGTCGAAATAGTTCTCCACCAGCGCCACGGCCTCCGCCTCGCGCGACGGGCGGCTCTGCAGCAGGTCGCGTACCGAGCAGACCACCAGCGCCTCGCCCGCGGCCTCGAGCAGCGGCAGCAGCTCGAAGCGCAGCTGGCGCCGCCCGAAGGGGAAGAGCTCGACGATGAGCACGTCCGCCTTGGCCGCGCGCCAGGCCTCGAGGAGCCTCGCTGCGCGCGCACGCTTCCATTCTCCGCCGATCGGCTTTCCCGCCTCGTCCACCAGGTTCTTGAAGGTCACGTCGGCCGCCGACAGGGCAGGCAGCTGCACGAGGTTCACGTCCGGCGGCACGGCCCCGGGCACGGCTGCGCCGCCGCTCGCCAGCGTCACCTCGAACCCGTCCTGCGCGAGCGCGCGGCAAATCGTCGCCGCGCGCTTCAGGTGCCCGATGCCGAGCAGGTGCTGCACGTGGAAGAACACGCGCTTCATTTGACGTTCAGCTCGCGAACGCGCGGCTGCCCGGTGGCGTCGACATCGAAGAAGTGCACCGCGGTCCAGTCGAGCTTCGCCGGCGGCCGGCCGAGCATGTCCCAGCCGGTGGCGAGCGCTAGCACCGCGCGGATCACGCCTCGGTGCGTGATGGCAAGAGTGGGTTCTTTGACCTCTTTGAGCCAGGTACCGACTCTCGCGGCGACGTCCCGCGGGCTCTCGCCGCCGGGCGGCCGGAAGTCGAGGCCGCGATCCTCGTTCTCCTGCATGGACTTCCCCAGGGATCCCCTGAGCGCCTCCAATGTCGTTCCCTGCCACTCGCCCCAGTGCATTTCCATGAGGCGCGGCTCGCGCGGCGCTTCCGGGATGCCGAGGAGCGCGGCGGTCTCGACGCAGCGCGCCAGCGGGCTGGTGACGACGCGCATGCCGCGGCAGGCCGGCGGCAGGCTCGAGCCGCGCAGGCGCGCGCGGCCGATATCGCTCAGGGGGACGTCGGTCTGCCCCTGGATGCGCCGCTCGGCGTTCCACGCCGTTTCGGCGTGCCGCAGGAGCGCGAGCAGCGTCACGGCAGCTTGCGGAACTGCCGCGCCGCGATCTGCGCGGTGCGCTCCTCGCGGACGAACCTCGCCGCCTCGCGGCCCATGGCGATGCGCTTCTCCGCGTCGGTGAGCAGCTCCCGCAGGCGGGCCGCGAGCGCCGCCTCGTCGAGCGCCGGCGCGAGCAGCCCGGTGCGCCCGTCGACCACCACGTCGGGGACGCCGCGCAGCGCGCAGGAGACCACCGGCAGCCCAGCCGCCTGCGCCTCGAGCAGCGCCATGCCGAAGGCCTCGTTCACCGCCGGCCAGGCAAGCAGGTCGCAGGCGGCATAGAGCCGCGCCAGCGGGTCTTCCTCGAGGGCGCCGAGGAAGCGGGTTCTCGAGATCAGTTTCCTGAAGGCGTTCTCGACCGCGGCCCGCGCCGGCCCGTCGCCGGCGACGAGCAGCCGCCACGGCAGGTCGGCAAGGCGCCCGAGCGTGCCGGCGAGCGTGCGATAGGAGGCGAGCTTGTCGCCTTCGCGCATCATCGCCGCGACGACGATCCACGGCTCTTCAGGCGGAAGCGAAAGCTGCTTGGCGAGGCGCTGGCGGTGTGCAGTTCTTTGCGAGAAAGCAAACTGGTACGGCGCCGGATCGAGGAACGGCGGCAGGAACGCGATGCGATCCTTCGCGACGAGCGGCAGCAGGCCGGCGATGTCGTCGCGCGAAAGGGAGAACACGCGCGCCGCGCAGCCGAGCGCCCGCGCCGTCGCCTCGTGCCCGATCGCCCAGGGCCCGCCGGCGCGCTTGGGCGCATGCGAGGCCTCGGTCAGGACGTACGGAATGCCGAGCGCCTCGGCGGCGAGCGGGCCGAGCCAGTCGGGCGCCTTGTAGTACAGGTGATAGGTGAACCAGAGCTCCGGCCGCTTTTTCACGGACCATTTCTGGATCAGGCCGCGCGCGATCGCTTCGCCCTGCGCGCGCAGCGCCGCCTGGCGCTGCGGGTCGCCGGTGCCCTCGTAGCTGCGGAAGTCCGAGGCGAGCTCGATCTCGTGGCCGGCGAGCGCGAGCGCGTCGATCAGCAGCCGCGCGACGCGCCGGTCGCCCGAAGGCGTGCCGTGGGTCGGCGGCTTAAGCGGTGCGTAGAAGGCGACGCGCATCGCGGCCCAGCCCGAATTTCACCGCCAGGCGCTCGAGGTTCGCCTCCAACACGAAATCGCCGCGCACGCGCGCGAGGCCGGCTTCGCCTAGCGCGCGCCGGCGTGCCGGGTCGCGGATCAGCGCCTCGAGGGCGCGCGCCAGCGCCTCGGGGTCGTTCTCGCCCACGAGCACGCCGCTCCTGCCGTCGTCGACGAGCTCCGGGATCGCCGAGACGCGCGTCGCCACGCAGGCGAGGCCCTGGCTCTGCGCCTCCATGAGCACGTTGGGCAGCCCGTCACGATCGCCATCGCGCGCGACCAGGCTCGCGAGGGCAAACAGATCCGCCGTGCGGTACTCGGCGAGCAATTCTTCCTGCGTGAGCGCACCGCGCCATTCGATGTTGTCCTGTATTCCAAGAGATTTTGCTTTTCCCTGCAGGGATTGCCCGAGCGGACCCCCACCCGCATGGACGAGCTTCCACCTCAAGCCGGCAGGCAGGCGCGCCAGCGCCTCGAGCAAGACCTCGACGCCCTTCTTCTCGACGAGGCGGCACACGGACAGGATCCGCACCGGCTCGCCGCTGCCGTTGCGCGCCGAGCCTTCGGCGCGCGCCGGCGGGAAGCGCGCGAGGTCGATGCCGTGGTAGACGAGCTCGACCCGCCCGGCGGGCGCGAGCGCGGCGAGGTGCTCGCGGTTCGTCCCGGTGCAGGTGACGAGCCACTCGCAGTCGGCGAGCTTCTCGCGCTTCTCCCAGGCGGGCGTGGTCCAGATGTCCTTCGCGTGCGCCGAGCCGCTCCAGGGCAGCCCGAGGAGCGCCGCCGCGTAGCGCGTCACCGAGGCCGGCGTATGCAGGAAATGCGCGTGCAGCCGCCCGACGTCGCCGGGCAGCTCGGCGGCGAGCACCAGCGCCTGGCCGAAGCGGCGGATGCGGTTCGGGGTGGGATCGCGCAGCAGGTCTTTTACCCAGAGACGGAAGGCTGGCCGGTATTTCTCGAGTTTTCGGGCCTTCCACCATGCCTTCAAGACCCGCAAAGGCTCGAGGAGCAGGTACTCGGGCAGGTAGAGGAGCTGTGCCTTGATCTCGCGGTGCACCGTGTGCACGCGCGCGTCGGTCGGGCGGCGCAGCGAGACGATCAGGATGTCGAGGCCGCGGCGCTCGAGGGCGGCGATCTCCTGGGCGATGAACGCCTCGGAGAGCCGGGGATAACCCTTCAGGACAAAAGCGACCCGCAAATCAGCCGATACGAGACACGCTCGCCTGATGCGCCTCTTCCTGCTCGGAATCGATCCACGGCGCGACCAGGCGCGAGACGTTCTTCAGGCCCTCGAGCAGCCCCGGCACCACCACGTCGGACGGACGGTTCTGGCGCGGCAGCGCGCGCAGCGCCGCCGCCATCACCGCCGGGTCGTAGGTGCCGTCGTCGGAGAGCATGCTGACCAGCCCGAGCCTGGCGGCGCGCTCGGCGCGGATGAACTGCTCCAGGCGCGGCGCGGTGCGCGGCACGATGAGCGCGCGCTTGTCGAGCGAGAGCACCTCGCAGAAGGTGTTGTAGCCGCCCATCGCCACCACGCCCGCGGCGCGCGACACCAGCGTCTCGAGCTGGCCGTGGAAGGTGATGGCGTCGACGCGCTTCAGCTTCGCGGCGCGATCCATGAACTCGGCCTGGCGCTCAGGCTGCATGAACGGCCCGAGCACCAGCAGCGCCGGGTAGGGCAGCAGCGGGTCGTGCTCGTAGGCGCGCAACACCCAGTCGATCAGCCCCTCGCCGTCGCCGCCGCCGCCGGTGGTGACGAGGAGGTAGGGCTTCTTGGTGATCTCGGGCATGCGCGGCGGCGCCCCGTGCGTGGGCACCTCGCGGTGCAGATACCCGGTGTAGACCATCTTCTGGCGCACGCGCTGCGGCAGCGCGATGCCTTCCAGCGGGTCGCAGATCTGCGGCAGGCCGTAGACCCAGATCTCGTCGTAGAGCTCGCGCAGCGCCGGCAGCGCCTTCTTGCGCTGCCATTCGGGCTCGAGCAGGCGCGGTTCGTCCATCACGTCGCGCAGGCCGAGCACCAGGCGCGTGCCGCGGCGCTTGAGCGACTTCAGCGTCTGCAGCACCTCGCCGCGCAGGCCGACGGGCTCCTTGTCGACGATGAAGATGTCGGGGTCGAAGAGCTCCGCGGTGTGCTGGATGATCGAGGCGCGCATCGACAGCGTCTGGTCGATGTCGAGGTGCAGGTTGAGCGGCGTGTACTCGCCGCTGCGCAGCTTGATGACGCCGGGCACGCGCACGAAGTCGACGCGCGCCCGGAAGTCGAAGCTGCCGATGATCGGCGAGCCCGAGAGGATCAGGACCGAGAGCTGCTTGAAGCTTTCGACGAGCGAATGGGCGATCGCCCGGCAGCGGCGCAGGTGGCCGAGGCCGAAGGTGTCATGGCTGTAGATGAGTACGCGCCCATCTTTCCGCGCCGACCTCATTGGGACCCCTCCCCCGTTGATAGCCCCGGATTGTGAGCCGCCCCCCCGGGGTTGCGCAAGCCGGGGGTACGATAGCGCCGTGAACGTCAGAAAACTGCTCGAATTGGGGGGGCGGACAGCCCTGGTGACCGGGGGTTCCCGGGGGCTCGGGCTGCAGATCGCCGAGGCGCTGGGCGAGATGGGCGCGCGGGTCGCCATCACGGCGCGAAAGAAGGACGAACTCGATGCTGCGGTTTCGCATCTCAAACAACAAGCAATTGAAGGAATAGCTTTCGTCTGCGACATCGGCAGGCGCGAGGCCATCCCCGGGCTGGTGGACGCGGTGCTGGCGAAGTTCGGCAAAGTGGACATCCTGGTGAACAACGCCGGCGCCACCTGGGGCGCGCCGGCGGAAGATCATCCGCTGGAAGCCTGGGACAAGCTGGTGAGCGTGAACATGACCGGCGCTTTCCTGCTCTCGCAGGCGATCGCCAAGAAGTCGATGATCCCGGCGCGCTGGGGCCGCATCGTCAACGTCGCCTCGGTGGCCGGGCTGATGGGCCAGGATCCGCGCTTCGCGCCGACGGCCGCCTACACCGCCACCAAGCACGGCGTCGTCGGCCTCACGCGCCAGCTCGCCGCGGAATGGGGCGTGCACGGCATCACCGTCAACGCCATCTGCCCGGGCTTCTTTCCCTCGAAGATGACCAAGCACACGCTCGCCACCGTCGGCGAAAAGGTGCGCGACCTGACGCCCAACCGGCGCCTGGGCAACGACGAGGACCTGAAGGGCCTCGCCGTGCTCCTCGCCTCGGAAGCCTCTCGCCATATCACCGGCCAGGCGATCGCCGTCGACGGCGGGGCCGTGATCGTATGAACGATCGGCTGACTTTTACGCGCGAATACCAGAAGAAGATCCCCTTCGTGCAGCACCTGAAGATCCTCACCGAGGATCTCGGCCAGGGCACCGCGCGGCTGTCGCTGCCGGTCGAGCCCGAGTTCACCAACAGCCTGGGCACGGTGCACGGCGGGGTCATCATGTCGCTGCTCGATGTGGCGCTGTGCACGGCGGCGCGCACGCTGCACCCGGACTCGATCGGCGTCATCACCATCGACCTCTCGACCTCGTTCATCGGCGGCGGCAGCGGCGAGCGTCTCATCGCCGAGGCGCGCGTGCTGAAGGACGCCCGCACCATGAGCTTCGTCGAGGGCGAAGCGCGCAATGCGGACGGCTCGCTCGTCGCGAAGGCGATGGCGACCGTCCGGGTCAGGCTGAAGGAAAAGTAACCACATCAAAAAGGGGGACCGATGAGCTCCAATCCGTACGCCGCACCGAAAGCGCCAGTCGCCGACGCCACCACGCCCGTCAGGGGCAACTTCCTGCCCGAGGGCCGCGGCGTCGCCGCGGGGCGCGGCATGAGCTGGATCGGCGAGGCCTGGAACGTGTTCAAGCAGTCGCCGGGCCTGTGGATCGGCATGGTCATCGTGCTGTTCGTGATCTTCCTCGTCGCCGCCTTCATCCCGTTCCTCGGCATGCTCGCGACCATGCTGTTCTTCCCGGTGTTCATGGGCGGCCTGATGCTCGGCTGCCGGGCGCTGGAAGAAAACCAGGAGCTCGAGTTCGCGCATCTCTTCGCCGGCTTCCGCCAGAACTTCGGCACGCTGGTGGCGGTCGGCGCGCTCTACCTCGCCGCCACCGTGGTCATCATGCTGGTCGTGATGGTGATCACCGGCGTCGGCATGTTCGCCGCCTTCAGCGGCGGCGCGCAGCCCGATCCGGGCAACGTCGGGGCGATGTTCGCGACGATGGGCCTGGCGATGCTGATCTACCTCGCGCTCACCGTGCCGGTGCTGATGGCGGTGTGGCTCGCGGCGCCGCTCGTGCTCTTCCACGACCAGGGCGCCTTCGAGGCGATGAAGGCGAGCTTCATGGGCTGCCTGAAGAACATCCTGCCCTTCCTCGTCTACGGCGTGATCATGTTTGGGCTCGCCATCGTCGCCTCGATCCCGCTCGCCCTGGGCTGGCTGGTGCTCGGGCCGATGACGATCGCGAGCGTCTACACCGCCTACCGGGATATCTACTTCAGCACCTGACCATTTCTTGATCTGGCTCAAGCCCGTCGGCGGCGCCGCGTTGCAAAGTGTATACACCTAGCTTTGCCCGAGGTGGCACCATGGCTGCTAACGCAATCCAGTGGCTCGCGATTCTCGCCTTCATCTCCGTCCCGCTGACGGCGCTTGCGCTGGTCTGGTTCGCGTCGAGCGGCCGCTTGGTGCGTTGCCCGGAAACGGGCGGCCTCGGACTCGTCGACGTGGAGCCTACCCTTGGCCGAGGCGCGCAAGTGCAAATGCATCGGGTCCGGCGCTGCGATCTGTGGCCGCGGCGGCAAGAGTGTGCGCAGGGTTGCCTTGCCCGCCATGCCCAATCCGCCGTGCGGTACGGAGTCGACCTCAAGGCCCTGCGTCCGCTTCAGCGCTCCTAGCCGGCGCTGCCTCAGTCGCCAAAGAGCTCGATGTAGAGGCCGCGCAGCCAGCGGTTGGCGGGGTCGCGGTGAAACCGCTCGTGCCAGAAAAGGCGCGGGTCGTAGGTTGGCAGCTTCACCGGGGGCGGCATGATCTTCAGGGGCAGCATCTCCGCGTACGCCTTCGCCACGCGGCTTGCCATGATGACCAGCAGGTCGGATTGCGCGATGACCAGAGGCAACGACAGGAAGTAAGGCACGTGCAGCTTCACGCTGCGGCGCACCTTCTGCTGCGCCAGCCAGCGATCGAGGCGCTCGTGGACGTAGCCGCGGGGATCGACCAGGGCCTGCGGCACGCTGCAGAACGCCTCGGCCGTCATACCGTTGGCAAACCGCGGGTGATCGCGCCGCACCACGCAAGCATAGTGCTCGCGATAGAGCCTCTTTTGGCGGCATCCGGCGATCAGCCTTGAGAAAGCACCCACAGCCAGGTCGACTTCGCCCGACTCGAGGATAAGGTGCGGCGCCTTCGCCGGCAGCGCATGTACACGCAAGGTGACGCCGGGTGCTGCGGCAGAGATGCGTGGCAGCAGCCGCGGCAGATAGAGCATCTGGCTGACATCGCTCATGATCACGTTGAAGGTCCGGGTGGACGTTTCGGGCGCGAACCGGGGATGCCGGTCCAGCCCGGCGCGCAGCGATTGCAGGGCGTCGCGCACCGAGGCGGCAAGACGGGTGCCGTAAGGGGTCGGCCGCATACCCTCGGAGGTGCGGATGAAGATGGGGTCCTCGAGTTCTTCGCGCAGACGCGCGAGTGCGTGGCTGGCCGCGGACTGGGTGAGTCCGATTTCCTCCGCGGCTTCGCCAAGATTGCTGTTCCGCGCCAACGCATCTACGAGTCGCAACTGATTGAGGTGCAGGGCGTCAATATGCATGGCAGTCATGATACCCATGCACCGGCGCGGCTGTACAAGGGGGGCGCACCGGGACTATGGTCGCTACGCTTTTTACCGGCATCGATGAAGACTTAAGGAGGCGAAGTGCTATCCAGCGAAGACAATGAACTGCTGACCCGCACGGGACCGGGCACCCCGATGGGCAACCTGTTCCGCCGGTTCTGGATCCCGGCCCTGCTTTCCGAGGAGCTGCCTGGCCCAGACTGCCCGCCGGTGCGCGTGACTTTGATGGGCGAAAATCTGGTCGCTTTCCGCGATACCCAGGGAAGAATCGGGCTGCTCGAGCGCTACTGCCGGCACCGAGGCGCCGACCTGTTCTTCGGGCGCAACGAGGAAAGCGGCCTGCGTTGCGTCTACCACGGCTGGAAATTCGACGCGGAGGGTCGCTGCGTCGACATTCCGAACGCCGAGGTGCCGCAGGCCTTCCGGGAGAAATGCGCGCTGCGCAGCTATCCCACGCTGGAGAAGGGGGGGATGGTGTGGGCCTACCTCGGGCCGCGCGAGCTCATGCCCGAGCTGCCGCAGTACGAGTTCCTCCAGGTGCCGGATTCGCACTACTACGTAAGCAAGTTCATGGTGCACGGCAACTACTTCCAGTCGCTCGAGGGCGAGGCCGACTCCGGCCATGTCACGTTTCTGCACCGCTACCTTGGCAAGGAGACCGTCGCAGCAGGATCCACGGGCGGCGCGCCGCACGTCGGCCGCATCGGCGTGGTGCACTGGGAGGTGGAAGAGACCGACTATGGCCTCATGATGGCCGCCCAGCGCGACCTGAAGAACGGCCAGGCTCAATGGCGCGCCAACCTGTTCTTCATGCCGCACACCGTGCCGATCGCCACGCCGCGCGGCGTCACGATGACTTGCCACATCCGCGTGCCGATCGACGACGAGAACAGTTGGCTCTACCGGCCGCGGTGGCACCCTGCCCGGCCGCTCACCGAAAAGGAGCGGGCCGACTTCAAGCACGGCGGAGAAGACTATCCGGAGATGATCCCAGGCACCTATATCCCCAAGGAGAACAGGCACAACGACTACCTCATCGACCGGGCCGCGCAGCGGCGCTTCTCCTTCACCGGCATCAGGTCCCTACCCGCCCAGGACATGGCAGTGCAGACCGACCAGGCAGGCATAATCGCGGACCGCACGCGCGAGAACCTGGTAAGCGCCGACAAGGCGATCATCGTGCTGCGTCAGAAGCTCCTCAAAGCAGCACGAGACCTGCAAAAGGGCAAGGAACCGCCGGAGGCGCGCAAGCCGGAGAAGTTCAACGCCCGCGCCATGGACATCGTCATCCCGATCGAAGCCGACTGGAAGCGCGAGATGGAAGCGGCCATGTCCCTAGACCGCCCATGGATCGCTGAGCCTTCTTGAATATAGGCTTCATCGGCCTGGGGGCCATGGGCGCGCCCATGGCGGCCAGCCTGCAGCGCGCCGGCCATGTGTTGCGCGTCAACGACACGCAGCCCGATGCGGCGCGAATGCTTGTCGCAGGCGGCGCGCGCTGGGCCGACAGTCCGGCGGACGCCGCGCGGGAGGCGCAGATCGTGTTTACCTGCCTGCCCGGCCCGCGCGAAGTTGAGGCAGTCGCGCTCGGCCCGAGCGGCCTGCTCGAGGCGATGAACGCGGGAGCGGCCTGGTTCGACCTGAGCACGAATTCCCCGGATGTCGTACGCCGCCTGAGCGAGGCATTCGCGGCGCGCGGCATCGCCCTGCTCGACGCCCCGATCAGCGGCGGCCCGAACGGCGCGCAGACCGGCCGGCTCGCGCTGTGGGTCGGCGGCGACGCCGCAGTCTTCGAGCGCCACCTCGGCGTATTGAAGGCCATGGGCGATGAGCCGATGTACATCGGCCCAGTGGGCGCGGGATCCGTGGCGAAGCTCGCGCATAACTGCGCCAACTTCGGCGTGCAGCTCCTCCTGGCGGAGGTGTTCACCCTCGGCGTCAAGGCCGGCGTCGAGCCGCTCGTGCTCTTCAAGGCGCTGCGGCAGGGCACGGCAGGCCGCAGCCGCACCTTCGACCGGCTCTCCGAGCAGTTTCTCCCGGGCCGCTACGACCCTCCAGCGTTCGCCCTGCGGCTCGCGCACAAGGACATGAACCTCGTCATGGCGCTCGCGCGCGAGTGCAAAGTGCCGATGCGCTTCGCGGAACTCGCGATGCAGGAGATGACCGAAGCGCTGCAGCGCGGCTGGGGCGAGCGCGATGCCCGCATCGCGCTCACGCTGCAGGAAGAGCGCGCCGGCGTCTCCGTTCGTGTTTCCGCAGAGGCGCTGCGCCGGACGATGGGCGGCAAGGAGTGATTGTTAGCCGCGGCCCTCGGCGCCAATATGCATCGCGCTCATGGGTACGATGCATGAGCGCTGCTGTACAACCCCTGGCACGCGGACTATGGTGGCGGGGACCTAGGCAGGCCAGCAAACCGAGGAGGAGGTCCACATGAAAGCGAATCTCGAGAGGCGGCGCGCCGTGTCGCTCGCCGCAGCCGCCGTTTTTCTGATAGCCGGCGCCCTGGCAAGCGCCCCCGCGCCCGCGCAGGAGTTCGTCATGAAGCTGGCGCACGTCGTGAACCCCGGGTCCCCGCGCGACAAGCTGATGCACTTGTACGGCCAGAACCTGGCCAAGCGAACGAACGGGCGCATCAAGGCGCAGGTCTTTCCCTCCGGGCAGCTCGGCGGCAACCGGCAGATCATCGAAGGCGTTCAGCTCGGCACCATCGAGGCGACTATTGCCCCGACCGCCTTCCTCGGCGGCTTCGAGCCGCTGCTCACGGTGATGGATCTGCCGTTTCTCTTCCCGGACATCGACGTGGCTTCCAGGGTGGCGAACAGCGACGTCGGCATGGAGCTCGCGCGCGAAGTCGAGCGCAAGGGCATCCAGGGCGTGGCGTTCTACGGGGAAGGCGCGAAGCATTTCGCGACTACCTTCCCGGTGCGGCGTCCGGCCGACTTCGATGGCAAGAAAATGCGCTCGATGCCCGCCCCGGTGCTGCTCGAGCAGTTCCGGGCGTGGGGCGCGAACCCCGTGCCGATGGAGTTCACCGAGACCTACAACGCGATCGCGCAGGGCGTCGTGGCCGGCCAGGAGCAGCAGTGGGGCCTGATCCATGACCTGCGCTTTTACGAGGTGAGCAAGCACCTGACCGACACCGACCACGGCTTCTTCGTCGAGTTCTTCATGGTCAGCAAGAAGTGGTACGACCGGCTGCCGCCGGACCTGCAAAAGGCGGTCGTCGCCGAGGCGCAGGCGCTGATTCCGGTGCGGCTGCAGTGGACCAAGGACTACAGCAAGGCGTCGCTGGACAAGATGCTCGCCCGCAAGGACGTGCAGTACCACAAGCTCACCAAGGAAGAGTGGGCGGCCTTCCGCGACGCCTCGACCGGCGTGCACCGCAAGTACGCGGAGCTGAACGGCGCCAAGGGCGCGCAATACCTCGAGAAGATCAAGGCGAAGGTAAAGGAGATGAGCAAGTAGCCCGGCAAGAGCCGGCGCGCCGCTCGTTGGCAATGACCCTTTCCCGCCTCAACGCCTGGCTTTGGGCGAGCGCCCGGGCCAGCATCGGCCTGGTGCTCATCGCCGCGACCGCGCTCGTCTTCGTGAATGTCTTTTTCCGCTACGTGTTCAACTACGCCCTGTCCTGGGGCGACGAGGTGATCACCTACTCGCTGCTGTGGCTGGTGTTCCTGGGCAGCGGCGTGGCGGCGCGGAAGGGCGCGCACATCAGCATGGAGGCCCTCCTCACCGTCCTCCCGGCGCGCCTGCAGCGGCGCAACGCCGTGTTCGTGAACCTCGTCTGCGCCGCCCTCTCCGCAGTGGTCGGCTATCTCGGCTGGCGTCTCGCCGAGGCGGTGCGCAGCCTCGACCAGGTGGGCGCCGCCTCCGGGGTGCCCATGTTCTTGGTCTACCTCGCCATCCCTGCCGGGTGCGCGCTGATGGTGCTCGGCTTCTTCGAGGTGGCGCTGCGGCACCTGCGCGGCCCCGGCCAGCCGCGGGCGGCGGACGACGCGGACGCGAAGAAGCTCGCAGCGCCAGGCTAGGCTCCGAGGCAAGCGCATGCTACCGGTGCTCACGCTGCTCGCCGCGGCGCTCCTGCTCCTCAATTTCCCCATCTTCGCGGTGCTGCTGTTGAGCTCGCTCGTCGCGCTCGCCGCGACGAGCAGCGTGCCCTTCGACATCGTCATCCAGACGCTCTTCGGCAGCATCGACAAATTCGCGCTCATGGCGATCCCTTTCTTCATCTTCGCGGCGAGCGTGATGGACCGCGGCGGGATGTCGCGGCGCCTGATCGGCTGGGTCGAGGCGCTGTTCTCCTCGTTCAAGGGCGGCCTCGGCCTCACCACGGTGGCGTCCTGCGAGGTGTTCGGCTGCATCTCTGGGTCGAGCCCGGCCACGGTGGTCGCCGTGGGCAGCCTGCTCTTTCCGGCGCTGGTAAAGAACGGCTATGGCCGCGCGTTCTCGCTCGGCCTGGTGACCGCCTCCGGCGCGATCGCCATCCTGATCCCGCCGAGCATCGCGATGATCATCTTCGCCACCATCACCAACGTCTCGGTCGGCGCCCTCTTCATGGGCGGCATCGGCGCCGGCCTCGCCTTCGGCGCCTGCCTCGGCCTCTACGTGCTCTATCACGCGTACCGGCAGGGCATCGTCACCGTTGGACGCTTCCAGTGGGGTGTGCTCATCGCGCGCACACGGGAGGCGAGCTGGGCGATCGGCATGCCCGTGCTGATCCTGGGCGGCATCTACACCGGCGTGTTCACCCCCACCGAGGCCGCGGGGGTTTCGGCGGTCTACGCGATCGCCGTCGCCATGCTCGTCTACCGCGAGATGAGCTGGAGCGAGCTCATGAAGGTGGCGGTGGACTCGGCGGTGCTGACCGCCGAGATCATGATCATCATCGCGGCGTCGGGAATCTTCTCCTGGCTGCTCACCATCAGCCAGGCGCAGCTTGGCCTGAGCCAGTTCTTCGCCACCTACGCCTCGCACCCCGTCGTCGTGCTGCTGCTGATCAACGTGGTGCTGCTGATCGCCGGGATGTTCATCGATCCGAACTCGGCCCAGGTGATCCTGATTCCCCTGCTCTTCCCGATCGCGCTGGCGGCCGGCGTGGACCCGGTGCACCTTGGCATCATCGTCACGCTGAACCTCGCCATCGGCATGTACACGCCGCCCTTCGGCCTCAACATCTTCGTCAGCGGCGGCGTCTTCCAGGCCTCGTACCGAGAGCTGGTCGCGGCGGTGATGCCGTTCATCGCCGTCAGCATTGTCGCCCTGGCGCTCATCACCTACATTCCGTCGATTTCCCTGCTCATCCCGCAGCTCGTCTATGGCGGGGCCTGGTAACCGATATTCCGTAACCAACTTACACAGAAGGAGACCTGCATGGCAACGAAGCCCGTACCGCACCAGAACCCCTATGGCGAGCGCATCTCGCTCGAGCTGGCCAAAGAGATCGCCGCAGCCGGAGAGGCCTTTGCGACCAAGCAGGGCTGGAACGCGACCATCTGCATCTGCGACGACGGCGGGCACCCGGTGCTGCTGCACAGGATGAGCAACGGCCAGTTCGGGAGCGTCGAGCTGACGATCGCCAAGGCCTACGGCGCAACCGCCTTTCGGCGCTCCACCGGCATCTTCCACGACGACCTCGCGGCCGGGAAATTCAACACCTTCTGGCACCTGCGCCAGGAAGCGGCGATTCCGCTCGAAGGCGGCTATCCCATCATCGTCGGCGGCAAGGTGATCGGCGGCATCGGCGTGTCGGGCGTCGGCGCTGCCGGATTGGCCGACGGCGACAGCCAGGTCGCGCTCGCGGCCCTCGAAGTCGTGAAGAACAGGTAGTCGTGCCATCGACACTCCGGTAAAAGCCTCGATCGTCAAAGCGGTTTGCCGCAACTGCCACGGCGGTTGCGGCACGCTCGTCCGGGTCGTCGACGGCGTGGTAAAGGAGGTCGTCGGCGATCCTGCCAACCCGATCAACCGCGGCAAGCTCTGCTCCAAGGCCGGCGTTGCGTCCGTGGAGCAGCTCTACCATCCCGACCGGCTTAACCATCCCCTGATCCGCACCGGCGCCCGCGGGGAGGGGAAATGGCGGCACGCCACCTGGGATGAGGCGCTTACGCTCATCGCGCGCAAGATGCAGGAGATCAAGGCGGAGCTTGGCCCGGAGTCGGTGGCTTTCGCGCGCGGCGTCGGGATGAACAACCAGCACATCATCGGACGCGTCGCGAATCTTTTCGGCACCCCGAACCTCGCGTCGATCAGCTACGTCTGCTACGCGACGCGCGTAGCGGTGTGCAACGCCACGGCGACCGGCAAGTACGCCGGCAAGACCTGGGACACGGTGGCGGTGCCGGATTTCTATTCAGAATCCCGCTGCGTCGTCGAATGGGGCTCGCAGAAGCGCACCAGCAACGACCACGGCCTGATCGGCTTCGGCCCGATGACGGAAGCGCTGAAGCGCCGCCCGTCGCACATCGTCGTCGATCCGCGCAAGCCCTCGGCGGCGGGTCCGACCGACCTGTGGCTACCCCTGCGACCGGGCACCGACGCGGCCATGGCGCTCGGCTGGCTGAACCTCATCCTCGAGGAGGAGTTGTACGACAAGGCGTTCATCGAGAAGCACTGCCACGGCTTCGACGAGTTGCGCACCCGCGCGCGCGAGTACCCGCTGTCCAGGGTCGCCGACATCACCTGGTGCGACCCGGAGCTCATTGCCCGGGCGGCGCGCCTGTACGCCACCACCCGCCCCGGCTGCATCGTATGGGGCAACGGCCTGGAGCATGCCGGCCGCAACGCCTTCCAGTCGCTGCGCGCCGTGCTCATTCTCATGGGAATCACCGGGAACATCGACGTACCCGGGGGCAATGTCTTCTACCCGGCGCCGCCGCTCGCCTATCCGGAGCTGCGCGACAAGCTGGGGCCCGCACAAGAGGCGAAGCGCCTGGGTGGGCATAAATTCAAGGCGCTCAACAAGGCGGGATTCGCCCACCCGCCGACGCTCTTCCGCACCATCCTTTCGGGCGAGCCCTATCCGGTGAAGGCGCTCATCACCGTGGGCAGCAACCTGGTCACCACCTACCCGAACACGGCGCGCGTCATCGAGGCGCTGAAGAAACTCGAGCTGCTGGTCGTGCACGACATCTTCATGACCCCGACGGCCGAGTACGCCGACATCGTCCTGCCGGCGGCGGCGAACCTCGAGCGCGACGAGCCGCGGCTGCACCTGCACATCAAGGGCCCGCACGCCATGTACATGGACACGGTCTCCATGAAAGTGGCGTCGGTGGCGGAGCGCCGCTCGGACTGGGATTTCATGATCGCGCTCGGACGCAAGCTCGGCTACGGGGAATACTTCCCCTCGCTCGAGGCGCTCGCCGACGAGGCGCTGCGCCCGATGGGCGTGACGTGGGAAGAGCTAAAGGCGCGCCAGCCGATCGCGATCCCGATCGAGTATCGCAAATATGAGAAAGCCGGGTTCGGCACACCGACTGGGAAGTTCGAGCTCTACTCCACCGTAATGAAGGATTGGGGCTACGACCCGCTGCCCTCGCACGTCGAGCCCGCCGAGAGCCCCGTAACGACGCCGGAAGTCTTTGCGCAGTTCCCGCTGCTGCTCATCACCGGCATCAAGCAGCCGATGTACTACCACTCGCAAGGCCGGCAGATTCCTTCGCTGCGCGAGCTCGCCCCCGAGCCGCTCGCGGAAATCCATAGCGAGACGGCCGCGGCGCTGGGCATCGCCGCCGGCGGCTTCGCCTGGGTGGAGACGCCGCGCGGCAAGCTGCGCCTGAAGGTGCACATACACGACAGGATCCATCCCAAGGTGGTCACGGTGCAGCATGGCTGGTGGCTCGCCGAGCGCCCCGGCGCGGAGCACGGCGTGCTCGATTTGTGCGCCAACGTGCTGACCGACGACGATCCGGACAACTGCGACCCCACCTTCGGCGGCAGCCCGCTCAAGGGCATGCTTTGCCGGGTCTCGCCAGCGCAGGCGCCGGAATGACATTGCAGGCGTTCATCGACTGGTTCGTGGTAGCGCTGCGCTGGATCCACATCGTTGCGATCCTCGGCTGGGTCGGCACCTCGCTGTACTTCATGTGGCTCGACAGCAAGCTGCGCCCGGCGCAGCCGGCGGACGACCGGGTGCTAGGCGAAGCCTGTATGGGTCACGGCGGCGGCTTCTACATCATGCAGAAGCGCCGCATCGCCGCCGGCCAGGTGCCCTCGCCCGTCTACTGGTTCCGCAACGAGGCGGCCATCACCTGGGTCACCGGCTTCCTGCTGCTGGTCTTCATCTACTACTGGACCGGCGGCGTCGATCTGGTCGACCCCGAGACCTCGGTCATATCGCCTGGCGCTGCGATCGGCTTCGCCATCGTGCTGCTGGTGGTCGCCTGGATCGTCTACGACCAGCTGTGGGCCTCGGCGCTGGGAGACAAGGTGGCGCTCGCCAATGCCATTTCGCTCGTCCTGCTTTTCGGCGTCGTAGTCCTCCTATGCAAGCTCTTCACCGGCCGCGCGGCGGTGATCCACATCGGCGCCGTCATGGGCACCAACATGGTGGCCAACGTCTGGACGCGCATCATCCCGGCTCAGGAAGAGGCCGTGGCGGCAACAAAGGGTGGGCGGGAGCGCAACATGGTGATGGCCGGGCGGGCAAGGCGCCGCGCGATCCACAATACCTACCTTACGCTGCCGGTGATCTTCACCATGATCGCGACCCACGCGCCCGGCACATACAGCCATGCCCTTAACTGGCTGATCCTGTCGCTGCTCATCGTGGTGGGGATCGCGGCGCGGCACCTGATGATCCTGTACGACCGGCGCGAGCCCGCGCGCGCGCCCTGGCTGTCAACCGCGGCGCCCTTTGCTGTTTCGGTCGTCGCGCTCGGCTTTCTCTCCACCCCCGCCGGCGCCCCGGCGCCGGCAGCCGGCCAGGTGCCCTTTACGGTCGTGCGCGGCATCGTCGACCTGCGCTGCGGCTCGTGCCACTCGCGCAAGCCGACCGAGCCCGGCCTCGCCGCCCCGCCGAACGCCATCAGCTTCGACACGGCCGAGGAAATGGCGCTGCGCGCGCCGGCGATCAAGACGACCAGCTTGCTCGCGCGCACCATGCCGCCGGGCAACAACACGCGCATGACCAACGAAGAGCGCGCCCTTCTCGGCCGGTGGGTGGACCAGGGTGCGCGCCTCGAGCCGACGGCAAGGCAGTGACGCTGCGCCTTCGCATCCTCTCGGCGACCTGGGAAGCCCCGAACATCGTCTCGTATGAGTTGCGCCTCCCGGAAGGCGGCGAGCTCCCGCCGTTCACCGCCGGCGCGCATATCGACCTCACCCTGCCGAATGGGCTGGTGCGCAGCTACTCGCTGCTCAACCCGCAGACCGAGCGGCACCGCTATGTGATCGCCGTGCAGAAGGACCGCGCGAGCCGCGGCGGCTCCAAATGGGTGCACGAGAACTTCCGGGTGGGCGAGCTCGTCACGGTCAACGGACCGCGCAACAACTTCCCGCTCGACGAGGCAGCGGAGAAATCGATCCTCATCGCGGGCGGCATCGGCATCACGCCGATCCTCAGCATGGTCGAGCGCCTGGGCGCGATCGGGCGGGACTGGGAGCTGGTCTACTGCTCGCGCAAGCGCAGCGGCACCGCTTTCCTCGAGCGCCTGCAAGGCAAGCCCCGGGTGCGCTTCAACTTCGACGAAGAGCCCGGCGGCAGGATGCTGGACATTGCCGCGCTGGTAAAGGCCGCACCGGCTACGGCGCACTTCTACTGCTGCGGGCCGCTACCCATGCTGGAAGCCTTCGAGGAGGCGACCAAGGATCTGCCGCGCGAGCGCGTGCACGTCGAGTACTTTACCGCCAAGGCCCCGCCGGCTGTCGAGGGGGGCTTCACCATCGTGCTCGCGAAAAGCGGGCTGACGCTCTCCGTGGCCCCCGGGAAGACGATCCTCGACACGCTGCGCGACAACGGCTTCGATACGCCTTTCTCCTGCACCGAAGGCGTGTGCGGCACCTGCGAGACGCGTGTGCTCGAGGGCATCCCCGACCATCGCGACCTCATCCTCACCGAAGCCGAGCGCGCCTCGAACAAGACCATGCTCATTTGCTGCTCGGGATCGAAAAGCGACAAGCTGGTCCTGGATCTGTAGCATCTGTAGCCCGGATGGGCATGTCGTCGCTATCGAAGAAATCGCTCGCCATGAGCGCGGCGCGCTTTGCGCGCGTCCTGGACGCGAACCCGGCGCTCGAGCGCACGACGCCCGACCACCTCGCGGACGCCCTGCGCGTCGCCATCTACGACGGGCAGTTCGAGGACGGCGAGGAGCTGAATCAGGTCGAGCTGGCCTCGTACTTCAAGGTGTCGCGCGTGCCGATTCGCGAAGCCTTGCGCCAGCTTCAGGCCGAGAAGCTGGTGAAGATCATCGCCCACCGGCGCGCCGTGGTCGTCGGCCTCGACCTGGAGGAGATGCTCGAACTTATCGAGATTCGTGCCGCCCTCGAAGGATTCCTCGTGGCGAAGGCCGGCCCCAAGCTGGACGCCGGCGCTCTCCAGCGCCTGCATGACCTCTGCGACGAAGCCGACCGCATCCGCGACTACGGCTACAACTGGGTGCTCAAGAATTGGGAGTTCCACCGCACCCTGTACAAGCCGTCAGGGTCCAAGGCCGCCATCGCCATGGTCGAACACCTCAACCTGCGCGTCGAGCGCTACGTGCGGCGCAGCGGCGGCATGAAGCGCCTGCGCGAAGCGGCCGCCGAGCATCGCCGCATCCTGAAGGACGTCGAGCGGGGGAACTTTGCCGGCGCGAGCACCCGCATGCGGGAGCACATCCTGCAGACACGCGAGCAGGTGCGACGCTACTACGCCAGGGGACGTTCCGCGCGGCGCAGCGCGCGCTGAGCGACAAGCCGCCGCAGCAGCGGCAGCACCACCATCCCCACGGCCATAGCGAGCAAAGAGGCGCAGATAGGCCTGGTCGCGAAGATCTCGAAGGTGCCTCCCGAGATGATCAGCGACTGACGGAGCGAGGTTTCCATCAAGGGTCCCAGCACGAAACCGAGCACGAGGGGGGCGAGGCTGAAGTGAAACCGCTCGGCGTAGAAGCCAAACACGCCGAATCCAAGCATCATGAGGATGTCTGTCGGGTTGTTGTTCACCGCGTACGCGCCTACTACGCAAGCAACGACGATCACTGGAATCAGGTAGACCGTCGGCATGCGCGCGAGCCTGACGAATACGCCGATGAGCGGCAAATTCAGCACCAGCAACATGACGTTGCCGATGAACATGCTGGTGACCACGCCCCAGAACATGTCCGGCTTCTGCAGGAGAAGCGTCGGCCCAGGCGTGATGCCGTGGAGCATGAACGCACCGAGCATCAGCGCCATCACGACGTTCGCCGGCAATCCCAAGGTGAGCAGGGGAATGAAGCCGCTGCCCGTTGCTGCGTTGTTGGCCGCTTCCGGAGCGGCGACGCCTTCAATCGCTCCGGTGCCGAAGCGCTCCGGATGCCGGGAACGGCGCTTCTCGAGGGCATACGCGACATAGGTGGATATGGTGCCGCCGGCGCCGGGCAGCAATCCGACGAGAAAACCGACCAGGGTGCCCCGCCCGATGGCGCCGGAGGCGTCGCGCCACTCGCTTCGATTCGGCAGGAGCGAGAGCAGCTTGCCAAGCGGAGGGACGCTTTCCATGGGCGCTGGTTTCGTTTGCAGCATGTGCAGCACCTGGGACATGCCGAACAGGCCCATGACCATCGGCACCATGTCGATCCCGCCCTGCAAGGTCAGGATGCCGAACGTGAATCGTTCCTGGCTCCTCACGGGATCGAGTCCCACGGTGCCAAGGAGAAGCCCGAGCGTCGCCATCGCGAGTGCCTTGGGGACAGTGCCCGAGCCCAGATAGCTCACCAGCGTCAGGCCCAGCAGCGTGAGGGCGAAGTATTCGGGCGGCCCGAAATCGAGAGCGAACTCGGCAAGCGGCGGAGCGAGGAGAACCAGGCCCACCAACCCGAGGGTGCCAGCGATGAAGGAACCGAAGGCGGCGATGCCCAGGGCGGCTCCAGCGCGACCACGACGAGCCATCTCGAAGCCGTCGATGCAGGTCATCACCGACGCGGACTCGCCCGGCACCCTGAGCAGGATCGAGGTGGTCGAGCCCCCGTACATCGATCCGTACCAGATGCCGGCGAGCATGATGATGGCCGAGGTCGGCGCCATGCTGTACGTGACCGGAAGCAGCAGCGCAATCGTGGCGGCCGAACCGAGTCCCGGCAGAACGCCGACCAGCGTTCCGAGCAGCACGCCGACGAAGCAGTAGACGAGGTTCATGGGCTGCATCGAGACCGAGAACCCAAGCACCAGACTATTGAGGATATCCATCAAAAGCTCAGCATGCCGGCCGGAAGGGGAACGCCGAGACGCGTGAACAGGGCATAGCAGGCGGCCGCGGCCACGACGGCGGCCACCACGGAATGAAGCCAGGGCAAGGCACCGATCCCCCTCAGGAGCAGAAGGACCAGCGCCGCCGTGCAAAGCAGGAAGCCAACCGCGCCGAGCGCCCAGACGTAGAGGACCATGGCGACGACGATGCCCCAGACCCGCAGAGAGCCGCGTGGATGCGAGTCGCCTTCGCTTGCCCGCGGCTGTTCCGGTGACGCAAAGGAGATGCCGGCGAAACCGGCCAGCGCGATGCAGATCAGGATCGGGTAGAACCCCGAATCCGGCTCCCGGACTGTGCCAAAAGGAAGGCTCGACGCCTTATAGAGGGCCGCCAGGCCGAGCCCCATGAGCGCGGCGGACGGCAGGCGCGGCGCGAGCCGGCGCCATCCGCTCATCGACGACGCCAGGGGTCCAGGGCCTCGTAGTGTCCCCAAACATGGCTGAAGAACTCCTCGTAGCGGTGCCCGGTCATGACGCTGCGCACCTCCGAGTTCGTGAGCGGGTCGACCTTGCCGAGCTGCGCGGCCCGCCAATGCAGCGTCGCCGTCTCCTCGAGCGAGAACAGCGTGATGCATACGTTCTCGATGGTGTCAGAAGTGACCACCACGCCGTGGTTCTTCAGCACCACGGCGCAGCCGCCGCCGAGCGCCTGCACCACCATGCGTCCGCGTTCGGGCGTGTCGATCTGCTTGTCGAACTCCAGGATCGGCACCTTGGGAGCGAAGATGGCGCCTCGGTTGCCGACCGGCAGGATGTTTACCCCGGCAACGCCGAATGCCGTGGCCATGGACGGATGCGCGTGCGCCACGGCGTGAACCTCGGGATGCGCCTTGTATACCTCGGTATGGGCAAAGCGCTCGTCGACCGGCTCGACGCTGCCCTCGATGAATT
>Ga0247825_10000226_pt1 | contig 34260 bp, 32 predicted proteins | sample 13C_Vanillin_Day_FD_194413 | JGI IMG/M metagenome (GOLD analysis project Ga0247825, IMG submission 194413) | Soil microbial communities from agricultural site in Penn Yan, New York, United States - 13C_Vanillin_Day48 | ecosystem: Environmental > Terrestrial > Soil > Agricultural land | place... | reverse complement strand
AAGCTTCCGCAATCGTCTTCTTCTTGGGCTTGCTATTTGGTTTTCAAAGACCGAGCCGTTGTGCTGCCTCACGGCTTTGTGCTACTCTCACCGATTTCCCAACCGGTATCCCCTTCAACAGCGGGGGCGCTTCTTCTATTCGAGGCCTCCGGGCTTGTCAACTTCTGCCCTTCGCCTTCTCTCCCCTTCCGTTCAGAACCCGCCCAGCGGCTTCGTTCGTCCCGTTCTTGGGGAGGGGCGCGGCTTCTACTTCGCTGCCGCCTGCCCTGTCAACCGGTTTCGGCGATCCGTTCAGCCGACCACTTCATCCCGGTGACCTATTCAACCTTTCAGGTCCCTCGACTCATTTCCGGACCGTTCCGATTTCCGGACCGTTCCGATCGAGGGGGCGCGGCTTCTACTGCGTCGCCGCGTTGTGTGTCAACCGACTTCGTCGACCCTTTAATTCCGCCCCGCCCGAACAGCCCCAGCACCGTTGTGCCGAGAACGTCGCGCGGAAGGGGCAGGATCAGTACCGCCTCGTCACCCGGCCGTCAAATCCTTCTTGATCAGGCGAGGTGATCAGGCCCCCAGGATGTGCCCGGCGCCCATGGGTGACAACCCCCAGGCCTGTAGCAGTTCTTCCGTAAGCCGTCTTCCCACGATGGCCGCCCCTCCCCCAAACGGGCAAGTTCAGGCCTTTGGAGAGCTTTGAGCCCCAAGTTCCTTCCACACCGTCCCGAACAGCCAGTCACCGAGGGGAAAGGTGATGTTGAAGTTGAAGTGCCCCATCTTCCGCAGGTCGTGATGCGCTTGGTGGTGTTGCCTCAAGGCCGCCATCCCCGGCAGGCGGGCCACCAGGTGGTCGGCCGGCAGGTGGTAGCAGAAGTGCAACCACTCATAAGTGAGGTAGTAGCCCATCCCCGTCGCGACAAAGAGCCACCCCAGGTTCGGAGAGCCCAGCAGGAAGAAGAGCGCTCCCAGGGGCGTCGCGATTCCTCCCAGGAAGAACAGCAGCAGCACCGGTGGGAAGAGCACCATCCGGAAGTCGTGGCTGGACTGGTACGCCATGGCGTCGTGGGTGAAGAAGTGGTGGTGCTGCTGCGTGTGCCGCCGGAACACCAGCCCCAGCCCCTTCCTCCGGTGGTGCATCGGCCCACGGTGCCCGAAGTACTCCACCCCGTTGGCCAGCAGGAAGGCGGCCGGCACCATCAGCCACTCCATGGGCCGCACCTCCGAGAGCTGGCTCAGCGCGAACGCGATCACCGATAACGAGCCCAGGCTCGTGAAAGCGAAGTGCGCCCAGCCGACGTAGTGCTTCCCCGGCTGCTCTCGCTGGTACTCGGTCCGGAACTTCGCCACGTGCTCGGGGACAGGGGCCGCGCTCATGCCCCGAGTGTAACTCCGCTCCTCTTCCCCGGCTGCTCAGTCCTTCTTGCGCTTAAGGAACTTCTGCAGCTTCTTCATCCGCTCCTGGATGAGGCTGCGCTTCAGGCTCGACAGGTGCTCCACGAAGACGTGCCCGTCCAGGTGGTCCACCTCGTGCTGGAACACGTGCGCCAGCTTCCCGTCCGCCTCCACCTCGTGCCACTGCCCCGTCTTGTCCTGATAGCGCACCTTTACCTTCTGGTAGCGCTTGACCTTCTCCCAGACGTCCGGAACCGAGAGGCACCCCTCTTCCCAGGTGACCTCCCCAGAGCGCTCCAGCATCTGCGGGTTGATGATCTCGAAGAACGTCCCGTCCTCGCGGCCTACCAGTGCCATCCGAAGTGGCTCTCCGACCTGGTTGGCCGCGATGCCGATGCCCTTCGCCTCCTTCATGGCCTCGGCCATCTCGTCCAGTAGCTTCTGGAGCGCCGGGCCAAAGTCCGTAACGGGCTGCGTTGCCGAGGTGAGCACCTTGTGGGGCCAGATGACGATGTCGCGAGCCATGGCTCCACTCTGCCACGCGGAGTCTGCTAACACACCACTTCATGCACCCCAATGCCCAGCTCCTCACCACCTTCTATTCCGCGTTCCAGCGCCGTGATGGTGACACCATGGCCACCTGCTACCACCCGGACGCGGAGTTCTCCGATGAGGCATTCGTCGGCCTGCGCCATGCCGGCGTCACCTCCATGTGGCGCATGCTCTGTGAGCGCGGAAAGGACCTCACCCTCGAGTTCAGCGGCATCCAGGCCGATGACCGCACCGGCCGCGCCCACTGGGAGGCGCGCTACACCTTCTCCGTCAGCGGCCGGAAGGTGCACAACATCATCGACGCCGAGTTCGAGTTCCGTGACGGGAAGATCCTCCGCCATCGCGACCGCTTCAACTTCCACCGCTGGTCCCGCCAGGCCCTCGGGCCCATGGGCCTGCTGCTCGGGTGGACGCCCTTCCTGCAGAAGAAGGTGCAGGCCACCGCCCGAGGCAACCTCGAGAAGTGGATGCGCGAGCGCGGCGTCTCCGGCCCGTGAGTCAGCGCCGCTGAGGCAGGGGCTCCAAGTCCGGCGGCACCCAGCTCGCCTTCGCGAGCGGTGACTCCAGCGTCTCCTTCCGGTAGTGGCGCCCCAACAACTTCGAGTCCAGCAGCTCCGGGTGGGCCGAAAGGAAGGCCTCGAACGAGCTCAGCTCCGGTGTCTTGTCCAGCGCCACCTGCATGCGCTCGGCCCAGGCCCGCGTCATCGTCTCGTGGAACTTCTCCGACGCTCCCAGCGCCGTGGCGTAGCGTCGCACCAGCGCGCGGATCCGCTCCAGCCCCGCCTCAAAGCCGTGCGCCCTCAGGCACAGCCAGCCCAGCCGCAGATGTCCCCGGTGGCCAAACTTGTCTCCCGGGTAGGTGGCCGCCTCTATCGCCGCCAGGAACTCCGCGTCGGACAGCTCGCCCGTGCTCATGCCGTGTCTCCCTCAAGAGAGCGTACCCCTATACCCTGCTGCCAGCCGAAGTCAGGTGTTCAATCCTCGAGTGCCTCCTGCCCACCCGAGCAGCCGGGTTTTCAGCCTCTTGCGGTACGCTCTGGATCGAACCCTTACGAGGAGCCTGGGACATGGGCGCCAAGATCGAACCCGAACCGCAAGCCCCGCCACCCGCGGGAGCACCTCAGAGCTCTCCCTCCCTCCACCAGGTGAGCGCCGAGCCGAGCACCACAGGGAAGATCCCCGACAAACGCTCGCTGAGCGAGTCCGAGATCGTGGCCGCGAGCAAGGTGTTCGCCACCGGCCTCAAGTATGAGTCCGTTCGCATCGAGAAGATGGGCGGCTTCACCGAGCTCCTCAACGGCAGCCGTGCCTACACCTGGGGCAACACCATCAACCTGCCCGGCAAGGCCCATGCCTACCCTCATCAGTACGTCTCGGTGATCATCCATGAGCTCATCCATGTCTGGCAGTACCAGCGCAGTGGCTGGGGCTATATCCCCAGCGCCCTGCTGGCCCAGACCTTCGGAGATGGCTACGACTTCGCCAAGGCGCTCCGTGAGGGCAAGCCCTGGACGAAGATGAACCCCGAGCAGCAGGCTCAGATGATCCAGGATGCGTTCCGCGGCGCGTACTTCGATACTCTCGGAGCCCTCTTCGGCGTGCACAACAACAAGGGGAGCGTCGTTCGCCCAGGCACGCAGCCGCCCGACGGGTTCGCCGATTATACCTCCGCGCTGGAGGATGCCCTGGCGGTGCTCCGCAAGAGCTGAGCGGTGCAGCTACTTCAGCCGGAGCGGCTGCCAGCGCGGCTGCACCACCCGTTCCAGCTGGCTCCCCTCGGGGATCTCCAGTTCCTCCGCGTGGATCTGGGGCGGCGGGGTCTTGAGCAACAGCAGCACCGCGCGTCCAGGGGGAAGCTGGCGGAACGTGCGCACGCCTTTCCCCTCCTCTGAGAGCAGCACGAAGTTGTCCCAGGCCTCGATCATCTCCGGGGAGAAGTTCCCCGGCAGCGTGACGCCCGGAACCAGGGCGGCGCCGCGCAGCTCCTCTCCGCCCTCCAGCCGCACTGTCAGGGTCGCCCCTTCTCTCTGCTCGGCGAAGGCCAGCTCCACCCGCCCGCTGGCAGGGATGCTCACGCGCTGCGGAAGAAAGACCCGCTTGGAGCCCTTTACGCTGATCACCTGCGCCAGGTAGTTCCCCGGCTCCAGCCCCCGGCGAAGGCCTGTGCCCCCACGCACGAGCAGCCCCTCCGAACGGCTGGCGCCCTCACGCAGGAGCCCCACCCGTTCGTCCAGAGGCCGCCCCTCGAGGTCGTGGACGGAGACCTCCAGCGTGGCCCCTGCATCGAGCCGCACTGTCACCGATTCATCTCCACTTCCCAAGGCCATGGACTGCGTGAGGTACTCGGAGTGCGTCACCTTCAGCGCGAGCGGGCGGGACTCGACATGCTCCAGCTCGAAGAAGCCATTCTCTCGTGTCATCGCGCGAGCACGGGGCTTGGGATCGCTCCCCTGCGCCCTCTCGGACAGGTCTTCGAACTCGATCTCGGCCCGTGCGACGGGCTCCCCCGTCTCCGCGTCTACCACCCGGCCCGTGACGCGGCGGCCTCGCTCCATGCGCACCTCGCCAATATCGAGATCCACCCCCGCCTGCACCTCCACGGCGCGCTCCACTTCCACCATGCCTGGAGCCTTGAAGCGCAACCTCTTGCGCTCGGACTTCGCGAATGGGTAGGCAAAAGCGCCGCTCGCGTTGTCCACGACCTGGTTCTCCACTTCGAAGCGCTGGATGGGCTCTCCGTCCGGACCGATCACACGCCCCGTGATGCGCGCCTGGGCCTTCAGGACGAGGCGCACCTCCCCTGTCCCCGAGCGCACACGCAACTTCTCCTCCACCCGCTCAGCCCCCGTGGCCTTGGCGGGTTCCAAGGTGTAGCCCCGCTTGGAAGCCCACAGCGTGTACGTGCCCGCCGAGAGCTGGCGAAAGGCAAAGCGGCCATCCACTCCCGAGCGCACCTGGGGACCGGAGCCGTACCGCTGGCCTTTCCCACTCCGCCACGGAGGTGGGTTCTCAGCGTGGGTCTCCATGCCCACGGAGACGTCAGGCAGAGGCTGCCCCGCCTCATCCACCACGAGGCCCGAGAGGCTCCAGCCAGGTTCGAAGCGCAGTGAGACCTCGACGCGCTCGGAGTCACGCAGCTCCATCGTGCGCGAGGCCAGGCGATCCATGCCCTCCGCAGTCAGTGATGCCTCTACCGCATGGCTTCCCGCACGCAGCCCCCCCAGAGAGAACCGCCCCTGATCATCGGTCTGATCGGACTGCTGGAGGCGCCACGACTCCCCCGATCTCCATAGGTTGACCCGGACTCCTTCGAGTGGAACTCCCCTCTCGTCGGTGACGCTCCCCTCCACGACAGTCCCCGCATGCAGCACCCAGCGGACATTCTCGGCCGGGGCCTGCACCGAGAGTTCCTGGGGTAGGAACCGCTCGTGACGGAGAGAGACCGTCCAGGTGCCAGCCCTCGAGACATCCAGCACGAACTGGCCGTCCTCGTCCGTCCGGATGCCATCCTCGGCATCCGATGCTGAGTCCTCTTCGCCCTGCTTCAACGAGAAGCGAGCTCCCTCGACAGGGCTCCCTTGTTCATCCACGAGTATCCCGGAGATGGAGATGGCGCGCGTCAACGTGAAGTCGATCGGCTCCGAGCTGTGTGTGAGCTCGCGCTTCTCTTCGCTCAGGTCGCGGTATCGTGGAGCCACCACTTCGAAGTAGTAGGTGCCCTTCTCCAACAGCTCCATCCGGTAGTGCCCCTGTGCATCCGTGAACGCGCGCTGGTAGCCGCCGATGCCTCGCAGGATGACGCGCGCTCCCGCCACGGGACGCCCGGCGTCGTCGCGCACCGTGCCCTCCACATGACGCGCATCGCCCAGGCGCAGCACCACCTCTTCCGAGGAGGTTCCTGGGATGTGGAGCGCGGCCTCCACGACAGCGTGCCGTCCATCCCGCGTTGCCGTCAGCACGTAGGTGATCGGCTTCATCCTCTCGAAGGCGAAGCGCCCCTCCGCGTCCGTCTCCGTCACGTGCTCCGTCTCGTCCTCTCCCTTGGCCCTTACCTCGGCTCCCGGCGCGGGCACTTCATCCGAGAGCACACGGCCCACAAGCCGGCCCGGCTGTACGAGGACCACCTTCCGCCTCTCTCGCCGGACGATGAAAGGCTCCACATACTCCGGCAGCCATCCTTCCTTCTCGGCGACGAGGCCATAGTTACCCTTCGGCAGCGGCCCCACGCGGAAGCGGCCATCGCCACCCGTCCGCGTATCGAAGAACCGCGTGTGTTTCACGTGCAGCAGGGTCACTCGCACATCAGGCAACGGACGATCACTTGGATCGGTGACGAGTCCTTCCAGCACCCACCCATTGCCCAGCACCAGCTCCACTCCCTCCGCCCCCGCGGCGACGCCCAGCCGCAGCACCGCTCCCTGATCGCCCAGAGCCCAGAGCGCGAACTCCCCCTCTGGCAACCCCTGCAGCGCGAAGCTCCCATCCGCCGCGGTGACGGTCTCGGAGTAGACGGGCGCCTCACCGAAGCGTGCACCCACACTCTCCAGGATCTGCGCGCCGGCCTGTCCCATGCAGCCCGGGAGGCGCTCGTCGCGCCTGCCCGGCGCGTTTCTCCGCCCCGGGTCCTCCGGGCACGGGAGCTCCGAGAGCGTCTCCCCCGGCATGGGCCGCGTGGCGGAGACTCGGACTCCGGCAGCCGGACCCCGCTCATCTCGCACGATGCCGCGGATGGCCAGGTCCCCACTGGGAGGGGGTGTGGGCGTGCTGCGAGCCCTCTGTCGAGCTGTCTGGGTGACGCGAGCTGGATGTTGCTCCGCGTCAGAAGGGCCGGGCTGGGTGCCATCCCTCGAGCTCAGAAGAGTCCAGAGTACTCCGATGACCACCGCTGCTCCCGCGATCCCCGCCACCCTTGTGCGCATGCCCCCTCCTTCAGCCTGAGTCTCGCAAGCCCGCCTCGCCATGGGAAGCCAGGACGGCCGATCCCTTTGGAGCCTCCATTCTGGTTAGATGGCGCCTGTCGAAAGACACGGGGGCCGGTAAGTCCATGAATCAGTCCATGAGAAACGAGTACCTGGATCAGGTCCAGGAGCAACAGCAGCGCCTCGAGGTGGATCTCAAGGCGAGGAAGATGGCGCAGAACATCGCGCCCATGCCCCAGCAGGCCATGGCGGGGCCTCGACGCAGAGGCGGCATCGCTCCACAGCCTCCGGAGATGCCCAGCGGCAATGCCGTGGACGTGCGCATCACCGGCTTCTGGCGCTGGCGCACCGTGGTCGTTCCACCCAACGCCTATGTCGTCCACACCCGCCGCGGCCACGACAAGCCGCTGCACATCGGCCTGGGCGTCTCGTTCCGCTTCAACCCGGCGACGGACTCGTTCCTCGTGGTCCCCGGCGCCATGCAGACCATCCTCATCAACGCGCACTGCATCTGCCGCGAGCTGCAAGGGCTGCTCGTGCAGGGCTACGTGCAGTGGATCATCGAGGACTTCGCCACCGCCTACAGGAAGCTGGACTTCACCGACGCCGAGGACCCAATGCGTGTGGTGAACGTGCAGCTGCGCGAGCAGGCCGAGGCCGCCATCAAGGACAAGGTGGCCACCATGAGCATTGACGCGGTGCTCTCCGACAAGCAGCCCATCATCGAGGAGCTCACCGCACGCCTGCGCCAGGTGGCCGAGGGTGGAGGTGGCAGCGACAAGGGCCTGGGTCTGCGCATCGTCACCGTACAGATCAAGGAGGCGGTGGTCAGCTCGGCGCGGCTCTGGGAGAGTCTGCAGAAGCCCTTCCGGGCCGAGCGCGAGCGCGTGGCGCGCCTGGCCTCGCTGGAGACCGAGGAGGCCATCTCCCGCCGCGAGCTGCAGGTGGAGCAGGAGCGCGAGCGCTCCCGTCTGGAGACCGAGAGCGAGCTGGCCTTGCTGCGCTCGAGCAAGGAGGCAGAGGCGTACGATCGCGAGCAGGCCGAGCGGCTGCGGCGCCAGCAGCGCGAGGAGGAGGATGCGCGAAAGCTGGCCGCGGAGCGCCATCAGTCCTCCCTCCATTACACCGAGCTGGAGAAGGCCCAATTGTCAGCGGAGGGAGAGCTCACGGAGCTCAAGCACGATGTCGAGGCCGCCCGGCGCAAGCGCGAGGCGCTCTCTAGCATCGAGGTGATGGATGCCGAGCGCGCAGCGGCCAACAAGCAGTCCCGCGTGGAGCTGGAGCTGCTCGAGGCCCGCCAGCGCGTGCTCAATGGCCTGAGCCCCGCCAACGTGCAGGCTCGGCTGGTGGAGCTGCTGCCCACCATCGCCGAGAAGATGCCGAAGCCCCAGGAGCTGCGCTCGTTCTCCTTCGGCTCAGGAGCGGGCACGCATGAGGGCCAGACGTTGACGACGCTGGTGGCGCAGATCATGGCGCTGGTGAAGGCCATGCGCCCCGAGGCCGAGGTGCCCCTGAAGAAGCAGGACACTGTTCCAGAGAGCACCGCGCGTTGAGACGGACGCGCGTGGCGTCCATCACCCACCCGCTGGGGCTTCCGCAGAGGGTGGCGGGGTGCGCGGCAACGAGACGGTGAAGGTGGTGCCCTCGGCCTCCGTGGAGCTCACCTCCACCGTGCCGCCGTGCGCCAGCACCAGCTCCCGGACGATGTAGAGCCCCAGGCCGATGCTCCTGTCCGAGCGGCTCGCCCGCCGCTTTCCTCGCCGCAGAGGCTCGAAGATGCGCGGCAGCAGATCCGCCGCGATCGGCTCCCCCTGGTTATAGACGCGCAGCAGCACCCGATCCCCCATGCCCAGGGTCTCTACCCGGATCGGTGTCTTTTCGGGGCTGTATTTCAACGCATTGGTCACCAGGTTGGAGACCACCTGGGCCATCCGGTCCGCATCCCACTGCCCTCGCCCATCCCCGCTCTGGCTCACCTGGATGTCGCGCTCGACATGAGCCACGCGGGCCTCTTCCACCACCTGCAACGTCAGCTCGTGCAGATCCGCCGGGGCTGGCCGGATGGGAATGCTCCCACCCATGCGTGCCTGAGTGAAGTCCAGCAGATCCCGGATCAGCCGGTTGGATCGCTCCGCACAGGAGAGGATCCGTGCCGCTGTCTTCGCCTGCCATGGCTCGATCGTGTCGCGCTGCAACATCATCGACGCCCCCGCCAGGATCGCGTTCAGCGGGCCGCGCAGGTCGTGGCTCACGATTCCAACGAGCTGCTGCTCGAACTCGACCCGCTGGCGTGCCTCACTCACCAGCCGCTGCCGCTCTTCCTCGGCCCTCTTGCCCGCGGTGATGTCCTGCATGGCTCCCGCCATGCGCACGGGCTGGCCGTCGTCATCCCGGACGATGTAGCCCCGGTCCGCCACGACAGAGAAGGTCCCATCCCCGCGCAGCAGCCGGTACTCGTCCTGCCAGCGGTCCTCCCGGGATTTGAGCACGCGCTGGAGCCCCTCCCAGACCCGGTCGCGATCGTCGGGATGGATGCGCCCCACCCATCCATGGGAGTCCTCTCCCAGCTCTCCGCGGCGGCAGCCGAGCACCTGCTCGACAGCGTCGCTCCGGTGCACGGAGTCCGTCTCCAGGTCCCAGTCCCACACCACATCGCTGGTGGCTCGCATCACCAGCCGGTAGCGCTCCTCCGAGCGGCGCAGGGCTTCCTCGGTGCGCTTGCGCCTCAGCTCGCCCTCGGCCTCGCGCAGGGCCCGCTCGACGCTCGGGACCAGGCGCTCCAGCCGATCCTTGAGGACGTAGTCCGTGGCGCCCCGCCGAAGCAGATCAATGGCGCGATCCTCCCCCAGCGCGCCGGAGATGAAGAGGAACGGGAGGTCCGGCACGAACCGCCGCGCGGCATGCAGGGCGCTCAGGCCATCGAAGCCAGGGACGTTGTAGTCGGACAGGATGAGATCGTAGCTCCCCCGCGCGAGCGCCCGCAGAAACTCCTCGCGGCTGTCCACCCGCTCCAGGTCGAAGACAAGCCCCGCTTCGTCGAGCTGCGAGTGGATGAGCCGGGCGTCCAGCTCGCTGTCCTCCAACAGCAGAATGAACAGGGGCCGCTCGGAGGGAGCAGGCTCGAGTTTGGGAGCGGCGCTCTGCATCGTCCTACCTCCTCACGGTCTGGGTGAGAGACCCCGGCGGCGGTTGATTGACCACAGCCCAGAAGAGACCTAGCTCCTTGAGCGCCGAGACAAAGTCTGGAAAAGCCACCGGCTTCACCACATAGGCGTTCACCCCCAGCCCATAGCTGCGCGCCAGATCCTGCTCCTCGCGAGAGGACGTGAGCATCACGATGGGGATGGACTTCAGCGCCGGGTCGCTCTTGACCTGAGTGAGCACCTCGATGCCGTCCACCTTGGGCAGCTTCAGGTCCAGCAGCACCACAGCCGGGTTGCCGTCCGTCCGGTTCTCGTGCTCGCCTCTGCGGTACAGAAAGTCGAGCGCCTGCTGGCCATCACGCACCACGACGACTTCGTTGGCGAGGTTGATCTCGTCCAGGGCTGCCAGGGAGAGGGCCACATCGTTGGCACTGTCTTCCACCAGGAGGATTCGCTTGAGCTCGGTCACGGATGGCCATCTTTCGGGTGAGGTGATGCCGGAGGCAGTGAGAAATGGAACGTGGCGCCCTGCCCCACCGCGCCCTCGGCCCAGGTTCTTCCCCCGTGGCGTGCGATGATGCGGCGCACGTTGGCCAGCCCAATGCCGGTGCCCTCGAACTCCTCGGCCGTGTGCAGCCGCTGGAAGACGCCGAAGAGCTTGTCCACGTACTGCATCTCGAAGCCCACGCCGTTGTCCCGCACCCACACCTCCACTTCGTCGGGTGTCTCGCGCGAGCCCACTTCGATGAGGACATGAGGACTGGGCCGGGTGTACTTCATGGCGTTCCCCAGCAGGTTGCGGATCACCTGGCGCAGCAGCGCGGGGTCCGCCTGCACCGGCGGCAGGGAGCCGATGCGCCACTCGATGTTCCGGTCACCGGCGTCCGCCTCGAGCTCGCGGCGGACCTCCTCCACGAGCGGCTGGAGCGCGACCTGCGTCTGGCGCAGCTCCGCGCGGCCCATGCGTGAGAAGGCGAGCAGATCGTCCACCAGCATGCCGCCCTGCTGCGCGGACGAGATGATGGTCTTCAAGTAGCCGAGAGAGGTGTCATCCAGCTTCGCGCCCGCCTTGCGCTCCAGGAGCTGGGCGAAGCCGGTGATGTGGCGCAGCGGAGCCCGCAGATCGTGCGAGACGGAGTAGCTGAAGGACTCCAGCTCCTTGTTGGCCTCCTGGAGCTGAGCGGTGCGCTCGCGGACCCGGCCCTCCAGCTCGGAGTTGAGCTGGTTCAGCTCGTTGGCCAGGAGCTCCAGCTTGCGGCGCGCCAGCACCTGCTCCGTCGCCTCGACGGCGAAGGTGAGCACCCCCGTGATGCGCCCATGCTCGTCCCGCACGGCCTGATAGATGAGGTTGAAGAAACCCTCCTCCAGTTCCCCCTTGCCGTGACGATTCCACTTGCTTGAGACCTCCGTGCCCACGAAGGGCTCTCCCGTCTTCAGCACGTTCCGGATGCGCTCCATGACGTCCTGCTGGGCAGCGATCTCCGGAACGACTTCACGCAGGGGTCTGCCCAGCGGGACGGAGCGTCCCACGAGCTTTTCGTAGAGCGGGTTGACGAACTCGAAGACGAGGTCGGGACCTCGCAGGATGGTGATGGCCGCTGGCGCCTGCAGCAGCAGGTGGTGGAGCCGCTCGCGGTGAGCATTCTCCAGGGCCTCGCGCTCCCTGATACGCAGCAGCTCCTCATGACGCCGGACAGCCTCGCGGGCCCGGTAGAGGTCCACGAACACCGTCACCTTGGCGCGCAGCACCTCGGGCACCAGCGGCTTGCGCAGGTAGTCCACCGCGCCGTGCGCATAGCCTGCCAGCAGCTCGCGATCGTCACTGTTGGCGGCCGTCATGAGCAGCACGGGTGTGTGCCGGGTGCGCTCGCGATCACGCAGCAGCGCCGTCACCTCGATGCCGCTCATGTCCCCCAAGCGCACGTCCATGAGGATGACGGCGAAGTCCTCCTGGAGCGCGCACCTGAGTGCGTCCTGGCCGGAGGCTGCACGCACAAGCCGATGGCCATACGGCGCCAGCAGCGCCTCCAAGGCGAGCAGGTTCGCAGGGATGTCGTCGACGAGGAGGATGCTCGCCTGGGGGGCCGTGCCGAGCACGCTCGTGTCGTAGACCGTCCCAGGATTCCTCGCCCTCCCGCCGGGTGCCAGGGCGCCGGGTTTGATTGGAAGCAAACACTTAGGTGCCAGCGGTTTCACGGCCTCTCACACCCTGCGTGAAGAGGAAGGCCGCTACCCGTGGAGATCCATCCGATAGCCCACCCCACGCACGGAGCGGATCTCGAAGCGTGAGGCGCTGTTCCACTCGAGCTTCTTGCGCAGATTGGAGATGAAGTTGTCCACTGTGTGCGCGTCCACCACGGTGTCCTCGCCCCAGACGGAGGAGAGGATCTGATCGCGTGTGCGCGCCTTGCCCGCGTTGCGCAGCAGGTAGACGAGCAGATCAAACTCGGTGCGGGTCAGCTCCAGCGGCTGACCGCTCGCGTCCAACAGCCGCCGGGAGGCCAGGTCCACCCGGAAGCGATCGAACGAGAGCACCTCCTCGGGCGGCGAGGCGGCGCCCCTGCGGGCCAGCACGCGGATGCGGGCCAGCAGCTCGCGCAGGCGGTAGGGCTTGGCCACGTAGTCATCCGCGCCCGCGTCGAAGCCGCGCACCGCGTCGTCCTCGAGCGTGCGCGCGGTGAGCATCAGCACCCGGCTCGAGGTGCCTGCCTGGCGCAGCTCGCGGCACAGGGAGTACCCGTCCCCATCGGGGAGCATGATGTCGAGCACCACCACGTCGAAGCCCGTGGCCTTCCACTTCGCGCGGGCCTCGGCCAGGGTGCTTGCGGCCTCGACCGCGTAGCCCTCCTCCTCCAGGTTGTCGACGAGCGTGAGGCGGAGGTTCGGGTCGTCCTCCACCACCAGGACGCGGGGGCCAGCAGCGGATGGGTTCATGCGGGTGGGAAGGTCAGCTCGAACGTGGTGCCCTCGGGGCTCGAGGCGGCGACATGGACCGTGCCGCCGTGCAGCGACATGATTCTTCGACAGATGGCCAGCCCCAGGCCACTGCCACCGCGCGCGGGCAGCCCCTCGCGCCGCAGCCGGCGGAACTCCTCGAACACTGCCTCCCAGCTCTCCCGAGGGATGCCTACACCGTTGTCGCTGAAGCGGACCACCGTGGCGCCGTCCTTGCGCGCCTTCACGCGCAGCTCCACCGGAGAGCGCGTCGTGTAACGGCACGCATTGTGGACCAGGTTCGAGAAGAGCATCCGCAGCAGCTCCGGGTCACCTGGGACGGAGACGCCCGTCAGGCCCTCCGCCTTCAGCTCCACGCGGGTGGCATTCTGCGCGGAGGCTTCCTCGACGACGCGGTGGATCAGCTCTTCCAGAGGCACCTGTTCGCGCCGAGCCTCCCAGCGCCCCTTCTCCAGCCGGTTGTACGTGAGGATGTTTTCTACCAACCGGCCCAGCGCATCCGCCTCGGCGATGATGCGGGAGGGATAGTTGCCCGCGCCCGGCACGCCGGCCACCCGCCGCTCCAGTGTCTCCGCCATGACGCGGATGGCCGACAGCGGCGTGCGCAGCTCGTGGGACACCGTGGAGACGAACTCCGAGCGCAGCGCCAGGAAGCGCACCTTCCGCTCATGCGCCAGCACCGCCAGCCCGATGATGACGAGCGCCAGAGCCCCGCTGAAACCGAGCAGCAGCGCCTTGAGCCGATACCGGGACTCCAGCTCCGAGACAGCCGCCACCATGCGCGGAGACTCCAGCGCCACCACCAGCGTGGACAGCGGTGCGGGGGTGTCCGTGCGCGACAGTGCGAGGCGGTCCTCGTCATCCAGCAGCCCGCGCTCGCGCATCTGCTCCCGGATGGACTCGATGAGCGCGGTGGCGCCCACTTTCACTCCCCGCGCGCCATCCCTCCCCAGGGGTTCGACGTACCAGCCCTCGGGCCGTAGCTGGGCCTCTGTGAGCGGGAGCGACAACGGAATGCTGGCTCCAGGCTCCGCCTCCGCGCGCCGGTTGAAGTCCACGTAGTCCACGTGGGTCAGCTCCGCCAGGTGGGCGATGCGCTCCTGGAGGAACGCGAAGTCCGCGCGTCCGAATGCGTCCCGGCGTTCGAGGAGCACCCGCTGGAGCCCCTCCACCCGGGCCCCGCTCGCGCCTTGCACCCCGTCTCGCAGGAGCGAGCGCATCAGCAGCGGGTCGGGGCGCCCACCGGCCTGGAACCGCTCCAGGAGCCAGAGCGCCGCGGCCGTGTCCTTCGCGACAGGCAGCACGAAGCGCGCGCGGTGGGCCAGCCACTCGCGGAGCGTGCGCTCCTGGGCCGCGGGCTCGGAGGACTTCTGCGCGGCCAGGAAGCGGTCCATCAGCACCAGCCGCTCGGCCCACGGCTCCTCGGGATCCTCTTTCGCGGCCAGCGCCGCGGGTCCCTGAGCCTCCAGCGCCTCATGGATCATCCGCGCGGGCGTCGCATCATCCCCTCGTGGCGCCGAGGTCCTCGGCAGGAGCTGACGCCCCGCCCGGAACAAGAGGAGATCCGAGTCCGGCACGAGCGGATCCACCGCGGCCTGCTGGATCCTCGGTACGGCCTCTTCCAGGGTCCGCCTCAGTGAGTCCATCAGGGACTGTCTCGCGTAGAGCGCGAGCGCATGGCGCCGATCCTCCAGCGCGCGCCGGCCATCCTCGCGCTCGCTCACGAAGATGCCGTGGAGCGACCCCAAGCCCACGGCGAGCACCGCGAGCCCCAGGCCGATTCCGGCGAGCATGGGCAGGAGCCGGCGCCACATCCGCTAGTGCACCTCTGGCACGGGTTCAGACAGGGCGAGCCTCCGGCGAGAGAGCCGCGCGAGCTTCCTCATCATCATCTTCGGACGATACCACTGCCTGGTGTCTAGGGTGGCCCAGGTGCTCCCTGACGCGCGGATCCAACCGCAGCGGCAAACCCAGTGCTGAGCATGGCGACAGCTTCTTACCCAGCCCCCCCCGCGATGATAGATGCAGCCTCCCCTTCACAGGAGCCACATCACTTGAAACCTCTGTTCGTCTCCCTCGCCTTGTTGAGTCTTGTGGGCTGCTCCCACGCCACTTGGGTGTCCGCCAACCTCGAAGGCCAGGCTCCCTACGGCGTCGTCGCGATGGGCCCCAACATTGCCTATCTCATCGACACCCGTACTGAAAGCTGCCTGCTGGTCTACGCCAACACCGCCGCGGCTCAGGTGTCCTGCGCGAAGCTGAAGAAGAACGTCCCCGAGGCGGCGCGCTACATCACCTGGAACGTGGACCTCGAGAACACCTCCGCGCAGGCTACTCAACCTACTGGCTCCTCACTGTGAGGCCAGAGGCGGGAAGGGCAGAAAGCCTCACGAAGCCTGCCCCCATCGCCTGCGATGACTCAGTCTAAGGAACACGCGGCTGGGGATGGGCTATCCAACTCCTGCATCGGTGGGCCGAGCGGGCTGCTCGCGCCGGCCTCGACGAGGTGGCGCACGCCCGTGCCTGCTTCTCCCTCGCAAGCGCCCTGGCAGGTGAGCAGAGCGGCCCCGGTCCGTTCCCTGAAGCCACCGCCCCGCGCCCTCTCCCTGCGCCAGCGCTCCGGGCCTACATCCCAGCGACGCGCAGCGCCTGGGTCCGGCTGCGCTGCATGTCCTCGGCACGGTCGGGGTCTCGCTCCAGGAGGTACGCCTGCAGGGAGGGCGCGAAGAACAGCGCGATCACGCCGTTCACCGACTCGGCGCCCAGCGGCGTCAGGCGCAGCTTGGTGTCTGTCCACTCCATCAGGCCGCGCTCGAGCAGGAAGGTGATCTCTTCGCTGAACGCGTCTTCGAGGCCCACGCCGAACTTGGCACGGAATGCCGCGCGGTCGATCTCGCCGAAATAGAAGCTCACAGCGCACATCTTTCCCATCATCTGGCGGAGCGGCAGATCATAGAGATCCTGGAGGGGCAGGCGCTGCGCGGCGAGGCTGCGGTGGTACGGCATGAGGTTCTTGCCGGCAGCGCCATCATTGTAGGAGATCGTTGTGTGCGAGAAGGACTGTGCGCCGAGGCCATAGCCCAGGTACGGCATGCCCTCGACGACGCGCCGCGTGAGGTAGGCGCTGGTGCCAGGGTCGCCCGGGAGCCTGCTGTAGGTCGTCTTGCCAGGGTTGGCGGCGTAGCCAGCATCGCTCAACATCTGCTTGGCCAGCTTGGCGAGCGGGCGCACGAGGTCGAGCGTCACGGACGGGGCCTGGTGCGAGATGCGCGTCAGCTTGTAGCGCATGCGGTAGAGGGTGATGTACTCGGGCCCAAGCGCGATGGCATGCGCCAGCGTCGCCCGCCAGCTCTCGATCGTCTGCCCCGCGAAGCCGTACATGAGGTCGATGTTGAAGCGTTCGAAGCCGGCGGCGCGGATGTTCTCGACGGCGCGAAGATGGGTCTCGATGCCGTTCTCCGAGCGGTTGAGCACCTTGAGGAGATCGGGCTGGAGAAGGTGGGGTGTGAAGAGCAAGCCCACCAAAGGGGTATGGCGGGTCAGCGCGCTCCCGGTGAGACGTGTTCTGCGAACTCGAGGAGCTCTGGCTCTGGAAGTTCCGAGTAGCGCGAGAGGTACCCTCGCAGGATTGAAGCACGAAGGAAGGCCTCAAAGCCGCACGTGCAGCCGCAGTCCACCGATGAGCCAGAGCCGCGTTCTAACGCGCCAGGGCTGTTCAACCCTGCAGGCGCGAGCCGGTTCCACGTGCGTTGTAGACGATCGAGCCCGAGCGACCGTACTCGGCGAAGACGGCGATCGCCTCATCCCTCAGCACTCCGGAGGTGACGCGGATTCCGCGGCCCTCGAGCTCCGCTCTCCAGTTCGCGGGCATGGGTCCTTCATCGAAGCCCGTGAGCTCTTCGCACTCCGGGCCGTCCCCGGCGATGAGCAGGTGCTTGATCCCCGACCACACGAGCGCGCCGTAGCACATCGTGCACGGGCGCCAGTTGACGACCAGCTCGAGCTCGCGACCGCCCGCCGCGCCCAGATCCCAGGTGCCGAGACGCGCCTGGGCGAGCGAGAGCGCCATCACCTCGGCATGCACCGAGGAGAGACCCGAGCTCAACACGACATTGACGCCCAGTGAGACCAGTTCGCCCGTTGCAGGATCGACAACGAGCGCAGCGAAGGGCCCACCGTTGCCTTCCTTGTAATTGCGCGCGGCGAGCTTGTTGGTGAGGCGGATGCGATCCGCTGCGGCCGGCAAGAGCGTGTTGTACGAGTGCAGCTCCTTCACGAGCCAGTCGGGCAGCTGTGCGCTCACGTGTGTCGCGAAGGGGGGTGCGGCGTTCATGATTGCTCCTGCTGGTGGTGTTCGAGCGCGCCCGGCGGGATGAACGCCCCCTTGCGGAGGCTGGCGACACGCAGGGCCTGTGCCCACATCACGTTACTTCCTAACGGTTTTTTCGCGCCATGTGTCTTTGGGGCTCAGCGCTTCGCCGACGGCTTGTCGCCCGCGGTGTCGCGCTGCCTCACCAGCACCTTGGGCGCCTTGAGCCGCCAGCCCAGCTCCAGCCGGCGCCGGCACTCGGCCACGCGCAGCTTCGCCAGCCGGGCCAGCACCGCGGGATAGCCAACGTAGTGAGGCGTGATGAAGTAGAGCTCCGGCTGGGCCCGGGTGAGGAACTCCTGCTCGTCGACACTCTCCAGCAGGAACACCACCGACTTGCCATCCTCATGAGCGGACCCTACCTGAGAAGCTCTCCACAGTGGCGGCTCTCAGAAACAGTCCGGAGCCGTGTTGGCCACCACCTCTTTGAGCGTGATGACACCGTCCATCATCTTCGCCAGGGCGGACATGCGCAGCGAGCTCATGCACTCCAGGCGCGTTCCACCCATCCGTCCGGCGCGTCATCCACCTGCCCTTGGGTCCAAGGCGAGTATGACCTGGTAGGGAGCGGCGCCTGCTCACCTGTCAGTGGTGCACTCCCCACGAGGGAACAGAGAGGCCCCTTCGCGCACGGGAGAGGCCCAGGGCACCTTCAGTCCTAGCACTCGCTGCGGTGGAACCGCCGGTCCAGTTTGTGCCGTGCATCGGACATTCCGGGCGCGGAGCGTGGCACATGCGAGAGAGGAAGACGGGGGCAAGCAGGCAGCGAGGGGGGGCCGCCTCCACGGCGAGGGAGGCCTGCGCCCCCTCCCCCACCCTGCGCGTCCTCGATGCGGTATTGCTCACGGTGGGGCTCGTCCTGGGTGCAGGAATCTTCAAGGCACCCTCACTGGTGGCGGCCCAGTTGGGCAGTGAGTCTGCTCTGATGATCGCGTGGCTGCTCGGGGGTGTCGCCTCGCTCATCGGCGCGCTGTGCTACGCGGAGCTGGCCAGCACCTGGCCGCACCCAGGCGGGGACTACCACTATCTCCACCGCGCGCTCGGCCAGGGCCCCGCCTTCCTCTTCGCATGGGCCCGGCTCACGGTCATCCCCACGGGCTCCATCGCGCTGCTGGCCTTCGTGTTTGGTGATTACGTCTCTCAGCTCGCGCCGCTCGGAGCGTACTCGTCCTCGGTGTACGCGGCGGCGGTGGTGGTGGGGCTGACAGCCATGAACGTAGCTGGCGTGCAGCAGGGCACTCGCGCCCAGAACCTGCTCACCGCCCTGGAGGTGCTCGGAGTGGGGGCCATCATCGTCGTGGGGCTGCTGCTCGCCCCTGCGCCCACGCAACCACCACCGATCGCTTCCGCGGCGCCCATGGGCACATGGGGGATGGCCTTGATCTTCGTCCTGCTCACCTATGGCGGGTGGAATGAGGTGGCCTGCCTCTCGGCGGAGGTGCGCGGCCCACGGCGCAACCTCGCCTGGGCGCTGTTGGTGAGCATCGGCGTGGTGACCACCCTCTATCTGCTGGTCAACTGGGCCTATCTGCGAGGCCTGGGCCTTGCGGGAATGGCCAGCTCGGAGGCGGTCGCGGCGGATCTGGCCCAGCGGGCCCTGGGCAGTGGAGGCGCTCAGGCGCTCTGCGTCCTCGTCGCCGTGTCTGCACTCACCTCCGCCAACGCCACGGTGCTCACCGGCGCGCGTACCCACTACGCCTTCGGGTGCGACAGCGTGCTCTTCCAGGGACTGGGCCGTTGGCATGGACGCGCCAACACCCCCACGCGTGCGCTGCTCGTGCAGGGCGCCCTCTCCCTGGCGCTGGTGGGGCTGGGCACGGTGACGCGTCAGGGCTTCCAGACGATGGTGGAGTACACCGCGCCTGTCTTCTGGCTCTTCTTCCTGCTGACGGGAGTGTCCCTGCTGGTGCTGCGCCTACGCGAGCCCCGTGCGCATCGTCCCTTCCGCGTCCCCCTGTACCCGCTCACGCCGCTGCTCTTCGTCGGTACGTGCGCGTACGTCCTCTATTCGAGCCTGGCGTACGCGGGGCCCGGAGCACTGGCGGGCATGGCGGTGCTCGGAACCGGCGCCGTGCTGCTCGCCCTGGAGCGCATGCGCCGCGGCCGCTCCCGCCAGTGGTCCTCGCGAGGCCCGCGCCCTTCTCACCTGCAGCAACCCAAGGAGGAAACATGAAGCGGATCTTGCTCGTGCTGTCACTCGCAGTCGGAACCACAGCTCTGGCTCAGAGCTCCTCGATAAGCTCCATGGCCCAGGGGCCCATGGTCGCGCAGATAGAGACACAGGGCCCGGAGGTGCCCTTCGTCCCCACTCCGGAGGACACGGTGGATCTGATGCTGAGCATGGCCGGGGTGAGCCCGGAGGATATCGTCTATGACCTGGGTAGCGGTGACGGCCGCATCGTCATCACCGCCGTGCAGAAATACGGAGCTCGTGGGGTAGGCGTGGATATCGACCCTGCTCGCATCACCGAGGCAAACCAGAATGCGTCCAGAGCGGGCGTGGCGCGGCAGGTGGAGTTCCGCCAAGGCGACCTGTTCGAGGCCGATATCGGCGAGGCGACGGTGGTGACGCTCTACCTTCTGCCCACCGTCAACGAGCGCCTCAAGCCCAAGCTGCTGTCCGAGCTGAAACCAGGGACGCGCATCGTGTCGCATGCCTTCGACATGGGCGACTGGAAGCCCGTGCGGGAAATGGAGGTGGACGGCCGCCTCCTCTACCTATGGGTCGTTCCTGAGCGCAGTGGGAGCGGCGCCGGACGCTGACACTCCTGGACCAGGAGACGGTCCGGACCAGGCCGGGCCGCTCCTGAGCGCGACGAGCGAGAGAGCGGCTAGCGCACCACCGGCACGTGGTCGAAGTCCATGTTCGCCACTGGCGTCATCTTCTCGAACTTGTCTCCACGCCGATCGTACGAGCGGGCCTGCTGGATGAGCTGGCGCAGCTCGGCCACCTCCTCGCGGGTGCGCAGCCGCTCCGGCAGCTGAGACCACAGCCGCAGCAGATCCTCGTAGGACACGTTGCGCGCCCAGTACGAGCCGCGCAGCTTCTCCGCGAACAGCGCCGCCACCAGCGAGAGCTGCGTGGGCCCAGAGGCCGCCTCCAGGCTCTGCCGCACGAGGGCCGTTGGCAGCGCCTTCTCCACCTTCTGCGAGGTGCCGGCCTCCAGCGTGGTGCTGGGATCCTTGTACCGGAGGCGCAGCGTCGCGAACGAGGAGGCCGTGAGCGCCTGGGCATCGCGGAACTTCACCTCGTAGAGCGCCGTGACAGTGTGCCCCGCGCCGATGTCGCCCGCGTCCACCTTGTCGTTGGCGAAGTCCTCCTTGTTCAGCAGGCGGTTCTCGAAGCCGATCAGCCGGTAGCGGGACACCACCGCCTTGTCGAACTCCAGCTGCACCTTCACGTCTCGCGCGATGAGCTGAAGCGTCCCCGTGAGCTGCTCCACGAAGAGGCGCCGCGCCTCCGGCAACTGATCCACGTACGCGTACTGGCCATCGCCCATCTGCGCCAGCCGCTCCATCAGCGTGTCGTTGTAGTTGCCCATCCCGAAGCCCACCGTGGTGAGCCGCACCCCGCGCCGCGCGTACTCCTTGATGGATTCGAAGATGTCATCCGCGCCCGTGATTCCGTTGTTGGCCACCCCGTCCGAGCACAGGATGACGCGGCTGATCGTCCCCTCGCGGGCATGGCTCGCGGCGATGGCGTATGCCACCTCCAGCCCGGCCTGCACGTTGGTGGAGCCTTCCGGGTTCAGCCCCTCGATGGCCGAGAGGATGCGCGAGCGATCCGTGGCCCGCGTGGGCTCGAGCACCGTGCGCGCTCTGTCGCCGTACACCACGATGGCCAGCGTGTCCCGCGAGTCGAGCTGCTCCACCAGCAGCGCCAGCGAGCGCTTCACCATCCCGAGCCGGTTCTCCATGTTCATCGAGCCGGACACGTCGATGGTGAAGACGAGGTTGGCGGGGAGGCGCTCGGAGTTGCTCACCTCGCGGCCTTTGATGCCCACGTGCAGCACGTGGTAGCCGCGGCGGTTGGGCGACGGGAACGCCTCCACCTGCACTCCGAAGGGCGCCGCGCCCGGGGCCTGGTAGTCGTACTTGAACGCGTTGATGAACTCCTCCACGCGGATGGCCTCCTCCTCCGGCAGGTGGCCACGCGCCAGGTACGAGCGCGCCAGCGTGTACGAGGCGCTGTCCACATCCACGGAGAAGGTGGAGACGCTCTCCTCCTCCGTGTCGATGGTGGGGTTCACCCCGTAGTGCTTGAAGTACATGTCCGCGAACGGCTTGCCGTTCACGACTGCCAGCCGTGAGAACTCCTCGGCCTCCTTGCCCTCCGCGGGTCCGGGAGCGTCGGTGCCGATGTCTATGGACTCCATGTTGCTGTGGCGACCTGCCTCGGGCGCGTACGACATGGGCTTCCGGGCACAACCCGCCACCAGGGCCAGCAGGGAGGCCACCGAGAGCGTGGCCAGCGCGAGCTTCTTCATCGTCGTCGTTGTCGTCTTCATGATGTCCCTCTCGCGCTCAGAGGCCCGTCGTGGAGATCGTCACAGGAACCTCGGAGACAGAGGACTCCTCCCGGGAGACCGCTGCTTCCACCGGCACTGGCCGCGACGATACCACCGCCTTCGAGGACTTCTTCTCGGGCGCCGGGCGCGCCACCACCAGCCGCCGGATCTTTCCCACCACCTGATCGGCCAGCTTCTGCGTCGCCGTCTCCAGCATCTTCTTCTTCATCCACTGCGTCTTCAGGCCGTTGTGCCAGAGGTTCACCTGCTCCTGATCATGCACGCGCTCATTCACCGTGAAGAGCAGCGTGCCTGTCTTCACGTCGAACAGCGTGGCCTCCAGCACGCCAGCGCTCTCGATGGTCTGGCCAGGAAGGAACAGCGCACCCAGGACCGTGAGGTACCCCCACGCCACCGGGTTCATGTACGAGGCGTCCACGAAGCGGTGCCGGTAGATGAGCAGGTAGTCGCAGCGGTAGCGCGCCGCCAGCTCGCGCAGCCCCGAGATGCCCCGATCCGCGGGGAAGTCCGTGGACATCTCGCTGGACAGCTCGAACTCGCCGGATGCGTCCAGCGCGTCCGCCAGCGCCGCCGTCACGGACGGGAGCGGCACATCCATGTCCAGCGCGTAGGAGCCCTGCACCGGGACGATGCCCACGCGCGCCTTCTCCTCCAGGAACACCGGCGCTGCCAGCACCTCGCGCAGCGCCTCCTCAGTGATGCCGCCCACGCGATCCCGGGTGAAGTGGTTCTCGGTGAGGATGGGTGGCGGTGCAGGCTCGGCCGCGGCGCCCTGCGCCCCCAAGAAGCTCATGGGCGCCAGCTCAGGAGCGAGTGGCTTGTGGGCTGCACACCCTGTCCCACATAGCAGGGCGAGCAGCGCTATATAGAGGAGGGAGTTCGAAGACTTCGGGGCAGGAGTGCTGCGCTTCGAGGCATGAAAGGAAGTGTGCGACATAATTCCTCCGGGCTTCCGGTCAGGGCTGACCGGGACACGCGGAAGGTCGCACCAGCGGCCTCGGGAAGCTTCCAAGCCGCCTCATTTCTTCCTCACGGTTTGCTCATGCGGGCCCATGGCAGCAGCGGGCCCTGGTGAGCGAGCGCCAGTCAGGGACAGGAACAGACCTGGGGACAATGCCGCGGGAGCGAACTGCCTCCACCTTGGGGAGCGGGGGCTCCTCATGACAAGAGAGGCAACAGCGGAAGGCACTGCCGGCCAGCTGCCGCGACGGAGGCTTCTCCTGGGCGCCGCGTCTGTGGCGCTCGCCGGTGCCTGCGCCCGAGGAGGGTGCTCGGCGTCGACGCGCCCGGCCACGCGCGCGGCGGAGAGTGGCCCCTGGCCCGAGGTCCGCGAGCAGTTCGCACTCTCGCCCCAGCTCGCGCACTTTGGCGCCATGTTCATCTCGTCACATCCGCTCCTCGTCCGCGAGGCCATCGAACGCCACCGCCGGGGCCTGGATGAGGATCCGGTGGGCTATCTCCTCGAGAACAACTCGCGGCTGCGGTGGGAGGTCATCCAGGAGGCGGCCCGCTTCTTCGGCGCCAGACCCGAGAATGTCGCCCTCACCGACAGCACCACCATGGCGTTGGCCCTGCTCTACAACGGCCTGAGGCTCGAGCCTGGCGAGGAGATCCTCATTGAGGAGCGCTCCTACTACTCGACGGCCGAGTCGCTCCGGTACAAGGCCGAGCGAGCAGGCGTCTCCATTCAGCGGACACCCCTCTACGACGAGCCCTCGGAGGCCAACGCCGACGAGATGATCGAGCGGCTCTTCCAGGCGGTGGGCCCCCACACTCGGGTCCTGGCCCTCACCTGGGTCCACTCGGATACGGGCGTCAAGCTCCCCATCCAGCGGATCGCCCAGCGGCTGAAGGAGCTGAACCGCGCTCGGAGCCCCGCGGAGCGCGTGCTGCTGTGCGTGGATGGAGTCCACGGCTTCGGCGTCGAAGCCGTCACCCTGAGCGAGCTGGGCTGTGACTTCTTCGCCACGGGCACGCACAAGTGGGTGTTCGGCCCGCGAGGAACCGGCGTGCTGTACGCGGCGCGGGCCGAGCTCTGGGAGAGGTGCCTGCCCACCATTCCCGCCTTCGGCCTGCAGACGACGCCTGGGCTGGAGATGACGCCCGGAGGCTTCCAGTCCTTCGAGCTCCGCTGGGCCCTGGCCGATGCGTTCCGCTTCCTTGGAGGCGTGGGAATGGCCCACATCCATTCACGGACGCGAGAGCTCGCGGAGGCCCTGAAGGCCGGGCTGTCAGCGCTGAAGCGCGTGAAGCTCCTCACGCCTCGGAGCCCCGAGCTCTCCGCCGGGATCGTCGCCTTCACCGTTGAGGGGACGAAGACCGGAGAGGTGGCGCGGAGGCTCCGGGCGCGCCAGTGCATCGTCAATCCCTCGGCGTATGGCGTCGACTCGGTGCGTGCCGCGCCCAGCATCCTCAACACGCACGAGGAGGTGGAGCGCCTGGTGGAGGCGATCGCCCGCTTGTAGGCAGCCGCGGGCGCCGGGGCCGCTCGTACGCAGGGCGCTCTGTACCCGTCCCCGCTCCTCAGGAGGCCCAGATGCCCCAGGCGAGGGCCACGCACTGAATGACGCAGAAGCTCATCACCCCCACGGGCAGGAAGTCCAGGAAGCCGAAGCGGAGGACCTCTCCAGAGGGGGAGCGCAGGTCGGCGCGCTCGGTGAGGGCCTGCGCGAGCGGCCCGGAGGTGGCCGCCGTGAGGAAGAGCGAGCTGCCCGCGCACACCGAGAGCGCCAGTCCCACGTAGACGGCCTCGGGCGGGTGCTGCTGCGCCAGGCGCTCGGCCACCTCCAGCAGCGCGGCCATGCTGGGCCCGGCGGAGAAGATGCCGGTGAGCAGCCCCGCCGCCACCAGGAAGACGCAGAGCTGCGCCAGCGGAGGGATGGGCAAGCCCTGGAGCCACCTGGCCACCTCGGTGAAGAGCCCGCTGCGCTTCACCGCCCCCACCATGATGAAGAGCGACAGCAGGAAGAGCGTCGCCTCCACATCCACCTGGGTGCGGACAATGCGCTCTCCCAGAGAGCCGACCGCGACCAGCGCGGCCGCGGTTCCGAGCCACGCCACCAGATCCGCCGTCACCCCGCTCTCCAGGGGGACCACCACCCATGCCACCAGCATGGCGCCCAGGAACGCGGCCGGGGGCAGGAGCCTGCTCTTCTCCACCCGCACGTTGCGGTACAGCGCCCCCATGGTGGCCAGCGTCAGCCGGGCCGAGACGGGGTGCTCGTGGAGCTGCCGCCCCGGCCGCACCAGTATCATCGCCAGCGTCAGCAGCACCCCCAGCGCCACCAGGGTGGCGGGCGCCGCGCGCACCAGGTACGCGTCGAAGCTCATCGCTCCCCGCCCCAGCAGCAGGATGGCGGGGAAGTCGCCGATGGGCGTGGCCGCGCCCCCGAGGTTGCAGGCGACGAGCACCAGGGCCAGCGTCCACGAGACGTAGCGCTGGCGCACGCCCAGAAGCTTGAAGAGGATGAGGAGGATGGGCAGCACCAGCAGCAGCGCGGTGAGGTTGTTCACCAGCCCGCTCACCACGTACATGCCCACGGTGAACAGGAGCAGCACCCGGCGCGGCTGGGCGCGGCTCCAGCGCGTGGCCCACAGCGCGAGCACGCCGAACACGCGGGACTCGACGAAGAGCTGCGACAGCAGGCCCAGCGTCACCAGGATGACGATGACGTCCCAGGGCACGTCCGCCAGCAGCTGCGGGGCCGTGGCCGTCCCGAGCAGCGCCGAGGCGAGCGCCGCCAGGCCCGCACCAGCCGTCACCACCACGAGCCGCCGCGCGGGGAGGAACGCCTGGAGGAGCAGGCTGGCCAGGAGGATGAGGGCGAGGAGGGCCTGGGTCGTGCTCATGCCTGGAACACGTGGGTGAAGGAGGCCGCGTCAACCTCGACCAGCCATCTCGGGTAGACGAACATGGGAGCCTGCAGGACGTTCCAGGCCAGCAGCGAGCGGAACTGCATGCGCACATCCTCGCCCGTGGCGCGCACCCAGGCCGGCAGCACATGCGTGGAGCTGCCGCCCACCCCGTAGGCGAACGTCAACAGCACGCTGCGCGGCCCCGCCCAGGACTGGAAGCTCTCCAGATTCACGGGGCTTATCCTCCCGCTGTAGTTGGACAGGACGCGCTCCCAGTCCACGTCGAAGGGAGAGTGGCACAGCAGCGCGCACCGGGTGCGCGGGGGCAGGCGGGCCATGAGCGCATCCAGGAAGAAGGCCTCCAGCCCTACCACCACGAGCTCCGAGGCGCCCTCGCACGCGGCGAGGATGGCGGTGGGGTCCGTTCGCAGCGCCCGGGCTCCAGCGAGCCACTGCTCGGCGACCGCATCCAGCACGGGGAACGAGCGGCCCAGCGCATCCCTCAGCGCCGCCACGCCGTCAGTCCCGTCCTCCTGGGCGACGCTCTCCACGAACAGCGATGCCGCGCAGGCCATGCCCAGCTCACCCACCGCCACGATGAATGCCTGATGGAGCCCCTCGGGAAGTGTGCTCACGGATGCGCTTCCTTCGCGAGCCGGGCGAGGAGCTCCGCCAGGAGCGCCACCATGGCCACGTTGGCCAGCGCGTGCTGCGGAGGCCCATCCGTGAGGCAGTCCACCATGGCCTCGAACTCGCGAGAGCCCCGCGGCGCCAGCCGCTCGAGAGGGCCCACAGGAAGTGCCAGGGGGAAGCTCTTTGGATCGGAGTCCTTGGCCAGGTGGGGCGGCAGGCGCATGGGCACCTCGAGGTGCTCACCCGCCGGGGCGGGTACGGCGGCGCGTGGCGGCACCCGCTCGAGCACCTGCCCGAGGAGCCGGAGCAGGACATAGTTGGCCCCCCGGTGGTGGGCCGGCCCCTCCGCGAGCATACAGCGCACCACGAAGGCTCGCGCCTCGGCATCCGGGATCCAGGGGGCCAGCAGTGCTTCGATCGGTTCTGTCTGGATGAAGCTGGAGATGGCGGAGGAGGGAACGAGTCGTTGGTGCGGAGGGCGCGGCGGCATGCCCCCAAGGCTATAACCGTTCACCCACCTGGCGGGCAGCTTTAGAGCATAGCGCTCGCGGAGCGAGAAGCTCTGGGTAGGTCTACACCCTGATTACGCCCGGGCCACTGTGCCCGTGGTGGGAGAGGCCTCGACGCCCGCTGGCTGCGAGGCCTCCGCAAGGGCCTCGATCCGCAACAGCAGCTCCTCGATGTGGCTGCGCTCCACGCGCGCGGCGGAGGGGTTGCCCAGGTCCGAGAAGCGCAGCAGCGTGAGCTGAGCGGCCAGATCCTCCACCAGGCTGATGCTGTGCTCGAGCTCGGCCACGGCGTGCTCGTGCAGCCGGGTCAGCCGCTCCTTCACGCTCGCGGGCGCGGCGGCCAGTGCGGCCTCCATCTCCTCGATGCGCCGCAGCTGGAAGCGCAGCCGCAGGATGAACCGATCCAGCACCTGGTGCTCCCGGCCCTGCTCGACTGCCCACGCGCTCTCCACGGACGCCTGCCGCCAGCACTCCTCCAGCCGGCCAGCCACCTCGTCCAGCCGCCGGGCCCGCTCGCTGCGGCCCTCCGGCACCGCGCACCCCGTGGCCTGTCCCGGTGCCAGCGCCACCGGCAGCACGAAGGGCCAGAGCACGAGCGCGATCAGCGCCTGGCTGACACGCGCCTGGAAGGCGCCGCCCCCCCGGCGCACGAGGATGATGACGGCCGACACCGCGCCAAGAACCACATATGCCTCGAGAATCCAGAGCGCTGTCATGGCCGTCTCCTCAGCCCAACGCGTTGAAGGCCCAGAAGCCCAGGGCCAGGGTGAACGCCAACACCATCCAGGAGATGCGCGCGAGGATGCCCACGCGGAACGCATCCTCCCCACTGAGCGTCGCGGCGGAGTCGCCCAACGCCTTGCGCGTCACCTGCTCGGCCATGAGGCTCAGCAGCCGGTGGACACGCGCGCCTGCAGCGCCTCCCGCAAGCAGGAACGCCGAGGTGAGCATGAGGGGCCCGGCCCACTCGGAGTTCAGCCGCGTCAGCAAGTAGAGCGGCGAAGCGAGCCCCGCGAGCAGCAGCGAGCCCGTGGCTGCTGAGGCCAGCAGCGCCGCCACCAACCGCGCGAGCGGAACACGGGCCGCCAGCAGGATGCTCGTGGCGTAGATGGGGCCGAGCGACGCGGCCAGTGACATGAGCACGTTCAGCGAGGTCAGCCCCGCGGAGCCCCACCACGCGTCCTTGCCACGCGCGACAGTGGCTGCCGCCGCGAAGAAGCTGGTGCACGCGGCGATGATGCCGACCGAGCCAAGCACCACGGCCTGGACTCGCTGAGGATCCAGCAGCCGCTCGGTGACGGCGGCGGGATCTCTCAACAGATCCACCAGGAGAGGCTGGCCGGTGGGCCCAGAGGCCTCGACCTCCTTCAAGGGCGTGCGATCCTCGGAGGACCAGGGAACGAACGGTGAGAGCGGTTCAGAGAGCGCCTTCATGGGAATCACCAGAGCCAGGTGTGGATGTTGAGGAGCGCCGAGTTGATCCGGAGGACAAAGACGGCGCCGAGGAAGAAGACGAGGGCCCGCGAGAGCCACCTCGCGGCTCGCGAGGCATCGAGCGAGACGATGACCCGGGCCGACAGGGCGGCCACGGTGGCCAGCGCGAGGCCAGGCACGAAGAGCAGGGGGATGGGAACCTCCGTGCGCGACTTCACAGCGACGATGGCGATGAAGCCCATGAGCGGCAGCACGCAGGTAGCGACCACACCGGCCGCGAGCAGCCCCAGCGCGGTGGCCGCCAGAAACGCGCGCGCCGGGATGCGCAGGCGCAAGTAGATGGCGAAGACGGTGGTGCCCGGGATGACCACGAGCAGCGACTCGAAGACGGCTCGGAGCACATCGAGCCGAGGCACGAGCCGGATGCCCGACAGCGAGATGCAGCCAGCCAGGGCCGAGGCCGCCGCCACGAGGAAGATGCCAAGTGCCGCCGGAGCCAGAGTGGCCGACAGGGGACGCCGTGCCAGCTCCAGCGCCGAGCGCGCGGGCCTGTCCAACAGCCGCAGGAGTGAGTCGATCAGGTTCGGGCGGTCCACCGCCGCGACCAGGGATGCAGAGCCCATGGGGCCTCCTTCGATGGCGCGTCAGCGCGCCGCGAGAGGGAGTGAGCAAGCACCGTGCCCGGTGCTCTCCGAGCGGAGTCCGGCCAAGTGCCCGGAAGAACCCGGGTAGCCCATGGCAGAGGTATGTAACGCGTTACACAGGTGCCCCTGCCGCTGCAGGGGCCGCTGGGCGCCATCCCGGGGATTGGGCGATACTCCATGCCCCAGGACGCGCTGAAAATGATCTCTGCCCCTGCCGCCGCGGCGCGCGACATCGCCTGCCCCGAGCACCCCACCTTCCAGCCGGTGGGGACGTGCTCGCGGTGCGGCCGCTTCGTCTGTGCCCGCTGCGAGACGTGGGGCGACTGCTGCGCCGCTTGCGAGTACCGGCGGCTCCGGGAGCTGCCCTCCCTGCGGCTTCGCGGGCACCTGGCGCAGGCCTTCCTCGCGCTGGCGGCGCTGGGGCTCTCGCTCGGGGCCGCGCTCGACGGTTGGCTGATCTCCCAGCTCCATGGAGGCCTGGCCGCCAGCGCAGCATCCGGAACCTATGACCGGTTCTCAGGTCTCCTGGCCATGCCGATGCTCGTGGCCTCCGGGCTCGCAGCCCTCTTCTTCCTGCGGTGGCTGCACCTGGCTGTGAGGACGGCGAAGATGCTCGGCCTGGAGCCCGGGACAACGCCTGGGTGGGCCGTGGCCTGGTGGTTCATTCCCCTGGCCCACCTCTATGATCCGTACCTCGTGGTGCGCGGCCTGTGCCTGAGCCTGGGCGGGGCGCGCAAGACGACGGCCGCGGTGACGGCCTGGTGGACCGCGTGGGTGCTCGGCGGTGCCGCGTGGCTCGTCCAGCTGTACCTGTTCCAGACCCTCGACTCCGAGCCGCTCCTGCTCACCTCGGCCTTGCTCGCGGGCTTCACGGCCCAGGTCATCCTCTCGCTTGGCGCGCTGCTCGGAATGGCCGTCATCGGGCAGATCCAGGCGCTGACTGACGAGTGCATGGAGGACGTGGCCGAGGCCGCCTGAGCAAAGGCGCGGAGAAGCGCTACAGTCGTGGGCATGAGCACGGCCCTCGAACTGGTACTGGAGACGGGAGACATCACGGAGACACGCGCCGATGTGGCCCTCTTCAAGTACTCGCAGAGCTTCTACGGCGCGTCCGAGCTGGTAGCCCAGCGGCTGGGCCGGGCGGGCGTCTCCACGTCGCAGCTCGAGGCGCCCCCCGGGGACTACCGCTTCGTGGAGACCCGGGGCGCACTGCCCGCGCCGGTGGTGCTGTTCCTCGGGACCGTGCGCCTGGGCCACTTCGGGTACCACGAGATCCGCCAGTTCGCGGTCCGCGCGCTCAAGGCACTGGAGTCGCGCCCCAACCTGCACCACCTGGCCAGCACGGTGCACGGCCCGAACTACGGGCTGGATGAGGACGAGGCGGTGCTCGCGCTCGCGGGCGGGCTGGTAGAAGCCTTCCAAAGGGGCACAGGGCCCGAAGGCCTGGAGCGCGTCACCTTGGTGGAGCTCGACGCGCGGCGCGCGCTGCGGCTGCGCAAGGCGCTGGAGCGGGGGCTCGGCGGAACCCCAGGGGTGCAGACACTGCCAGGAGGCCGAGGCTTCCGCGTGCAGCGCATGAGCGCGTTCGTCCAGGCCCCCCCGCTGGCCACGGCCGGCACGGGCTCCCTGGACAAGCCCCACGCCTTCATCGCAATGCCCTTCGCCCCGGAGCTGGAGGACACCTATCACTACGGCATCCTGGGGCCGGTGAAGACAGCGGGGCTGCTGTGCGAGCGCGTGGATCAAGCCACCTTCGATGGCCCCATCATCCAGCGCATCAAGGAGCGCATCGAGACGGCCAAGGTGGTGATCGCCGATCTCTCCATGGCCAACCCCAACGTGTACCTGGAGGTCGGCTACGCGTGGGGCCGAGGACGGCCTACCATCCTGCTGGTGCGCGACGTGAAGGAGCTGCGCTTCGACGTGGCGGCCTACCGGTGCATCATCTACCGGAGCATCCGCGAGCTGGAGACCCTGCTCACACGCGAGCTGGAGCGGCTCGCCTGACGACTCCAAATGAGCCAGGTGGAGCTCAGCCGATGTGCAGCTCCTCGCGGATGTCGTGCTCGTGGATCTTGTTGAAGAGCGTCTTGTAGCTCACTCCCAACAACCGCGCGGCCACTGTCTTCTGTCCTCCCGCCGCCTTGAGCGCGGCGATGACCGCGGCCCGCTCGGCGCGCGCCACTGCCTCACGGAGTGTGGGGACGGAAGGCGGCGCGGTGCCCGACCTCTCCTCCGAGCCTTCCGGCACCTCCCGCGCCGGGCCCGGCTCGACGGGCGCGGGCGCCTTCGCGGACGGCAGCGCTCGGAGCGACTCCAGGTCGAACCGGCCCAGCACCACCGCGCGCTCGACGAAGTTCTCCAGCTCGCGGACGTTGCCCGGCCACGGATACTCCGCTGCGCGCCGCAGCGTCTCCGCGTCCGGACGAGGTCCCTGCCGGCCCTTGCGCGCCGCGTGCTTCTCCAGGAGGTGCTCGATGAGCCCGGGGATGTCCCCCTCCCGCTCGCGCAGCGGCGGCAGACGGATGGGGATGACCGCCAGCCTGTAGAGCAGATCCGCCCGGAACTGCCCGCTGGCCGCCATCGCGTCCAGCTCCCGGTGCGTGGCGGAGATGACGCGGATGTCCACCTTCACCGAATCACGTCCACCAATGCGGGTGATCTCCCGCTCCTGCAGCACTCGCAGCAGCCGCGACTGGGCCTCCAGGGACATGTCTCCAATCTCGTCCAGGAAGAGCGTGCCGCCCTCCGCCGCCTCGATCAGCCCCTTGCGCCGAGCGTGAGCGCCGGTGAAGGCGCCTCGCTCGAAGCCGAACAGCTCGGACTCCAGCAGCGAGGACGGCAACGCCGCGCAGTTCACTGACACGAAGGGCCCATCCATCCGGGACGAGGCCTGGTGGATGGCGCGGGCCACCAGCTCCTTGCCCGTACCGGACTCCCCACGCACCAGCACCGTGGCATCCGACGCGGCTACGCGCGGCAGCAGCGCCGCCACATCCTTCAACCCTCCCTCCGCGCCGATGAGCTCTCCGCCGGACTTCTTCGCCTCGATCCGCGGCGCCGCCAGCTCCAGCTCCTCCCACCGCCTCCCCGACTCCAGCGCCGCCCCCACCGCCGAGACGAGCCGCTCGTTGGTGAACGGCTTCACGAGGAAGTCCGCCGCGCCCGCCCGCAGCGCCTGCACGGCCCGCTCCACCGTGCCGAACGCCGTCACCACGATGACGGGTGTGCGCAGCCCCTGCCCCCGCAGCTTGTCCAGCAGCACCAGCCCATCCCCATCTCCCAGCTTCACGTCCAGCAGCAACAGGTCCGGCGCACGCCGCGAGAGGTATGCCTCCGCCGCCGCCACGGACTCCAGCGCGACCACATGAAGCCCGCGCGCGCTCAGCACGTCCAGGTAGAGCTCCCGCAGGTTGCGCTCGTCCTCGACAATCACCACCTCGGGTCCGCTCGCCTCGGCCGCTGGCGTGCTCATCGCGCCTCCCCTCGTGCCTCGACCACTCCCGGAGACGCCACGGGCAGCACCACCCGGGCCACCGCGCCTGTCCGATCCTCCCGTGGCAACAGGCTCAGCCGGCCGCCCGCGGCCTCGATCGCCGAGCGCGAGATGGCCAGGCCCAACCCCGTGCCTCCCGCCTTCGTCGTGTAGAACGGCCGGAAGAGCTGCTCGCGATCCACCTCGCCGAGCCCCCTCCCCTCATCGCGCACCTCAATCACCACGTGAGCCTCCTCACTCCGGGCCACCACCTCGATGCGCCCACCCGGGCGCTCGCGCATCGCATCGGCGGCGTTCTTCAGCAGGTTCAGCAGCACGCCTCGCAGCTCGTCCTCGTCGCCGACCACCTTCAACGTCGGATCCAGCCTCGAGACGATGGGAGGGATGTCCACCTCCCCCTCCGCCACCGCCACCGCCTCCAGCGTGACGCGGGACACATCCATCGGCTTGCCGTCCTGCCGCCCCTTCGGCGCCCGCCCCAGGCTCAGCAGCTCCGCCACCTTGGCGTCGATGCGATCACTCTCCTCGCGGATGATGCGCAGCGCCTTCTCGAACCGCTCTCGCTGCTCGGGAGCGACGTGGCTCCGATAGTCCCCGAGCAGCTCCGCGTAGCCGCGCAGCGCGGCCAGCGGGTTCTTGATCTCATGGGCCACGGAGGCCGCCAGCTCGCCCGCGATGGCGAGCCGCTCGATGCGCTCCAGGCGGCTGCGCAGCGCGGCGGCCTCGGCCCGGGAGGCGGAGAGCAGACCCGTCAGCCGTGCCTGCTTGGGGAACAGGAGGAACTCGAGCCCTCGGCTGATCGGATCGCCCAACCCCACGAAGAGCAGCGAGGCCAGGAGCGCCACTCCCACGGTGACGGCGACCTGGCCCAGATCCACCGAGTAGCCCAGCGCCCGAAGCACCGCCACCACGATGAACGCCGCGGCGATGGCGAGCAGCGCGTGAGTCACCGCCCGTGTCACCGGGGGGTGCACCTCGACACGCTCGTGAAGGATATAGCTGAGCGCCATCATCTCCGCGGCGAGGATGACGCACAGGACGGCGATCGAGCCGGGAGCCCCGCCGCGCAGCACCTCAATGCCCGCGCGGAAGACGCACACCGTCAGCGAGGCAATGACGATCGCCAGCACGTGCCGCGAGAGCCGCCGGGTGGCCGCGTTCTCATGGCGGCAGAGCAGAAGGCGGACCGCACCGATGAAGGCTACTCCACCCAGCGCCCATACCTGCGGGAGCACCGTATCGAGCGGAGGGCTGCCAGACGCTGACACCCATAGAGCAATTCCGCCCAGGCCCAGCACGCCGAGCCCCAGCACGAACCCCAACACACGGCGTGCCCGTGAAGGCCCCAGATCCAGCAGTGCGTCCCACGCGAAGCCCGAGATCGACAGCAGCGCTGCCCAGGAGGCGGTGGCGCTCAGGGGCTCGCGGGTGCTCGGGTCCAGCAGGAGCACGAGCCAGGCGAGCGCGAACAGCGTCACGCCCACGGGCCCCAGGGTGAAGAGGCGCTTGCGCCCATCGCTCCAGCCAGAGGCGAGCACGTAGCCGGCCAGCAGCGCGTTGAAGAGCGCCACTACGAGCGCGACCACCGACGAGGCGAGGGTGAACGACGACATTCGAGTTTGTGAGGCTAACACCCCCAAGGGTCCAGAGGTCCGCTAGGCTGTCACCCATGAGCCTTTGGCGCCTCGTGCCGTGCCTGACCCTGCTGCTGCCGAGCCTGGGGTTCGCCCAGACTCCGGACGAGTGGACTCCCTACACGCCGCCCGCGGAGGAGCCCGCCCTGCCTCCTCCGCTCGTGCCGGCGCCGCCTGTTCCGAGGCCACCACCACCCCAGCC
>Ga0247825_10000225_pt1 | contig 34410 bp, 29 predicted proteins | sample 13C_Vanillin_Day_FD_194413 | JGI IMG/M metagenome (GOLD analysis project Ga0247825, IMG submission 194413) | Soil microbial communities from agricultural site in Penn Yan, New York, United States - 13C_Vanillin_Day48 | ecosystem: Environmental > Terrestrial > Soil > Agricultural land | place... | reverse complement strand
GTGCATCATCTGTTCGCGCAGCTGTGGAACGGACAGTCGTCAGATCCCCCGGTCATCTACGTTCCAGAGGACGCCGACCCCGCCAAGCTCGAGCCGCAGCCCGTTTCCAATCTTGGCTGGGAATGAGGTCGACGCCAGAGTCTTAGCCCCGAAGGCGGGCGCCAGGCCAGAGACCGCGCGGACCGAGTGATAACATCGCTCTCGCGATCACATGCGAACGTTCGGCGTCATCGTGATGGCGCTTCTCGGAGGCGCGTGTATCGCGCTGGCACAGGAAACGGACAGCGCGCCCACTGATTCGGTGCCCTGGGCCGTGCGTGGCGGAACGCTGATTGACGGTACGGGTGCTCCACCGGTTCCGGACTCGGTTGTGACTGGTGTCGGCGAGCGCATTACCTGTGCGGGAAGTGCCCAGGTCTGTGCCGTTCCCGCGGGTGCCGCCACTGTGGACGCGACAGGCAAGTGGCTCATCCCAGGGCTGATAGATACTCACGTCCACCTGTATTTCAACTCAACCGGCGGCCACGATCAGCTTCACCGGTTCGTCCTTGGCATCACGGCGACGCGTGAGGCTGGCACGCCGGATCAATTCGAACGAACCGTATCCCGCAAGAAGCAGGCGGAGGCCGAGACATCGCCTGAGCCTCGCCTCGTCGTCTCCGGCCTGATCTCACCAGATGAAATGGAGCGCTTCCACCTGACGAAGCTTTCCGACATGGTGGAGAAGCTCGCGTCCCTCGGCGCCGACGCGATCAAGTACAAGTTCAAGCACAGCCCGGAAGAGCTGGACGCAATCATTTCGACTGCACATGCGCTCAACCTGCCGGTATGGGGCCACGCCGCCGCGTCGGGCGTGAAAGAGAGCCTCGACGCTGGAATCGATGGCCTGCCGCATCTGTGGACTTTTCCCGGGTCCGCTCTTCGTGCCGGTGCGAACCGCCCACCCATGCCGCCGGGAGCCGATTACTGGGTGTGGGAAAGCGAGGCGTGGAACTACCTTGATGATGCTCGTCTGAACGCCATCACGGACGAGGCCATCGCGCGGCGGGTGTGGATCGAACCCAATCTCGTGTACGAGAAGTATCTGACCCTTCCGTTCCCGGTTCCCGCTGATGAAGCGCACCTCACGGGTGTGCCGTCGTTGAGGAACTTTGTTCGCCCGTGGATACCGATCGGGGAGCAGAGCCGCATTGCGCAACGTGCGAGGCAACGACGGCTTGCAGTGGTGTTCGAACGCCAGTGCCGATTCGTCAAGGACTTTCACGATCGCGGCGGCATCGTACTGGCAGGTTCAGACACGTTCGAGCCGGGCCTGTCTCTGATCGAGGAACTGCGGCTGATGACGGAGTGCGGCCTCTCGCCAATGGCCGCGTTGCAGGCGTCGACGAAGCATGCGGCCCTGGCGATTCGCCGTCCGGCTCTCGGGACGGTTGAACCGGGAAAAATCGCCGACATCGTGCTGCTCGACGCGAATCCCTTGAGCGACACGACGAACCTGCGGCGTGTGTGGCGAGTGATGAAGGGAGGGCACGTCTACGATCCGGCGGCGCTCATTGCCGGCACCGTCGAATCCTATCGACAGGATCTGCTGGAGGCCCGCGTGGTCCGCGCCGCTGCGGCCGGAGTGCTCATTCTCTGCGGTGCGTGGGCGATTCTGATCTGCCGCCGCCTCATGGTTTCCTGGAGGAGCTGATCGCTCGTCGTGTCCGGCATGAGCCGGCCATGTTTAACGCGGCTATACTTCCCGCACTTGAGGGGTGCGATGAGGTACGCAGCGAAACTGGCAATGGCTCTGACCGTGACGGCCGCCGTCGGCATCGGCGTGCAAGGTGGCATAGCAGCGCAAGGCGCCCCACAGGGCGGCGCGGCGGGACAAGGCGGCCAGGGCGCTGGCCGGGGCGGAGGCGGACAGGGCGGGGGGCGCGGCGCGCAGAACTGCCCCACGCCGACGATCCCCGCGGCCGAGACGTGCATCTCGTCGCAGCTCGGACAGGCGAACTGGCCGAACCCACCGCTGCCCGATGGGCCGATCACGATCCAGTCGGCCCTCAACCAGCACCGCGATCTGCGTGTGTTCGTCCTCAAGGGCTTCAACCAGCCGTGGTCGATGGCGTGGCTCCCCGACGGCACGATGCTCGTCACCGAGCGCGGCGGCCGTCTCCGGGTCGTGCGCAACTGGGTGCTCGACCCGAATCCGGTTGCCGGCGTACCCCAGGTGCAGGCTGGCGGCCTGCAGGGGCTCATGGACGTCGTTATTCATCCCCGGTTCGCGGAGAACCGCTTCATCTACCTCTCGTACCACAAGCCGGTGCCGCGGATCGGTGCCGACGGGAAGCCGGCGGTGGGGCGCGGCGGCGCTCCGACGATGGACGGCGCAACGACGATCGCGCGGGGGACGTGGAACGGAACAGCGCTGGTGGACGTGAAGGACATATGGCACGACCCGCAAGCGGTGCGCACCGAAGCCTCGCGCATCGGCTTCGGACGCGACGGCATGCTCTACATGTCGGTGAGCGCGTCGGGCACCGGGCCCGACGTGACGCGGTCCGCGGACCCGAACGACATTGCCGGCAAGACGATCCGGCTGCGTGACGATGGGACCGTGCCGCCGGACAATCCGTTCTACAACAGGGCTGGCTACAAGAAGGAGATCTACACGCTGGGTCATCGCAACGGCCACTCGATGCAGCTCAATCCCGAGACCGGGCAGTTCTGGGTGACCGAGCAGGGCCCCAACGGGGGCGACGAGGTCAACGTCCTGAAGGCGGGCGCCAACTACGGGTGGCCGTACGTCAGCAACGGGCGCAACTACAACGGGCCGAAGATCTCCGACAGCCCGTGGAAGGAAGGCACCGAGCAGCCGTGGGTCGTGTGGGTCCCGTCGATTGCGGTGACCGGAGGGACCTTCTATACGGGCGACAAGTTCCCCGGATGGCGGCGGAGCTTCTTCGTCGGCGGCCTTCGTCAGGGCGAGTCGCCGCGCACTGGACACATGCAGCGAATCGAGTTCAACGACAAGTGGGAGGAGATTCGCCGCGAGCCGATGCTGGTGGAGCTGCATCAGCGCATTCGAGATGTCCGTCAGGGGCCTGACGGTCTCCTGTACGTGGCAACGAGCGAGAACGCGGGGGCGATCCTGCGAATCGAACCGGCGCCCGCGCCGTAACGACAACGCGGGGGAGCTACAGGCGCCCGCGACGGTCGCGAGCCGTCCGACCGCGACGGAGGCGTTCATCAGGTGCGAGGCACGGAGCGGCCCGAGGACACGTTGCGTCCCCACCCAGTGGAGGCCTGGCGTGACGGCGCAGCCGCACTGGCTGCAATCAGGCGTGCCGCCGAAGAAGCACGGTTGAATCTGCGTCTTCAGGTCGGCTGAATAGTTCACCGACACACGCGAGAAGATGCAGTCCTTCGGACTGGCCGGAGGCGTAGCGAACGCTTCCGCGATTCCGGGCGTCATCAAGAGCGCGGGATACTTCTCCTTCAGGAGCGGCAGCTGGCGGACCAGCTCGCGACGCAGTGCCGGTGTCAGCATCTCGGCGCTTTTCTCGCCCACCTGTGGCGTGTAGATGCTCACCCAGACGCGATCGATTTCGCGGCGTGATGCCCAGAAAGAGAGATATTCGTCGAGAGACCCCGGTTTCTCCATCTGCTGACGCGTCAGCACCCAGCTGATGTCCACGCGGCGGCCCTCGATGTTCTTCAGGATGCGATCGTAGGTTGCCGGCGCGCGCCGCTTGTCGTGATCCTCACGGAGGCCGTCGATCGATACGGCGATGCGGATGTGCCGGAGGGCATTCCACTCGGCCGGGATTGGAATGACGCCGCTTGTCACGATCAGCGTCTCGACGCGCTGCGCGCTCAGTTCGGGAAGGATGCGACTGAGTTCGCGGTGACGCATCAGTGGTTCGCCGCCGACGATCGAGAGATGGATGGGGCGGTGCCTGGCGACCAGTCCGAGGACGCCCTCAACGAGCTCGTCCCCACGGTGGTCGTTCAGCTGCCGGAGCGTGATGCCCCCACCGAGATGTCCTTCTTCGTATGCGTAGCACCCCGGGCAGCGCAGCGGGCACTCTCTCGTGATTTCGATCGACAGCATCGGGGGCATGCCGAGGAGCATTCGCCCACCGGCGGCGAGGAACCGGCCTGTGTTCATAGCCGCCGCCGGTCAGCACCATCCGTGCCAGAGCGGGAGGCTGCAGATTCAGCTGCTTTGCTGCGCTGAAGTCACAACATGTTGTGAGTTGTGCAGGCGCGCACTCGCGGACCGCGTGCGGGCGGGAGTAGCGGCAGTCAGCGTACTGCGATGGTTGCGCCGTTATCTGCGAACCACTGCAGCAGAAACGTGCGACGGCCTTCGAAGAAGCTGCGCAGCGTCCCGGGCGTCGGATCGTCCGTCGTCGTCCTGACGAAGTCTTCGGTCGAGAAGAGCTTCCGGGTGTCGCGTGCGACGTCGTCAGCAATCAGCGCTGAATACTGCCTGACGATTGGCCCCATGGCGTTCCAGTCCAGCGACTTCTCGGCAATCTCCCGGAGATAGCCGAGATACTTCGTCCGGAGCGCCGGCACCGCCAGGACCTTCGCGATGATCGGCTTGTTCGTATCGTTCTCCGCGACCAGCGGACTCAGCTGCTGGCTTCGTCCCCCCATGCTGAACATCTCGTTGGCATCATGGAAGACGAAGTGGAACTTCCCGGCGGGATCGCGATAGAGCGAGTAGTCGGCGACGCGCTGATAGAAGGCGTCGGCACTGTTCATGACGTTGTCGAGGGCCAGAAAACGAAGGTACGCGTCGATGTCGATACGTGACGCCAATGCCGCCTCGAGCGATTCCACTGGCGTCGTGTCGAGCGTCTTCGCAAGGTCGATCAACGCCGCCCAGGCCTCCGGCTCGTCCTTCGACTTGATCTGGAACGTCGCTCTGTAGCGGCTCGCGTCATCGCCCTGGTACGTGAAACCGCCGCCTCCGCGGTTTGCCTGTGAAATCTTCCACCGCGCCCCCTTCGTGGTGCCGAAATTGTCGGCGACGAACTCCTTGTTGAACTGCTGCGCATTCGCGTAGACGCCCCAGTTCTCGCCGTTGATCACCACGCGGACGAAGTTGGCTTTGGGCGCCGCGATGTACTGCCGCGCGATATGCATCGACAGCACCGTGCGCATCAGCGTCGGGTCGGTGTTGGCGTTCAGGAAGTTGAGTGTCCGGTATCCGCCGATCGCCTGGTTCTCGTGGACGAAGTCGAACGCCAGATTCAACGAACGCTTGAAGCCGTTGCCAACCCCGAACGACGAGTTCCCGCGGAAGTGGACGCCGACATCGGGGTAGACACGGCCGTCCACCGTCACCGTCGCGGGCACCTCCACGTCGGTGTTGTTGAAGGCCACCAGCTCGGCCTCCCATTCCGGATTCTCGAACTCGATGAAGAACGTCCTGAGCGTGGCCGGATCGTAGAGCGGTGCGTCCGGATAGTGCTTCACCTCGCTCGGCGTGAGCGTGATGCCTGGACTGGGCGCCGGGCGGTTACCGCCGAAGCGGCCGCCAATGCGCCCGCCAATCGACGCGCTGAGCGCCTGACGCGCGGCCTCGCGTTCCGCGGTGTTGAGTCGCCCGTCCTTGTCGGCGTCGAACTTCTCGACGACCTGCTGATTCTGCGGGCCGGCTCCGCCGATGCGGCCCTGTACCTGGAACTGGGCCGCCGCGGGCGTGACCGTCACGGCCAGGAGCATCGAGAGAGCACCGATGAGGTGCAGGAAACGCGCTGGATAAGCCATGGCGTCGACCGCAGTCTACTCCGTTCCGCCGGCCGGCGCCGCGAGCGGTCGAGACTGTAAGCGCTCCATCAAGGCTTTGTGCGTTGTTCCACAACGTGACAGTTGCAACGCAGATACCGGGACGGACCCGCAATCGAGTCCGTCCCCGCAGACCACTGTCGTTCTGCTGCAGAAACTACGAGAGCTAGGCGTGAAGATCTACCTCGACGACTTCGGGACCGGCCACTCGTCGCTCAGCTAACTCCACCAGCTTCCAGTGGATGCACTGACGATCGACCGCTCGCCCGGAGCCGCCGGACGCCGTGGATTCAGAACTGATCGCGGCCCGCGGCTAGGGCTCCTCAGCACACGACGGCGGTACCGCTCACGGCAACCATCAGCATCCCGTTGTTCGTGCCCAGCACCTCGTAGTCCACATCGATGCCGATGACGGCGTTGGCGCCAAGCTGCTGCGCCCGGGCCTGCATTTCGCTCAGCGCAACGTCCCGCGCTTCACCCAGCGCGCGCTCATAGGTGGCCGAACGCCCGCCCACGATGTCGCGAACGCTTGCGAAGATGTCCCGAAAGATGTTCGCGCCGATGATCGCTTCACCGGTTACGACACCCAGATACCGGCTCACGGGCCGTCCTTCGATCACCGAGGTCGTGCTCATCAACATGCGTCTCTCGCTCCTGTCTCCGATGCTTGTCCAGCTCAGAACCTAGATACTGCCTTTCGCGTCTTCCTGTTCCAAGACCCGCGAGGCGCTTGTGAAGGGGGGAGATCGCCGGCCGGCGTGTGGAACGGTCAGAAGGCGGTCGCGGGCGGACTACGGCCCGGTCCCGACGGTCACAATCCGCGCCAGCACCAGCGCGACGACCCGGTCGCAGCGCGGACGATAGAAGCGGAAGACGTCGGGGGGGGTGCGCCGGCACGCTCGAGCAGTTCGCGGCGCAACGAGCTGCGCGCGCGCGAGTGGCGGATCTTCACGACGTCCTCGGAGACGTCGAGCGCCGCGGCTGTGTCCGCGGTGCTCATGCCTTCCACGTCCCGCAGCATGGAGACCTCGCGGGCGCCCGCTGGCAGCGCGTCGATGGCCCACTCCAGCAAATCGCGCAACGGGGGCGGGAGCCGCGGGCGCAGCCGATTTCACCATCTCAGTACAAAGAGTCGCATCTGGCCAAAAGGTGACAGGCGGCCGGCCGGCGCCACGTGACGGCTTAGGGGACGGGGCACCAGGACAAAAGGTCCTGGCGCCTCGTGTCGTCTACACCGGGCACTCACCGCGACGTGACGAGTATCGCCACGCGGCGATTCTGCGCGCGTCCTTCGGCGGTGTTGTTGTCCGCGACAGGATGCTCGTCGCCGTACCCTTCGGCTGACAGCCTGCTCCCGTCGATGCCCCGCCGCTCCAGCGCATCGCGAACTGCCTCAGCTCGCATTTTCGAGAGCTGCTTGTTCGCGGCCGGATCGCCGGTGTTGTCGGTATACCCGCCGATCTTCACAGAGGCGGCCGGGTAGGCCTTGAGGATGTCCGCGACGTTCGAGATTTGCTCCATCGAACCGCTCCGCAGCACTGCGGAACCAGTGTTGAAGTCGAGCTGATCAAACTCGAACCAGTTGTCCGTCGTCACGGGTCCGCTGGTTCGTACGAACGCCAGAAGTCGAGATTCGGTTCCATTCGGCCGGAATCGGAAAACGACGTCGCCTGGCATCTCGCGTTTCACGATACCGCTCGTGCCGACCGCAGGCGGCGCAGGCGCGGTCACACGCGGCAACCGATCCTGCCGGGCGTATTCGGGTGCGCGTGACTGGGGGAAGAAGCTGGCGACCGCCCATATCGCGAGCGCGGCAAGGGCTGCCGGAAGCACCCAGTTCAAGGCCGTTCGCTGTGTCCGCTGCGCGCTTGCGGCAACGTGGCTGGCAGCCGCTGCACGCGGCGGAATCGTCGCCGACTTGTCACCCGCTGAGGGGTAGAACTTCGACAACGCCGCCGGCAACCCGGCGATGATCGATCCCCGCTCGGCGGCGAGCCGATTGGACAGACCAGACGTGTCGAGGTGATCGGTTCTGATCATCTTGCCGAGGTACGACATGACAAGAGGCATCGCCATCGCGAAGAGCGACTTCGCTGTTGCGCTGCTCACGCCGGCATAGCTGGCCAGCGAGTCCGACATGTTCGACATCCGGTTTCCGAGCAGAAGCGATTGAATGAAGTCCCAGGACGTATTGCCGCCCGAGCCACTTGTCAGGCGCGAGAGCATGCCCTCGGTGCGACCGGGCAGCGAGAGATCGTTCTCCGGATCAAGTGCCATCGAATGAATATGGCCCATCGCCTCCGGGTCGTTCGCGCGAGTCGCGACGCTGGCGCTTATCGCGCGAATGGCTGTGCTGAGTCCGGTCTCGATGTTCGAAGTCGGTTCGCCAAGAGTCGTGCTCAACCTGGAAACCAGCCCCGAGCTCATGGATTGAATGATCGAGTCGACGAACGAAGAAGCCATGGGAACCTCCTCTGGGCGCTGCCCCGATGCAGCGGGGAGGCACCAGCGCCAGAGACTAATCTCTCAAGGCGCGCGCCATGGATCGTCGCGGGATTCCTCTGTGTTCGAGAGACGGTGGGGGTGGCCTGCCAATGTACCGTAATCAATGATCGATTTTGTCGGCCACGTGTGTGTACGGTTCAGCTCTTCGCTGCCGAGACGAAGCGTCACGCTTCGTCCCGGATATCCCGGCGGTCGGGCTCAGTACTTCTTCGGCGTCACGGCGTCCTTGGTCGCTTTCGCGCCCTTCTTCGTTGCCTTGCCAGTGGCCTTTGCTGCATCGGCTGTGGCCTCGCCTGTCTTCTTGCCAACCTTCTTGCCCGTCGTCGCGGTCTTTTTCGCAGCGTCCTTGGTCACCTCGCCCGTCGTCTTCACCGCATCGCCCGTCACCTCACCCGTTTTCTTCCCGGCGTCCTTCACGGCATCGCCGGCCTTCTTGAACGGGTTCTGCGCAGAGGCGGGTTCGGCGAACGGTAGCGAAAGCAGGCCGATGAGGCATATCGAGAGTAGCGTTTTCATAGAAGTACCCCTACGGTACGTGGTGCACGACCGGCACCATGGACCTCACCGCTAAACACTCGTCGTTTTCACGCCCGGCTGCGTTGCCGCTCACAATCCCTCGCCGCCGCGCACCATCCCGGTGGTATCCTCGGCGCCCTGCGGCTCTCGGCACGCGCTGAGGCTTTCGGTTCAGGATGAGCATCATGTGGAAGGCGCACGGCGCAGGACGCGCCTGATCTGTCACGTATGAGTCGAAGGCATAAAGTCTCCAGACGCCGGCTCCTGTTGCAGGGTGCTGCGGCAGCAGCCGGAGCTGCCACGCTGGCGGGGCAGGGCACATCGGCGCTCGCGCAGGCGCCCGCCGTCGTGACCGCGCGTCGCTTTCGTGCGTGGGTGACCCGCGGCGGTGGGCCGGACCGGACCACGCTGCAGGAACTGACGCTTCGTCCAATCTCGGGAAGGCAGGTCGTGGTTCGCACCGAGGCCACGAACCTCTGCTACTCGAACGTGCCCTTCGTGCTCGCGCTGCAGTCGCCCGCTGGCGCTGGCCGTGGCCCCATTCCACCACGCGGCACGATCCAGGGGCACGGCGGCGTTGGTGTCGTCGAGGCCGTTGGACCGCAGGTCCGCCGCGTGCAGGCCGGCGACCGCGTCTGCGTCTCAGGGACTCCCCAGTGCGGCCAGTGCTATCAGTGCCTGCGCGGCCGCGCCGACATGTGCCAGTTCCTGTCGGATACCAATCTCGCGGTCATCGCGGAGATGAAGGACGGCACTCCGGTCGTCGCCAACTCGCATATCGGCGGACTGGCTGAGCTGATGATCACGAACGAAGAATGGGTCGTGCCCATCTTCTCGAAAGCAGCCGCCGCCGACGTCGGGATGGTGTGCAGCTGCGTGGCCGTTGCCGGCCTCGGCGCCACACTCGCGCCAACGCTGGCGCCCATCCAGCCAGGGTCAACCGCCGCGGTCGTCGGCTGCGGGCCGCTTGGCTTGAGTGCCGTGGTTGGCGCGAAGATCGCCGGTGCCTCGACCATCATTGCCATCGATCCGATCCGGGTGCGGCGTGAGCTCGCCATGACGCTCGGTGCGACCCATGCGCTCGATCCAAACGTCGAGGGCAACAATCTCGTCGCGCGGGTACGCGAGCTCACGCGGTTTCCGAACGATCGTGTCTGGTCGGGCGGGCGCACGAGCGGCGGTCTCCTTGGCGGTGCGGGCGCGGACTTCGTCATCGAAGCCGTTGGCGCCGACGCCGTGGCGCCGAAGCTTGAAGCCGGCCCTGATCCGACCGGCATCCTGCCCATGCGTCAGGCCTACGAGATGACGGCGCCGGGTGGACACGTCGTGACGACCAGCCTGCCACGTGGAAACATCACGCTTCCGGCCGTGTTGTTTTCAATCGGCGGCCGCACGCACCATGCCGGGCAGGCCGGTGGGTCCCAGCCGATGCGCGACATCCCCCGGTATGTCCAGCTGCTCGAGGCGTCGCAGTTCAATGCGAAGGCACTTGCGACGACGATCGTCCGGCTCGAGGACATGCTTCCGGCCTATGAGCAGGTGGCCTACCGGACGACCGTCACCGCCATCATGACGCCATGAGCCACCCACGACCGCGTGTCCTGCTGGCCGACGACTACGCCGGCCTGCTCGCGGCCTGGCGGCGCCTGCTCGAGCCGTTGTACGAGGTCGTTGGCTGCGTTCGCGATGGACGGGCGCTGCTCGAGGCGACCGGTACGCTTGCCCCGGACGTCGTCATCGCCGATCTGTCGATGCCTGAGCTGAATGGGCTCGAGGCTTGCCGCGAAATCCGGCATATCTCGCCGCATACGAAGATCATCCTCGTGACCGCGGGGGGCGATCAATGGGTGGCGCAGGGCGCATTCCGTGCCGGCGCCTCCGGGTTCGTGCTCAAGCATTCGGCGGCCCGCGATCTGCTCGCGGCGATCCATCGGGCCCTCGTCGGCGAGACCTACTGCACGCCCAGTCTCGGCGTCGACGCTTCGGCGAGCCCTGATCCGTCAGGGGTGTATTGACTCGACCATGCCCGGCATGGATGATGGCTGCGCCAGCGCCAAGTGATGGATTCGACAGGGGGTCGCTTCCCTCGACGCCTGATCGCCATCGTAACGATATCCGCCTGTCTGCTCGTTCCCCTGTACGGGCAGAACGCGAGCGACGAGAGGGCCCGGCGCGTCCTCGCGCTCCACGTCATCAGGCGTGACTCGCCCGGCTTCGACGACACATTCCGCTCGGCGCTCAGGCAGTCGCTCGGCAATCGCCTCGACTATTACAGCGAATACATCGATCTGAATCGCCTTGGCGAGCCCAAGTACCGCACGGCGCTGAGCGACTATCTGCGCTCGCGGTATGTCGATGACCGGTTCGACCTCGTCATCGCCTCCGGACCCGCTGTCGTCGATTTTCTCAACCGCGATGCCATGCTGTTTCGCGACGTGCCGCTCGTCTTCACGACGCGGCCCGGCCTGGTCGGTGGACCGAAGTCGACCGGGATCGTCTCCGAAGTCGATTTGATGAGCACCTTGTCCGCGGCGCTCGCCGCGCAGCCGGACACGAAGCACGTCTACGTCGTCAGCGGCATCGCGCGATTCGATCGGCTCTACGCCGAGATCTTCAGGACGCAACGCGCGCCGTTCGCCACGCGCGTGACGTTCCACGATCTCGCCGGACTCGCGCTGCCAGACCTTGAAATGCGGGTCCGTACGCTACCGCCTCATTCGATCGTGTACTACCTGAGCGTCTCCGACGACGGCGCCGGGCACACGGTGATGCCGCTCGACGCGGTGGCGCCGATCTCCCAGGCCGCCAACGCGCCGGTCTACAGCTGGCACGAGGATGCGCTCGGCCACGGCATCGTCGGCGGCCGCCTGCACTCATCGGTCAAGGACGCGCAGGAGACCGCGCGCATCGCGCTGCGTGTGCTGAACGGCGAAAAGCCCGAGACGATCCCGGTGGTGACGTTCGACAGCTACACGTATCGATTCGACGCGCGGCAGCTTCAACGCTGGGGAATCAGTGAGGCGCGTCTTCCCGCGGGAAGCTTCATCGCGTACCGTGACGCGTCGTTCTTCAGCCAATACCGCGGCTACGTCATGGGTGGCGCGGTGACGATCGTCGCGCAGGGACTTCTCATTGGAGGCCTGCTGATCCAGCGCCGCCGGCGCCGTCGCGCGGAAGCCGCACTCCGTCGTTCAGAGACGCGGAACAGCGCTGTTCTTCGCGCATTGCCCGACCTGGTCTTCATGTTCGATCGCGACGGGAGATACATCGATTTCTACGCGCGCGATGAGAAGCTGCTGTACGCGCCGCCGGAGATGTTCCTGGGGAAGACGATCAAGGAAATCATGCCGGGCCCCCTGGCAGACACGTTCCTGGACGCACTCGAACAAGCCCGATCGTCGGATGAGCCGGTCATCGTCAATTACGAGCTGGGCCTCGATGAGCGGCGCCACTATGAGGCGCGCCTCGTGCCTGCCGACAACAGCCGCGTGCTGAGCGTGGTCCGCGATGTCACCGAGTCGAAGAGGGCGGCCGAGCTCAATCGCGCGCTGGCCGGGCGCATCATCGTGAGCCAGGAGCAGGAACGCCAGCGAATCGCCCGCGAGCTGCACGACGACATGAGCCAGAAGATCGGGCTCCTGAACCTTGAAATCGATCAGATCGCCGACGAAGTGCTCGCCGATGCCCATCGTGCGCGTCTCGAGCAGGTGTCGTCACAGATTGGCGAGCTGGCGGGCGACCTGTCCAATCTGTCACACAGGCTTCATCCGTCGAGACTGCAGACGCTCGGGCTGATCGAGTCCGTGCGCCTGTTGTGCAGTGAAATGTCGCAGCGGCGGCAGGTCAATGTCGAGTTCCGCGCGAGCGAGCTGCCCGGCGCCGTCGATCCGCGGGTGTCGCTCTGCCTCTATCGCATCGCGCAGGAAGCGCTGCACAACGTCACCAAGCACAGCCAGGCACGGAACGCGTCCGTCGCGCTGACACGTGAGGGGAGTGAGGTGTGCCTTCAGATTGCCGACTCCGGCGTCGGCTTCGACGCGTTCGCGCTCGACCACGCGGGTCTTGGGCTCATCAGCATGCGGGAACGCGTCGGCATGCTCAAAGGAGACCTCGTGATCAACGCGACGCCAGGCGGCGGCACACGCATCAGCGTGCGGGTTCCCTTGGTGCCATCGTCGCGCGAGGCGCCTTCGCCGCACCACACCATGTAACGAGCACACGAGACAACGGACTACGACATGAAAACGTTGATTGCCATCGTCGGGGTGTTTCTCGCCGCCGCTCAGGACGTTGCGGCGCAGGGCGCGGACCGGTATCGCGGGGGGTGGAGAACGGACGACTCCGATCCGCACACCTACGAGTTCTCGATTCGCGGGGAACGGGTGCGGGGCATCTACTGCACGTTGTGCAGCGACGCGACCACGCTGGCGTTCATCGACGGCACGTTTGGTCCGGACGGAATCGTCTTCGTCGTCACGCACGTCCGGCCTGACGGACGCACGGCGTATCAGGACAAGTCGACCGCGCGCATTGAAGGCGACCGCCTGATTGTGACCGGCACGAGCGGCGCCCCCCGAGGCGGCAAATTCCAGCGGACGTTGTACCGGGATTCACGCGGGCCCGATCCGCTGCCGGTTCCCGTGCTGTGGCTGCCCGATGCCACGGGAAAGCCGGTGACGCTCGCGGCAGCCGGCCGGGGAGGAGGCCCCGCGCGCGCGGCCGCGCCTCCAGTCGCACCACCGCCCGCCGGACCACTGCCTGCCGGACCTGGCGGTGGAGGAGGGGCGCCTGGCGGCCGCGGATGGCTGCAGCCCGGACCCTGGAAGAACCCGCTGACCGTCGACGACGTGGTCGGAGCGTGGATCGGATTCGGGACCGGAGTGAACAAGCAGTACTTCATCTTCCGGCGCGTTGGAAGCGGGCTGCGTGGCATGGTGTGCGGCCGCTGCGACAACCCGTTCACGCTGGCGGCGCTCGACGACATCGAGATTCGCGGAGATACGCTGCGTTTCAAGATTCTGCACGACGGCTGGGGTGATGCGCCGGTACTCCCGTTCGACAAATGGGTCACCGCCCGGATTGTCGCCAACGAAATGCGCGCTGTGTTCGAAACACCAGCGGAGGCTGGCGGCCGAGGAGTTTCCGGGACGCCACCCACAGGCGGTCAGGGAACCACGCTCATCGGTCCAGTCGCGATCGAGGCGACAGGAGGGAACGATTCGCGCCCGAATCGTTAGGCTCGCGTATCATGTGAAGACTTGGTTCACACACCGACAGTGACGGTGTCGGCCGCCCGCCGGTCAGCGTCTCCGATGCGCCGCGTGGCGGAAGTCGCCGCCGTCTTCTCGGTGTTTCTCGCCTACACGCATCTCTTCCGCGATACGTTCGTGGACGATGCGTTCATCTCCCTGAAGTACTCGGACATGCTGGCGGCCGGCGAAGGCTGGACGTTCCTGCCTGGGCGCATGAGCAACACGGCGACGTCGCCGCTGAACGTCATCGTGCACGCTGCCATCGGCATGCTGATCGGGTCGATGCCGTACGCCATCGTGGTGGCGACAGCCCTGGAGCTCACGGTGAGCTTCTTCCTGCTGCAGCGGATCGCCCGTCACCTCTTTGGCCACACCTATTTCGCGTGGCTCGCGATTGTCGGCCTCGCCACCAATTGCCTGCTGGTGTCGACCTTCGGCCTCGAAGGGACGCTCTTCACCGTCTTGCTGCTGTGGAGCGTCGAGCGTTTCCTCGCTCAGCGATGGATCCACCTCGGGATCGTCCTCGGACTGATCGTGATGGCTCGCCCTGACGGCGCGCTGCTCGTGCCGATCTACATGGCGGCGATGCCCGGCAGGTGGACGCAGCGCGTCAGCGTCGCGCTCGTCTGTGCGCTCACGCTCGCGCCCTGGGAGCTCTTCTCGTGGGTCCACCTCGGGTCCTTCGTGCCCGACACCCTGCAGATCAAGGTTGGTCAGCGAGGCTGGGGACGCGGGCTGAGCCTCGTCAGCGGCATGGGCTTCTATTTCCAGAAGTACCCGCTCGAGTTCCTCGCGGCCTTCACGCTGGCCCCGTTCGTCCCACTTGCGTGGCGGTCGTCCAGCCGCGAGGTCAAAACGGTCGCCTCAGTACTTGCCGGCTACGGTGTGCTGCACCTGGCGGCCTACACGGTGATGGGCATCCCGCCGTATCACTGGTACTACACGAACCAGGCGGTGCCTGCGGTGATCGTCGGAGCGCTGGGTGTGACGGTACTCGTCACGCAGGCCTGGCAGCGCGCCTCCGGGATGTCGCGTGCCGCGCTGGCCGTCACGGTTCTGTTGCCAGCGGCTGGTCTCGCGGTGTCGACGAGTCGCATCGGCTGGCCACTCAAGCAGGCGCCGATTCATACGAACTGGGGAACGCACGACGAATACCGCGAGGTCGGCCTGTGGCTGCGGCAGCACATTCCGGACGATACGACGATCTTCATGGTCAGCGAGATGGGCACCGTTCCGTTCTACGCTCAGCGGCTCATCATCAATGAGTTCAGCGACGCGAACATGATCTACAAGCCCATTCTTGAGCGCTATCCCACCCTGCCCTGGCCGGCCCAGCGTGCCGTTGACGTGAACTTCTTCTGGCGACGCCTGCAGCCTCCAGTGGCTGACTGGCCGTACAAGCTGCACCACTACGAGTGGCCGAACGACGACGAGGCGTCCTTCCGCGATCAGATCGTCAAGTCGTGGGACACCAGCACCCGCTGGATACCCAGCGGACGCCTGTATCTGATTCGCCTCAAGCCGGCCAGCCAGCCGCCGGCGAAATGATCTGACTCCCCTGCACGTGGCTGCATCATCTCTGTTGGTACAATCGTCTCGTTGAGATCCTTCGCGAAGAATGCCGCGTTTGGACTGGCCCTTCTGTGTGTCCTGCCGGCGTTGCTGTCGTACCGGCTGCGCGCGCTGGTCCTGGGCCGCGATCGCGCGATAGAGGGCTCGACCCAGGCGCTTGCGCTGTGGCCGGGTCTCTTAGGTGAGTACCTCCGGCGCGCATTCCTCGGCGCCGTCCTCGACCGCTGCGATCGATCGGCAACCATAGGCTTCGGAACGATCTTTTCCAAGGCCGGCGCCTCGATTGCCGAGAACGTGGTGATCGGCCCGCGGTGTCACATCGGGCTGGCGACCATCGAGCGCGACGTGCTGATCGCGCCCGGCTGCCATCTTCCGAGTGGTGCGCGAATACACGGCACCTCAGACACGAACAAGGCCATCAGGGATCAGCCGGGAAACGTGACGCGTGTGGTGATTGGCGAGGGCACCTGGGTTGGAAGCGCCGCCGTCGTCATGGCAGACGTGGGCGCACACAGTGTCATCGCGGCCGGAGCGGTCGTCCACGACGCGATCCCGGCAGGCGTCGTGGCGGGCGGAGTGCCGGCTCGCGTTCTGAAAAGGCGATAACAGGGTGGTGGATGCATTGAATATCCGGGCCGTCGTCGAAGCGGCCGTACGCGAAATCACGCCCGGCGTCACATCGCCTGTGGACTTCTCGCGATCGGCTGTTGACAACGGGGTGGACTCGCTCGCGCTGCTCGTCCTGCGCGAGTCACTCGAGCGATCGATGAGCGTCCACATCACCGACGACGAGTGGCTGGGGTTCGACACGCTCGAGGACGTCGTCGGCTTTCTGCAGCGGACGTCTGCCTCAAGGCCGGGGGCTGGGCCGGCACCGATTGGTGAGCCGGGAATCCCTGTCACGGGCGCATCCGGTCCGGCCGGGCCGATTCTTCGGCCCGATGGCTGCCTCTACGACGTGATCGAAGTCGGGATGCCGATGACCGGGCGCAATGGCCTGTCTGAGAATGCGCTGCTCAAGTGGCTCGGGCACCTCCGGTGGTGTCACATCAGCGAGATCTGCGGCGTGCCCAGCAAGGACGTGCGTGACGAAGACGATCAGCGTTTGTATCCCACGTTCTTCTTCGTCGATCTCTGGTTTCCCGCCGAGCGCCACACCGCGACGTTTCAGGAAAACGATCGCCTTTCGGCGACGTGCACGATGCAGCGTTTTGGCAGCTCGATGCTCGACGGGCTGACCTATCTGTGCCCGCCGGACGTTCAGACCGATCGGTCGACCCTTCCGGAGCCTCATGAATGGGTCGCGGCCGGCTTCCCCGTCGCCAGGCTCTCGAACATCTTCGTCAAGCAGTTCGGAGGGGCAGAGTGGCTGAAGAAATCCCGGCCAGCCAATCCCGGCTTCGAAAAACTGCCCGAGGTCCAGATACCGCCGGATTCATACTCGCTGACGAAGACCGCGCAGAACGACGGGGCGTTCGAACAGCCGCCGTCGAGCTACGTGACACTCGTTGATGCGGGAACCCGTGTTGAGTACGACCTGGTGCCCGATCGGGATCTGAATGGCGCCGGCCTCGTCTACTTCGCGAACTATCCCGTGTTCGTCGACATCTGCGAGCGGCAGGTCCTGAAACAGGGAAGGTTCGCCCTGGCCGATTCGCACATCGATCGCCGCTCGCTCGTCAGGCGGCGGAGTGCATATCTCAACAACGCGTCAGCCAGCGATCGGCTCGAGCTGGACTTCGCAATCTGGCTGGAGAATCCCGTCCTGGCCGGCTCCCCGGATCCACAGTCCGCGCCGGTGAGGCTGTTTGTCAACACGCGCATGCGGCGTCAGTCGGACGGGCGCCTGATGCTGGTCAGTACGTCCCAGAAGGTGCTGACGGGCATCGCGTGCGGCGATCTGCCGTTCTTCCAGGAAATCTCTGCCGTGCGGGCCTGACGAACGCCCGAGCCGTTACGGTGCTGGCGCAGTGGATGCCGCGCCGTTGCGTGAACGTTCCAGCCGGATTTTCAGAAACCAGGCGCCAACCGCGAACGGGCTCAGGATCGCCAGTTCGCGCAGCACGGAGAGCGTATTCCAGAGGAGGACCCGCGGCTTCAGGAAGCCTCGCAGAACCGCGGGCATGAATACCGGGGACGACGAGCTGAACCAGCTGTCGCTGAACGGCCACAGCAGCAGCATGCCGGCAGGTTCCTTGGTATCCCCGCCGACAAAGTCGAGGGCCAGATGTGAGGCGTAGGCGAGCCCGCAGACCGCTGTCAGGAGCCACGGGCGGTCCTGATTCGTGCGGTGGGCCACGATGGCTGCACAGGCGGTCGCGAGGATCAGCGCCGTGATGCTGTGGGACATCATCCGGTGGATCGGCGGATAGACGAGATCCAGGTCAGGAGCGATCGCGAAGCCTGCGCCTGCAACGATGAGTGCGGTGCGCGTCCGGGGGCTGATCGATACTCGGCGCGCGGCCTCACTGGTCCAGGCGATCGTCAGGCCCGCCAGAGCATGTCCTAAAGGGGTCGGCACACTCCATAGCGTAGCGTGAAGGAGAAAGGGCACGAAGAACCCGCGGTTCCCGTGCCCTTATTTGTTCTCGCGTCTGCTGTCGTTAGCCGCGGCGCGTCGCCGGGATCGTTCTAAGCATCAGGCTCGCACCCAGCGCGAACAGGCCGAAGAGCCCGATCGTGGGACCCGCGCCCGCAGTCTGCGGCAGCGCCGGGGTCACACCGCTTGTGGGAACCGGAGCCGGCTCCGGCGCGGCCGCCGGGGCTGGCTCGATGGTGATTTCCTCCACGACCGCCACCTGCGGCGGCGGAGGAGTCTTCGGCAGCAGTCTGACCGACCAGACGTCGAGTTCACGAAGGCTGCCGCCGGCGTGCGACTCCCGTTCGAGTCTGCCTTCGATCTCGACCATGCGACCGAGCAACGTGTCGTTGATATCACCCATCCTGTGTTTGTCGAGCGACAGGCCATTGGCCTCGAAGTCGACGGAACACGTCTCTTCCGCGACGCTCTCAACGGGCCCTTTGACTGGATTCCCGAGGGCGTACTTGTTTCTGCCGCCGTTGATGTCATCTCCACGAATGAGACATCCGGCCACGATGACCGGGCCGCTTCCACGGCTCGGCAGCAGTCCTCCATCACGCCAGGCTGGGTTGGTAGTCTGTGCCGACGCAACTCCGACACTTGCACTCCACACGAGTCCCGCTGCGGTTACTGCGCCGAGTAGATACCGAAGAGTCATGGGAGACCTCCTACTGGTTTGAACGGTGCAACAAACGAACCTTCGTTCCTTTTTCATTCGGGTCTCATGTGATGTCGTCGCATGTTGCGCGCCCGGCGCGAAACTGACGGATTCCTCGAAGACTTCAACTCATCGAAGCGTCCCGCCACTGCAACAAACACCATATGCCGTCATCGACTCACCGGCAGTCGTTCCGTCCTGAGCCGAAACTGCCGAAGTGCGCTACATTGGCTACGGTGGCTCGAGCGCGGATCATCGGCACCGGCGTCGCCGTCTTCGTGCTCGCGTTTCTCTATCGCCTTCCCGATGCAGCGGCGCTCATCAACGATCACTTCATGCATGTGGTGTTCGGGCGCCAGCTTTTGTACGGCCGTGTTCCCGTGCGCGATACCGTCTCGCTGGGAATGCCTCTGCAGACCGGGCTATCGGCCGCGGCTGAATGGCTGATGGGGTACCGGCTGCTCTCGGAGGCACTGGTCATCAGCCTCGCCTTTGCGGCGGCAGCTGTCCTGACGTTCGTGGTCATCAGGCGCGCCACCGGCAGCCTGGCGATCGCGTTTGCCGGAGCGCTTCTCGAAGTTGCGATTGCGCCGCGGACGTACAGCTATCCCAAAATCGTCGTCTACGCCGCCGGAATCCTGCTGTTGTGGCGATACGTCGATCGGCCGTCGAGCCGTCGCGCGGTCGAACTGGGTGTTGCCACCGCGGTCGCGTTCTATCTGCGGCACGACCACGGCCTTTACCTTGGCCTGATCGCCCTTGCCGTGATGGTGATGCGGCATGGCCGCTCGCTGCGCGCGGCCGCTCAGCAGGTCGCCGTGCTCGCGGCGACATGCCTGCTGCTCGTCACTCCATTCTTCGCCTACATCGAGTCCTACGGCAGCGTGCGGGACTACGTCCAGGATCTCCGCCGGTTCTCAGCGAGGGAGCACACGAGCAACCCTTTTGTGTGGCCGGCATGGCCGCTCACGACGGCCGCCAGCATTGCGAGGTGGACGTCGGCGGAGGACCGCGCTGTTCAGATCAACATTCGTTGGCATCCTGAGGCGTCGGATGCCAGTCGCCGTCAGGCGGCAGCCCGGTACCATCTTCAGGTCCCGGAGACGGGTCCCGTCGAGTCTGGCCGCTTCACACTCTCTGACGTCAGCGACGCGAATGGGAGGTCGCTCATGAACGACCCCGCGATCGAGGACACCTCTGGCATCGATCGGTTGACGGGGGAAGTGTACGTGCCTGGATGGTATGTGGGACCGGTTCGCATGCTGGAAGGCATAGACAACGCCGGCGCCTCCGCGGCGCTGCTGTTCTTTCTGTTCCTCCTTCTGCCCGGCGCCGCCATCGTCACGCTGGCGTTGACTCGCGAGCCCGGCCCGCTCGGCGAGTGGGGGAGGGTCAAGATTGCCGCCGTCGTGCTCGTGTCGATCCTGACCTTCTACGGCTTCGTGCGTGAGGCGCTCGACGCGCGCATCGGGGATGCGGTCGTCGCGCCGGTCGTGCTCGGTGCCTGGCTGTCGTCGAAATGGCTGGCAGGCGCACGCCGATCGCTGTGGAGCCGTGCGTGGCGCGTCGCCGTACTCGCTGCGGTCCTCATTCCAGTGACGCGAGGCATCGTGGTGGCCGGGGGTGTCGAGCCGCGCGTGGAGCGCGCAGAGCCGCTCGCCACGACGTGGCGTCAGCTCATCACGAGCCCGCCGTTCGACGCCTGGCCGGCTCAGGGCAGTGCGAAGTACCGGATCGTGCGCTACGTCCGGGAGTGCACGCCACCAGGTGAGCCGCTTCTGGTCCTGTGGGGCGGACCAGAGCTGTACTACTACGCCGACCGTCCGTTTGCCGGTCGCATCGGGCTCTACATGGAGGGTTATTACAGCTCCGGCGTCAACCAGCGCGAGAACCTCGCCGCGCTGGAGCGAGACCGTCCTGCGATTGCGATTACCGAGCCGGGCCGCGAGTTGAGGGATCTCGCAACGCACCCATCAGCACTCAGGTTTCTGGACAAATACTACCGGCCGCTCGGAGAGCTGACGGCGACGAACGGGGCCGCCATCCGCGTCTTCGGCCGGATCGATCGACAAGCGACATCTACGCACCCCGACGTCGGCTGGCCGTGTTACCGCTGATGTCACGCATGCCATCCCTCGAAGTGCCTCGACGAATCGTGGACGAGCATCGCGCGATGCCACCGGAGCCGCCGCTGATCAGCTGCCTGATGGTGACGCGCGGCCGTCTCGTTCCCACGCAGTTCGCGCTCGACTGCTACCGTCGGCAGACGTGGCGGAACCGGGAGCTCGTGGTCGTCTGTGACGCAGCGGATAGCGAACTGCCGGCGTTCATCGCAGGCCTTGGCGACCCGACGATCCGGTATGTGAACACTGCGCACGCCACGCTTGGGGAACTGCGGAATGTCAGCGTCGAGGCGTCGCGCGGCACGTTCCTCTGCCAGTGGGACGACGACGATCTCTATCATTCGCAGCGGCTGGAGTTTCAGTACGGAGAGCTGATGGCCAGCGGCAAGGCGGCCCATGTCCTGTCGCGGTGGCTGATGTGGTGGCCGGAGCAGCAGAGGCTCGCGATTTCGAGCCGTCGCTTCTGGGAAGGCTCAATGCTCGTTCATCGGCACGCCCTCGGGAGCTATCAGGCTGTCGCGCGGCGGGAAGACACGCAGGTCATTGCCGACATGCGCGAGCGCGGCAACCGCATCGCGCACTCAGACCAGCCGTTTGCGTATTGCTACATCGTCCATGGCGCCAATACCTACGGCACTGGTCATCACAAGAAGATGTTCGCCAAGGCGAGTGAGATCTTCAGCGCCGAGGAGTATGCAGGCAGCCTGGAACAGTTCGAGACCATCTTCCCGATGCGCGGTTATCGCGAGGCGCTGGCGCGATTGGGCCGTGGCGTGTGACGGCGGCCGTGCCTGGCCTAGTGCGTCATCGCATAGAGAAGGATGTTGATTCCCAGGGCATACCCTTCGACTGAGAACTGGTAGAAGTAGGCCGGGTCCTCCGTCTCGCGCTCCCACGAGTTCGAGACATCGGTGTTGTGGGTCATGACGACGATGATGCGGCCGTGCGCGTCGCGAACGGCGCGCAGGTGCGGTACGGCTGTCTCCTCGCCGCGCTCCGACGTCGTGCTCCCACGGACGGAGCGCCAGAAGCCGATGCCGGTGACTTGTGGGACCCTCTTCACATCGAGCATCGAGCGGAAGATCGGGTCGCTGAGCGGAACCTCTTCGATGGGGTATTCCGCGGGCGGGAGGGCCTTCGCGAGCTCGCGCGTCCACTGAGCCCACGCCTCCTCTCCCCAGAAGTCATCGACCCAGAGGAATCCGCCCTTTTTCAAATAGCGGTGCAGACCATCCGCCTCTTCCTTCGAAAGGCCAATGGTGCCGACATCAGAGGCCATCAGATATGCGCACTGAAAGAGCGCGGGGTCGGTGAGCCGGACGAGCCATACGTGGGGCACACCACTGTTCAGCCAGCTCACGCGCGTCTTCGTCAGCTCTGACATCCGGATCAGCAGATTGCGCTGCGCCCACGGATAGTCCGTGCGCCAGCCCGAGCCGTTGGACTCACGCCGGACGCTCGTGTACAGCATGTGGCACCCCGCGACGCCCCTGTCCGGCCATATGGGGGGCGGCAATTCAGCCGGGTCGCCCTGTTCGCCGCGCAGGACGCCGAGCACCGCATCGCGGGGGAACTGCGCGTACGCGTAGCCCGCCGAAGCAATCAGCACGGCCGCCAGCAGGCGCATTCGAACCCTGGTCACGCGCGATCCTGTCCGTACCAATGATCGCCGAAGAACCTGCGAGCGTCGAACTTCTCGTCGTTCAGCTCCGTCCAACCTCCAGCTGGAGACTCCAACATGAAACGCCTGCTGGCTGTTTTGACAGTCCTCGCCATCTCGACTGATTCATTGCTCGGCCAGGCGTCAGCGCCACGGCCCGCATTCGACATCGCGGGTATCCAGGTCAGCACACGTCCCAATACCGGGATGCGCGGCGGCGTCCTGCGCGGCACTCGCTATGAGCTGCGCAACGCGACGATGGTGGATCTGATTCGCACCGCGTACAACGTGCAGGCCGAGAAGATCAGCGGGGGGCCGGCCTGGCTCGAGTGGAATCGCTTCGACATCGCGGCGCTGGCTCCTGAGAACACTCCGCCGGATCGCCTGAGGGAGATGCTGAAGACGCTGCTCGCCGAGCGGTTCAAGCTTGCCGTGCGCGAAGACGTTGCCACGACAACGGCGATGGCGCTCAAGATCAAAGGCGCTCACAAGATGAAAGAGTCTCCAGGTGGTGGAGGAGGCTGTCAGGCCCAGGGAGCGCCTGAACCGAACGGGGTCACCGCAATAACCGCCACATGCAATATGACGATGGCCCAGTTTGCGGATCAGTTGCCGCGTGCGCAGTCACTCTACTTTCCCAACGGGCAGCAGCTCATCGACGAGACCGGTCTGACCGGGTCGTTTGAATTCCAGGTCAAGTTCACGCCACGACAGTTGCTGGCGCAGGCCGGGTCGGATGGCGTGTCGCTTCCGGCTGCACTCGAAAAGATCGGACTCATTCTCGAACCGAAGGAGATGCAGGTACCCGCGATCGTCGTTGACACGGCGAGCGCAGAGTTCACTCCAAACCCGGCAGATCTCGCTACACGGATGCCGCCGCCACCGCCGCCGCAGTTTGAAGTCGCCGTCCTGAAGCCGAGCCCGCCCGACGCGCAGAACCCGCGCGCCCAGCTCCAGCAGACCGGAGTCGCCAATATCAGCGCAGCTCCGTTGAACCGGATCATGCAGCTCGCGTGGACGCTGCCCAACGAACAGTACATCGTCGGCCCGAAGTCACTGGAGACGATCCGGATCGATATCACGGCGCGCGCCTTCGCCACGCCCAATCCGGAGAACCAGGCTCAAGTCGACGAAGATCTGGCGCGGCTGATGCTGCGCTCGCTGCTCATCGATCGATTCGAGATCAAATGGCACATGGAAGATCGGCCGATGCCCGCGTACACGCTCGTGGCCGAGAGTCCGAAGATGACGAAGGCCGATCCGAAAGTGCGGACACGATGTTTCGAAGGCGCGCCTCCGGGCTCCGCAGCCGCCGCCAAGCCGCCGCAGTACCCAAGGCAGGTCACCTGTCAGAACGTCTCGATGGCGCAGTTCGGTCAGATGCTCCCGAATGTGGCTGGTGGGTACACTCGTGTGCCGGCGCTCGACAAGACCGGCCTTGAGGGTGGCTACGATTTCACGCTCAACTTCACTCCCATCGAAATGCTGCAGGGCGCGCGGCCTGAGCTGGGCGCGGCAAACAGCGGCCAGGCGCTCGACCCGACCGGTGGGCTCTCGCTGATGGATGCGGTCAGGCGTCAGCTTGGTGTCAGGCTGGAAGAGACGAAGCGCCCGGTGCCGGTGCTGGTGATCGACTCGATGCGCGAGACGCCGAAGGACAACTGACGGTTACGCCGGTCCGGCGAGACGCCATCCGCACGTACCGGCGACCAGGCCTCCCGGCTGCTCGGCCCCTTGTACGGCGAAATCTGCCGTGACCGGCTCGGCGTTGAACGGCGAAAATCCGAATCGCAGCCGTTTGGCGCTGGCCATTCGCCGCACGAACGCGACGCCGTCAGGCGCGAACAGCTCCCTGCCGCTCTCCGAGATCGTCCACTGCTGAACGCTCACCGGCTCGTCGTCCCACTGAATGCGGACCGTCCGGCGATCGGCGTCCTGCTCGAAGCTGGTTGACGTGTCGAGAGCCACGAACGCCTCGGTGTTTCGGTACTGGCAACGAACGATCAGCGCCGGCCTGGCCCAGTTCATCCACACTGACAGGTCGCGCGCCGAGGCGAGAGTAAAGGTGATCGTCTTCGAACCGTCGTGAGCCCAGGTGGCCCGCTTCGGGCCGTCCCATGTCGGCGGGTGAACCGCTTCGATGACCGGTTCGCGCGGCGCGGAAGCCGCCGGCACGACAACCGGGCGTGCCTCGGCGGGTGCATCCGCACTCGTGCCGACGAACGTGTATCCCGCCGTCATGCCCGCGAGGATCCCAACGACAGCTACCAGAATCAACGACCGTCGTGAACCGGTTGGAGGGGTTCCTTCTGCAACCACCGGAACCAGAGTCATCGGTGACTCCGGGACGTCCTGTGCCCACGGCAACTGCGGCTGGTCGTTCGATTCGTGAGGATCCACCCGGGGATCCATCGCAACCTTGATGCCCGCACAGAACCGCCGGTGGGTGCACCTTAATGCCTGACCGCCGATTACAAAGCCGCACGCCGCGTCACTGTACCGGGAGCAAGTCGGTAGTATCCTTCGCGGCATGCGATCACTGCTGCCGGCGCTCCTCTTCGCTCCGCTTGTTCTCGTCGCGGCTGGCGTCCTGACCGCACCAGCGGTTCCCGCGGCACAACAGGCGGCAGCGCCGGCGCCGTCAGGGCTCCCGCCGCTGTTCCTGCGCGAAGGATGGCGTCAGCGTGATCGGCCGGCCAATGCGGGGGCCGACTTCGTGCCCGAAGGTGGAGTGACGGCTGCGGCGGTCACGAATCCCGATCTCGAGCTACGTCTCTACGATCCCAACGCGAAGAGCGTCCCGGCGTATTTCAAGCAGCCGCCAACCGGATCGATCGCGCGCGACTGGGACGGCCCGAGCTGCGTACAACTCGCCGGCTACAACCAGAACCCGCCACCACAGAAGGTGGCGGCGGGCTCGCCGACCGATCCGCCGAACCTGTGGACCGGCGTGTGCCAGACGCCGGTGGCGGTGACGTTGCGTCACAAGAAGAGCGTTGTCGATCTGACCGGGCTGGCGCGCATCCGGTGGGTGACGCGCACCTCAGGGTTTCACGTGGTTCGTCCCGTCGTGAAGCTGGCGGACGGAACATGGTTCGTGGGCGACTACGCCGACGGCGCGCATTCGAGCAATTCGACGCTCTTCCTCGACTCGGAGTTTGCGATTGCGAACGTGCGGTGGCTCCCGCTCGACATCACGCGCGTCGTCACACGCGGCCAGAGCTGGGAAAAGCCGGACCTGAGCAAGGTGGATGAAGTCGGATTTGCCGACCTACTGCCTGGCAGCGGCCACGGGTGGGGCGGCTTCGTCAACGTCAGCCGGATCGAGGTGTACGGCCGCTCCCTGCCGCGCTGAACCGCGTCGGGCCTTGACGGTCTCACCCTTCCGCACGATCATCCGCTGCAGGAGAACGCGACCAATCAAAGGGCACCCTGTCGAGGGCGCCACTCGAGCCAGTTAGGGGGATTTCGAGCGATGCGAATGAGACTCGCGCTGCCGGCGTTGGCCATGACGCTCACGGCCATCGGGGTGTTGTCAACGACGCCGGCTCTGGCCCATCACTCCTTTGCGCCGTACGAGCCCACAGTGCAAATCAAGCTCTCCGGCGTTGTCACCGAGTTCAGGTGGCTCAACCCCCACGTCTATATCCAGCTCGACGCCGCGGATCCGAAGACCGGAGAGAAGAAGCACTGGCTCGTCGAGGGCGCGAGCACGAGCATCCTGAACCGCGCCGGATGGAAGTTCAACATGCTCAAGCCCGGCGACGCCATCACCGTGATCGTGTCGCCGCTTCGCAACGGGGAGCCGGCGGCCCTGCTGAAGCAGATCACGCTGGCCGATGGCAGGAAGTTCACGAACGGCGCGGCCGCGGGACGCGCCACGATCGAGTGAGGGCGCCATGTGGACTCGACTGACGTTCCTGACCGTGTGCGCGCTGGCCTTTTGCAGCCAGGTGGCGCTGACGCAGTCAACGCCCGTTGTGCGCGGGATCAACGGGTCGTGGGAGGGATACCCGGTGCGGGGCGACGGCTTCGGATCCGGCGTGCAGCCGAAGGTCAGGGTGCCGGCGCCGGCGGCTATTCCCGAACCGCCGCTGAAGCAGCCCTACCTCGATGAATGGCGCAGCACGCAGACGCGCAATCAGGAGCTCTCGAGGAAAGGGTTGCCGCCGACGTCAACGGGGATGGCCTGCGTGCCCGAAGGCATGCCCGGTCTGATGGGCGCTACCTTCCCGCTGGAGATCCTCGAGACGCCAGGCCAGGTCACCATCATCGAGGAAGCGTTTAATCAGGTGCGCCGTGTCTACCTCGGGGCGCCCGCGCTGGCTCCTGAAGATGCCGAGCCTCGCTTTGCCGGAAACTCCACCGGACGCTGGATGGGCGACACGCTCGTCGTTGAAACCGTCGGCGTCAAGGAGTCCGTGCGCTTCCGCAACACGCCGCACTCGATGAAGATGCGCATCACCGAGCGGATGCGTCTCGTCAACGATGAGATCCTGGAGAACCAGGTGACCGTCGATGACCCGGAGTTCCTGACCAAGCCGTGGACCTGGACGTGGATGTACAAGCGCTGGCCCGGCTACAAAATCGAAGAGTACATCTGCGAGGACAACCGCTACTTCGAGGATCCGGTGCTGAAGTATCAACGCTTGAAGGTGAACTGACGAGATGCCCGGGAAGCACCTGCTGGCGTACCTCCTCGCCGCGTTCGCCTTCGGCGGCCTGGCGCTCGCTCAGGACGCTCCGCCCGCGGCGAATCCCGACACCTTCTACAGGCTCGGTCCCGATTCGCTCGAGCAGGAGGGTGTACCGAAGGGTGAGATTCGCGGTCCATTCACGCTGCCGAGCACGGCCTATCCGGGGACGCAGCACACCTACTGGGTCTACGTACCCACGCAGTACTCGCCGTCCGTGCCGGCGAGCCTGATGATCTTCAACGACGGTCAGGCCTTCAAGAACCCAAGCGGAAACATCCGCGCGCACAACGTCCTCGACAACCTGATCTTCCGCCGCGAGATTCCGGTGATGCTCGCCGTCTTCATCAACCCTGGCCGTACACCCGAGCAGCCGGAGCCGACACCGCAGAACTGGGGCGACAAGGATACGAACCGGCCGACCGAATACAACACGCTGGACGACCGCTATGCACGCGTGATCGTGGACGAGCTGCTGCCGGCGCTCGACAAGGACTTCAACATCTCGAAGGACCCGGAGCGCCACGGCATCGGCGGGGCCAGCTCTGGCGCCATTGCCGCGTTCACCGTGGCCTGGGAGCGTCCGAACGTCTTCCGCAAGGTCCTCAGCATCGTCGGCAGTTTCACCAACATCCGCGGCGGACATGTGTATCCGGAACTGGTGCTCAAGAGCGAGAAGAAGCCGATCCGGGTGTTCCTGCAGGACGGTCGGAACGACAACCGCGCGCTCTTGGCGAACGGAAACTACGATTCGACGCGTGACTGGTTCTACCAGAACGTGCGGCTGATGGAAGCGCTGTCGAAGAAGGGCTACGACCTGAACTACGCCTGGGGCATGAACCGCCACGGGCAGGCGATGGGCGGCGCGATCCTGCCGGAGATGATGCGCTGGCTCTGGCGCGATCACCCCGTTTCGACCGATCCGCGCGACACTATTGAGCGCGCACTGCAGGTGCCGCCAGCGACGAAGTGATGCAGGCGCCGCAAACGCAGAAGAAGCCGCCACTGGCCGTGGTGTTCGATTCGTCGTTCGACGGCGACATCGATCAGGTGCTGGCGCTTGCCATGTTGTTCGGTCTGGAGAGCCGCCGGCAGGTCCGCGTCTCATCGCTGAGCACCAGCCGCTTCAATCTGCGGATCGCCAGGTTCATGGACCTCGTCGCGCGCTTCTATGCCGGAGACCAGCCTGGCGCCATCGTCAGCCGCAATCCACCGGCGATTGGAATGTCGACTGCGGGCGCCCAGACCGAGACTGTCCCGTCGATGCTGGACGCCGCCCTGCTCAAGAACAGCGCCGACGGAAAGCCGGTGTATGTGCGGACGCTGGCCACGCTGAACGACACGGCCGATCCGGTCGCTCTCATTCGCAACGCGCTGAGCGCCCAGGTGGACCGGAACGCCGCGGTCGTACTGGCCGGACGTCCGACGAACCTGGTGGCACTCGTTGCGCAGCCTGACGCACGGGCCTGGGTCGCCAGCAAGGCATCGGTGCTGTCGATTGCGGCTGGCCGATTCGATGGTGGTGCGGCAGATCCGGTCGTGCGCGCTGACGTTGCCGGCTTCCGCAGGCTGCTGGCCGACTGGCCCGCGCCGATCGTCATGGCGGGCGCGGAGCTGAGCGAGGCGCTGCCGTTTCCGGGTGTCAGTGCGGAGACCGGCTTCGCCTGGACGCCGAACCACCCGATCGTGGATGCGTATCGCGCGTCGCGCGCGATGCCGTACGACGCGCCGTCCCGGACGCTGGCGGCCACGCTCCACGCTGCGCTGCCGGACGAGCGCTACTTCGACCTCTCCGAGCCGGGAACGATCACGGTGGCCGATGACAGCCGCACGCGATTTACTCCATCGACAGCCGGGACTCACCGCTATCTGATCGCACGACCAGAGCAGAAGCAACGTGTTCTCCAGGCGTACGTGCAGATGGTCACCGCCGAGCCGCCGCCCCGTCCTGGACGAGGCGGGAAGCCGGCGGCGGGCACCGGCGTCGCGTTGACGATTGCAACCGCGGCTCTTGCCGCGGCGATCGCGATGAGCACGTCTGGACAGTTGCTCGGCCAAACCGACGATTTCGACGCGGCCGTACGTCCGGTGCTCACTGGAACATGCGCCCAGTGCCACAACAGCCGCCTGCTCTCAGGCAGTCTGAACGTGGAGGAGATCCTTTCGGCGGAGTCGCTCGTGCAGCGCCGCGATGTCTGGGAAAAGGTGCTGCGGCGGCTTCGTGCCGGTGACATGCCGCCGGCTGGCTCGCCGCGGCCGCCGAAGCCGCAACTCGAGGCGATGACCGGCTACATCGAGCGCGCGTTCGAGCGCGCCGACGCGTCGATTCCGCAGGATCCTGGACGCATTACCGCCCGGCGGCTCAATCGCAACGAGTACACCAACACGATTCGAGATCTGCTCGGTGTGCGGTTCCGCGCGGAGAAGTACTTCCCCGCAGACGACTCGGGCGACGGCTTCGACAACATCGGGGACGTGCTCACGGTGTCGCCGCTCCTGACGGAACGGTACCTGTCGGCCTCCGAGCGCATCGCGCGGTGGGCCATCTCCACCGAGATCCCGTCGAAACCGATCGAGGTGGACTATCGCACCCGCGACCGGAAGATTCGCCGCGTCGACCGCAGCACGATCGAAGCTGAGCACCGGATCGACTTTGCCGGCGACTACACGGTTCGCATCGGCCTTCCCGGCGAGCGGCCCAGAGTCAACGGCCAGGATGCCGCGCCCGTCACGCTGGGCGTCTGGATGAACGGCGTGCTCATTGCCAGCAAGACAGTCGAGACGAAACCTTCTGGTCTCGTCTACTTTGATCCGTACTCGGAAGAAGAGCTGCGCGTCTCCCTGCCAGAGGGCGATCACGTGTTCCGCGCCGGCTTCGTGGACGATGCGTTCGTGAGGACCTTGCCGGCGGCAGACTCGTACGATCGGCGGAAGAACAAGTTCCTCGACTCGATCGTGTTCGTCGGCCCGTTTGCGTCGACCGCCGCGAAGGAGAGCCGGACGAAGATTCTGACGTGTAATCCAGCGTCGGGCCGCCGGTGCGCTGAGCAGATCGTCACCGGGCTCGCCAATCGCGCCTACAGGCGTCCGGCAACGCGCCGGGAAATCGATGCGCTGATGCGGTTCGTCGATCTTGGCTCCCGCGGACGTACCGCCGAGCAGGGAATCCAGCTGGCGATTCAAGCGATGCTGATGTCGCCCAGCTTCCTGTTCCGGATCGAGGCCGATCCGGACCCGCGCGACCCGAAGGCCGTTCACGACGTATCACCGTTCGAGCTGGCGTCCCGCCTCAGCTACTTCCTCTGGAGTTCGATGCCGGACGCCGAGTTGATGGCGCTGGCGGTATCGGGCCGGCTTGGTGATCCGCAGGTCCTCGGCACACAGGTGATCCGAATGCTGGCCGATCCACGTGCCTCGGCGTTCGCTGATAACTTCGCCGGCCAGTGGCTCGAAACGCGCAATCTGGACGTCGTCAAGCCAGATCCGGACACCTTTAAAGAATGGGACGCGGATCTGCGCGACTCGATGAGGCGCGAGACGACGATGTTCTTTGAGCACGTGTTGCGCGAGAACCGGCCGCTTCGCGATTTCCTGACGGCGGACTACACGTTCCTCAACGAACGGCTCGCGACGCACTACGGCATCAGCGGCGTCAGGGGGCCGGAGATGCGGCGTGTCTCTCTCCAGACCGATCGCCGTGGAGGCGTGCTCAGCCAGGGAGCCGTCCTGACGGTCTCGAGCTATCCGACGCGGACGTCGGCGGTCATCCGCGGCAAATACGTGCTGCAGAACATTCTTGGAACGCCGCCGGAGCCGCCGCCGGGCGATATCCCGCCGCTCGAGGACGCAGCGGGCAGTGGGCGGTCCGTGCGGGAGCAGCTCGAGTGGCATCGCCGGAATCCGGCGTGCGCTGCCTGTCATCGCAATATGGATCCGCTGGGCTTCGGCCTGGAAAACTACGACGCCATCGGCAGATGGCGCGACCGCGAAGGGGCATTTCCGGTGGATGCCCGCGGCACGCTGCCCGACGGCCAGACGTTCCAGACGCCGGGCGAGATGCGGGCACTTCTCGCCTCGCAATTACCGCAGTTCTCGCGTACTCTCACCGAGAAGATGATGACCTACGCGCTCGGGCGCGGGTTGAAGCCGTTCGATCGCCGCGCCGTCGATTCCATTCAGCGCGCGGTTGCCGCCGACGGCTACAGATTGCAGACGCTCGTTCAGCAGGTGGTGCTGAGCGTGCCCTTCCGGTCGCGGCGGGGCGAAGACGTGTCGGGAGCCCGTTGATGTTCGTCACGCGCCGTGCGCTCTCCCGGCGAACGTTCCTGCGAGGTCTGGGAACCGCCGTCGCGCTGCCGTTCCTCGACTCGATGGTGCCGGCGCTCGCGCAGGCGCAGCGCCGCGCAAGCCCGATGCGCATGGCGTTTGTCTACGTCCCCAACGGGATCGACATGCGTCACTGGAACCTGTCGTACGAGGGCGCGCTCAACGAGCTCCCGCAGACGCTGGCACCGCTGGCTCCGGTGAAGCAGGACATCCTGCTGCTGGGCAATCTCACGCACAACACCGGCCGAGCCCTGCTCGACGGTCCCGGCGATCACGGCCGATGCTGCGGCTCCTACCTCACAGGCGTTCAGGTCCGGAAGACGGTCACCGACATCAAGGCCAGCGTCTCCTGTGATCAGCTCGTAGCGAACCAGATCGGCAGCCAGACGCGTTTTCCGTCGCTGGAGGTGGGGCTCGAGGATGCCCGCCAGGCCGGGGACTGCGACTCCGGCTACTCGTGCGCCTATACCAACAACCTGGCGTGGCGGAACGAGACGCAGCCGCTGCCGCCGATCCTCGACCCGCGGGCGCTGTTCGAGCGGCTGTTCGGTGACGACGCCGAGCTTGGACGCGAGGCGCGGGCGCGGCGTCAGAGCGAGCGGCGCAGCCTGCTCGACTTCGTGGCCGACGACACGCGGCGCCTGCGCGGCAGCCTCGGTCCGACCGATCAGCGCAAGCTCGACGAGTACCTCACATCAATCCGTCAGATCGAAGAGCAGCTGGCTCGGGCCGCTCAGGAGAACGCTCGTGTCGATCCCGGCATGGAGAAGCCGTATGGCGTGCCCAGCGACTTCGCCGAACACTTCAAGCTGATCACCGACATGATCACGGTGGCGTTCCGCGCCGACCTGACGCGCGTCGTCACGTTCCTCGTCACTCGCGAAGGGACGTCGCGCGCGTATCGCGAGATCGGCATTGCCGACGGCCACCATCCGCTCACGCACCATCGCAACGTGGTCGAGCAGATGGACAAGGTGGCGATGATCAACCGGTACCACGTCGAGCAGTTTGCGAAGTGGATTGCCACGTTGAAGACGGCGGAGGAGGGCGATCGGTCGGTGCTCGACAACTCGATGATCGTCTACGGCGCCGGACTGGCCGACGGAAACTCCCATACGCACCACGACCTGCCAACACTCATTGCCGGCCGTGCCGGCGGCTTCATCAAGTCCGGCCGCCGCGTCGTCTATCGGCGCGAAACGCCGATGTGCAATCTGTTCCTGACGATGATGGACCGGATGGGCACGAGGATGGAGCACTTCGGCGACTCGACCGGTCATCTCGCCGGGCTCGACCTCGCGTAGATCGACGTAGTGTCCGGCTCTAGCCGGACCATCTCAAAAGTCGCGTACGAGGGGACGGAGATCAGGGGACAGGCAACAGCTGTTTTCGGTCTGCCGGAAGACGTTGATCGACGGCGGTCAGGATGAAGCCGGCCATCGCATAGTCCGCCATCACAATCGTGAGCTCCACCGCGCCCTGGCGTCCGAACTGTTTTTCCATCTGGGCCCAGAGCTCGGGGCTCACCTTGTGGTCGCGGAAGATCGCGCGGCCCAAACGGATGATCGTGGCGTCCTTCTCGGGCACCCCGGTCAGCGCTCGATTGAACTTGATCACGTCGATGACCGGCTGCTCGACGCCGGCACGCTGGGCGGCAGGCTCGTGTCCGGACCACTCGTACTGTTGATCGAACTCGCGCGCGGCGACGAGCGCGGCGATCTCGAAGTAGCGGGGACCAGCGACCGTCTTCCGCAGGTATTGATTCAAGGCATAGATCGGCTCGGCAGCTTTCGGGCTGTGCATTGTCACCGCCGACGGTCCCGTGCGTCCGATCGTCTTGCTCGTTCCAGCCATCGCATCCCAGATGCGCTTGCCTTCGTCGTCGAGGTCCGCGCGCTGTACCGGAGGAAGCCGTGACAGCGATTCCGGGTGAATGTCAGGTGGATAGGTGGCCTGGCCGCCGGAGGCGACCGTAGACACGATGATGATGAGCAGGACAATCGGCTGAATACGCATCAATCTCCTCCAGTGGCGCACGCGCGCCATGATACGCCTACCGAGCCGGACGCTGCAGGCTCGCGTTGATCGTGTTTCTGTGGAACGGTAGGATTACCGCGCCAGAAGGCTTGTGTGCGCCACGCTGAGTGGAGAGGTGCCGTGATGTCTCGTGTGCTTGGATCAATGTTGTGCGTCGCCGGCGGAGTGCTGGCCGCCGTCGTCTCGCTGCACAGCCAGAACGCCTGGCAGCCACCCGATGACACGGGGCAGGGCCAGATGCCGATCATGCCGGTGCACCAGGAGCCCCACCATCGGCAGGTGTTTCAGCACGGCCCCATGCGGATCATCGATCTGCAGATCCCGCCGGGCGACATGTCGTGGTTTCACAGCCACGAGTGGCCGGTCTTCTATTTGACGGTTGCCGATTCGCAGACGCGCACGCAGATCCTCGGCGAGGAATGGGGCGCGCGTGGACGTGGAGCCGGCGCTGGCGCTCCTGGAGGCCGCGCTGGAGCCCCGGCCGGAGCCCCGGCTGGGGCACCGCCAGCGGCCGGCGCGGCACCGCGGGCTGGCGGTCCGCCACCCGCGCCTGGTGGAGCGGCGCCGCGTGCCGGCGGTCCCCCTCGCTTCCGGCCACGGGTGATGAGCGATCTCAGCTACGCCGAGCGCGCGGTCACGCATCGGATTCACAACAATGGGACCGGCCTGTATCGTGCCATCGGCGTGATCAACGAGACG
>Ga0247825_10000224_pt1 | contig 34415 bp, 31 predicted proteins | sample 13C_Vanillin_Day_FD_194413 | JGI IMG/M metagenome (GOLD analysis project Ga0247825, IMG submission 194413) | Soil microbial communities from agricultural site in Penn Yan, New York, United States - 13C_Vanillin_Day48 | ecosystem: Environmental > Terrestrial > Soil > Agricultural land | place... | reverse complement strand
CTGACCCCTCACGCGGCGCGCCGCCTGCGCGCGCACCACCCGCCCGGCCGAGCAGGCCGTTCAAATTCCCTGCGCCCATCGGAGCATCGGTTGGCCAGTCCGTGTCCCATCGCACATTGAGCCACGTGATGTTGGTGTTGACACCGCTCACGCCGTGCGGCAGTCCCGACGGGATGTAGACAACGTCGCCCGCTTTGATCTGTTGGGTCTGGCCCCCGTTGATCTTGCCGTTCTCGAGCACGCCTCCGGTTGTCAGCGTTCCTCCGCCTTCGAGCACGACCCACAGGTCCGCGGTGATTGGATGTACCAGCCCCGTCTCCGCCGCGGTGATACGCCGGATGTTCACGTTGTACTTGCCGCCCTCGATCATGCGAAGCGTCTGGAGCTTCTTCGCATCCATGTCCTTGAGGTACTGCGCGAGTTTATCCCTGGGAATGGCGATCGAATGGTCCTTGGGCGCCTGCTCGAGGATGACCGCCCGACTTTCGCCGCCTTGTCCGCGTCCCTGCGCGAGTCCGATCGACCCGCAAATTACGATGAATGCCGCCCAGATCGTGATCTGCCTCATGACCGCGCATTATCCGTAGCCGCGCCCGGGCTGCAGCCGCCAGATTTGTCATCAATTGTCACTAGCACCGAGAACCGGTTGAGTTCCCGTATAATCCGGCTTCGTTTGCCGGAAGATAGGGGCCGTGACCACGACGTCATCCCGTTTTCGATCCCGTTGTCGTCCGGTCGCAGCGTCTGGCAAACCGGCTCTCCGCCGGTTCGCGATTGCAGCGCTGCTGGCCTCGCTGTGCAGCGCCGCCTGCTCGTCTGGGGCTGCGGCCCCGCAGCCGCAACAGCTCACGCTGTGGTCCGGCATCGCCGCGGGGTTCACCAACGATCTGATCAAGCGCTTCAACAGCGCGCTCCCGGACACGCACATCGGCCTGCAATCGACATCAGGTGGCGTCGTCGTCGTGTCGGCAGTGGACAGCGGGCAGGGACAGCTCGGGCTCGCGCAGTCCGATGTCGTGTACCTCGCATATCGCCGTGGCATCGAGCGCAACCTGTATCCGCACAAGAACCTGCGCGCGATCGCGATGCTCTGGGTCAACAATTTCTACGTGGTGGTCCGGCGCGACAGCCCCTTTCGATCGATTGAGAATCTGAGGGGTCACCGCGTCGGCATCATCCGGCCGGGGACGTCCGGCGAGTTCTCGACACGCATCGTGTTGGGCGCCCACAGCATGACCTACGCTGACGTGCAGCCGATCTTCGAGGCGACCGACGACCTCATGCCGAAGCTTGGGGCGGGCGAGATCGATGCGGTGTTCAGCGCGAACCCGCTGATGCTGGTGGCGGCCCGCGAACTCAGTGAGACCGTCCCGCTGCGACTGCTGCCGATCAGCCGCACCGTGACCAATCAACTGCGCGGCAGCTATCCATTCCTCAAGCCGGTCACGATCGCGGCCAACCAGCTTCCGGGGCAGAGCCATCCGGTCGAAACGCTCGGCGCGGAGTGGCTGCTCGTGTGCCGCAGCGATCTCTCTGAGGATCTCGTCTACCAGTTGACGCGCGCGTTCTTCGAGCAGTTGCCGGCGCTGGCGCGCGACCACGGTGAAGCCGCGCTCATCGATCCCGAGCAGGCGCCCGCTACGCCGATCCCGCTGCACGCGGGCGCGGCCCGTTATTACCGCGAGCGCGAGGTCCTGCGATGATCGAGATCCGCCAGCGGCGTGTCACTGACCGCGCCGTCCGCCTTCCGATCGTCATTGCGTACGTTGTCGCGATGTTCGCGGCAACCGCGGCGCTCGTGTGGTTTGGTTACGTGGCCACGCGCGAGTGGCGGAGCGGCACGAACCTGCTCGTCGAGCGGCGCGCCAACGAGGCGCTGGCGCTCGTGCGCGCGATCCTCAAGGCCGACATGAAAGGCGCCTGGATTACGGCGATCGTCCCGTTCAATGCCACCGACCTGGACGAGGATCCGCCCTACAGCATGTTCCAGGTCGCGGCGCGCACCTTTGCGCAGTTCCCGTATCCGGAGTCGTTCGTGCTGTGGAAGCACACAGGTCGGGAAGAAGGGGAGACCTACGTCTTCAACCGCGCGGATCGCCCTCCGCCGTGGGAGACACGGCCCTCGTCGGACGACCCGTTCCCCGTCGTACTGATCCACGACCCGCCCGCGCTGGCCGGACTCGTTACGGCGGTCCGGAAGCATGCGACGGCGGCATCGCCGTTCATCATGCTGGAGCAGCCGATCGACGGGACGCCTTATCAGATCGTCGCGCACGCGCTTTTCGCGTCCGGCCCATCCCACACACTGCTGGGATTTATGGCCTTCACGGTCAATGAGCAGTGGCTGCGGGGGCAGTACTTCGATCCGCTCGTTGAGCAGGTCGCGAAGATCGGCGGGGGCAGAGGCGACCTCTCGATTACGGTCTCCGACGACGAGGGCCGCGCGGTGACGAAGGCGGCGGCGCCGCTCGCGCACGAAGGCGCCGGCGATCTTCACACGTTCCCGCTCCTCTTCATCGACCCGGCGCTCGTCAGATCGATCTCCTCACGCCCGACGCGAGTTCGCGAGTGGACGGTGCACGTCCGATCGCTCCCGGATCCGGCGCTCCTCGCGACGCTCCAGGGCGCACGGCGGATGTTCATCCTGATTTCGATCGCGGCCGCCGCGAGCCTGCTGGCGCTGGTCCTGACGGTTCGGGCCGACCGGGCGAGCGCGGCGCTCGCGTCGATGAAATCCGATTTCGTTGCCGCGGTGACGCACGAGCTGAAGACGCCCGTGGCGACCATCCGCCTCGTAGGCGACACGCTCTCGAACGGACGCTACACGTCGCCCAAGACCGTGCAGGAGTACGCCGGCCTTCTATCAGTGGAAGCATCCCGTCTCGGTACCTCGATCGACAACCTTCTGGCCTACGCGCGGTACAGCAGTTCGCATGCGGCGTCGGCGACCGACCTCGCCGACGTCGAGCCAACCGAACTGGTCGAGGACGCGCTGCAGTCAGTTCGGCCGGTGCTGGCCAACCTCGAGTTCGATCTTGTCGTCGATGTGCCGCCCGATCTCCCGAAGATCTGCATCGATCGGTCCGCGATGATTCGGGCGCTCGACAACATCGTGGACAACGCGATCAAGTACTCGACGACCGACAAGCACCTGGCCGTAAGGGGCCGGGCAACTGCCAGGAACGTCACACTGACGGTCCACGACAGAGGGACCGGAATCGAGCGCAAGGATCTCTCACGCGTCTTCGAACGCTTCTATCGGGGTGGCAACGTCACCGTCAGCGGCAGCGGCCTGGGCCTCCCGATAGCGAAACGTATCGTCGAGAGCCACGGAGGCTGGATCGAGGTACGCAGCGTCGTGGGATCCGGAACCGAGGTCGACGTGACGCTGCCGGTCGGCCGCCGTCGAAGCGCGTGAGTGTGCTCGAACGAGGTATGCAGGTGACCAAGCGCGTCCTGATCATCGAAGACGACAAAGCGATCGCCCGGCTGCTCCGCGACAATCTGGAGTACGAAGGGTTCGTCGTCGAATCGTGCGACAACGGCCACGACGCGCTTCCGTCGGTCAGGCGATTCGCACCGGATCTGCTTCTCCTCGACCTGATGCTCCCGCATGGCGCCGATGGCTTCGACATCTGTCGAGCGCTCAACGAGAGCCCGATGCGTGTGCCGGTAATCATCCTGTCGGCCCGCGCGCAGAAAGAGGACCGCATCCGGGGACTGACGCTCGGCGCCGACGACTACGTCACGAAGCCCTTCGCCCTCGACGAACTACTTGCGCGGGTGCATGCGGTCCTGCGCAGGACCAAGCCGCCCATCGACCAGCTGCGGCTCGGCGACACCGTGATCGACTTCAGACGCCTGGAGGCGTACTGCGGCGCGAAACGCCTGGAGTTGACCGACCGGGAGTTCGAGATCCTGCACTGCCTGGCTGAACGGGCCGGCCACGTGGTGACCCGGGACGAGCTGCTCCACCGGGTATGGGGCTACTCGGACGCGCCGCTCACGCGCACCGTGGACAACTTCATCTTCCGGCTTCGCCACAAGCTCGAGCCTGATCCTCGCCATCCCATTTACATCCGCAAGGCATACGGCGACGGATACCGGCTGATCACGCAATAGTCCTCCGTCCGGCTACCCGCCTGCTGCCGACGTTTCGAGTGTTCGCTTGATTGCCACGCAACCCTGATCGACGAAGCCGCCCACGAGATCCGCGAGCGAGTCCGGCAGCAGATCGGTAATCCACGTAAGGCGGCTGCGACCGTCACCGTCAGGCGTGACCTGAAACGACGCGTTGTGATGAGTCGTCCGCCAATCGACGACCGCATACGCCAGGCGGCGCGCGCGATCGTCGATGTCGACAATCCGCTCGCGAACGACCTCCCCGTTGGCGAAGGTCACGAGACGTGAATCGCCGTCGAGCCTGGTCTCGATCACGAACGCCCGAGCGAGCCGCGTGTGAACCTGACCAATATCGCGTAGGGCCGCCCAGACGTGGTCGGCGGGCGCATCGACGATGAGCTCTTTTCGAATAGAAGCCATGGTCTACTCCTGCAACTCCTTGATGAGCCAACGTGAGCCAGCGGCTCACGTGTCACACTGTTATAGGGCGCAGGCGGAGAACAGGTCTTGGCAAAAATTGCGGTCGAACTGGACCGCGCGCTGTCACACCGTCGAAAACACGGCAAGCCCGGCCAGACGACGCCGCGGATCCTCGCTCGCGGCGACGGCTGGACGGTGGCAGACGTCGTGTGCACGGCCGGGCCGCAGGATCGCCCGTTCGAAGAACAACACGATCGCTACGTCATCGCCGTCGTTCTTGCAGGAACGTTTCAGCACCGCTCCCCTCTTGGCCGCGGCCTGCTGACGCCTGGCTCGCTGATGCTCGGCAACCCCGGGCACAGCTTCCAGTGCGGCCATGAACATGGCGAGGGCGATCGCTGCATGTCTTTCTGGTACGAGCCGCAGTACTTCGAGCAGTTGGCCGTCGATGCCGGCGTGCCTCGCGCACCCAAGGGCTTCCGCCTGTCGCATCTCCCCGCACTGCGTCAGTTGTCGCCGCTGGTCGCGCACACCGGAGTCGGCGCCACCGGTTCGCTCGACGTCTCGTGGGAAGAACTCGGCGTGATTCTGGCCGCGCGCGCGATGCAATTGGGCGGTGAACGATGGGAGCGCCCGGCGTTGCCGTCGAACGCCGAGGCTCGAATCACGAGGGCGGTGCGAACAATCGACCGGCATCCGGAGGCTGGGTTGACGCTCGACGCGCTCGCGCGCGACGCAGGCCTCAGCCGGTATCACTTCCTGCGAACATTCGAGCAACTGACTGACGTCACCCCACATCAGTACGTGCGCCGCGCCCGGTTGCGCGAGGCGGCAATGCGGCTCGTCGCCGAGCCCGGAACGGTCCTGGACATCGCGCTCGATTGCGGCTTTGGCGACGTCTCGAACTTCAATCGCGCCTTCCGGACGGAATTCGGCATGAGCCCTCGCGCCTACCGGGCACACATTCGGTAGCCGCAGGAACCAGCGGCGACTACCGATATCTCTTGTGCATGAAGACGCTCTCCGACTGTCGCGTGCTGATCGTAGACGACGCCAAAGCCAATCTCGACATCCTCGTCGATGGCCTGAAGGCCGATCACAAGCTCAGTGTCGCGATGAACGGAGCAACCGCGTTGGAGGTTGCGGCGCGCACCCCACCCGATCTCGTGCTGCTCGACATCGTCATGCCCGGCCTGGACGGCTATGAGGTGTGCCGCCGGCTGCGCCAGAGGCCAGAAACCGCCGACGTGCCGATCATGTTTCTCTCCTCGCTGGAGGACGTACAGAACAAGACACGCGGCTTCGAGGCGGGGGCGAATGACTATCTGACCAAGCCATTCGAGATGCTCGAGGTAAAAGCGCGCGTGCGGTCGTTGCTCAAGGCGAAGGCTTACAGCGACGCCGTCAAGGAGCAGATCGCCACCGAACTGCGTGTCGCACGCGACATTCAGATGGGCATGCTGACCCAGGACTTCACGCCCTTCGAAGAGGCGTACGGCGTCAGCTTCGGCGCGGTGCTGGAACCGGCGCGGGAGGTGGGTGGCGATCTCTACGGCGTTTGTGCGGCTGCGCCGGACCGACTGGTGACGTTTCTCGGCGACGTGTCGGGCAAGGGAATTCCGGCGTCGATGTTCATGGTGCGCGCGATCAGCCTGGCGCGACTGCTCGCACGGGAGATTGCGGAGCCGGAGCGCATCCTTGCGCGACTGAACGACGAACTCGCCGCGGACAACCCGTCAGGCATGTTCGTGACGTTCCTGTGCGCCGTATTCGAGCCGAGGTCGTATCGGCTCACACTCGCCAACGCGGGACACTGTCGACCTGTCTTGTTACCCGCCGACCAGGCGCCGCGCTGGGCGGTGAAGAACCTGGGCACCGCACTCGGCTTCGAGACGGGGCTGGAATTCGAGCGCACGGAGCTGATGTTGAATCCGGGCGATGCGCTGATCCTGTATTCCGATGGTGTGAGCGAAGCGTTCAACCCGCAGGAGCAGTGCTTCGGCAACGACCGACTCCTCGCTGACGCTGGCGGATTTGCCGGCCAGTCCGCCCCGGCCATCACCGCGAGCCTGCTCCAGAGCGTGCGCGAGTTCACCGGAACCGCACCGCAGTCTGACGATCTCGCGATTCTGACGTTGAAAGTGCATACCGGCGATCGCATGACGCTGGCACTCGGCGCAACGCCGGAGGAAGTCATGCGCGGGGTGGCGGCGCTGCAGGAATTTGCGACGGCGCAGCACGTGCCTGACAAGGCGACCTTCGGCCTGGCGCTGGCACTGGAGGAATGCGCCAGCAACATCGTCAACCACGCCTTGAAGGACGCCCAGAAGACGCTTCAAGTCGCGTTCGAGCGCACTGGAGACTCGTTCGTCATCGAATTGTGTGACGATGGTCCGGAGTTCGATCCCACGGCTGCGACATCGCTCAAGTCGCAAGCCGAGGATGATGACCTCCCCGGTGGCTGGGGCCTCGAATTGGTCCGGCGCAACGTCGACAGCATCCACTATCGGCGCGAAGATGGCAGGAATATTCTGCGCCTGATAAAGCGACTTGTATCGGCGTCCTCCGACGAATAGTCTTTGTAAGGCAACCACGACATTCCGACACAGAGCCCACATGCCACTCGATATCAGTATTCAGAAAGACATCAGCGACCAGGGCGCCGGGATCATCACTGTCAAGCTGAAAGGCAGTCTCGACACTGCGACCGCGCCCGAACTGGCGGAACAACTGGCCCCCGTCCTGGCGCGCTCGATGAAAGATATCGTGTTCGACCTGGCGGAATTGACATTCATCAGCAGCGCGGGGCTGCGTGTGTTTGCGTCGACGCGCAAAATGCTCAAGGAGCGCGGTGGACAGGCGTCATTCGTCCACATGCAGCCGCAGATCCAGGAAGTGTTCGAGATCATGAAGTCGCTGCCGGGCGTGGCGGTCTTCAAGGATATGGCGGAACTCGATCGATACCTGGCCGCCCGTCAGCGCTCTCACCTGCAGAACGAGTAACGCCTGCGAGACCAGTCGCGATCCGCTAGCGGCTGGCTTCTCCCGGGTCCGGCGCCTCGAACGAGTGCGCCAGATCGGGATATCCATTCATCGCAACCCATCGCCGGCAAGACTCGCCAGGTGCCATCGCTGCTTCGGCACGTAGACGAGATATCCCTTCGACGCGACGAACGGCGCCTGCCCGTCGATGCTGAATCGAATCTGACCATCCTGGACCGCCCACCACTCACGAGTGGCCGTGTTCATGCGCCGCGGCGTCTTGCCACCTGGCGGCGCGGTGAAGGTGAAGGGGTCAGACCCTCTCTGAAGGCGCCTACTTGCCGGGTTCGATGCGCATCAGCGCACCGTCGTTCTCCGCGGTGAGCAGATAGAGATTGCCATCGGGCCCCTGCCGCACGTCGCGGATGCGCTGCTGCAAGTCGCGCAGCAGCCCTTCGCGGTGCAGTTCCTCCCACTTCTCGTTGAAGTCGAAGCGTTCGAGGTGTCCGGAGCGTGGCACTTCGCCCTGCCGCATGCCGCCGACGAACAGGTTGTTCTTCCACTGTGGGAACTTGTCGCCCGCGTAGAAGACCAGGCCCGATGCCGCAATCGCCGGTACCCAGTACGCGACCGGAGGCTCCATGTTGGACCGGTACGGATCCACGCTGACGCGCGGACCCAGATAGAAGCGCCCCGCGTTGACGATTGGCCAGCCGTAGTTCTTCCCCGGCATCAGCTCGTTCACCTCGTCGCCGCCGTTCGGCCCGTTCTCGACGGACCAGATCGCGCCGGTCTCCGGGTTCATCGCAAGGCCCAGGATGTTGCGGTGACCGAGCGTGTAAATCTCCGGCCGGTATCCAGCCTTTCCCACGAATGGATTGTCCGGCGGCACCGTACCGTCGTCCTTCAGTCGAAGTGTCTTGCCCGCGAGGTTCATCGGATCCTGCGGCGGCATCTTGTCTGGATCCGGATTGCCCTGATTCGCCTGCGGCGGATCGCCATAGCCGACAGACATGATCAGCGTGCCGTCTCGCGCGAACAGGATCCGCGAGGCGTTGCCGGTTGGCTGCGCCGTGAAGATGTCTGCCACGTCAACCAACTTGCTTCCGTCCCAGCGTCCGCGCGCGAGCGTGACCACTCCAGGAGGCGACGCAGGGCCGCGTCCGCCGCGTCCGGCGGGTGGATTCGCCGGCGGAGCGGCCGGAGCAGCACCAGCCTGGCGCTTGTGATACGTGAGGTAGACGAATTTGTTGTCCGCGAACTTTGGATGGAGCTGGATGTCCATCAGGCCGGCAAGGCCTGCCGCTTGAATATCAGCGGGCAATCCGGCGACCGGCGACGGGTCGAGAACGCCGTTGCGGATCTTCCGCAGCGTGCCGCCACGTTCGGCGACGAGGACCGTGAAATCGCCGCCGCTCTCGGGCACGAACACCATGCTCCACGGCTGCGTCAGCCCCTTGGTGATGGTGACCTTGATCGGCCGCACGAGACCGGTGTCGATCATCAGCGGGCCGTCCGGCAGTGGCGGCGACGGCCAGTTGATCGGCGGCGGCGCCGTAGCCTGTCCACGGCCCGCGGCCGGTGGCTGTTGCGCGGACATCGTTGTCGTCACGAGCAGCAGCCCGCAGACACCCAGGATCGCGTTGCGCATCGAGGACTCCATCGCGCAGTTATACATCAACCTTCTTCAGGCGGTGCGCCGCCCATCTTGGCCACGTCTTCCTGCCGCACGCGGTCCACGTTGAAGCGGCTGGCGGCGGCAATCATCTTGTCCATGACCTCGTCGAAGTCGAACTCCGTCGATTTCGAAAACCGGATCGGATTGACGCGGGCGATGACGAACGGCCTGAGATAGGGGCTGGTCAGACCTTTCTCCTTCAGCGCCGCGACAACTTTCGACACTGCGTCGTCCAGCTTCAGCACCTTTGCCGCTCGACGCTCACGCTCGCGTACCGCTTTTGTGAGCGACTCGTCGAGGAAGTCGTCGATCCGGCGAAGCACACTGTGATAGCCGCCGCCACCGAGGCTGCGGCGCTCCTCATACGCGGCGCCGAGCGTCAGATAGGGCGCCTCTTCGAACTCGAACGCATGATCGCTTTCCTTTCCGGCACCGCGCTCGGCGAGCGCGCGAGCCATCCGGATCGTCTCGAGCGACTTCTCTTTCACGTTGTGCGCCTTCTCGGTGTTCAGCGCAAGGATCTTGAACGCGACATCAGATTCAGGAACGAGCAGGCCGGTGATCGTCTTCGCCCCAAGCTTCCTCATGGCTTGCAGGCGGTGATTGCCGTTCGGTGTCCAGTACTGATCGCCGTCGCGCACAATGACCAGGGGATCCAGAAAGCGGCCTACCTTTTCGATGACCGTCATCAGCCGCTTCACGTGAGGCTCTGATGGGTCGCGTTGGTAAGGCGTCGGCTCAACGCCGTCAATCGGCAGCGCGACGAGGAGAACGGGCGTGCCTCCAAAGGGATCGCAGTAACTCCCGAGCACCGCGCCGCCGTCGTTCTCGACAAGCGCCGTCAGCTCCCGCACGCGTGGATCACTCGTCACACGCACTTCCGCGGTTGTCAGGCCGACAGAGTTCGTCTCGATCTTCTTTCGTCGTGTGGCTTTCTTCTTCTTGGCCATCTCGATCGGCTACCGTAGCCGCAATCGTTCCGCAAGGCAACGACGCCGCACCAAACCGTTCGAGCAGTAGCAGCTCAGGAGCATTGGGGAGCGAACTCACGCGAGTGAAGCGACTTGGCGGCCGGACGAAGATCATCAACCCGACGAAACTGTGAGGCTGTAAAATCTGACGTGATTTGGCCGACTGGCATTTCGGACGTGGAGACTCATGAAGACACTGATACATGCCGCTCTATTACTGACGCTGGTGTCGATGCCGGCGCGAGCCCAAGTCAACGCAGGTGATCAGAAACCTGAAGCGGACCTGCCGTTCACGATGACTGAGGTGGCGACGTTCAATCTCCCCTGGCGCATCGCCTTCCTGCCCGATGAGCGCATGCTCATCACCGAGAAGCCGGGCGCGGTCTGGCTCGTGACACAACAGGGTGCGAAGACACCGGTGACCAACGTGCCCGCAGTTCTGCATCAGGGTCAGGGAGGTTTGCTGGGCGTCTTCGTGTCGCCACGCTACGCGACCGACCATCAGGTCTATCTGACGTATGCAGAACCAGGCGACGGCGGGTCGAGCCTGGCGCTCGCACGCGCGAGCCTCGCCATCGGCGAGGGCACGGCAAGCCTCGATGGACTCAACGTTCTGTGGCGCGACATGCCCAAGGGAAAGGGTGGTCAGTTCGGCGCGCAGATCGCCTTTTCGCCGGATGGTCAGTATCTGTTCCTCACGGTCGGTGACCGCCAGCGCATGACGCCCGCCCAGGATCCGAATCAGGAACTCGGGAAGATCCTGCGCTTGACGCTCGACGGCAAGCCGGCGCCGGGCAACCCGATGGCCGGGAATACCGGTGCGGCGAGTGTGTCCCTGATCGATCCGCCGCGCGACACGGAGCTGGCCAAGACGGCCCCGGTCGTCAGCACGTACACGTTCCCCGGATCGAACCTCGCGCCTGCGGAGTCGTGGAGCACTGGTCATCGCACGCCCTACGGGCTTGCGTTCTCGCCTGACGGCCGGCTCTGGGAAGTCGAACACGGCCCGCGAGGCGGCGACGAGCTCAACCTGATCGAGCCCGGCAAGAACTACGGCTGGCCGCTCGTGTCCTACGCCACCAATTACAACGGCACTCCGATCCCCAGTCCTGACACGCGACCGGATCTGGCCAAACCGGTCATCTACTGGACGCCCGTCATCGCGCCCGGCAGCCTGACCTTCTACAACGGCGCAATGTTCCCGCAGTGGAAGGGCTCAGCGCTGATCGGCGGTATGGGCTCGCGGTCGCTGAATCGCATCACGTTCGATGGGAAGGGCGGCGCCACGCCAGCGGAGCGCTGGGGCGTTGGTCATCGCATTCGCGACGTCGAGGTCGCTCCTGACGGTGCGGTGTGGATGCTCGAAGACGCGAATCCCGGCGGTCTGTTTCGCGTGACGCCGAAGTAGAGAGGAGTTCAGGCGTGTCACAGTCGCGCGCCCGAGCGAAGCGAGTCTGAATGCGTCGCACACGACTTTTCTGCGCGATCGGCGTGAGCCTCTGGTCAGCCGCCGTCACCGGTAGCCAGGCGGCGCCAAGCGCTGCGCTGTCCGAGGCGCTGCGGGCCCACGTGAAAGCCGAGCAGTTCCAGATTGTCACGTCCGTCAGGGGACTGCCGCTCGGTGTTCGCGACGGGCTGCAGACGCTGTTCGGCAGCCAGACCCTCGACATCGCGGAACCGGAAGCCGAATTTCAGGTCACCGACGTGCGGAGCAATCCGACGCTACCGATCCGTCGACTGGTCGCAGCCGGATGCTCGACCGATCATTGCCTCGTCTACTACGAACGCGGCGGCATCGCCCACACGTGGCAGGTGGCGCTGTTTCACTGGACACCGGCGGCCACTCGATTCGAGTGGGGCGGTGTCGCCCCAGGCGGCCTCAAGACAATCGACGACGTTCGGAGCGCCGTTCTGTCCGGAGCGATCAAGAGCCCGAACGGGAGCTGGTAGCGCAAGGTCATCGGCGGCTCACGTTCGGGCGGGGCGTAGTCGTCAGTCCATCGGCGCGACGTTGCGTGACTTGATCAGCCACTGACCGTTCACGCGCTCGAGCTCGTCGATGCTGCGGCCAACGCCCGCAACGCGCGGCGGCGTCTCCCGGCCGGCTCCCGCAACCATCGTGATGTGGTATGCGTCGATGCGTGCGTGGTCCTTGTCTGTGAAAACAATCTGGTGGTTCGCGGTGGTGTGATACATCGGCGGCCGTGGGGCAGCCGGCTGCGCGCCCGGCTGAGGCTGGCGTGCACCCGCGATCATCTTCTTCAGCGCGTCGCGTCCCTTGGTTGCGTTCGCGCCCGAGCTGAACTGCCCATCGGTCGTATAGAGCGCTGCGTAACCGTCGGCATCTCCCGTGTCGAGCGCCCGCGCGTAGCGCCACATCAGTTCGTCGATCTGCTGCCGATCCCGCGCCTCCCGCAGCACGTCATCGTCCGATTTCGACGCCGTGAACACCGCTCCGGCCGTGAACATCGCGGCCCCGAGAACCACGCCTGCTACCAGATTCTTCATCTCGCCTCCTCTGTTTGGTCCTTAGTCCTTGGGCCTTGGTGCGAAGATTCTACTCCTGCCAGTGTTGCCTACCGGCCGCGATCGTCGCCGTTGACCTTCTCGAACACGCGCTCGGGCGGCGGCAGCCCCTTCCTGGCTGGCGCCTTCGGCATTACTATCCGCGGATGTCGGTCATGCCAACACAAGTGGCTCGCGTCGGCATCGGGACGACGATTGTCGCGATGTGTCTTGTGGCGGTGTCCGCCCAGCGCCCCGCGGCACCGACGAGCGTCGCGGTGTACGCCGGCGTAGGCGAAGAGTTGATCACGTTCGAGGTCGACGTGGAGCGCGCGACGCTGAGTCGGAAGTCGTCCCTGATCCTTCCAGGCTTCGTCCAGGAGGCTTGGGCCTCCCCAGACGGCGCTTTCCTCTACGTCGCCTGGAGTAACGGCGGCTCGAGCTACACCGGCTCCGGCGTAGAGCCACGGGGAGACCAGCACGGCATCACGGCCTTCCGTGTCGACGCCCGTAGTGCACTACGCCAACAAGGTCCGCCAGCATCTCTGCGTTCACGTCCCATCCACATCACTGGCGATGGACCCGGACGATATCTGCTCTCGGCGTACAACGATCCCAGCGGGGTGTTCGTTCACGCGATCAACGCCGACGGCGGTGTGGGTGCAGAGGTGCCTCAACGCGCGTCGCTCGATGCTGGCATCTACGCGCATCAGGTTCGCGTCCTGCCCTCGAACCGGGCGGTCGTCGTCGTCACTCGCGGCAACGAAGCAACGGCATCCTCCCGCGAAGACCCCGGCGCTCTGAAAGTCTTCCGTTACGATACCGGCAAGCTGTCTGATGAGATTTCCATCGCGCCACAAAACGGCCTTGGTTTCCGCGCGCGCCATCTCGACTTCCACCCGACGCGCCCCTGGGTGTTCCTGACGATCGAAGCGCAGAACAGGCTACAGGTGTACCGGAGGAGCGACGTGGGGATGGAGCCGACACCGGCGTTCAGCGCAAGCACGCTGTCTGACGGAGGTGGTGTCAGACCAGGGCAGACGGCCAGCACGGTCCGTGTGCATCCGAGTGGGCAGTTCGTCTATGTCGGCAACCGGGGCGCGCCGGCGGGCGGACGTCGACACACGCGGCTTCACACCGCGGACGTTCGCGCTCGACCCTTCCGGCCGCGTGCTCGTCGTCGGAAACCAGAGTTCGGTATCCGTCAGCGAGGGTGGTTCGACGAAGTTGGTGCCCGCCAATCTCGCGGTGTTCCGCGTTGGGAGTAATGGAACACTCACCTTCGTGCAGCGCTACGACGTCGCGGTCGCCCGCAAGCCGCTGTGGTGGATGGGAATCGTCGCGTCGCGGTAACGGCCAGCGACCGAGAAACCGGTCCCACCAGAGTTCCCTGGTTGCCAATGTCGCGCCTTCACTCAGCGCTTTCAGCTTTGCACAGGCAATTTCTGGATGGACCCGGACCAATTGCCGCTCGCTCGACTGTTACAACTTCCGCAGATATGCGAGCAGCGCCTCGCGCTCCTCGGGCACGAACGGTCGATCGAAATGAACGCCGTCGGTCGAGAGGAGTGGCGGCACAACACCGGGAGGGGCAACGACCTTTGCGCGTTTGAACAACTCAGTGTAATGATCGACGACCTCTTCGAGCGTCGCGGCGCTGTTGTTGTGGAAATACGGTGCCGTGCTTCTGACGCCGCGGAGTCCGGGGATATCGAACTGTTCCAGTCGTCCTGTGGCGCCGCCAGACCAAAGCCGGCAACCCCCGTTAACAACGCCCGACCCGGATCAGAGCTCGTGCGACGCATCTTCGAGCCGTCCGGCTGCGTGATCTCGTAGGTTCGCGCATTTCGCTGGAGACGATCCGGGCACGGCGCAAACCGTCGCGAAAATCGTTGGCGTACAGCCTGACATGGAGGTCGTCGCCGAAGCCAGCAATGGCGAGCACGCCGTCACGCAGTTCCTGGCGAGCCGACCCGACGTCACGCTGATGGACCTGCAGCTGCCTGTCACGAGCGGGCCCGAAGCGATCCGTCGCATCCGGCAGATCGATCCCTCCGCGCGGATCATCGTGTTGACGATGTACCGGCGACGAGGACATCCATCGCGCGTTCGAAACCGGAGCGATGGGCTACGTGCTGAAGGATACGATCTCCGACGATTTGATCCACGTGATCCGCGAGGTGCACGCCGGTCACCGCGTCGTAGCGCCCGACATCCAGCAGGCGCTCGACGAGCGGGCACGCCACCCGGCCTTGAGCCTGCGTGAGCGGCAGGTGCTGGAGCTCGTGGCTGAAGGGATGCGCAACAAGGAGATGCGGCGGCGCTCGGCATCAGCGCTGATACGAGACCGGCATGCACGTGAACAACATCTACACCAAGCTGCACGTGCACGACCGCACGGCCGCCGTGGCCAAGGCGATTCGCCGCGGCATCATCCGCATCGAGTGACCCATCCAGCCTGAGCCGCCACCGAGCCTACCGCCGCGCTTCAGAGTGCGAAGCTCACTCGCGGGTCCGTAATTTGCACCACCCTTCAGGTCTATGGCCAGGGTGCACAGCGAGGCGTCAATTGCACAATCCAATACTGATGCATCGCTGTTCTGGCGCTCAGCTGCAAACCTGTACGTCATTCTTGCAAAGGACGAGATAAGAGTCGCCGTCTTCGTGTGTGGGGCGCTCCTCTCATCGTTCATGAGTCCGACGGCTGCGCAGGAGACGCGCGCGGAGAACATTCGACAACAGCAAGTCGAGAAGCGCGAGGCCGTCACCCCCCAAGGTCCGAACCCTGCCGTGCGCGTGATCGACCGGCTCGAAGACTGGGGGATCTTTGCCGGCGCCCCGCGAGGGCTGTATCCCTGGTTCGGATCGGTCTATCCCGGGGGCGGGTTTGCAGGCGGGGCCGGCTTTCGCAAGCCCTTTGCGGACGACGGCGCGTTCAACGTTTTCGGTGGCTACTCAATCAACATGTTTGCGCGCGCCCAGGCAGACCTCGAACTCCCGACCTTCGCTCGCAATCACGCTCGCATCACGATGTCGGGGCGCTACATCGATGCGCCCGACGTCCGGTACTTCGGCGTTGGCAACTCCTCCGATCAGGACGATGCCACCCGCTTCGGGTACCGTCCTACGACTGCCAGCGCTCGTCTGGAGATCGGCGGCCAATACGCATCGATCGGTGGCGGCGTCAACCTTCATACAGTCGAGACCTTCGGAGGCCGAACGGCGCCCTCCATCGAACAGCAGTTCTCGCCACTGGACACGCCCGGCTTAGGTGTATCGAAGTTCACTTACATCAACAGCACTGCTCATGCCGCCATCGATTGGCGGCGTCCGCCCGGCTACTCGGGGCGAGGCGGGCTGTATCGCGTGCAGTTCGACGACTACCGGGAGCAGAACGATGACGTGTACTCGTTCAAGTTGGTCGAGGCGGAGGTCCTGCAGCTGATTCCGATTCTGCGCGCGAACTGGGTGATCGCGTTGCGTGGCCTCGCCACAGTGACCGACATCGGCAGCGACACCAGTGTCGTCCCGTACTTCCTGCTTCCCGCACTCGGCGGCGGCTCTACGCTTCGCGGGTATCCCGATTTCCGCTTTCGCGATCGCAATCGCCTGCTGATGAACGCCGAGCTGCGCTGGACGCCGGCGCGGTTCCTTGACATGGCGCTTTTCTACGATACCGGCAAGGTCGCCGCTGTTCGCAGGGATCTGGATTTCGATGGGCTGAAGAATTCCTACGGCATCGGCATGCGCCTGGTCGGAGTCGATGGCTACGCGTTCCGAGTCGAGGTCGCACGCAGCGAAGAGCACAAGGCGCGCCTGATCTTCAGCGCCGGCGGGAGCTTCTGACCATGACCGTCACATCAGGAAGAGCCGCGCGCGCGCGTGTGTGGCAGTTCGCGGCCGGCGTGGCGCTCGCGATGGCGATGGGGACCGGCGCCGCAACGCTGAAGTTCTACCCCGACGATCCCATTTCGAGAATCGAGGACTCGCAGGACGCCTCCGAGGTGAAGGAGCGTGACATCGATCTGATCATCGACACACTCGAGAACTCCGTCGCCTGGCCGGGGGACAGCACGCCAGATGTCCGCGCGCAGAACGTGAATACGGTGGACGAAGTTCCGGACTCGAACTGGTTCACGAATCGCATCGGCACCCGCGCCATCACTATCGAGGAACTCATGAAAGGTCCCGACACGGTGAGCGGCCCCGCACCGGGGAACTGGACCGTCATCGCCGCGAAGAACGACGGGGTGACGCCAGGGTTCACGGTGCGCGATTCGACCCGCCAGATCTGGTTCATCAAATTCGATCCGCCGGGTTACCGGGCGATGGCAACAGGAACAGAAGTGGTCGTCACGAAGCTGTTCTGGGCGCTTGGCTACTACGTGCCGGAGGTGCATCTCGCCACGCTGCGACCCGACCAGCTCGAGATCGACGAGTCTGCCGAAATCACACCCGCCAGTGGCAATCGGCGGCGGTTCAAGCCATCGGATATTCGTGCGCTGCTCGCGCAGGCCCATCGCGAAGAGGATGGCTCGTATCGAGTGATCGCGAGCAAGGGGCTCGAGGGTAAGCCTGTCGGCGGGTTTCGTTTCTACGGCACGCGCTCCGACGATCCCAACGACGTCATCCCGCACGAGCATCGTCGCGAGTTGCGCGCGTATGGGACGTTCTCAGCGTGGCTGAACCACGTCGATTCGAAGTCGATCAACACACTCGACACGGTGATTCAGCAGGGTGGGCGGCAGGTGGTTCGACATCACCTGCTCGACTTCGGGTCAACCATTGGCAGCGCGGGCGTATACCCGCGAGAGGCCTTCGAGGGATCTGAGTACCTGGTCGATGGCAAGAAGACATTGATTGGAATACCGACGTTCGGCTTCTACATCAAGAAATGGCGCACGATTCCGCTCTATCGCGCCCGGTCCGTCGGCGCCTTCCCGCGCGACCACTCGGAGTGGGACCCGGAGGATTGGAGACCGCGATATGCCAACTCCGCGTTCCGATCGGCGCGACTCGATGACAAATTCTGGGCTGCGCGCCGCCTCCAGCAGTTCACCGACGAGATGTTGACAGCCGTCACCAGCGTCGGGCAGTTCGACGACCCACAGTCGGAAGCCATGCTCACAAAGTTTCTGATCGACCGGCGGGACGCCATCGTGCGGCGTTACCTGCCGGCCGTGACCCCCGTTGTAGACGTACAACTGTCCGGGTCGAGGCTGACGTTCAGGAATGCCGCCTCCGATGCCGGGCTGACGCCTCCACCGTCTGAGTACATCGTGCAGTGGATGCGGTTTGACAACGTCTCTGGCGCCACGACCACGATTGGCGCAACGAGCGCGGCCGGCGAACGCGTGCCGGTGCCCGCAGATCTACCGTCGGCTGTCGGCAGCTACATTCGCGCGGAGATCGGTGTGAAGGGCAATTCGGAGAACGAGGCTGCGCCCGCGCATGCGTACTTCAGGCGCGAGGCGGATCGCTGGAAGCTCGTCGGCTTCGAGCGAATGCCTGGCGGCAACCCACCGCGTTCCAAGCACACCGACACGTCACGGGACAACTGAGCGCACCTGCGTGCTCAAGGCGCGCTGGGACGACGACCTGAATCGACGTCCCGCTCGCGATACCAGGGCCACTTGAGCCTGGACATATTCGCAGCGGTGCGCGAGGGATTGAGAAAGAACCGCACTGTATTGCGCCAGACGATCTGCTGGCCGTCCATTCGCTTCAGGATCTTCTCGTCGATCAGATCCTCACCGACCATCCACGCGGTGCCGAGCACCGGCGTGATCACAAGGTCTCCCCATGCCATCTTGTTCGGATCGCGCATACCGACGTTGCCGATGGAGGCCTCGCTGAGCGGTCCGAGCTCGAACTGCAAGCTGATGACCGCCGAGAATGCCAACGCACGCAGGACCATGCCGCCATACCCGGGCTCGCCGACACCCAGATCCCGGCGGGACCGATCGTTCTGTCGGTAGATGTGCGCGTACGTGGCGCCTCCCATCGGATGCGCTACGTAGTTCGCGAACTTCTTGCCGTGGTCGCTCCAGTCGCCGCCCAGGTTCGACACCGACTTGAACCAGTCGGACAAAAAGGGCCCGCCCAGTTCGCGTCTGGTCTTCTCCTCCTGGAGCCTGAAGAGATGCTGCACGACGGTGAAGCCAATGGCCTGACCGAAGGCGGCGCCAAGCCCGACACCATCAGCCGCACTGATCGTCGGACCCTGAGACTGAGCCGCGGCGATCGCTGAGGAGGAAACAGCGGGAGTGTCGAACGGTGCTTCAGAGGCCTCGACTCCAGCACTCGGCTGTCCGACCTCGTTCGTTGAGCTTCCCGCGCCTGTTTGCGCATCCGCTGTGGTGACCCAGGCAATCGAGGTGACCAAAGCCACCACAATGGCAGCCCGCATTTTCATGATCGGCGCTTTCGACAAAGGAGCAGCGGCCCAACCCTACAGTTCGAGCACAGATCATAACGCTGAGCGAATGGCTCGAGAGCGGAAACAGAGGTTGAAAGGGTCGGTAACAACACGGGGGTTGCGATAGTCTACGTCCCCAATGCACACGTCTTGCGTGAAAGGCACGGCATGCTGATAATGCAGAGTCCCAGCTGAACACTAAAAGCGCGGAGTGAAGGTGATATGTCGGACGCACCGAAAGAAGTCGGCAAGCTTCCCTCGATGGCGGACAGCCTCTTTGCGGAACGACGGGCGCAGATCCACGACTTCAACTTCGGTACTGAAACGGCCGCAGTCTTCGACGACATGCTGGACCGTTCAGTGCCGTTCTACGGCGAAATCCAGCGGATGATCGGAGAGCTCGCCAGCGACTTCGCCGCCGACGGGTCATCGATCTACGATCTGGGATGCTCGACTGCGAACACCTTCTTGTCGATCGGGGTCCATCTGACGCCCGACCTCAATGTGAAGTTCGTCGGGGTGGACTCCTCGGGCGAGATGCTGCAGAAGGCAGAACAGAAGCTCGCCAGTGCGCGGTTCCCCTGGCCTTACGTATTGAACCAGCAGGATCTGAACGAGACAGTGCACATCGAGAACGCGTCAGTCGCCTTGATGGTGCTGACCCTGCAGTTCGTGCGGCCGCTGAACCGCGAGTCCCTGGTGTCGAGCTTGCGCCAGGGAATGAACCACAATGGCTGCCTGATCCTGGTCGAGAAGGTCCTGGGTGAACACTCGACCTTCAACCGGCTCTTCATCGACCACTACTACGAGATGAAGAAGCGGAAGGGTTATAGCGAGATCGAAATTGCCCAAAAGCGCGAGGCGCTCGAAAACGTCCTCGTTCCTTATCGTCTCGACGAGAACCTTCGGTTGCTCCGTCGCTGCGGTTTCCAGCATGTCGATGTCTTCTTCAAGTGGTACAACTTCTGCGGCATCGTCGCCATCAAGTAGAGCGGTCGGCCGCTCGACCCCGCTGGCGCGGGCCGGGCATTTTCTCTTCAAGTCCAGGGATCTGCTCCTTCCGCTGGTGCTGTTGCTGATCGGGCTCGGTACATGGCCGCGTATCGTGCGTGGCGACATGCGCGTCGATCACATGACGGACGTGATCGGGCTGCTCGTCGCGTTCACCGGTCAAGCGTTGCGGGCGCTCGTCATCGGTCTCGTCTACATCACACGAGGAGGCCAGAACCGCCAGGTGTGGGCCAACTCGCTCGTCGACGGAGGCATGTTCTCGCACAGCCGCAATCCGCTCTACGTCGGGAACCTGTTCATCATTCTGGGGCTCGCGATCGTGCACAACGGGTGGGCGATGTACCTCGTGGCCCTGCCGGTCTTCCTGTTCTTCTATACGGCCATCGTGCTCGCCGAAGAGGAATACCTGCACGCGCGCTTCGGCGACGCCTACACGGAATATCGCCGACGGGTTCCGCGCTGGCTGCCGTCGCTTCGCGGCCTGGGCCAGACGATCAGCAGCGGCGACTTCGACTGGCTAAAGGTCCTTCGAAAAGAATATGGGACGCCCTTCGCGTGGTTGAGCGGGTTTCTGCTGCTGCTGATCTGGGAGCACCAGAGTCCATCAGCCCAGCCGATCAGCGAAGTGGAGCAGGGGTGGATTGCCGCCATCTGGATTACGCTTGCCATCATTTACATGACGGTGAGAACGATGAAGCTCCGCGGGTACCTCGGTACCACCTGATTGCTGCACGAGAGTTTGACTTCGGAGAGCAGGCAGAGGTGGTGGAGCGTCCCGTTCCTCGTCGTCGCGCTCGCGGGCGGTCCGATCGTCGGACACGCACAGGAGCGCTCCACGATGCCGGTCGCGGGCGCCGAGCGCCAGGGCGGCGCGCACATTCAACGGCTCGCGGACGATCAGGCGCGCGCTATCGCCATCCGTTTTGCTCCCCGCTTCCGGTTCCACCCCGACGAAGCGTATCTGCCGGTCCACCCGCTCTTCGTGCTCGACACCGCTGGTCAGGAGGGGTCGCAGGGCCCGGGTGCGGCGCAGGTGCTCGGCTCCCCGGCGGATCGCACACGCCGCTATCTTGCGCTGACGCTCGCCGAGAAGGCCGCGAAGGCGAGGATCTTCGACGATGTCTATCGCGATGAGCGCCTGGGGCCGGGACGGATCGTCGTGGAGTACTGGCTCTACTTCGTCGAGAGCCGCTATCGCACTCGGCGCGGGTTCTTCCCTTTCTCGCTCGACACCTCGCACCCCAACGACTTCGAGCACGTATTCCTGATTCTGGCGCCGCGTGCTGGCTCCTTCCTGGACAGCAACAATCCCTCGACGGGCCTCGGCATCGAACGGATCGTCGCCAACGTGCACGATGGACGCGTTCCGAACCACGTCACGCCGATCAGTGCTGGCGCGCGCGTCGAGGAGCAGCCCGTGCTCCTCGTCGAGCTCGGCTCGCACTCACTTGCGCCGGACGTCGACGGGGATGGGTATGTCCGAACGAACGTCGACATCGAGCCCAGGCGCATCACCTGGGGCTTGCGCGATACCGGTCGCATCTGGGCGTGGCAGTCACCCGATGACGCACTACGTCGAGAGGCGAGTGTCTCGACGACCTTGATACCGGCAGGAGCGCCAGGCGCGGAAAGAGATCGAACCTACGAGCTCGAGCCGATGGCGTCGGTCGACGCGGCCTTTGGCAGGCTGGCGCTCGCTCCGGGCCAGGAGGAGTCGGCATTTCGCGGCCAGGTGAATCCGTTCAAGCGCTTCTTCGGCAAGAACGACGGGGGCTCGCCCGCCTTGCGGGGACCCTCGTCGAGCGACGACCACGGCAACGCCGGTCGCCTGATGAACGACAGCGTCGAGCGCCAGCGCGGGCTTTCAGTGGGCTTTACCAATACGTTCGACAGTTACACCGTGATGCTGGGCGGGCGATTGCCGCTGGCAACCCCTCGCCGTCCGTGGCCTGCATTGACAGCCGACGTCGGCGTGGTCTTCCCATCCGATGGACCCGTACTCGACGCCGAGCTTCTGGCCTTCTACGAGATCGACACGCAGGTTGACCTGATCGGTGGCGCTGCCTGGCTGGCCGACGGCAGCGGCGAGCATCAGACCGACTGGCTGTTCGGCCTGCAACTGCAGCTCGGTCGCATCCGATTCCGTGGTGCATACAGGCGCAGTGGCACGCTCAACAACGACCAGGCCGACTTCCGTATCCAGTACGACTTCTGGAAATAGGCTGTCGCTTGTTGATGAGAGCGAGGATGGGAAATGTACGGCCCTGCCAGCGTACTTCACGACCTTCGTTACGCAATTCGCGTGCTTCGCAACAGCCCGGGCCTCTCGGCTGTCGCGATTGCCACCATCGCGCTCGCGATCGGCGCGAATACGGCGATGTTCAGCTTTGTGAATGGCGTCTTACTCAGTCCTTTGCCATATCCCGAATCGAACCGCATCGTGCGCGTCCTCGAAAAGCATCCCACCGTCGGGCTCAATGGTATCTCCACGCTGAACTATCTCGATTGGACGAACCAGAATGCCGTCTTCGAGTACATGGCCGGGGAAGTTGGTTGGCGTGCAACGTTGACCGGTGGGGACGAGCCAGTCTGGATCCGAGGCGCGCGCGTCTCGGCGCACTACTTCGATATCTTCGGAGCGAAGCCAGCGCTGGGACGTATGTTTCTTCCGGGCGAGGACCAGGTCGGCAAAGATCGTGTCGTGCTCCTGAGCCATGTGCTTTGGGAAAACCGCTTCGGATCCGATCCTGCCATGCTGGGGCGGGACATCTTGTTGGACGGCGTGGCGCACACTGTGATCGGCATCCTTCAGAAAGACAGTCCCTTCGATCGCACCGTAGCCCAGATTTGGAAACCCCTCGCCTTCCAGCCTTCGAACATGACGCGTGATTTTCGCTGGCTCGGCGCAAGCGCCAAGCTCAAGCCGGGCATGACGCTCGCGTTAGCGCGGGCCGAAATGGACGTCATCGGGCGGCGTATTGCCAACGCCTATCCCGACTCGAACAAGGGCTGGGGCGTTGCTGTCGATCGTCTCGCCGACGTGGTGATCGGCCCGGGGTTGCGCACCGGTGTCACGGTCCTGTTTGCGGCCACTCTGTTCGTATTGCTGATCGGTTGCGCCAACCTGGCGAATCTCGCGCTTGCACGCAGCATTTCACGGCAAGGCGAGATGGCAGTGCGCGCCGCGCTCGGTGCAAGCCGCCGGCACTTAGTACGGCTGTTGCTGATCGAGAACGTCGTGATCTCTGTGTGCGGTGGCATCGTGGGAGTCGGCGTTGGCTACGCGATGTTGAAATGGATCCAATCGTTGATTCCTCCTTCCACGCTGCCCCCCGCGGTGGACATCAGGATGGATACGTCCGTACTGCTGTTCACCATGACCGTTGCCGTCGTGACAGGCCTGTTGTTCGGCGTTGCGCCAGCAGCGCAGACCACGAACCCGAACCTGGTCAGCGCGCTGAAGGAAGGGGGACACGGCACGACGACGGGCAGCCCGGGTCGGCGCGTGCGTGGCGTTCTCGTCGTCGCAGAAATCGCGTTCGCATTCGTGCTGTTGGTCGCTTCGGGGCTCCTGATGCGGAGTTTCTTCAATCTGCTCGACATCGATCCCGGATTCAATGCGACGAACGTCCTGACGGCAAGTCTGCCGATCAATCAGGAACAGCACCCCGATACTGCCGAACTGAATGCCTATCTCGGCTCGATCAGTGCTGCGGTGGAGGCCGTGCCGGGCGTTCGCGAGACAGCCATGACTTCGGCGTTACCGTTGCAGGGCTGGGGCTACGGCGTCCCTTACTCGATCGCCGATCGCGAAATTGTGGACCCGGTCAATCGTCCCCAGGCGTTCTTCAAGATCGTCAGCCCGTCTTACTTCGACGCCCTGGGCATCAGGCTTCTTGCGGGACGTCTGTTGAGCGACGACGACACGGCGGGCGCGCCGCGCGTTGCGGTCATCAACGAGGCGCTGGCCAGGCGGGAGTTTCGCGATGCGGACCCGATCGGTCGCCGTATCCAGGTGCGGGAAATCGTACCGGGCGAGACTGAGTTCGGCCAGCAGATCGCCTGGGAAATCGTTGGCGTCATTAAGGGCGAGAGGATCACCGGGCTCGGCGATGAGATCAGCGCCGGCATGTACGTCTCGAACCAGCAGAGCCCGACCTACGGCATCAACCTGATCGTGCAAGCGGGCGTGCCTTCGCAGTCGACGCAGAGAGCCGTCCGGTCGGCCGTCGATCGCGTCAACAGGGACCAGGCGCTCGGCGATGTCCGCACGCTCGAACAGATCGTGGATCGATCCATGGTGGCGAACCGCGTCACGAGCACGCTCCTCGCTGCGTTTGCGTCCATTGCGCTCTTGCTCGCTGCCGTTGGGATTTTCGGCGTGATTTCTTATACTGCCGCCCAGCGGACGCATGAAATGGGCATTCGCGCGTCACTTGGAGCCAGCGCTGGCAACCTGCGAATGCTGATAGTCCAGGGAGGGATGTGGCTGACCTTGATCGGGCTCTCGATCGGACTTATCGGAGTGTTTGCCGCGACTCGCGTCCTGTCGTCGATGCTCTATGGCGTCGATGCCCACGACCCGCTGACAATCGCTGTTGTGGCCGCCGTGCTCTCCGGCGTAGCCGGGCTGGCGTCTTTCTTACCGGCCTGGCGGATCACAAAGGCCGATCCAATGGAAGCGCTGCGGTATCAGTGAGGCTTGGTTGGCCCTGAGCGAACACAGGGCCAACCCACGAGAATCTTATCTACCACTCGCGACAATCAGTTCAAATTCCCCCTGCAGGCGGTGCCTGGGAAGCCCTTTGGAAGGCCGTAATACTTCCACGAGTCCGCCGCGGTCTGCACCTGCGACACGTTCTGTGGCGCATCCGAATCGTAGTCGTTCAGCCCGCTGGCAGCGCATGCCGATCGCGCGTGGTCCAGAGCGCCGGTCGTGTTTGTGTTATCGATAGTGCCCGGAGGTCCCTTCACTTCGCCCGCGAATGCTCCGCCAGCCGTGAGCATGGCAACAGCAGTCGCCACAATAAGCAGTCGTCTCATCTCTCAACTCCTTCTTCTCTTCTGACCAGCAAAAAATCGACACGCATGGTGCTTGGAAACGTCAGGGCCGTGTCGCGGTTAGCATAACGCTCGCTCTGGTCACAGTGCCAGATGTCGCAGAAGCCAGGAGCCGTTGGCAAGCGTCGCGCCAAATGCTGAACCTGAAATCATTAGAAGCAGTCACGACGCGGGTCAAGGTCGCTTTGATAAGGCGGCGAGGCGTCGACTCAAAGTCACCGCTCAAATGGATTAGCGTCGAGTGGATCCGGGCCAGCATGTCGAACACAGCGGATCGTTGGCGACGTACCGCCTGGTCTTTGGCTCAGCCCGCCAAATAGCGCGGATAGCGGCGAAGCAATAGCGTAGGAACTACCCTGTCACAGCGGCGCTTGATACCAGGACGTCATCAACGGACTGGTGCGGGCTGCGACCGAACAGTGGCGTAACGTGCACGCAGTCACCGGTAGTGGTGAGGCCAGGGCCGCAGATCCGGCGACGATACGCAGCCTGCGCTCCGCACTGGAAATGCTGGCGCGCGTGCTTGCGGGGCCGCGGGCGACGCGTTTCCGAATTGCCAGTTCCTCGAACCCCGGCAGCCATTACTTTGTCGACGTTGACGGCTCCGACGTGACCTGTTCGTGCCCCGGGTTCGAGTATCGCGGCCAGTGCAAGCATGCTCGGGATGTGAAGAGCGCGCTCGCATCAGGTCACGCGCCGCCCACCGAGTACGTGGCCATCGAGTAGCGACTTGCAGACGGTCAGCGCCTCTCCGCCATGGCCACGACCCACGCGGCCAACCGATCGTCAGGCATCAGCGCGGCCTCGGCCATCGTATAGGCAAGACCTTCAAGGCGCTCCCGGAGGCCACGTTCGATGCCGCCAAACGCAATCAAGAGCGGCACAATCAGCACGCGTCGTCCGACAGTCAGTTCGCGCTCCACGATCCCGCGCAACTGCATCGTGGCCGCGTCACGAACCGCCTTCGGGGCGTCGTCGCGGAGCGTAAGGTACTCGAGCGAGGCGAACGTCTCAGTTTTCTTGATTCGTGTTGCCACGGATCCCATATCCGCGAGCCAGCGACGGTTGTCCTCCTCTTCGTTCGGTCCATGCGCCACAATGATCAGGGCTTCCTTGGAGGGATCACGGCTGATTGCTCTCGCGCGGCTTGCGAGGATGTCGACGACAGTCTGATGGTCGTTGAGTGCGGCGGTCATCCGCACGGGCACAGGCGAATTGATGGGAGTCGTTCCGTCGGCGGCGACATGGTTGTCGTGCCCAGCCGTTGCGGTGCCTCCGGGCGCGTGGTTCATCTTCGCGTAGTTGGCCAGTGCCGCCGGTGCCTCAGGGCGCAGTCCCAGTAAGTACTCGGTCGACGTGATGACCGTGCTCCAGGAGGAGACGAACAGAGGGACTGCCACGATTTCCGTGACGCCGCGCGCCACGAGCTTATCGATGGCGTTCTGAATGTTCGCGCGCGTCGCCATTCCGAACGCGACTTCCGCCGACCGGGTGGCGTTGACTTGTGCGACAAGGTCCGTCACTCGGCCGTTCCACTCTGCACTACCACCGTGGGCAAGCAAAAGGATGCCCGTCTCCGCGGACGCGGACTGCGCGATCACCAGCCCGATGACGAAGACGCATGCGAGGATCCACTTGCTCTTCCCCACTCGGTCTGTCATCTCAAACCCTCCTTGTGTCTGAAACTTCCAGTTCTTCAGCTTGGGAGGAGGCCGTCTAAGTGAAACGGCTTCAACTCCCGCGGACAATGCCACTGTCGCTGACAGGGCGCAACCGAAATCACCCGACTTTCCCTTGACCGCGGCGACCGGCCGTGGTACCACCACACTTCGACAAGCGCGGAACCTCGGGAGGCCCAGTATGCAGCTTCGGCGCATGATGGTATTCCTTGGCGTCGCCGGCGTCAGCGTTCTTCTGTCGCTCGGTGTTCCTCCCCTCTTCGGCCAGCAGCGTCCACAGGCAGGCCAGCAGTTTCCAGCGACGTATCGCGCGCCGCGGTTAGCCGACGGCCGCCCCGATCTGAACGGCATCTGGCAAGCGCTCGTCACGGCGAACTGGGATCTCCAGGATCACGAGGCGCAGCCCGGTCCGCATCCCGAGCTCAGTGGTGCGTACGCCGCCGGGCCTGCAGGCCAGAGCATCATCGAGGGCGGAGAAATTCCTTACAAGCCGGACGCGCTGGCGAAAAAGAAATCCAACTTCGAGAACCGGCTGCGCGTCGATGTCAGCGACGACAAGACGTGGCACGCACTCGGTGATCCCGAGATGAAGTGCTACATGCCGGGCGTACCGCGCGCGACCTATATGCCGTTCCCGTTCCAGATCGTGCAGGGGACGGGTCCTTCCATCCTGATGGCGTACGAGTTCGCGAGCGCCACGCGCATCATTCGCATGAACTGGGAACAGGCGGCACCGATCGATTCGTGGATGGGATGGTCGCGTGGCCGGTGGGAGGGCGACACGCTCGTCGTCGACGTCACGGGCCAGCGCGAGGAGACGTGGTTCGATCGCGCCGGCGACTTCCACAGCGACGCGCTCCACGTCGTCGAGCGCTATACGCCGCTCAGCCCGTATCACATGAGGTACGAGGCGACCGTCGAAGATCCGAACGTGTTCACGCGTCCGTGGAAAATCAGCTTCCCGCTCTACCGGCGGATGGAGAAGAACGTCCAGCTTCTCGAATTCAAGTGCGTCCCCTTCACCGAGGAACTGCTGTTCGGCAAGTTCCGCAAGCAGGCCGCGAGATGACTGCCATGCGCCACCGATTCTTCGCATCGACTGCCCTGCTCGCCGTGGTTGTCGCGGTGGGCCTCGTCGCTCCGGCGTCTGGACAGGCGCAGAAAAAGTACAACGCGCCAAAGACACCCTGGGGCGATCCGGATCTGCAAGGTGTCTGGAACGACGCCACCAGCACACCGTTGCAGCGACCGGCCACCGTCGGCGAAAAGGACATCCTCAGCGACGAGGAGGCCGAGGAATTCCAGAAGTCGCTTGCATTCGACCTCTCGCGCGATCGGCGCGACGGCGGCAACGCCGCCGACGTGAACCGCGCGTACAACGAGCACTGGATGGACGCGCGAAGGCTCAAGATCACGGCTGACCGACGCACGTCGCTCATCGTGGATCCGGTGGACGGGCGGATTCCGACGCTCGCGACGCTGCCGCCTGAGCGCCAGCGCGTGCGAGCCACGCGAGCCGAAGCAGCCGCGCGGTTCGCGGCCGGGCTGCCTGACGACTTTACTGACATGTCGTGGCCCGTTCGCTGCGTCGTCCGGACCGACGTGCCGCCGTACCTGCCGACGATCTACAACAACAACTTCCAGATCTTCCAGAGCCCCGGTTACGTCACCATCGCGCCGGAGATGATTCACAGCGCTCGCATCATCCCGGTCGACGGTCGCCCGCATCTCAACAAGAACCTGCGGCAGTGGCTCGGCGACACCCGTGGACACTGGGAAGGCTCGACGCTCGTGGTCGAGACGACGAACTTCAAGGTCGAGGAAGGTGTGCTGTTCCAGGGCGCCAATCCCGCGACGTTCACCATCACCGAGCGTTTCACCCGCGTCGCCCCGGACTCCATCAACTACGAGTTCACCATGGCCGATCCGACGACGTGGTCGAAGCCGTGGACGGCGCTCATTCCCTGGAACAAGGTCGATCCCGGCGAACAGATGTTCGAGTACGCCTGTCACGAAGACAACTTCGACATCGTGCACTTCCTGACCGGCGCGCGACTGAGAGAGAAGAACGGTGAGACGGTGGGCCAGCGGCCGGCTCGCGCTGTCGAAGAAAGGTAGATCCGATGCGACGCTTCCGATTCTCTGTCGCTCTCGCCTCGCTGCTGGCCCTGCTCGTCGTGGCGCCAGCGTCCTCGCACCACGCGTTCAACGCGGAGTTCGACGCGACGAAACCGATCAAGTTCAAGGGAACGGTTACCAAGATGCTGTGGGTGAATCCGCATGCATGGATCTACGTGGACGTGAAGAAGCCTGACGGCACCGTCGAAGAGTGGATGATCGAAACAGGCACGCCAAACACGCTCATCAGGCGCGGGCTGACGAAGGAGTCGTTGCCGAAGGGCACCGAGATCGTCGTTGACGGCTACCAGTCGAAGGACGGATCGCGCCGGGCGAACGGACGTGACCTGACCTTGCCCAACGGGCAGACGTTGTTCCTCGGCTCGTCGGGCACGGGCGCACCGTACGACAAGAAGTGAGGTAGCTCACAGAGTGTGAAGGTCGCACACACGCACCGCGGCGTTCCCTGCCCCCACTGACTCGCGAGCACTGCGAGGTCGCCGTGCGAGCGCCATGATCCTGACGTTCCATTTTGGATCCCGGTTGTACCTCAGTGCTTCATCCTGATACGGGCAGCATTCCGAGATCAGAGTCCCTAAACGCCAACCAGAATTGAGATCGACGCGACGGTGTGCAGACACGCGTCAGCGGTCACAGAAGTGCCGTGCATATCTGGTTGTCTGCCTTCCACGCGCGAAGAGTTCTACCTTGGCCGGCACTTTGCTCAACAACACGCCAACGGTGAGCACGCACGATTCTGTATTCGGTAGTGATGAAAGGATGTTTTCGCAGCACGAGAACATGCGAACTTGTCATGGCTAGATCACCTCACGACCTCGTCGCCACGTATCCACTCGCTCCGACCGTCGTCGGGTCGAGTCCCGCAATGGAACACGCCGTCAGCGTGGCGACTCGCGTCGCCGCGAGCAACGTCAAGGTGTTGATCACGGGAGAGAGCGGCGTCGGCAAGGACGTGTTCGCGCGATTGATTCATAGCCAGTCCGCGCGCTGCTTCCAGCCCTTCGTGGCGCTGAATTGCGCCGGCATCGCCGAGACGCTGCTCGAATCGGAGCTCTTCGGACATGTGAAGGGAAGCTTCACGGGCGCCTACCGAGACAAGATCGGCAGTTTCGAGCAGGCGCACAAAGGCACGATCTTTCTCGACGAGATCGGGGACATGAGTCTGAGAATGCAGGCCCTGTTGCTTCGATTTCTCGAGACTGGTGAATTGCGGCGCGTGGGCTCCGATTCGCCTTCCACCCGGGTCGACGTGCGCATCGTATCGGCGACCAATCGCGATCTTCGCGCGATGGTGAACAAGGGCCAGTTCCGCGATGACCTGCTGTACCGCATCGACGTGACACGCATCGAGGTGCCCCCATTGCGCGAGCGGTCCCAGGACGTTCCTGCACTCATACAGCACCTCATGGCGAAGTGCGGCGGGGTGCTCACGTTCAGCGACGCCGCAATGCGATTGCTCGAGTCATATCGATGGCCCGGCAACGTCCGAGAGCTGCAGAACGTCATCGAGCAGCTCGTCTCGCTCGTCAGTGGCAGACCCGTGGAGCCGTCCGATCTGCCGCGGAACATTGTGGCCAGTCACCGCGACTTCAAGCACGTCATGCAGGACCGTCGACGCTCGATTGCCGCGGATCTCTACGACGGACTCACTTCCGGTGGGATGAGATTCTGGGACGATGTCCACCCGCTCTTCATCAGTCGAGACATCACACGCGCCGATCTCCGGCAACTCATTCGGAGAGGGCTGGCGATGAGCGGCGGCAGCTATCGAGGTGTCATCGAACTGTTCGGCATGGAGCAGGATGACTACAAGCGTCTGTTGAACTTTCTGGCGGCGCACGATTGCCGCGTCGAATCCAGGGAATTCAAACCCGCCGTGCGCGCAGCCGATTCGTCGTCAACGCTTCCTCACAAGCACGCGGTAGCTGGCTAAATGCGGGCTGATGACATGCGCCATTCACCGTTGAGCAGTCGCCTGAATCGCCTCGGCGTCGCTGCGTGGGGCAGCCGCGCGCGCTCGTGTGGCGGCCAGGTCCAACTGGTAGAGCACGAGTACGCGGCGCAGCAGAGCGGGATCGTCGATCACGATCGGAGTCGCCACGTCTGTGCAACCGGGACCACACTGCTGCAGCGTGTGCTCGACGGCTGCCAGAATCTGGCTGTCGTCGAAGCGTTCGAGCATGTCGGTCGCGGCCTGTCGGGCCCGTTGCTCCGCCGCCGCCTCGGCCAGGCGTGGCTTGAAGGCAGAGTCCAGTTGCGCCAGGTACGTTCCGGTTCCGCCGAAGCGTCCGGGGCCATGTGGTGTCGAGGTCATGCCGACGAGTCCGGCGAGACCAAATATCAGCACCAGCCGGGGATAGCCAATCAGAAGGTGCAAGAGAGCCGAGCCGCCGTAAGTGTTGAGATACATGGCTTGTCTTCAGCGATGAAAGAGGGATCGTGGATTCCAGCCAATCCACAGGTTGACGTATGCGACGGGCGCAGAGTGAGCCTGTCCTGTCAGCAGTTCGTGCTGTCGACGCGCGGCGACGCCAGCTTCGACCACGCCGCCAATCACCGGTCGCACGAGCTTCACGCCGGCATCGTAGGAGGCGCGGTTCTCCCAGGTTCGGCGCTTGCTATCGAAGCTGACCGCGCCCGCCGCGTAAGGGACGACGCTGACGATTCGGCTCCGGAAAGCGACCACCCCCTGTTGCGCGGCCGCAGTCGTAATCCAGTTGTCCGGATCGCGGCCCGCAATCAGCCCCGAGCTCGCCCAGGCGTAGCCGGGAAATCCGCCGAAGCTCGCGCCGCGCTGTGCGCGCCCTTCAACCGCCCATCCCGACCAGTAGTCGACGGCAGCCGTCGGGTGAAGTTGCTCGTCACTTTCAGCGTTGGGTTCGAACATCATGCCGGCGCCAACTTGCACCATGCCGCCGCGGATGCGTTTGACGATCTTCAACGCCGCGCGCGAAGGAGTCCTGTTGTTCCACGCGTAACCGTAGGAATCGGCCATCCGCGACACGCCGATGTGCGGAACCAGGAACCAGGAACCGCGTTCCCACACGGTGATGCCTTGCTCGAATGCGACCTGTCCGAGCGTGTTACCGCGCTCGGCCGGCGCAACGTCCCCGGCCGAGATCCAGAAGGAGCCTGGATAGGCAATCGACGAAGGAACCTCCTGTGCGCCGGCGTTACGGGCGAACAGGGCCGACAGTACGCATGCGGTGAGCGCGAATCTACGCAAGGGACCTCCCGGTGTTGTAAGGCGGTTGCTCGTTGGAGTCGTAGCGCGCAACTGAGAACCACGTTCGCAGCGTCTGTCGACGAACGACCTCCAGCCAGAACGTGCGCAACCAGACAACGCAACCGATCACGCGAAGCGGAGCGAACGTCGGAAACCAAAAGAGCACGTCGACTCTGCGCAGATGCCATGCACATGCGACTGCCGCGAGAGCAGAGATCCCCTGGTCGAGCAGGAGCCAACGCAGCGTTGCAGTCGGCCACAGCCATGCCAGAACGGGCAGGGCGAGAACCATTACCGAGTAGAAGAGGCCTTCTCCGATGAGCAGGGCGAATTCTGCATCGAGCCGCTGCCGGCCGAGGGGCAGCCGATGAAGGCGCATCACTTGCCACGTTCCGCTGTACCAGCGTGTGAGCTGACCGACGTACTCGCGAATTCGCCGCGGGTCCTGGGTATAGACCACGGCATTTACTGCATACCTGATCCGGCCGAGTCGTTTTCGATGGATCTGAACCGTCAGGTCCATGTCTTCGACCAGAGTGCCGCCGTCCCAGTCGAGCGAGTCGAGGACCGAGGACCGGTACGTGGACGCGCATCCTGGTGCAACGGTGATGACACCGAGCGTGTCCTGGCCCTTCCGATACATCCAGAGGCAGAGCGCGTAGTCGAGCGTTCTGGACGCGGTCAAGTAGTTGTGAGCCTGACCGCACGGGGCGCCGCACACGAGCACCGCTTCGGGGTCGTCGGTGAACGCCTTCACGACGGCGTCGAAGTAGCCAGACGCGACGTGACTATCCGCGTCGAGGATGGCGACGAACGCGTAGCGTTCGACCAGCCCGAAGTGTTCGATGGCATGCCGCAGGCTCCCGGCTTTGCCTCTGCGCGGCTCGTTCGTGAGAACGTTCACGCCGGCGAAGCCGCGCAGGACCTCGCCGGTCCGATCGGTGGACGCGTCGTCGATGGCGTACACGTGCGCGGCGTCGAGGCCCGCGTCGACAACGCTTGCGACGCAGCGGCCGATCAACGTCTCTTCGTTGCGTGCGGGAATGACGACGCAGACTCCGCTGCGAGCAGCTGGATCAGAGAAGGTCACGTTGACCTGCGCGTTCGACATCTGCCCCTACTCGAGGCAAGGCCACGGCCAGGCCGCGAACGCGCTGAATCACTCGTGTTTTCCGCACTGAGGTGCATCCGTGACCTCGGTCGTGGCTGCCTGGGACCAGACGAAACGCCTTGCTCCAGGCAGACGCAGCCGGCGATCAACCTGACGGACGCAAGCGGCGACCGCGACGAAATCGTGCTGAAAGTTAAGGAATGGATGGAAACAGCGGCGGCATGCCGTGCGGGCACGCTGGTTGCTGTCCTGCGCCTAGGCAGTCAGATGATCGAAAACCGACGCGCCGAAAGATTCCACCTGGTCGATCCGGCAGTGGGCAGTCTGCGCTTGGTCCAGGACGTTGAGATCGCGCAACTCCGCTCACGCCAAGCAATTGTCATTGCCCCCGGCCCGCTTCCTCGTGGTGAGCGCCTGCTGCTCGAGATTCCGGTTGCACGCGACGCGCATCCCTGCACGGTGCTCGTTCGCGTCATGGACAACCGGGTTGTGATGGACGACGGCTCGTTACGGCGGCAGGTGCGTCTCCAGGTGATCGAACGCGCGCCGCGCGACCGCGGATTGGAGGGCGTGCGGATACCGCGCGGACGATCCGTGATGGGCGCGCTCATTCGACGAGTTCCGGTGCGCGTCGTCGAGACCAGTAACACGGGCTGCGTTTTCGAGAGCCCGTCCATCGTCGTCGAAGGATCCGTTGGTTTCGTTCAGACACGAACCTCGACTCACGATCGCTCGGAAGCCGTGCGAGTCAGGCGCACGTCACAGTCATCTGACTCTGTGTGGCAATACCAGATGGCTGCGGAGTTCCTGACATTGGGCCCCAAGTCGCCAGACTCGTTTCGAGGGCTGGCGACGATCATGAGTGTTGGCTCCCCTGCTGCCACTTATCGCTGATGCATACACATACACACGTCATCTCTGAACCCACGCTCATCGGAAACAGCCCCGCTCTCGAACGCCTCCGGTCGTCGGCGGTCCGTGTCGCCGCCGGCAACGCGAAGGTGCTCATCACGGGAGAGAGCGGCGTCGGGAAGGATCTCATCGCACGATTGATTCATGCCCGATCCCCGCGCGCCGAGCGTCCCTTTGTGG
>Ga0247825_10000223_pt1 | contig 34442 bp, 28 predicted proteins | sample 13C_Vanillin_Day_FD_194413 | JGI IMG/M metagenome (GOLD analysis project Ga0247825, IMG submission 194413) | Soil microbial communities from agricultural site in Penn Yan, New York, United States - 13C_Vanillin_Day48 | ecosystem: Environmental > Terrestrial > Soil > Agricultural land | place... | reverse complement strand
GTCCCCACGCTGCTGCTCATGTTGGTTCCGGCAGCAGCGTGGGGACAGGGTTACCCCGCCAAGCCGGTGCGCCTGCTGGTGTCGTTTTCGGCCGGCAGCGGCACCGACACGATCGCGCGCATCGTCGCCGGCGGCATGGTGAAGCCGCTGGGGCAGCAGGTCGTGGTCGAGAACCGCGCCGGGGCGGCGGGCAACATCGGCGCCGAGCTGGCCGCGAAGGCACCGCCCGACGGCTATACGATGTTCCTGGTCAACATGGGCCATGCCGCGAATGTGACGCTATACGAAGGCAAGCTTGCCTACGATCTCGTGCGCGATTTCGCGCCAGTCACCCAGCTCGCCTCGTCGCCCTCGATGGTGGTCGCTCACCCGTCACTGCCGGTGAAATCCATCGGTGAGCTGGTGAAGCTCGCGAAGGCGCGTCCAGGCGCGGTCCACTACGGCTCGGGTGGCATCGGGACACCCACCTTCGTGGCGGGCGAGCTGTTCAAGGGGCAGGCGAAGATCGATCTGCTGCACGTGCCATACAAGAGCGGCGGCGAGGCGATCATCGGCGTCGTCACCGGGGAGGTACCGATTTATTTCGCGCCGCTCGCGACTGCTCTGCCGCACGTGCAGCAGGGCCGGCTGCGTGCGCTCGCGGTGACGACCGCGAAACGCCTGCCCCAATTGCCCGACTATCCGACCGTCGCCGAGAGCGGTTATCCCGCTTACCAGGCCGGCAATTGGTACGGCCTGCTCGTGCCGGCGAAGACGCCGAGGGAGATCATCGCGACGATCCGCGGTGCTGCGCGAAAAGCCCTGGGCGATCCGGCCGTCAACAAGCGCATGGCGGACCTTGGCTACGTGATCATCGGCGACCAGCCGGAGGAGTTCGCCGCGCATATCCGCGGCGAGATCGCGAGCCTGGCGAAATTACTCAGAGGCGTCAGCCGATGAGGCGGGACGTGACGATGCGGGGTTTGACTTGCTCTCGCCATGACCGCTTTACCGCGTCCCGCCTTACCAGGTCCCGCAGTACCATGTCACGCCACACCATGTCCCGCTGTTAGAAAGGAGCAAAAATGATTCTCGAAGTCGCCATCCTTCACATCAAGCCGGAAAGCGTCAAGCAGTTCGAGGCGGTCTTTCCCAAGGTCGAGCCGATCTTCCGCAGCGTGAAGGGCTATGTCTCGCACGAGCTGCAGCGCTGCGTGGAGACCAAGGGCCGCTACCATTTCCTGATCCGCTGGGAGAGCATCGACGCGCACATGGTGAACTTCCGGCAGTCGCCGAAGGTCCAGGAATTCCGCAGCCTGGTCGGGGAATTCTTCGCGCAGCCACCGGTCGCCGAGCACTTTGAGCGCGTTACGGAGGCTCATATCTGAGCCTCAGTTACAAGGTACAAGGCGCAAGTTACAAGGTACCCCTCGAACGCCGTACCTTGAACCTTGACACTTGTAACTGTATTAAAGCAACTTGGAGTGATAGATCCGGCCAGCCTTCTTGGCCGCGTCCATCTTCTTCTTTTCCTCGAGAATCTCGGTGAACTGGCGCACGGAGTTGGAGAGCGTCGGCCATCCGGTGTAATGCCCGACCTGGATCATGACCTCGATGATCTCCCGCTTGGTGATGCCGAGGTGCAGGGAGCTCAGGTAGTGCGAGTGGTTGCCGGTGGGGCGGGCCATGGCGATGTTGGCGGCGAGCGTGACGAGCTGGCGCTCGCGCAGCGACAGGCCGGGGCGGGCCCAGACGTCGCCGAAGAGGTGGCCCACGGACATTTCATACATCTCGGGGAACAGCGCCTTCTGGTTCAGCATCAGCTTCTCGCGGCCCATCTTCTTCAGCACTTTCATGCCGCGCTCGAAGCGGGCGTCGTACTCACCTTTGGTCTTGCGTTTCATGGCTGGTCTCACAGTATGGAAAGAAGTTGCGGGGAAGTGGCGCCGGATTTTTCTGCAGCCGGTTTTGTGTGATCATGTCATCCCCGTCATGACGGGGCAAGCGCCATGCAAGGCGCGATCCGAGGAGACCACCATATGAAGACGATACTCAGCGTGACGTTCGCATCGTGCCTGGCCGCAGCACTGCCGGCCGCCGCCCAGACAGCGAAACCGGCGGGGGGCGCGGGCAACTATCCCAACAAGTCCATCCGGCTGGTGGTGCCGAGCGCGCCGGGCGGCGGAACCGACATCATCGCGCGCTGGATCGGCCAGGGGCTGACCGAGGCATGGGGCCAGACGGTCGTGGTGGACAACCGTGGTGGTGGCGGCGGCACGGTCGGCGTCACCATCGTCGCGAAGGCCACGCCCGATGGCTACACCATGCTGCTCGGCAGCGTCGGGCATCTCACCTTCGCGCCGGCGGTGCGTCCCGGCCTCGCCTACGACGCCCGGAAGGACATCGCGCCGATCACGCTGGCCGCCAACCAGCCGTTCCTGTTCGCTGCCAACCCGTCGCTTCCCGCCAAGTCCATTGGCGAGCTGATCGCGCTGGCGAAGAAGCGTCCGGGCGATATCAAGTACTGCTCGGGCGGCGTCGGCTCCGCCTCGCACCTGGGCATTGCGCTCCTCGAGCTGCGTCAGGGCATCTCGATGCTGCACGTCTCGTATAAGGGCAGCAATCCCGCGCTGACAGCCGCGATCGGCGGCGAAGTGCAGTTGGTGATCGCCGGGCTGGCGACCGTGCTGCCGCACATGAAGTCGGGCCGGGTGCGGGGACTCGCGGTCACGGGCTCGAAGCGCGCGCAGGTGGCGCCCGAAGTGCCGACCGCTGCCGAGTCGGGAGCCAAGGGCTACGCATTCGACGTCTGGTACGGGCTGGTGTTCACCGGCGGCACGCCGCGCGCGATCGTCGAGAAAGCCAACGCGACCATCGTGAAGATGCTGAAGAGCCCGGAGATGAACAAGCAGTTCCTCACGCAAGGCGTGGAGCCGCTGACCAGCACCGCGCAGGAGTTCACGAAGCGCATCGATCAGGAGATTGTCAGCTGGCAGAAGGTGGTGAAGGCCGCCAATATCAAACTGCAGTGACCCGTGACCAGTGACCAATGACTAGTGAATAGCGGGTGGTAAGAATGGCGGGGCAGCTCACAGATAAGGTGGCGCTGGTCACCGGCGCGGTGCGGCGCAACGGCCGCGGCATCGCGCACGCGCTCGCCCGCGAGGGCGCGGCGATCGTGATCAATACTCGCCGTTCGCGCGAGGAAGCCGAGAAAGTGAAAGGCGAGATCGCGGCCATGGGCGGGGAAGCCATGGTCTGCATCGCCGACATCACCGACGAAGCGGCCGTTGCGCGCATGTTCGAGGAGATCGCGGCACGCTTCGGCGGCGTGGACATCCTGGTCAACAACGCGGCCGACCGGCACCAGGTGCCGTTCGCCGAGATGACCACGGCGCAGTGGCGCGGCAACGTATCGATCATCCTGGACGGGGCGTTCTTCTGCTCGCGCGCTGCGCTCCCGCACATGCTGAGGAGCGGATGGGGGCGCATCGTCAATATCAGCGGCGCCGGCCACCACATGGCCAGCTACGTCGGACGGGCGCACGTCTCGGCCGGCAAGGCGGGGCTCGAAGGATTGACGCGAGCGCTGGCGGCGGAGTACGCGAAGAAGAGCATCACGGTGAACTGCGTCTCGCCCGGCCGCATTGGCGGCGAGCGCGCGAAGAGCGCTGGCGCCGCGCCCGATCCCGACATGGTGCCGCCGGTGGGCCGCACCGGCGTGCCGGAAGATATTTCCGCTGCAGTCCAGTTCCTCTGCCTGCCGGCGGCGAGCTTCATTACCGGGCAGGTGCTGCACGTCAACGGCGGGCAGTTCCTGCCCTGAAACGCGAGGGACAAAGGGACAAGGGGCAAGAGACAAGGGTCAAAGAACGAGCAACGAACAACGAGCCACAGGAAGGAAGGACATGAGCGACAAGTCTGCGAAGGTATCGCAACCGAAGAGCTACAAGCTGATCATCGAGAAGGACGTGCAGATCCCGCTGCGCGACGGCACCTTGCTCTACGCCGACATCTTTCGCCCCGATGGAGGAACAGAAAAATTCCCCGCGATCATGAACATCAGCGTCTACCAGAAGGACAAGCTGTGGGTGCCGCCCGCGGATCTCGAGGAAAAGGCGAACCCGCACATGAACTGGGAGACGGTGAATCCCGAGTGGTGGTGCCCGCGCGGCTACGCCTGCGTGCGCATCGATTCGCGCGGCACCGGCAAGTCGCCCGGCAAGTCCGATCCGAGCTCGTACCAGGAGAGCCTGGATTTCTATGACGCGATCGAATGGGTCGCGAAGCTGCCGTGGTGCTCGGGCAACATCGGCACGCTCGGCATTTCCTACCACGCCAGCTCGCAATGGCGCGTCGCCAACCACCAGCCGCCTTCGCTGAAATGCATCATGCCGTGGGAAGGGCGCGCGGACCAGTACCGCGACCAGTGCTATCACGGCGGTATCTTCTCGCTGGGCTTCGTCGGCAACTGGTGGCTCACCCACACCGCGCACCACCTGCTGGGGCGTCCGCGGAGCTACAACCCCGACGCGTTCCACAACGACATGATCTGGAACCTGATGCGCAACGACCTCGACTCCGAGTTCTGGCGCCAGTGCAGCGCGCGCTGGGAGAACATCACCGTGCCGGTCTACACCGTGGGCAACTGGGGCGGCTACTCGCTCCACTTGCGCGGCAACACCGAGGGCTACACGCAGGCGGCGTCGAAGCACAAGAAGCTGCGTATCCACACCGGTACGCATTTCCACCCGTTCCATTCGGAAGAGGGGCGTCTCGACCAGCTGCGCTGGATGGATCACTGGCTGAAGGGCATCGACACCGGGATCATGGACGAGCCGCCGGTCAAGCTCGAGATCCGCACCGGGGGCAGCGAGAAGCCGTACCCGTTCCGCGCCGAGAACGAATGGCCGCTCGCGCGCACCCAGTGGACCAAGTACTACCTTGGCATCGAAAAGCAGCAGGGGCACGACGAAATGGCGGTGGAAGGCACGCTGGCGACGACGGCGCCGAAGTCCACCGGCAAGGTGAGCTACCCGGCAAGCGGAGTCACGCGCGCTGGCGTCGCATCCGGTTCATCGCTCTCGACCACTCACGGCGGCGCCGGGCGTCTCGGCGTCTCGTTCGAGACCGCGCCGATGGCGCAGGCGACCGAGATCACCGGGCCTCTGGTGCTCAACCTCTGGGTATCGAGCACGACGGAGGACATGGACATCTTCGTCACGCTGCGTAACATCGGTCCCGACGGCAAGGAAGTGCACGAGGTCGGCCAGCACGGTCAGCCGGTGCCGCTGACCAAGGGCTGGCTACGCGCCTCGCACCGCAAGACCGATCCGAAGAAATCGCTGCCGTACCGGCCGTACCACCCGCACAACGAGCGCCTGTGGCTGAAGCCCGACGAGCCGGTCGAGTGCCAGATCGAGGTCTGGCCGACCTGCATCGTGCTGGGCAAGGGCCATAAGCTGCGCGTGGATATCCAGCCGCGCGACGGCGTCGGCAGCGCGCCTTACACGCACTACCACGCCGATTACAACGCCGGTGCGACCAACACCCTCTATTCGGGTGGGGACCGGTTGTCCTACCTGATGCTGCCGGTTATTCCGTCGAAGTAAGGGGTGATGAGTGTTGGGGCCGCGTGATGAACGGCGGAATCCGCCCGTTCGATCACGCGGAGTCAAACCGGCGATTAGGTTACGGGAGCCGCGGCTCCCGTAACCCTAGGCGTCCGGCTTCAACGTTACTTGGTGATGGAAATGCCGGTGGCCTTCACCAGCTCCGTCAGGCGCTTGCGCTCGGCCCGGCGGAAATCGTCGAGCTCCTTGCGCCCGCCGCCGATGATCTCGATGCCGAGGACCTTGAGCTTCTCGCCAAACGCGGGCGCGCGCGCCGCCTTGACGATCTCCGCGCTCGCCTTGTTGAGAATCGCCGGCGGTATGCCCTTGGGTGCGACGATGCTGTACCAGCCGAAATTCACGAAACCCGGCAACGTGTCCGCGATCGTCGGGACGTCGGGCAATCCCGGCGCGCGCTTCGCGGTGCTTACCGCGATCGCTCGAAGCCTGCCCGAGGTGACATGGGGTAGCGCGGCGGGGTACACCGCGAATTGCATCTGGATCTCGTTGGCGATCGCGTCGATCAGGGCCGGCGCGACGCCCTTGTAGGGCACGTGCAGCATGTTAATGCCGGCCATGTGCGTGAACATGACGGTTGCGAAATGCTCGCCGCTGCCCGGGCCGCCGGAGCCGTAACGGAGCTTGCCCGGCGACTTCTTCGCCAGCGCGATCAGTTCGGCCGTGGATTTCGCCGGGAGACCCGGGTTGACCGTTACCACCCACGGCACCAGACCGATCATGGAGACCGAGTCGAAATCCTTGTCGAGGTTGAACTTGAGATCAGGATAGACTGAGGTGGCGATGAAAAGCTGCGAGGTCAGCATCAGCCAGGTGTAACCGTCGCGCTCCGAGCGCAGCGCGTTCTCCGCGCTGAGGATGCCGGCCACCCCCGGCCGGGAATCCACGACCACCCGCTGGCCCCACATTCCATAGAGGTGATCGGCCGTGAGTCGGGCGATGATGTCCGGCCCCGACCCCGGCGCGCTGCCGATGATGAGCCGGATCGGCTTGTCCGGAAAGACTGGCTGGGCGGCGTGCGCTGCGAGCGTCAACCAGACCGGCATCGCGATGGCGACCAGTATTCTTCGAACAATCATCTTGTCCTCCTCCTGGTGCCCGATCAGGTTAATGAGAGCGCCATGACCGGTCAACAGCCGATTTTCGGGCACAATTCAAGGTTAAAGGAGGATTCATGAGCGAAATCAAGAGTGAAGTGCGTGACGGCATGCGCATCGACTGGGACGTGCCGATCAGGATGGACGACGGCAACGTGCTGCGCGCGGACGTGTACCGCCCGGTGGCGGAGGGGAAGTACCCGGCGCTGGTGAGCTACGGGCCGTACGGCAAGGGGCTCGCGTTCCAGGAAGGCTACAAGACGGCGTGGGAGATCATGGTGAAGGAGAATCCCGACGCCGTGGCCGGCACCACGAACCAGTACCAGAACTGGGAAGTGGTGGACCCCGAGAAGTGGGTGCCGGACGGTTACGTCTGCGTGCGCGTGGATTCGCGCGGCGCCGGGCGATCGCCGGGCTTCCTCGATCACAACAACGCGCGCGAGAACAAGGATTTCCACGACTGCGTCGAATGGGCGGCGGCGCAGCCATGGTGCAGCGGCAAGGTCGGCCTGAACGGAATTTCCTACTACGCCAGCAGCCAGTGGCGCTGCGCCGCGCTGCAGCCGCCACATCTCGCCGCGATCTGCGTGTGGGAAGGCTGGGCGGACTACTACCGCGACTCGGTGCGCCACGGCGGCATCGCCTGCACTTTCCGCAAGCACTGGCAGGACATGCAGGTGAAAACGGTGCAGCATGGCCGCGGCACGCACGGACCGAAGAGCCGCGTCACCGGCGAGCTGGTGTGCGGGCCGGAGACGCTGACGGACGCGGAGCTGGTGAAGAACCGCACCGACATGTGGGCGGGCGTGCTGGGAAACTCGTTGGCGAACAACGATTACTATCGTCATCGTACCGCCGACCTGTCGAAAGTCATCGTCCCGGTCCTGTCGGCCGGGAACTGGGGCGGGCAGGGCCTGCACCCGCGCGGCAACTTCGAGGGGTATTCGCGCGCCGCGTCGAAGCAGAAGTGGCTGGAGGTGCACGGCGGCTCGCATTGGGCGCCGTTCTACACCGACTATGGCGTGCGGCTGCAGAAAAAGTTTTTTGATTTTTTCCTCAAGGGCAAGCAGAACGGCTGGGACAAGCAGCCGCGCGTCACGCTGCAGGTGCGTCACCCCGGCGAGAAGTTCGTCGAGCGCCACGAGAGCGAATGGCCGCTTGCGCGCACGCATTGGACGAAACTCTATCTGGATCCGGACAGCACGCGTCTCTCGCCTGATAAGATAAAATCAAATAAATCAAATACTTATGATGTATTTGGCGAAGGAATCACTTTTTCCATGCCACCGCTCGAGAAGGAAACGGAAATCACCGGCCCGATCGCGCTGAAGCTGTGGGTGTCGTCGTCTACGGCGGACGCCGACATCTTCGCGGTGCTGCGCGTGTTCGATCCCGCGGGCAAGGAACTAGTGTTCCAGGGCGCGCTCGATCCGCACACGCCGATCGCGCAGGGCTGGCTGCGCGCGTCGCAGCGCAAGCTCGATCCGAAGCTCTCGCTGCCGCACCGCCCGTACCACACGCACGACGAGAAGCAGCCGCTGAAGCCGGGCGAGATATACGAGCTCGACGTGGAAATCTGGCCGACCTGCATCGTGGTGCCGAAGGGCTGGCGTGTCGCGCTCACCATCCGCGGCAGGGACTACGAGTGGGAAGGCGAGGCCACGCACCTCTCGAATATGAAGAACCCGATGCGCGGCTGCGGGCCGTTCCTGCACGACGACGAGACCGATCGTCCGCCAGCGGTTTTCGGCGGAAAAGTCACGCTGCACATGGGACCGGAGCGGCCGGCGCACGTCCTGCTGCCGGTGATCCCATCGAAGTGACGGGAGCCGCTATTCCCGGCTCCCGTCGCGGATTCACGCGGCCCTGAACACGGCCATGCACTTCGGCGCGTTGAACGACCAGGTCTCAACCCAGTCCAGGATCTCCGCCTTGTAGTCGAGTTCGGCCATGGCTCCGGCGAGGCAGGTCCAGTTGAGCACCTCCTGCTGGCCGGCCGCTTCCATCTGCGCGAGGGGCGTGTCGCGCCAAGCGCCGTAATTGCCGGTGCGCAAGTGATCGAGCATCGCGCGATCCGCTTCCAGGTCGGGATAGATCCAGTGATTCTTCTCGGTGAGGAACGCGTGTGACCAGCTCGACGACGCCATGATCACGACCCGCCACGGGCTTTCCTTGAGCGCGCGCGCGGTTGCGCTTCCCATTTCGAAGCAACGGCGGGGCGAGGGCGAGGGCGGATCCGGCTCCTTCGTGTGATCCTTGCTTCCGCCCTGGAAGCGGATCACCGAGCTGCCGTAGCAGTTGACCGCCACCGGCACCACCGGAATGCTGAATCCTTTCCGGTCGAGATCGAGGTAGAGCAGCGTGTTGGCAAAGGCATGTCCGAGGCCATCCTGGTGCAGGGGCTTGTAGGCGTAGGACATGTCTATGCCTTCCTCCAACAGCCGCCTGGTGATCCAGCGCCCGGCTTTCTGATGCCCGGGGTGGGAGAACAGCTTGTCGGCGGGCTCGCCCCAGATGTTGGGCCGCCCGCGCAGGCGCTCGTACGGCTTGAAGTCGAGCCGCTCGTACGCGAGCACGCAGAATGGAGGGATGATGTCTTCCTTGAAGTTCTCGTACTGGTCGTCGCCCCACATGAGGATGAAATCGGGCCGGAAGGCGTCGATCTCCTCGCGAATCGTGCGGAAGGCTTTGAAGATCCGTGCCTTGTGCGCCTTGTGGGACGTGATTCCTTCGTCGTTGCCCCATTCGAGACGCATCGGCTCGGGCCAGTTGGCGGGATCCCGGAGACGCTCGGGGATGCGCGGGTCGTTGCGCAGCATGCGCACGAGCGGCCAGGGTTTGAGTTCCTCGGGAACCAGTCCCGGCGGATAGTGGGTCGCGCCTATGCCCAGAATTTCTGCCATGGTATCGCCTCGCTCGTCGCCTGACCTCTTCGGGGGCGGCTGACGCAGCACATGTCGACCGCCACCGGGGATGATACGCCCGCCCCGTGACCGGGGGCGATATCGACGGCTTCGTGAAACGCGCCAGCCACTCATCCCTGCGTTTCTTGCTACTAGAATAAGACATGGTTGCAGACGGCGTCATGGTCGCCGGGCAAGGTCGCTGTGGGCGGCCCCGGACTTGCGGCCTTCGGGCGCGCTTTCAGCGCTTTGCCGAAGCTCTCTTGCCGTTCGCGTTGCTCTGTGTGCCGCCGCCGGCAACTGCCGCCAGCGCCGTGGAGATCTCCGCGGTGGTGGGATTCACCGATACCTTCAGGCCCGGGCGCTGGACTCCTCTTGCCGTTACCGTGACCAATCGCGGTAGCGACCTGAGCGGAGAGCTGGAGGTGCAAGTCAGCGGTGGCGACGAGTTGCGCGGCCGGCGGTACGTCACCACTCATCGGCGCAAGCTGGAGCTCGACCGGGATACGCGCAAGAGCCTGCAGTTCACCGTGTTCCCCGAAGGGCTGTCCCATCCGCTGGTCGTGCGCGTGCACTCGGAAGGGCGCGAGCTGGCGCGGTCGGAGATCGATCTGCGCTCGCGCTTTGTCGCCGAGCGCCTGGTCCTGGTGCTCAGCCGGGACGCGAATCTCGATTACCTCAACGACAGCGCGACCGGCGGCCTGCGAGTGCTCTACCCGCACCCGGAGTTGCTGCCCGCGCACTGGCAGGGATACGACGCCGTCGCGGCTGTCGTGGTGCACGGGGTTTTCCTCGAGCGGCTGAACGCAAGTCAGTTCGACGCCCTGCACAAGTGGATTGCTCAAGGCGGGATCGTTGCCGTGTCCGGCGGCCCGGATTACGCGCTGCTTCGCGGCTCGCGCCTGTCCGCTCTGCTGCCCGCGGCGCCGGCGGGAATGACGCGCCTCTCCCCCGACGCCCTGCGCAGCGCGTTCTCCGCATCCCTCGACGTCTCTCGGCCCGTCCATGTCAACCGGCTGGACGCCGTACGCGGACGCGTGCATCTGGGCGCGGACGCGACGCCCCTCATCGTCGAGCGTACGCTCGGGCTTGGCCGGGTGCTCTACCTCGCATTCGACGTAGCGGCACCGCCTTTCGATCGCTGGGATGGCATGCGGGGGCTATGGCTGGATAGCCTGCGTCTTCCGCCGGCCGGACGAGTGTCGCTGACAGCGGAGGAGCCGACGCACGCAAGCCCGCTTCCGTCCCTCATTGCCGCCGGTCCTGCGAATTTCCCCTCGGCGGCCACGATGTTCTTCTTTGTGGCGCTCTACCTGGGGCTGCTGCTGGCCGCATACTTGCTTCCCGGTCGCGCGCTATCGAGGTGGCAGGCGCTGGCCCGAACCTGGGGTGCGCCGTTGCTGTTCGCACCCTCTGCCTGGTTGCTGTTCGGGCCCGCTGCATTTCCGCGCGACGCCACCGCGTTGACAGTGGCGGTGATCGAGCCGTTGCCGGACAGCATCTACGCGCGCCTGGAACTGGACCTGGGTGTGTACGCCACACGAAGCGGCGCGCAGCGCCTGGAGTACCGCGGCGCCGAGCCGGTACTGTATCCGACCCGCCGGGCGCAGCGGGACGGGAACGCGCAGGACTGGATCTTCGGCGAGGGGCCGCGGCGCTTCGTCGAGCCGCTCGACCGGCGGCGCTACGTGTTGCACGCGCTGGAAGGAAAGGACGTGATCGCATTTCATCTCGAAGCCTCGGTCCGCGACGAGACCACCGGACCGAAGCTCGTACTGGAGAACGACAGCGGGCGCGACCTGCGTGACCTGTGGCTGTTGTTCGACGGCTACGGCTACGAGCTCGGTTCTGTTGCGGCAGGCGCGCGGCTCGAACGCGGGCTCGCCCGCGCCCACGGCATCGAGCTGGGCGACGATGCCTGGCGGCGCGTGTTGAGAGCGTCTTCTCACGACTGGACGCACCTCGCCTCGCCCGCCCGCATCGTGCTCGATCGCAGATTGAAGGCGACGGCCGGCGGCGGCTATCCGGCGCCGGGCCGCGCGCTGCTGATAGCCGATACGGCAAGCCCGCTGCAGCCCGCAGGCGCGAGCACCGACCGGCCCCGCCAGGAGCGGGCGCTGGTCGCCTTCGAGGTCGCCGCTCAAGAAAAGGATAAATGAGGGCGAATGATGCGAGGCAACCCGCTGGTCATCGAGGTTCTGGCCGGGCTCGGCCGGCGCGGCACGGCCGAGCTTCACGCCTTCGGCCTGCTGGTGTTGCTCGCCGCCGTGCTGATCGTGTGGTGGCCCAAGACGGGACTAGAGCAGGTGCTGGAGAGCCAGCAGGCTCCAAATACCCTGATGGCGGTAGTGATAGCGCTGGGTATCGCCATGTCCTATCTCGCATTGCTCTGCGGCGCCGAGGAAATCATGCTCCAGGGCCAGCACGGTCTGCGCGACTGGGCCCTGGCAACGCCGCTGCGGCCGGGTCGTATCCTCCGCGGCTACGTGCTGGGGCAATTGCTATACAGCCTGCACTGCCTCGCGCTGTCCCTTCCCGTGCTGCTGACGGCGTTCACGATATCCGGCGGTGAGTGGGCGGCGCTCGGCTGGTGCGTGGCGGCGGCGCTCGTCCAGGCCGTGTTTTACCGATTATGCGGCGCGATCACGCATCTCACGATCGGGCAGCATCGCGCCGAGAGCCGCTTCGCCGTGCGCGCGATACTGGTGCTGGTTTACGGGCCCGTCGGCCTGGCTGCGCCCGTGACCAGCCACGTGGCGTTCACATCCCGCGTGCTCGGCGAGGACTTGGGATCCGGCACGGCGCTCGCGGCGGCGCCGGACAACGTGGCTTTCCTCGCGGCCTATGCGGGGCTCGGGATGATTGCGGCCCTCGCGCTATATTGGCTGCTCACGCGCGAGCGACTCGGTATGGCGGCTCCTCCCGGCCGGGACCAAGGCTCGCCTGACGGCTCGCGCGCGGGAAGCAAATGATGAGCCCGCTTTCCACTTCGCACGGCTTCTGGCTTCGGCCCCGCGACCCGCTGTCGCCCCGGGAGCGCCTGCGCCAGGCGGTGGGCGATCTCACCCGCGCCCGGCGCCTGCAGGTCCTCGTGGATTACGGATTCGTCGGCCTGCTGATCGGACTGGGCATCGCTGCGGTAGCGGTGTGGGTCGCCCGCATGATGCATGTACAGCCGTGGCCGCTCGCCGGCGCCGTGGTTGGTATCGCCCTGGTGCTTGCTTTGGCTGCGGGCTGGTGGAGGCGACCCGGAATGCTGGAGGTCGCCATAAGCGCCGATCTGAAGCTCAAGCTGAAGCAGCGCCTGAGCACGGCCTGGGAGTTCATGACCGCAAGCGGCGACGGCGAGCTCACAGAGCGGCTCGCCGTGCAGGCGGTCAACGCGGGGCTTCCAGACGATCCCGGGGCGGTATTCCCGTTGAGGGTGAACCGCTGGGGTTGGCTCGCGCCGCTGGCGGCAACAGCGCTGCTGCTCGCGAGCGTGGTCGAGCTCGACCGGACGTCGGTGCCCGCGCCGCGCGCGCCGGACGCGCGGGTGGTGAGCGAGGGCGAGCGCCTGGGCGCTTTCGGTCGGGCCATGCAGGAGCGCGCGGCGCGCGAGCGGCTGCCCCGCAGCGCCAGGCAGGGCGGCGAGCTCGAACGCCTGGGCGCGCGCATGGAGGGCGGCGCGCTCTCCCGCGGCCAGGCCTTGGGCGAACTGCGCCGAATGGAGGTTACCCTGGACGAGGAGCGGCGACAGGCGCTGGCGGAAGCCGGCGGAGCCAGCAGCGGTTCGCGGGGCGCGGACAAGGACTCGCGCGCGGACAATCAAGGCTCGCCCGGTGGTACCCCCGCGGGCTCGGGCCTCAATCCCGAGGCGATGCTCGATCGCATGAACCGCGGGGGCCTGGACAGCGCCGATCTCCGCGCGCTCACCCGCTACCAGCAGGACCTCGCGGGTTCGGGCGCTGCGGACCAGCGGCTCGAGAAAGCGCTGCAGAGTCGTCGCGCCGAAGCCGATGACGCGTTGCGGGAGATCCTGCAAAACCTCGCGCTCGTCGAACGCGCGCGCAAGGAGGGCCGGGAGCTGGGTCGCGCGCGCGAGCAGGTGCTGCGTGCGCGGGAAAACCTGGACGACGCGCAAGCGACCGCCCGCGGACGCGGCCCACGCGCGGAGATCGACTGGGACGACGACGAGCGTTACGACCGCGATGCCGGGGACCCGGAGAGCGCCCGCGCGGATGCGCGCCGCGGCGACGGGAAGGGACTCGCCGACCCGCGCTCCGCTTCGCGGGGCGATGGCCGCGTCGCGAACGAGCGGGCGCAGTCGCCGTATCGCCCGGAGCCCGGGCCACGCGGACCGGTCCTGCAGCCGGAAGGCGAGCTGCGCGAGGGGGAGTCACACTCGTCCCACGCGCGCCTGCCGGCGAGGGCAGGGCGGCCCAGCGTGGAGAGCGTGGAAATGGCGAGCGAGTTTGCGCCGCAGGTGGAGGAGGTGCTCTCCAGGGAGCACTACCCCGCCCACTACAAAGAGTTCATACGGCGGTATTTTCTGAACCTGAGCCGGGGCGCGCGCGGCGCGCCGGGAGAAGCGGGAGGAACGCAGTGAACGACGACACGGAAGTGGCGCTCGGACGCGAGCGCCTGGAAGCACTCAGGCGCCAGATCGAGCGGCGCATCGTAGGCCATCGCGATCTCGTGAACGGGATACTCGCGTGCCTGCTCTCGTCCGGCCACGTGCTGCTCGAGGGCGTGCCGGGCCTGGGCAAGACGCTGCTGGTGAAGACGCTCTCCGACGCGCTGCACCTGGAATTCGCCCGCATCCAGTTCACGCCGGACCTCATGCCCGCGGACATCATTGGCACCCAGGTAGTGATGCAGGACGACGCGGGCCGGCGCCACTTCCAGTTCCAGCAGGGCCCCGTATTCACGCAGCTCCTGCTCGCCGACGAGATCAACCGCGCGACGCCGAAGACGCAATCGGCGCTGCTCGAGGCGATGGAGGAGAAGCACGTCACCGTCGGCCGTACCGCGCATGTGCTGCAGGAGCCCTTCATGGTGCTCGCCACGCAGAACCCGATAGAGATGGAGGGCACCTATCCGCTGCCCGAGGCCCAGCTCGATCGTTTCCTGCTCAAGTTGAACGCCACCTACCCCGACGCGGGCGAGCTCGCGCAGATTGTCGACCGCACCACCGGAGCGCCGATGCCGGCCGTCGAGCCGGTCGTGAGCGCCGGTGAGGTGCTCAAGCTGCGGGAGCTCACGCGCTCGGTGGCGGTCGCCGGCCACGTCAGGGATTACGCCATACGCATGGTGCTCGCCACCCATCCGGGCAGCGCCGAGGCGACCCCGAGGGTGCGCCGATACGTGCGTCACGGCGCGAGCCCCCGCGGCGTGCAGGCGATCGTGCTCGTCGCCAAGGCCCTCGCGCTCTTCGCCGGACGCATCAGCGTGAGCTTCGACGACCTCGCCGCCGCCGCGCCGCCGGCGCTGCGCCACCGCATCCTGCTCAACTTCGAGGGCGAGGCGGAAGGGGTGAGCGTGGAAGACCTGATTGCGGAAGTCGTGCGCGAAACGCCGACAGTACGTGATATATGAGCCGCCGATGAACGCCGATAAACGCAGATGAAGGCGTCTGACAACAACGCCAACGCCGTTGAAAATCGGCGTCCATCGGCGTTCATCGGCGGCTACGGTTGGTTTTTGGCGCATGAATATGCCTAATGCAGCGGCGGCCGGCGCGGGGATCGTCTTCGACGACGAGTTCCTGCGCAAGCTCGAGCGCCTCGAGCTGCTGGCGCGCAAGATGTTCCGCGGCCTGCTGCGCGGTGAGCATGCGACGCCGCGCCGCGGCCGCGGGCTCGAATTCTCCGATTTCCGCCACTACCGTCCCGGCGACGACTTCCGGCACATCGACTGGAACGTCTACTCACGGCTCGATCAGCTGTTCCTGAAGCTGCACGCTTCCGAGGAAGACCTGACGCTCCATCTCGTGGTGGACGCGAGCGCGAGCATGAGGTTCGGCATGCCGTCGAAGTTCGATCACGCGCGCAAGCTCGCCGCGGCGCTCGCGTGCATCGCGCTGCACAATCTCGATCGCGTCGGCGTCGGCGCCTTCGCCGCGAGCCTGGGCGCGAGTCTGCCTCCCATCAAGGCGCGCCATCACATGTCGCGCCTGCTCGAGTTCCTCGGCGACCTGCCCTGTGCCGGGGAGAGCTGTTTCGGCACGGCCTTGCGCGAGTTCACCGCGCGCACGCGGAACCCGGGCCTGGCTATCCTGATCTCCGATCTGCTGGGCGCGGAAGACGTCGAGGACGGCATCGAGGCGCTGCTTTACTCCGGTCACGAAGTGGCGGTGATCCAGGTGCTGGCGGAGGAGGAGATCGATCCTCCGCTCGACGGCGCATTGCGCCTGGTGGACGCCGAAAGCGGGCGCGAACTGGATGTGACCGTCGACCGCGAGCTGCGCAGGCTCTACCGGCTGCAGCTCGATCGCCGGCTCCAGCGGATCGAGAGCTTCTGCCGCCGGCGCGGCGTGGAGTACTTGCGCGCCAGCACCGCCATCGCGTTCGAGGACGTGGTGCTCAAGTACCTCCGCCAGGGGGCTCATTTGCGATGAATCTGCGATGATCCAGTTCGCTTATCCCCTCGCGCTGCTGTCGCTCGTCGCGATCCCGATCCTGCTCGCGCTGCACCTGCTGCGGCCCAGGCGCCGCCGCGTGGTGGTGTCCACGACGACGCTGTGGCAGGCCGCGCTGAGGGAACGCGAGCATGCGCACGGATTTCGCCGGCTCCTGCGGAACCTGAGCCTGGTGCTGCTGCTCGCAGCCGCCCTCGCCCTCGGACTGGCGCTTGCCGGCCCGCAATGGCCGGCAAGCGCAAGCGCGGCGGGCGACGCCGTGCTCGTGCTTGACGTGAGCGCAAGCATGAAAACGCGCTCGGGCCTGGCAATGACGCGCTTCGATCAGGCCCTGGCCGAGGCGGCGCGGCTCATAGACGGGCTGCCCCGCGACGGGCGCATGCTGGTGATGACGAGCGGACGCAAGGCCGTGCTCCGGACCGGCTTTGAATCCGACCGCGAGCCGCTTCGCCGGGCGCTCGCGGAGCTGCGCCCCGGCGACGAGGCGGGCCGCCCGCGCGAAGCGCTGGACCTGGCGCTGTCGCTGCTGCGCGGACGCAGCCAGGGCCGCGTCTACTTCCTGACCGACGGCGCCTACGAATCCAGCGTGGATCCTGGCTCGCCCCAGGTGGAGTTCAGGATGGTCGGCGGACCGGCCCGTAACGCGGCCATCACCCGCTTCGATTTCCGCCAGGAACTCTCGGGCGAGGACCGTTTCCAGGTGCTGATGACGGTGAAGAACTACACCGACGCGCCGGTGGTTGCGCCCGCCTCCGCGAGCCTGGATGGCCGCGTGCTGTTCAGGCGCTCCATAGAGCTCGCGCCGCGCGGCGAGCAGACGCTGGTTCTTGCGTTCCCCGGCCGCGCGCTCGGGCAGGCGGCTGCGCGCATAGACGTGGATGACGCATTGGCGGCCGACAACCAGGCCTTTGCCGCGGTGAACGCGCACGAACGGCTCCGCGTGCTGCTCTTAACGAAGGGCAACTTCTACCTCGAGAGCCTGCTCCAGGCGCTGCCCGGCGTGGAACTCTTCAAGACCGCATCCGCGTCCGTCGCGGACATCGCGCAGCTTGCCCGCAGCCATGACGTGGTGGTGTTCGACGGGATCCCCGCGCCGCGCCTGCCGCCCGGGAATTTCCTCCTCGTCAACACCGTGGCGCCCGGGCTGCCGTTCGCCGACACGGGACGCGCGGCGCGCCCGGACGCGTTGCGCCGCGGGCGCAGCGCGCTCATGCGCGACGTGGATCTCGCCGCCGTTCGCATCGACGAGGCGCGGATCGTGGTGACCGAGGCGCCGTCGAAGGCGCTGCAGCGGCTTTTCTGGTCGCCGGAAACGGACCTCGCCCTCGCGCTGCTCCACGACGACGTGAAGCTCGTCTATCTCGGCTTCGATCTCGCCCGTTCGAACTTCCCCCTGCAGGCGGCGTTCCCGATGTTCATGAGCCAGAGCCTGGAGTGGCTGCGCCCACGTGGTGATGGATTCCTCTCCGCCCACGTAGCCGCCGGCTCCACTCGCGCGATCAACGTGCCCGCAGGCGAGAGCAGCGTCATCGTGCGCGGACCGTCCGGCAGCGCCTGGACCCTGGAGGCAAAAGACGGCACGGCCCATTTTGAAGGCACGGCCGACGCCGGCATCTATCGCTATGCCATTGGCGATACAGAGCGCACCTTCGCGGTGAGCCTCACCGACGCGCGGGAGTCCGACGTGAACGGTCGGTGGCGCCCCCGCGAGCGGCAGGAAGAAGCCCGGCCCGCGGGTGGCGGCAGGCAGGCGCTCGTGCCGCTCTGGCCCTGGCTGCTCGCGGCTGCGCTGATGCTGCTCACGCTGGAATGGTGCGTGTGGACGGGGAGCCGGAACCATGCCTGAATTCGCGCAACCCGCGTGGCTAGCCGCCATCGCGGTGGCGTTGCTCGTTGTCGTCCTGACCGTGCGGCGCGCGGGCCGCGCGCGCGCAAGGCTCGTCACCGCCGGCGCCCTGCGAGTGCTCGCCCTCGGCGCGCTCGCGCTGGCGCTCGCGGGCCCGTTCGCCGGCTCCAGCGCGCGTCATGCCGAAGTGGTGTTCGCGCTCGATGTGTCCAGCAGTATCGCGCGGGAGTCCATCGCGGAGGCGCTGGAGTTCGTCAATCGTGCCAGGGAATCTCCGGCGCACATCGGGCTGATGGTGTTCGGTGCCGATGCGGCGGTGGAATCCAGGGTGCGCAGCGGAGCCGAGCCGGTACGCGAGATCGGCGCACAGGTGGAGCGCTCCGGCACCGATATCGGCCGTGCCATCGAAGTTGCCGTCGGCGCGTTCGGGCCCGCGGCGCATCGGCGCATCGTATTGCTCACCGACGGCCGCGAGAACCTCGGCGCCGCGCGCCCGGCGGCCGCGGTGGCGCGCTCCCTCGGCGTCGAGATCGACGCCGTGGCGCTCGAAAATGCGGCGCAGCGCGGGGAAACCTGGCTGCAGGGCATGACTGTGCCGCTGCAGGTGCGCGCGCACGAGCCCTATAGCGTGCAGGCGGTGGTGGGGAGCAGCCTGCCCACCCGGGGCCGTCTCGTGATCCTGCGCAACGGCGTGATCCTGCGCGACACCGCGGTCGAGCTTCGGCCCGGACCCAACGTCTATTCGATAGTGGACCAGTCGGACAAGGCGGGCCTGCAGGAGTACGAGGCGATCATCAACAGCGACGCGGACGGCGAGCCGGAGAACAATCGCTACCAGGCCTTCGTGCAGGTGACGGGGGCGCCGCGCGTGCTGCACGCGGTGGGCGGGCCTGCGGACGGCCGCTACGTGAGCGCCGCGCTGAAGGCCCAGGGCCTGGCGGTGGAAGAGGTGCGCGCAGCCGCACTCCCCGCCAGCATGCACGAGCTCACCGGCTACGACCTGGTGATCCTGGACAACGTCTCCGGTTTCGACCTGTCGCTCGCACGGATGGAGCTCCTCGAGCGCTACGTGCGCGATACCGGCGGCGGCGTGGTGATGATCGGGGGCGACAAGAGCTACGCCGCCGGCGGTTACTACGGCACCCCGGTGGAGCGCCTGCTGCCGGTGACGATGAACGTAAAGACCGAGGTCAAGATACCGAGCCTGTCGGTGGTATTCGTGCTCGACCGCTCCGGCAGCATGGCCGTGAAGGCCGGCAACGAGGACAAGCTCACGATCGCGAAGCGCGCCGCGCTGTCATCCGTCGATCTGATGAACCCGCTCGACCGCGTGGGCGTGCTCGCCTTCGACAGCGGCCGGGAATGGGCAGTACCCCCGACCGAAGTGGGCATCCGCCAGCCGATCGCCGAGAGGCTGCGCGATCTGAGCGTCGGCGGCGGCACCAACCTCTATCCCGCGGTGGAGGAGGCGCACCGCGTGCTGCGCAAGGAGAGCGCGAAGCTGAAACACCTGATCGTGCTGTCCGATGGCCTCACCGAAGGCGAGAAGAATTTCGACCGGCTGGCCGAGCGCATCGCGGCCGACGGCATCACGGTCTCGACGGTGGCCATGGGCGCGGACTCCGACAAGGAGCTCATGTCCCGGCTCGCGACGATCGGCAAGGGCCGCTACTACCACACCGACGATCCCGCGAACGTGCCGCGCATCTTCACGGCCGAGACCCTCGCGATCACGCGCGACCTGGTGGTGGAGGGCAATATCCGCCCGCGGCAGGTCGAGGAGGGCGAGCCGATCGAAGGCTTCAGCGCCGACGCGTTTCCGGTTCTCCGCGGCTACCAGCGCACCTACGCGCGCCCCGCGGCGCAGGTGCTGCTCGCCGCGGGCGACGACGATCCGGTGCTGGCATCGTGGCGCTACGGCCTCGGAAGAGCGGTGGCATTCACCTCGGACCTCTCCGGGCGCTGGGGCCGGCATTGGGTGCAGTGGCCGGGCTTCGGGCGCTTCGTCGCACAGATGGCCCGTTGGACCATGCGCCGCAGCGGCGGCGAGTCCTTCGTGCCCCGGTTCGAGTGGCACGGACAGCGCGGCGAGATGAACGTGGACGTGCTCGACCGGGAAGACCGCTTCGTGAACGGCTTGAAGCTGGAGGCTTCCGTGCTGGACCCGTCCGGGCCGAGCCGGCGCGTGGAGCTCGAGCAGGTCGCTCCAGGACGCTACCACGGCGAATTCCCGGTGCCTCGGTCCGGCCGCTACTACATCACTTTTACCGGGCGCGACGGCGACACGGCAGTAGGCTCCGCAACCTTCGGCCTGGCGGTTCCGTACTCGCCGGAATACCTGGACCTGGGCGTGGACCGGAAGCTGCTGCGCGATGTCTCCGCCATCACGGGAGGGCGCGTGCTCGAGCTTTCCGGCGCCAGCCTTGATGCCGTGACCACGCCCCCGCCCGAAGCGCGCGGCCCGCTCGCGCGGGTCTGGTGGCCGTTTCTGCTCGCGGCGCTGCTGCTTCTTGTGGCCGAGGTGGCGGTGCGCAGGGTGGCGCTGCCCGATGCCTGGCGCGCGCGCTGGGCTCACTGGCGCGGCGCGCGGGAGGACGAGCAGGCACTGGAGCCGGAGTACGAGGCGCTGCGCGACGCCATCGCCCAGGAACGCGCCCGGCACCTCGCAGCCACGCGCGACGGTTTCACCCTGAACGCCGACGATCCCGCCGTGCGCGCGCGTCTCTATCTCGCGGCCGGCCGTAGCCGCGGGCGCTGAGTCACCGTCCCTAGTCGAGCAGGTGGCAGGAAGCCAGGTGGCCGGGCGCGACCTCCCGCAACTCGGGTATTTCGTGGGCGCACTTCGGCATGGCGAACGGGCAGCGCGGATGGAAACGGCATCCCGCGGGCGGGTTGATGGGAGACGGGACTTCTCCCGTCAGGATGATCTCCTCGCGGGTAACGTCGGGGTGGGACGGCAGTGCGGCCGAGAAGAGCGCCTTGGTATAGGGATGCAACGGTTTGGCGAACAGCTCCTTCGACTTCGCCTTCTCCACGATCTTGCCCAGGTACATGACGGCGACCTCGTTGGCCATGTAGCGCGTCGTCGCAAGGTGATGGGCGATCAGCAGGTAGCTCACATCGTACTGCTTCTGCAGATCGACCAGCAGGTTCATGATCTGCGCGCGGATCGAAACGTCCAGCGCCGAGACCGGCTCGTCCAGGACGATAAGCTTCGGCCTGGAGACGAGCGCGCTCGCGACGGCGATGCGCTGGCGCTGCCCGCCACTGAACTCGTGAGGGTAGAGGTTGGCCTGCTGCGGACGCAATCCGACCGAGGCCAGCACTTCGCTGACGCGGTTTTTTACCTCCTGGTCGGAAACCTTCTGGTTGACCACCAGCGGCTCGGCCACGATGTCCCGCACCCGCATGCGCGGGCTCAGCGACGACCAGGGATCCTGGAATACCGCCTGGACGGTCGTGCGGTACTCCTTCAGGGCGTCGCCTTCGAGCGCATGGACGTCCCTGCCATCGGCCAGCACCTGGCCGGACGTAGGGTCTTCCAGGCGCAGCACGAGCTTGGCCGTTGTCGTCTTGCCGCAGCCGGACTCGCCCACGATGGCGAGCGTCTCTCCTTGCGGGATCGAAAAGTCGATGCCGTCGACGGCCTGCACCCAGCCGACGACCTTCTTCCAGATAAACCCTTGGGTGACGGGAAAGTGCTTCTTCAGCCCCTGGACCTGCAGTACCGGCGTAGTCGTCATGCGGATTCCAGTCGCCAGCAAGCGGCGGTGTGTGTGGTTCCGTTCTTACCAACGTTGAACGTCGGAGGATATTCGCGCCGGCAACGATCATCCGCATAGGGACACCGGGGAGCGAACCGGCATCCCTCCGGCAGGTCCCAGAGCGCGGGAGGCTGGCCGTCGATCGAGTAGAGCCGCTCAACTTCCTCGTCCATACTGGGCACCGAGCGCAGCAGGGCCTGAGTGTAGGGATGCGATGGCTTGTTGAAGATGTCCCGCACCGGTCCGCTTTCCACGTGGCGGCCGGCATACATCACCACCACGCGGTCGCACATCTTGGCGACGATGCCGAAGTCGTGCGTGATGAAGATCAGCGCCAGATTCGTTTCTTCCTGTATCTCGCGGAGCAGGCGCAGGTACTGCGCCTGGATGGTGACGTCCAGCGAGGTGGTGGGCTCGTCGGCGATGATGACCTTGGGTTCGCAGGAGATGGCGATGGCGCCGACCACGCGCTGCTTCATGCCGCCGCTGATCTGGTGCGGGTAATCCTCGACCCGCCGCTCGGGCGCCGCGACCCGCACCTGCTTCAGGCCCTCGACCGCCCGCCGCACGAGCGATCGCTTGTCGTCGCCGGTGTGCTGGTTCCGTATCGCTTCGATCAGCTGGTTGCCGACCGTGAACACCGGGTTGAGCGAAGTCTGCGGGTCCTGCAGGATCATGGAAATGCGGCGGCCGCGGATTTGGCGCATCTCCCGCTCGGTCTTCTTGAGCAGGTCCTCGCCTTCGAGCCGGATCGCTCCCTTGACGATGCGGGCGGCAGGCCGGGGCTGCAATTGCAGGAGCGACAAAGCCGTCATCGTCTTGCCTGAGCCTGATTCGCCGACGATGGCGAGCACCTCGCCCTGCCGCAGGTTGAAGCTCACCCCATCCACTGCCTTCACCGTGCCGAAGCGGGTGAAGCAGTAGGTGTGAAGGTCCTCCACTTCAAGTATGACGTCGCCGATCTTTCGGGCCATGCGCCTAGCCTGCGCTATTTTTCACGAGAACGGGCCGCGTGCCGCCGGCCCTCTTGCGAAGGTTGGTGAATCATCAAAATTGGACCGCAGGAAAGGGGAAGTGTTTGCTTCCCCTGACCGCGGCGGCGTCTCGCTTACTTGACGAGCCTGACGAGTTCGAAATGCGACGAGCGGCCGGCGGCGGGGCCCGGGTAGACCCAGCTCTCGACCACCTTGGGATTGGCGAAAACCTCGTTGCGGAACCAGAAGAGCGGAATGTCGGCGAATTCCTCCTGGATGTGGTCGCCGATCGCTCGCATCAGCTTATCGCGGTGCTTGAGGTCCGTCGACTTCGACACCTCGTCGAAGGTCTTCTCGAGGAAGTCGTTCTCGAAGTGGTGGTTGTTGCCTTTGCTGTAGTAGAAGTTCCGGACCCCCGTGTCGGAGGGCCGCCAGCCGATGATATTCGGCCACATGATGTTCTTGCTCTGCTTCTTGCGATACGTCGTGCGGATCTTGGACCAGTCCTGCATCTGGACCTGGGCGTTGACGCCGACGTTCCGGAAGTAGATCGCGAGCGCATCAGCGATCGCGGGGCCTTCCGACTCGCCCGGCTCCGTGAATGCCCAGATCTCGAACTTGAGCTGTCCGGGACCGTAACCCGCCTCTTTCAGCAGCTGCTTGGCCTTCTCGGGATTGAAGGCGTAGAGCTCGTTGAACCGGCTCTCCCACTGCGGGTTCCAGCCCTCGGAATTGGGCACCCAGAGCGACAGGTAGGCGAGAGACGCCCGGCCGGCGAACACCGTGTTCATCAGCTCTTTCCGGTTGATGGCGATGTTCAGAGCGTGGCGCACCTTCTTGTTGACGAAGGGGGCTTTCGGATCGAAATCCTTGTCTCCTGTGATGTAGAACTGGCCGCCCATGTACATCGAGATCCAGTCCACCGGCAGCGAGGACGAGAAGCGCTTCAATCCCTTGGCGATCGCGTCCTTGTGCAGCTCGCGGGGCAGGTCGGCGATGTGAACGTCGCCGGAGAGCAGCAGGGCGAGACGCGTGGCTTCCTCACGGGCGATGCGGAATTCGAGTTCCTCGTAGCCCACCTTGTTGCCGGACCAGTGTTTGTCATTGCGCTTGTACACGACGTTGAGGCCCGTCTGCCGTCCGACGTACTGGAAGGGGCCGGTCCCGGCGGGCTGCTTGTCGAGGCCTTCGATTCCCTCCTTGTCCCACTGCGCCTTGCTGGTCATGCGTAGATCGCCGGAGCGCGCGAACGCATAACGATTGGTCGGCATCGCCGGGTTCTTGAAGCGGAACACCACTGTGTACTTGTCGACGGGCTTCACTTCCTCGACCGTGCGCCAGAACGGCGCAAGGGTCGCCGTGGAATCCTTGCGCACCAGCAGCGAGTGAGCATGCACGACGTCCCGGGAGGTGAACTCCCCGTACCCGTGGTTGAACTGGACGCCCTTGCGCAGGTGGAAGGTCCACTCCTTGAAGTCGGGGCTGATCTCCCACTTCGTCGCCAGCGCTGGGATGTAATCTCCCGTCTTGGGATCGATTCCGATCAGCGTCTCCCAGAACGGTTCGAACTGGAGGTGGTCCGGGCGAGAGATGGTCCAGAAGCGATTGCTCTCGTGGAATCCCGCGGAGGCGAAGATCAGGCGTTTGACCTGCGCCTCGGCCGATCCGGGGGTTAGCGCCGTGCCGAGGACGGCGACCACCGCCATCAGCAGGCCCGTGAACAGCGAAAACAGTTTCGATTTCATAACGCTTCCTCCATAGTTGTTTTATATATGTGTTGCGCGCTACAGGTTTCTCAGCTTCGGATCCAGGTGATCCCGCAGCCAGTCGCCCAGCAGGTTGAGCGACAGCACCGTCAGCATGATGGCGAGCCCGGGAAACATCGAGACCCACCACGCTGTGACGATCAGCTCGCGGCCGTCCGAGACCATGACCCCCCAGGCCGGCTCGGCGCGGGGAAGTCCCGCTCCCAGGAAGCTCAGGGAGGACTCGAGCAGGATGACGTAACCCACCTGGAGCGTCGCCAGAACGATCAGGGAGTTGACCACGTTCGGAAAGATGTACTTGACCATGATGCGGGTCGCGGACGCGCCCGCGACCCGCGCCCGCGCGATGAAGTCGAGTTCCTTGATGGCGAGTGTCTCGCCGCGGACGAGGCGCGCGTAGCGTGCCCAAAGGAGCACGATGAGTACCGTGATGACCGTCCCGAAGCTGGGCCCCACTGCGGCGACGAGCACGAGGGCGAGCAGGATCGTCGGCAGCGAGAGCGATATGTCCACGAGGCGCATGATCACGGCGTCCGTGCGGCCCCCGAAGTAGCCCGATATCAGTCCGAGGACGGTGCCGATGATTCCACCTACGAAGATTGCGATCAGCGAGACCATGAGAGAAACGCGCGCGCCGTAGATGATCCGGGAGAGCATGTCGCGCCCGAGCTTGTCGGTCCCCAGGATATGCTCCATGCTCCCGCCGACCTGCCAGGCCGGCGGCATGAGCCGGTCGGACAGCGATCCCATGAACGCATCGTGGGGGGCGATCCATGGCGCAAAGAGGGCGGGGATCACCAGCAGGAACACCAGGATCGCCAGCGCAAACAGGGGATAGCGCTTGGCCCTTCGCCACCCGTCGATAGCCCAGGGTGCCGCGTACCAGGGAAGCGTCCTCGTCGATGATTGCAGCGGCATGGATAAGCCTCCGTTCTACGCCTCACTGAACCCGGATCCGGGGATCGAGAAACGCGTACAGTATGTCGACCAGCAGATTGCACAGGATGAAGATGCCGGCGAACATGATCACGACGGCTTGGACCACCTGAAAGTCCCGGGACCGCACGGCATCCACGACCAGCAATCCGACGCCCGGCCAGGTGAACACGGTTTCGGTCACCACGGAGCCGGTCAGCAACGACCCGGCGATGATGGCGAAGTAGGTAAGCGGCGCGATTCCGGCATTGCGCAGGCAGTGCTTCCACACCACCTTCCACTCCGGTATCCCCTTGACGCGCGCGAGCTTCACGAACTCGCTGTCCAGCACCTCCAGCATGGAGGAGCGGACGAGCCGCATGATGGCGGCGACCTGGAACCAGCCGAGCGTGATCGCGGGCAGGATGAGATGCTGGAGCCCGCCGCGGCCCGAGGACGGCAGCCAGTCCAGCATCACGGCGAAAATCCACATCAGCACGATCCCCAGCCAGAAGGCGGGCAGCGACTGGCCCAGGAGCGCTACGATCTTGGCCGCAGTGTCCCAGTTGCTGCCTTTCGCAACCGCCGCGAGCACGCCTATGGGCAGGGCGAGGATCGCGCTGATGAGCAGTGCGAAGCCGGCAAGTTCCAGCGTGGCGGGCAGGCGCTCCGTAACCAGGCTCATTGCGGACTTGCCCTGGTACTTCAGGGACTGGCCGAAATCGCCCTGGAGGGCCTTCTTGACGAAGATGACGTACTGAGTAGTGAGCGGCTTGTCGAGGCCCCAGTGCTTTTCGAGCCGCTCGTAGTCCTCGGCTAATGCTTCGATCGGCAGCATGACGTCCAGCGGATTGCCGCTGATTCGCGCAAGGCCAAACACGATCATGCTCATGACCAGGATGGCCAGGAGACTCTGAAGCACCCGGACCGCGATAAACCGCTGCATGCAATCTCCTCACTGGCGGTTTCATAGCCCGCTCGTTCGAGCTGCGGGTCTTGAAGTGCCTAGTACAGGCGGCCTCCTTCGATAAGAGGCACGCCCAATTGCTCACAACGTGGACACCATATCCAAGTCAAAGTTGCTTGGCAAGCCGCGAGGCGCCAGAAGCGCCCGTCAGGAATCCGGTGATACCTTATGGCCGGGTTTGAGGTCTTCCGATTTCGAAGGCCTTGCCGTTGCCGGTAGTACCGGCGAGGAATGACGGAGAAAGGCCCGGTGGGCTTTGATTTTGGTGACTTTATTCGGGGGGCAGGAATCTGGCGCGCCTCCTACCGGGCGCGGTAGAGCATGCCCAAGATGAGAATGGGAAGCGACGGGCCGGGGAGACGAAAGCAGGTCCGTCCCTCCCGCCTGCGCTCCTTGCGTGCAGCGGCTACGGTTTGACGGTAACGCCCGCCGCCTTGACCAGCTCGGCGATGCGCTTCCTCTCGGTGCGCCGGAAGTCGTCGAGCTCCTTGCGCCCGCCGCCGACGACCTCGATGCCGAGGCCTTTGAGCTTCTCGACGAACCCAGGCTCCTTCGTTCCCTTCACCACTTCCGCGCTTGCCTTGGCAAGAATGGCGGGCGGGGTGCCGGCCGGCGCCACGATGCTGTACCAGCCGAACATGGCGTAGCCAGGCACCGCTTCCGCGATCGCGGGAATATTGGGCAGCACCGGCGAGCGCTTGGGCGTGGTGACGCCGGTCGCCCGCAGGCGCCCCGAATCGATGTGAGGCCGCGCCGCCGGGTAGACCGCGTAAGTGAGCTGCACCTCGTTCGAGAGTGTATCGGCGATCGCCTGCGCGATGCCCTTGTAGGGCACGTGCAGCATGTCGGTCCCGGTCATACTGTTGAACATCACGCCGGACAGGTGCTCGGACGCGCCGGCGCCGGCCGATCCGTAGCGCAGCTTGCCCGGAGACTTTTTCGCGAGGGCGATCAGCTCGGCAATCGATTTCGCCGGCACCTGCGGATTGACCATTTGCACGAACGGCACTGTCCCGATCAGGCTGATCGAGACGAAATCCTTGTCGAGGTTGAACTTGAGGTCGGGATAGACCGAGGTCGCCACGAAGAGCTGCGAGGTCAGCATCATCCAGGTATAGCCATCGGGGTCCGACCGCAGCGCAAGTTCAGCGCTGATGACGCCGGCGACGCCAGGCCGGGAATCGACGACGATGCGCTGTCCCCATACTCCGTAGAGACGGTCCGCGACGAGCCGCGAGATGATGTCGGGGCCCGAGCCGGGCGCGCTGCCGATGATGAGCCGGATTGGCTTTTCGGGATAGGTCTGTTTTGTAGCCGGCTGCGCGGCCTGCGTTGCCGGTGATGCCAGCGTGCCCAGAACCGCAATGGCAGCCAGCAGTCTCTTCGTCGTTCCTCGCTCCGCACGCATCTCCATCCTCCTCTCGTTATTGTGTTGGTCCGACGTCCCGTGCGCGAGACCGCGGTGCTACGGAATCTGGATCTTGCCTCCACCCGGCATGCCGCCCGGGCCCATGCCGCCGAGTCCGCCCATGCCGCCTTGCGGCACGACGATGGAAGAAGCGGCCTGGCGGCGCATTTCCTGCAAGTCCTTCATGGCGCGCTCCACGGCTTCCTTTGCCGCGTCGCCGAAATGCGCCACGGCCTCGTCGAGGTTCTTGCCCTCGATCTCGAAATTGATCGGCAGTGCGCCGACCGAGGTCATCAGCTGGGCCTCGCCGACGTAAAGGATTTCGCGCTTGGTGTCTGGCGTGCCGTCGCTCTTGATCGGCGTGAGCATGCGTATCGTTCCAACCTTGCGATCGGTGATGATTTCTTCACGATACAGGGACGCAGCGTCCATTTTCGGATCGCCGCCCCGGTCGTCGGGTTTCTGGGCCATGTCTGCCTCGTCGTTGCGCATTGCGGTAGTCGCAAGCGTATCAGAAATGCGCTCGCTTCCATATATAGACGGCTGCGTTCCCGGCAAGTTTCAGCCCTTTCATCGCGCGGCTTTTTCCAGTGCGTCGGCAGCCGCCCGAGCTCCGTTTTCCCGCGCGATCCGCTCCCCGATTTCACGGGCGCGCGTCGCGTGCTCCGATGCGCGGAGCAGCGCGTCCAGCTCGCGCGTCATCGCGGCCGCATCGGCATTGCGGAACGGCACGCTGCGGGCGACGCCGAGCGCAACCGTGCGCCGCGCGTTGTCGGGCTGATCGAACGCCACCGGCGCGATCAACTGCGGGCGGCCTGCCGCGAGCGCCTGGGCGAGCGTGCCTATGCCGCCGGAATGCACGATGGCGCACGCGTGCGGGAACACCGCCGAGTAGGGAAGGTAATCGAATATTTTTACTGATGGCGGCACGGCGCCAAGCGCTTGCGGCGGCTTGCCCGTCAGCAGGATGGCGCGCCGTCCCAGGTTGCCCGTCGCGGTGATCGCTGCATGCCAGAATTTTCCCGCGACCATTACGGCCGAGGAGCCCAGCCCGAACACGATAGGCGGCTCGCCGGCGGCGAGGAAAGTCTCCAGTTCCGTGCGCAAGCCGGGCTCGGGCGCGTCGCCGTCGTAGCGCGGAAAGCCGCATACGACAGTGCGGGCGGGCCAATCGGACTGCGGCGCAGCCAGCGTGCCGGAGAAGAGCGCTACGTGCAGCAGCGGAGAAAATTGGCCCTCGAATTCCGCGATCGCGTCCGACGGCGACAGCCCGAGGTCCGCGCGGAACTCGCGCAGCGGCTTTTCCCAGCGCCGCACCATCGCGCGCGCGATGCTGAAAATCCGGCGGTACGGCGCGATGCCGAGCTTGCGTACCCACAGCATCCACGCCGCGGCGGGAAACAGCGCTGGATCGACCGCCGAGAACATCGTCATCGGCGACAGCGTGCTCGAGGCCCAGCGCAGGCCTTCCTTTTCGGCCAGCAAGGGGCCGGCGAGCGTGAGCGGATGCGTCACCAGCAGGTCGGCATCGCGGCAGGCGCGCGCAAGATCTTCGTACGTTTCGCGCAGGTGAGGCAGGAACAGCCCACGAATCATCAGCTTCGGCCCACGCCAGGGATCGACTAGCCGCTCCATCACTTCCGCCTTGTCGCCGAAGCTGGCCATGCTCGGGCGCAGCGGCGCGAAGCCGATGCCTGCGGCCTCGACGTTCTCGCGGTACTCGTCGAAGGTCGCGATCAGCGGGCGATGTCCGCGCTGTGCCAGCTCGCGCGCGACGGCGATGTAGGGATGGAGATCGCCGAGCGAGCCGAACGTGGCGAAGACGATGCGTTTCACTTTGGAAGAGCGTGATAAGTGACGCGTGATAAGTGATAAGGCTCCCGCGCAGCGGAGCCCGCCAGCACCCTATCACCTATCACTTATCACCTATCACGCTTTACAGGCGGCGGGCATGGCAATGTCATCAATCGGCGACAGTTCTGACCAGAACGACGATGCCAATGGACTGTCGTACATCTCAGATATCGCGGAGAAAGCTTGCCGGGTATCGTCCACTATTACTGGAGAGAGAGAATGAACAAGAAATTCATGACGATGAGCAAGGCGATGCTCGTGGCGGGCCTGATGACGCTGCTCGCATTTCCCGCCTGGGCCGAGATCGTGTCCACCGAGCAGGTGGTGACGCAGACCGACCGCGACCGCGTGCGCGCGTTCCTCGAGCGTGAAGGCACCGAAAAGCAGTTGCAGACCCTCGGCGTCTCGCCTGAGACGGCGAAGGAGCGGGTCAACGCGATGACCGACGAGGAAATCCGCATCGTCGCCGGCAAGATCGACCGGCTGCCGGCCGGCGCGGCGTTGAGCCAGACCGACTGGATCATCGTCCTGCTGCTGTTCATCCTGCTGCTCATCGTGATTTAGCGCGCAACTGCCGCAGGGACGGGATACCCGGCCGTCCGCTGCGGCGGTGATGCTCGAAGATAAACTCGGCGAGCATCTCGGCGTCGCGCACGCGCGGTGAGGTGCGCCGTGTGACGAGTGCCAGCGTGCGGGCGGGTGCCGGCGACGCCAGCGGACGCGCGATCAGCTTCGTGCCCTTGAGGATGCCCGCCTTCAGCGTCATCTCGGGCAACAGGGTAACGCCCAGCCCGCCTTCGACCATCTGGATCAGCGTGTAGAGGCTGGTCGCTTCCACTTTTGATTCCAGCGCGCCGCGCCGCGGCCCGCAGGCGGCGATGGCGTGGTCGCGCAGGCAGTGGCCTTCCTCGAGCAGCAGCACGCCCGAAGGGTCGAGCTTGCGCACGGCGATCTCCTTTTCCTTTGCAGCAGGGTCGTCTTCGCGCGCCACGAACCAGAACTCGTCCTTGAACAGCTCGCGCACGTGAAGATCGCCGGTGTCGTAGGGCAGGGCGATCAGCGCGAGGTCCAGGCTGCCCGCTCGCAGACGCTCCAGCAGCCGTTCGGTCAGGTCTTCTCGCAGGTAGAGCTTGAGCTCGGGATGGGCGCGCCGCAGCGGTGGCAGGACCTGGGGCAGCAGGAAGGGCGCGATAGTCGGGATTGCCCCGAAGCGCAGCGGTCCGGCCAGCGGACGAGCCGCGCTGCGCGCGGATTCTGCTAGATCAGTCGCCGCCGCCAGCAACTCGCGCGCTCGCGCCACGACGTCCTCGCCTACCGCGGTCAGGCGCACGCTGCGCTTGGTGCGCTCGACCAGCTGCACGCCGAGCTGGTTTTCGAGCTCCTTGATGCCGGCCGAGAGCGTGGACTGGGTGACGAATTGCGCTTCCGCCGCGACGCGGAAATTCAGGCGGTCAGCGAGCTCGACCAGGTAGCCGAGCTGGCGCAGGGAGGGAAGGGCGGCCATGACGCGCTACGCGCCAGGGCGGAGGGCGGATGGCGGATGGCGAAAGGATGCCCCCGCTCCGCGGGAAATCTCGTCACTCGTCACTTGTCACCCGTCACTCGGTAATCGCTAATTCCGATTAGTCTAACCCAAAATACTCGTTGGAGCGATTAGACCGGGTTGGGCAAACTGCACTCGTGCCGTTCCCCCAATCGTTTTAAAGGAGACTACAGATGCTGACAGTAGGCGACCGCATGCCCCAATTCGACCTCCAGGCGGTGGTGTCCACCGACCAGGAGAAGGCGTTCGAGCGCATCACCGACAAGTCCGACGCCGGCAAGTGGAAGGTCATATTCTTCTGGCCGAAGGACTTTACCTTCGTGTGCCCGACCGAGATCGCAGCTTTCGGCAAGCTGAACCGCGACTTCAACGATCGCGACGCCGTCGTCTACGGCGCGTCCACCGACAGCGAATTCGTGCACCTGGCCTGGCGCCGCAATCACACGGATCTGAAGGACCTGCCGTTCCCGATGCTCGCCGACATCAAGCGCGAGCTCTCGGCCGCGTTCGGCATCCTCGACAGGAAGGAAGGCGTCGCGCTGCGGGCCACCTTCATCGTGGACCCGGAAGGGGTGATCCGCTTCGCGTCCGTACACGACCTGAGCGTCGGCCGCAACGTCGACGAAGTGCTGAGGACTCTCGACGCGCTGCAAAGCGACGAGCTGTGCCCCTGCAACTGGCAGAAGGGCGACGCTTACCTCAAAGCGGCCTAGCCGTTTTGAGGGGTGACGAAGTGACGAGGTGACGAACTGACGGAATAGGCCGCGAATCTCGCGGTTCGCTCACTGCGTCACTGCGTCACTGCGTCACTGCGTCACTGCGTCACTGCGTCACTGCGTCACTGAACAAGGAGATATCCATGTCACTACAGTCTTTGAAGGACCGCCTGCCGGAGCACGCGAAGGACATCAAGCTTAACCTCGGTTCGCTGGCGACGGAGCCAGCGCTCTCCGAGAAGCAGCGCGCGGGGACGTTCATCGCTTCGGCCCTGGGCGTGCGTAATCCGGAAGTTGCCGCCGCAATTCTGGCGGAGTTCGCGCCCAAGCTGGACGTGAAGGAGCTGGCTGCCGCCAAAGCGGCCGCTACGGTGATGGCGATGAACAACGTCTACTACCGCTTCCTGCACCTCGTCGGGAACGAGGAGTACGGCAAGCTGCCGGCGAAGCTGCGAATGAACGCGATCGCGAGCCATGGCATCGCCCGTGCCGACTTCGAGCTGTGGTGCCTGGCGGTATCGGCGATCAACGGCTGCGGCATATGCATCGAGTCGCACGAGAAAGCGGTGCGCAAGGACGGAATCACCGCAGAGCAGGTGCAGGCGGCGGTGCGCATCGCTGCCGTCGTCAACGCGGTCGCGGCGGTGCTTGATGTCGAGACGGCGGTTGCTGTCGAGCTGGCTGCTCTTGCCGCCTGATAAGGTGACCGGTGACCGGTGACCCGTAACTGGTCTCGCGCAAGGTCTGGGGCGTTACCCGCGCTCCGGTCGAAGGGCCCGCCACAAGCGGGCCTTTTTTCAACCATCCGCCTGCGGTTGTTTTCCCGGCCCATTGCTGAACGTGGCATGCACCGGAGGGTCGTCGGAATTTGCCGCCGCTCCCGTGATCTGCCGGCGCCGATCCCTGATCGCCGGAACGATCATCACGATAAGAAGCAGGAGCGTGGCGATCAGGAAGCCTGCGCTGATCGGCCGCGAGATGAGAACGCTCGCGTCCCCGCGCGAGATCAGCAGCGCGCGTCGCAGGTTCTCTTCCATCAGCGGCCCCAGCACGACGGCGAGAATCAAGGGGGCCGGCTCGCACTCGAGCTTGATGAAGACGTACCCCAGCACGCCGAAGAGCAGGGCCAGCTGGATATCGAGCGCGTTGTTGTTGACGCTGTAGACGCCGATCGCCATGAACACCATGATCGCCGGGAACAGGATGCGATAAGGCACCGTGAGCAGCTTTACCCAGAGGCCGATCAACGGGAGATTCAGCACCAGCAGCATCGCGTTTCCGATCCACATGCTGGCAATCAATCCCCAAAACAGGTCGGGGCGCTGCGTCATGACCTGGGGACCCGGCGCGATGCCTTGTATCATGAGCGCCCCCAGGATGAGCGCCATCGTGGCGCTGCCCGGGACGCCCAGCGCCAGCGTCGGGATGAACTCGCACTGGGAGGCGGCATTGTTCGCGGCCTCGGGCGAGGCAACCCCTTCGATCGCGCCCTTGCCGAATTGCTCCCGGTTCTTCGACACCTTCTTCTCGAGTGTGTACGCCGAGAAGGAGGCGATGGTGGGCCCCGCGCCCGGCAATATGCCGAAGAAGGCGCCTACAACCGTGCCGCGCATCATGGGATTCCAGCTGCGCTTGAAGTCGGTCCAGGTTGGCCACAGGTTTTTGACTTTCTGGAACAGCAAGTCGCGGCTCATGCTGCTCTGTTCGAGGTTGGCCACGATCTCGGCAAAGCCGAAAAGGCCCATGGCGATCACGACGAAACTGATGCCGTCGCTCAGGCCCGTTACGCCGAAAGTGAAACGCGACGCACCGGAATTGACGTCGGTGCCGACGATGCCGAACAGCAGTCCCAGGGCGATCATGCCGAGAGCCTTCACCATGGAGCCGTGCACGAGAACCGCCGCGCCGACGAGGCTGAACAACATCAGCGAAAAGTACTCGGGAGCGCTGAAAAGAAGCGCGACTTCCGCCAGAGGCGGCCCGAACATTCCGATCAAGACCGTGCCTATGCTGCCGGCTATGAACGACGCGACCGCGGCCATGCCCAGCGCCGGCCCCGCGCGTCCCTGCTTCGCCATCTCGTAGCCGTCCAGGCACGTGACGACCGACGCCGATTCGCCCGGTAGTTTCAGCATGATCGCCGTGGTCGATCCTCCGTATTTTGTGCCGTAGTAGATGCCGGACAGCATGATGAGCGCGGCGATCGGGTCGAGTTTGAACGTGAGCGGCATCAGCATGGCGATCGCGGCAAGCGGGCCGATGCCCGGCAGCACGCCGATGACCGTGCCGACGAAGACTCCGATGAAGCAATACATGAGGTTTGTCGACGAGAGCGCGATGCTGAAGCCGAGGTAGAGATTGGGGAAAAGACCGGCAAGGGCGTCCATGTCAACTCCAGGGGAAGATCCGGTACGGCAACTCGAGCCCGTAGATGAACAACGCCACCGAACCGGTGATCAGC
>Ga0247825_10000222_pt1 | contig 34529 bp, 30 predicted proteins | sample 13C_Vanillin_Day_FD_194413 | JGI IMG/M metagenome (GOLD analysis project Ga0247825, IMG submission 194413) | Soil microbial communities from agricultural site in Penn Yan, New York, United States - 13C_Vanillin_Day48 | ecosystem: Environmental > Terrestrial > Soil > Agricultural land | place... | reverse complement strand
CTCAAATACGCGCTGAAACGCGGCGACCAGCGCGCCGCGTTTCAGCGCGTATTTGAGCGTGTCGCGCACGAGACGATTCATGCTAGCAGGAACGCCCTCGCCCCCGCTCCTCCCGCCGCCGACGCCGGATCCCCGATAGTTGTCGCTTCGGTGACAATGAACATGTGCAGGTGATTGCGGCCGACGGCCCGCCGTCGCCGTTTCCGGTTCGCGCGCTGCTGCGGCTCCTCGTCGCGGCGGCGTCGGCGGCCGTGTGTGTCGCCCTGGCCGGGTGGCTACTGCAGCGGCTCTATCTCGGGCCCAACGACGCGGCAGCCCGATCCCGCGTCGAGACCGATGTGCGCCGCACGTTCGACGAGATGGCGCAGCAGCTCCGAAGCAGCGCACTGCTGGTGGCTGACCCTGCGCTGGTCCGTCAGGCCGTGGACGACGACTCTGACGTGAGTGACGCGGCTGCGGGGCGGTTGTTCAATGCCGCGCGTGATGCCGTTGGCGCGGTCGGCGGCAGTGGCGAAGCGGCAGTGACGGTATTCGCGGCGGACCGGACGCCTCTCGCGTGGGCCGGGCGGCCGTCCGAGCCGCCGGCGGAGGAACTCGCTGGAGTCGAATCCTACGCGTTCTCTGCGACCGCCCTCGGCCCCCGTCTTCTGTACATCCGGCCGGTGGGAGAAGGCGCTGCCCGCGCCGGGATCATCGTTGCCGAGCGTTCGATCGGCTCCGGAATCAGGCCAACAGCGAGCGGCTCGCTGCGCCAGCAGGGCTCGAGCGGCGACGTCACGATCCCAACCCGCCTGGCGCCCGTGACCGTGCGTCCAGCCGGCGTCACGGCCCCTGGGTCTCCGGACGAGACGTTTCAGATTGCCTCTCCCGATGGCCGGGCACTCGTCACGGCCACTGTCTCCGCCAGCGACCTTCGCGCAACGCGGGAGCGCTGGCAGCGTGCGACGCGGTCGCTCTCCCTGCTGACGTTTTCCGCGGCGATCGTCCTCTTGATCGGACCGCTCCTGGATTGGCGGAACAGAACCCTGCGCGCATCGGATTTCATACGCGCGACAGTGCTCGCCGGCGCGGTCGTCATCATTGCGCGGCTCCTGGCCAGGATGGCGTCGCCTGCGGACTGGTCCGAAACGTCGGCCTTTTCATCCTCGGACTACGCGGGAACACTGCTGCCTCCGCTCCTCACCTCTCCATTCGATTTCATGCTGACGGCCCTCGCCGGCGGGGCGCTCGCCGGCCTGTTGATCGTCGCTGTTGAAGCGTGGCGCGTGTCCGGATGGAGGCACCGCCTCTGGACGGTGGGGTCCCAGGCGCGCCTCACGTACGTCACCGTCCAGTTGCTGGCCGGTGTCGGTCTGGCTGCCCTTGTGTCTGGCTACCAGGAGCTGCTCCAGAACACGATTGCCAACACCAATCTCGACCTCCTCCACTTTTCGCTGAGCGACTGGGACGCGTCGCGGCTCGCCTTGCAGTTCGGCCTCGTGCTCGCCCATGCCACCGCGATCGCCCTTGGCGTGGTGATTCTGCGAGCCGCTCAGGCCCGGTGGTGCGTGCCGCGATGGGAGTGGCAGATCCGGATTCTGACGGTGGCCTGCTGGCTGGGCCCGCTGATCGTCTGGCGCCTGAGAAGCGAGCCAGCAGTCGCGCAGCTTCCGCTGCTGGTCAGTGCGGTGACCGTCGCCCTGTTCGCGCACTACGGCACGAAGCTGGCCGCACGGTTTCGTCATGGTTCTCAGGCGGCGCGGTTGACCCTGTTGATCCTGGCGCTCATCGTCCCGGCCTTTGCCTTCTATCCGACGATGTTTCAGCTCGCATGGCGGGCGAAATCGCAACTCGTCGAGACGATCTATGCACCGCAGGCCCTCAATCAGCGGGGCGAGGTGCAGCGTCTGCTCGAGATGAGCCTCGAGCAGATTGACGCGCTGCCGAATCTCAGCGACCTCGTCGTCCGCCGTCAGAACGACACGGTGCAGACGGAGCCGGCCTTCGAGGTGTGGCGATCCACGCCGCTGGCGAACTACCCCGTCACGTCGTCTGTCGAGCTGTTCGACGCAGACGGTCAACTGGTCAGCCGGTATGCGTTCAACCTTCCGGAAGAACTTGTTGCGCCGCCGCGTTCGCAGGAAAACAAATGCACGTGGCAGACATTCGGTGTGACGAACCCGTTTTTTGCGGAGGAGCGGCAGGTCCTTCATGCCGGCCGCCTGCTGCCTCGGGAAGGTACGGGCACCTGCGGCACAGGCCCTGGCGAGAGCGGTGGCTCGATCGTCGTACACGCAATGCAGACCGACTACGAGAACCTGCCGTTCATCCCCTCCCGCAGTCCATACGTCGACCTCGTGCGTCCGGAGGATCCACTGCGCGTCGAAGGTATCGCCGGACAGGATATCGAATACGCGGTGTACGGCTGGAGCCGCAGGCCGGTTTTCTCGTCCAGTGGGACGGCCTGGCCACTGACCGAAGACGTGTTCGCGGAGGTCTCAACGTCGCGTAAGCCCCGGTGGGTCGAGCTGCGGCGCGGCGACCAGCGATTCGAAACGTACCTGAGGAACGACCGCGCCGGCATCTACGCCCTCGGCTTCCCGGTCGTGTCGGCACTCGATCATCTCGTGCATCTGGCTGAGCTGACGGTTCTCGCGGTGCTCGCCTGTCTCCTGCTCCGCCTCCTGAACGGCATCTTCTCCCGCGCCAGCGGCCGGGTGTTCACGGCTCCCGCACTGCTGCGCGAGATCCGCGCGAGCTTTTACCGCAAGCTGTTCATCGCTGTCGTGGCCGCTGTGTTCGTTCCGGTCGTTGCACTGGCGATCGTGACGCGACTGTACGTCGCAGAGCGGATGCGGACCAATATCGAACAGGAAGCGGTTCGCACGGCGAATACAGCGGCGCGCGTCGTCGAGGACCTGGTGGCACCGCGGGCGGCTGCGGGCGGCGTGCTCGGTATCGAAGACAACCTCATGGTCTGGGTCAGCCGTCTCATCGACCAGGACGTCAACTACTTCTCAGGAACCACACTGCAGGCGACGAGCGAGCGCAACCTGTTTGCGTCGGGATTCCTGCCGACGCGCACGCCTGCGGAAGTCCAGCAGGCCCTCCAGTTGGACCGCGAGGCCGCGGTCGTCGTGCGTGAGCAGGTTGCCGGCTTGAACCCGCATCTGGTCGCCGCCATGCCGTTATTCGACACGGGCATCCTGACCGTGCCTCTCACGACGAGGCAGCAGGAGATCGAGCAGGAGATCGACGCGCTCGACCGGCGGGTGCTGCTGGCGGCGCTCCTCTTCATCCTTGGGGGCGCCGGCATTGGATATTCGATGGCGGAGCGGATTTCGGATCCGGTCAACCGGCTGACGCGGGCGACCAGGCGCATTGCTCGCGGAGATCTCGATGCGCGCGTCGCCGCGACGTCCTCCGACGAGCTCGGCCGGCTCGTCGAAGACTTCAACTCGATGGCGCGGGACCTCCAGCGCCAGCGGGCGGAGCTCGAACGTACCAACCGGCTTGAAGCGTGGGCCGAGATGGCGCGCCAGGTGGCGCACGAGATCAAGAACCCGCTGACGCCGATTCAACTGAACGCCGAGCACCTGCGCCGCGTGCATGCCGACCGCGGTGAGCCGCTTGCTCCCGTCTTGCAGGATTGCGTGGCGACAATCCTCACGCAGGTCAGGCTGCTCCGGCAGATCGCTTCGGAGTTCTCGAGCTTTGCGTCATCCCCGACCGCGCGGCCGTCGGCCGTGGACGTCCCGGAGCTGCTCGAGGAAGTGGTCAATCCGTACCGAGTCGGCCTCGCGGAACGGATCCGGTTCGAGGTTGACGTCCCTTCCGACCTGCCGCGCGCGCAGATTGACCGCACGCTGATCGCGCGGTCGTTGACGAACATCGTGGAGAACGCGCTGCACGCGATGCCCAGTGCGGGCGTCCTGTCGGTGGTCGCCCGTGCCACGGATCACCGTGTCCGCGTGAGCATCTCGGACACGGGCGTGGGGATGGATGCCGAGGCGCTCGAGCGGGTCTTCGAGCCGTACTTCTCGACGAAGGCAAGCGGCACCGGGCTCGGGCTGCCCATCGCCAAGCGCAACGTGGAGCTGACGGGGGGAACGATTGCCGTGACGAGCGAGCGCGATCGCGGTACGACCGTCGAGCTCACCCTGCCAACGGCGGACACGCCTATTTCTTCGTGACGATCTTGTCGGATGCCGGCTCTTCCGCGTGTTCCTCGGCCGAGGGACGTGTGCGGCCCCGCGACCAGATGATTTCCACGAACGCGGACGCCAGATAGCCGTACGCCAGGACCACGAACAGGTAGTCAGGCTGCGCGGCGAACAGAGCAAGGACGACCGCCACGAGCAGCAGCACGGTGTAGCTGCGCCGCGTGCTGAGGTCGAATGTCTTGAAGCTGCGGAAGCGGATGGTGCTCACCATCAGGAGCGCCGGCACCACGACCATCGCAATCACCGGCACGGCTTCCGTGTATGTCGTGAACCCGTAGGGATACGCGAACACGGTCGCCGCGGGGACGGCGGCAGCGGCCGGGCTCGGCATGCCGACGAAATACCGTTTGTCGACGGAGCCCGCCTGAATGTTGAAGCGCGCCAGGCGCAGCGCCGCTGCGGCCACGAACAGAAAGCCGACCGCCCATCCGAGCCGTCCGAGCGGCTGCAGTCCCCAGGAAAACGACAGGATCGCCGGAGCCATACCGAACGAAATCACATCCGCCAGCGAGTCGAGCTCGATGCCGAAGTCGCTGGCCGTGCCCGTCATGCGGGCGATTCGCCCGTCCAGCATGTCGAGCACCATGGCAAACCCGATGAACGGCGCCGCAATGTGAAACTCCCCTCGCATTGCATGGACGATGCAGGCGTAGCCGCAGAACATGTTGCCGATGGTGAACATGCTGGGCAGGAGGTAGACGCCGCGGCGAAGCCGCCGTCCCGACCGGTCGGTGCTGCGCCGCAGCGGGCGCAACATCCTCAGGCGCGGCCGAATGTCATCTCGTTCCATGTCAGTGCACGAGCGCCATCTGTGCCTGCTGTTCGCGCCGCTCTCCACGGGCGTCCGGCATCACGGCAAGCACGGTCACGCCGCCGACGACCGTGTCGCCGACCTTCGTCTGCACGGTCGCGTCGAGCGGCAGGAAAATGTCCATTCGCGATCCGAACTTCATGACGCCGAACCGGTCGCCGGCTCGGACGACCGCCCCTTCCTTCACGCGGCAGACGATTCGGCGGGCCAGCACCCCGACGATCTGTCGGACGACCACCGCCCGCCCTCCATGGTCGATCTGCACTTCCGTGAACTCGTTGAGCTCGCCGGCCTCCGCCCGGTAGGCCGGAAGAAAACGGCCGGGATGATACTTCACCGAGGTGACCCGCCCGCTCACCGGCATCCTGTTCACGTGAACGTTCATCGGCGAGAGAAAGATGCTGATCTGCTGCCACTGCTCCGGCGGGAACGACTGAGTGGTCGAGCTGCCGGCGACCATCACGCGGCCGTCAGCCGGTGACAGCACGGCCGTTTCAGGTGCTGAGATCGCACGCTCCGGATCCCTGAAGAAGAAGAGGAAGAACGTCGTCAGGACGAGCAGCGTGACTCCGACGATGGGGTGGAACAGCCAGAGGCCAACGATCGCGAGGATGAGAGCACCGAGGACAAAGGGCCAGCCGGCAGGGTCGATCCGCATACAAGAGATAGGCCGAGTGTACAGTCCCGGCGGCCGTGGAACCTAGATCCGCGGCGCGGACCCGTGAAGGGCCCACGCCGGGCGGCAAAAAATTTCGGCTACGAGGCGCGCCCGTGAGCCGTGACGTACTCGCGAGCGATCCGTTCCATCTGATCCTTGACCGCGAGTTTGAGTTTTTTCAGGGTGACTTCTTCGACTTGCTCGGTATTTGTGAGGTAAGGCCGGTCGGTGAATTGGTGGAGTTGGTCGTCCAGCTGATGGTGACGTTCGGCGAGTTCCCGGTAGGTCGGATCGTTGTGCAGCAGGAGGTTCTTTACCTCTTGCGCTTCCGCTGGGCTCATGGCCGCACCTCCTTGAAAGAGGAAACGTGCGCGATAGGCGCAAGGTAACACACGCCGCGTCCAGCTTCAATCCCCAAACTCTTGCAGCCCAACCTGAATACTGTCTACAGGTTAGGCCGGCTCATCCCTCCACAGGATAAGGGCGTCTTCCACCGGTTTCGTGTAGTAGTTACGCCGGGTCGCGGCTACATAAAAGCCCAGCCGCTCGTACAGGCGGCGGGCCGCCTCGTTCGATGCGCGGACTTCGAGCGTCGCACGCCGTGCGCCCAGCTGCTTCGCCTCGGCGAGCGCGTGGTGCAGCAGCGCCGATCCCATCCCCCGGCCCCGAAATTGCGGCCGAACGGCGACGTTGTTGATGTGAATCTCGTCGAGCACGAGCCAGAACGCACAGAAGCCGGCGACCGGGCACTCGCGAGTGCGCGCGACGAAGATGTGACAGACAGCCCGGTTCTGCAGCTCCCATGTGTACATCTCGCGCGTCCAGGGGTTCGTAAACGATTCGGACTCCACTTCGAGCACGCCATCGAGGTCGCTGTCGGCGTCGAGCCGGTCTATCCAGTACCGCGACGGCTCCCCTGCACTCAGTGGACGGGCGTCGTCAGGGGACCGGTCGCGCATCTCTGGCAAGCTCGGCGTCCGGCCGGCGTACATACAACGGCCGGATGGCGTCTGGTTGTGGAAGGTCGCCGGATGCCGCCGATTCGAGCGCGATCAGGGCGATCGTTCCCGCCAGCAGCGGCGCCGGCGGTTCGGCGAAGCGCGCCCGGTCGCCGAGGGCGGCGCTGATCAGGCTCGCGTGCACGGACGCACCGTCGCCGATGAACACCGTCGGCATTCCGATTCTGCGCAGCAACGCGGCAGGCGGTTCGACGGTGGGAGACTCGACCTCGAGGCCGTGCTCGTAGCGCGCGGCGAAGACTTCCCCGCGCCACGCGTCCACCCAGGTTGCGATTGCGACGAGCGGCGCATGCCCGGCTGCGCGCGCCAATGCGTCGAATCCCGACACCCCGATGAGCGGCTTTCCCGCTGAGAACGCGAGGCCCTGCATGGTGGCGATCCCGATCCGGAGCCCTGTGAACGATCCCGGTCCGGTGGCGACCGCAAAGACGTCGATATCGTCCAGCGCCACGCGCGCGTCCTCGAGGACCGCCATCAGGTCGCGCGGCAGGCGCGCGTCGTGCGGACGATCGCGGTCACCGGCACGCTCGCGCAGCACGAGGTCATCACGCATGACGGCACAGCTGCCGCCGGGCGTCGTGGTGTCCAGGGCGAGGCAGAACACTGAGCGATAATACCGTCGTTCACGCTTCCAGGTTCTCGCTTCTCGGTTCGTGTTCCGGGTTCGCGGTTCGGTGCTGAGTTCGACGTTCGGGGTTCGGAGTTCGGAGTTCGAAATGAGCACACAGCCGCCGGGAACCGGAACTTCCAACGTCGCACGCAGCACCGAACGTGAACACGAACGGAGAACAGAGAACTGGGAAGCGTGAACTCCCCCACCGTTACTCCTGCCATGCGGCAGTACCTCGACGCGAAGAATCAGTATCGCGATGCGATCGTGTTCTTCCGCATGGGCGATTTCTACGAGATGTTCTACGAGGACGCGCTCGTCGCCTCGCGCGCACTCGAGCTGACGCTCACGTCGCGATCGAAGGACGCAGGCGGCAATGGCATCCCGATGTGCGGTGTGCCCTATCACGCCGCGGACGGGTACGTGGCGCGTCTCGTCAAGAAGGGGTTCAGGGTCGCGATCTGCGAACAGACCGAAGATCCCAAGAAGGCCAAGGGGCTGGTCAAGCGCGAGGTCGTGCGCGTTGTCTCCCCCGGCACGCTCACCGATGCCTCGTACCTCGAGGCACGTGAGCCGGCGTATCTGATGTCGATCGCCCCGGCAGGCGATTCCTACGGCGTTGGGCTGATCGATCTCTCCACCGGCGAGTTTACGACCGCTGAATTCAGGAACGGCGACGGATTTCAGGCCCTCGCGGACGAGATCGCCGTCCTGCGCCCGCGGGAGGTGGTGGTCCCGTCACGGGAGATCATCGACAGTCTCCCCGAGATCGCGCGGCTGCAGCTCACGGTGACCACAGCTGATGCGTGGACCTTCGAGCCCGAGTCGGCGCGGCGGACACTGCTCGATCAGCTGCGCGTCCACGGACTGGACGGCTTCGGGCTGGAGGGCCGCACGGCAGCGATCCAGGCGGCCGGCGGGCTGACCGCCTACCTGCGCGACACGCAGAAGGCCGACCTCGCCCATGTGCGGGCCATTTCCTACAAGACGGCCGGCGACAGCCTCATCGTGGACCCGATCACGCTGAAGCATCTGGAAGTCGTCATCGGAAGCGAGGGCTCGGCCAAAGGTTCGCTGCTCGAGGAGATCGACCGCACGGTGACGTCCATGGGCGCGCGGCTGCTGCGCGCGTGGCTGCTGCGGCCGCTCGCCTCGCTCGAGCGCATCCGCGATCGTCTCGACGCCGTCGAGGAGCTGGCGTTTCGTTCGACGGAGCGCGGGAAGTTCCGGGATGCGCTCAAGTCGGTCCACGACCTGGAACGGCTCGTCGCGCGCATCGCGCTCGGAACGGCGGGGCCGCGCGATCTCGTCGCCCTGCGCCAGTCGCTGGCCGCCATCCCCCGCCTCAGGCAGGTGCTGGAGCCGTTGCAGGCTCCGCTGGTGCTGTCGCTCGTCGCGGCGCTCGACGATCTGGGAGACCTGCGCGGCGACATCGAGCGGACGCTCGTCGATGAGCCTCCCGCGCTGGCGCGCGAGGGAGGCTTTACGCGCGATGGCGTGGACCGCGAGATCGACGAGTTGCGTACCATCAGCCGATCCGGCCGGCAGGTGATCGCCGACATGGAGGAGCGGGAGCGCGGCCGCACCGGCATCGCATCGCTGAAGGTCCGGTTCAACCGCGTGTTCGGCTACTACATCGAGGTGTCGAAGTCGAATCTCCATGCGGTGCCTGCCGACTATCAGCGGAAGCAGACCATTGCCGGCGGCGAGCGCTTTACCACGCCGGCGCTGAAGGAGTACGAAGAGCAGGTGCTCGGCGCGGACGAGCGGATCCTGTCGCGCGAGCTCGAGATCTTCGAGTCGCTCCGGCTCCGCGTGGCTGGAGAGTCCACCCGCATCCAGGAGTCCGCGCGCGCGCTGTCAGCGCTCGACGTGCTCGCGGCGCTCGCCGAAACCGCGGCCGTTTCCAACTACACGAAGCCGCACATCCATGACGGCGACGAGTACCTCGTTACGGACGGCCGCCACCCCGTCGTCGAACGCTTCGCCGCTGGGGCGTTTGTCCCCAACGACATCGACCTGAACGGTTCCACCCGTCAGCTCGTGATCCTCACCGGACCGAACATGGGCGGAAAGTCCACGTACCTCCGCCAGGCGGCGCTGATCCCGCTGCTGGCGCAGATCGGATCGTTCGTTCCGGCGAAGCACGCGAAGGTGCCGATCGTCGATCGCATCTTCGCCCGCGTCGGCGCGTCCGACAACATTGCCCGCGGCCAGTCGACGTTCATGGTGGAAATGCAGGAGACCGCCAACATCCTGCACACCGCCTCGTCGCGCAGCCTTGTCGTGCTCGACGAGATTGGACGCGGGACCTCGACGTTCGACGGCCTGAGCATCGCCTGGGCAGTTGCCGAGCACCTGGCGACGAATGCGAAGGCCAGGCCGAAAACGCTGTTCGCCACCCACTATCACGAGCTGACGGACCTCGCCGACGCGCTGCCGGGCGTGATCAACGCACACGTGGCCGCCCGCGAGTGGAAAGACGACATCGTCTTCCTGCGAAAGATCGTGAGCGGCCGATCCGACCGCAGCTACGGAATCCAGGTGGCGCGGCTGGCGGGGCTGCCTGCTCCCGTGGTGGCACGCGCCAAGGAGATCCTGACCGGCCTCGAGCGCGACGAGCTCTCACGAGGCGGCCGTCCGACGCTGTCCGGTGCCGCTGGAGATCCACGAACGAGCCAGCTAGGGCTGTTTGCTGCTCCGCCCGCCGATCAGCTCCAGGTCGAACACGAGGCCGCGATTCAGCGGCTCAAGGCGATCGACGTGGATGATGTGACGCCGCGGCAGGCGCTCGAGCTGCTGGCCGAGCTGAAGCGACTTGCTGAAGACTCATAAATGCTGGAATCTGAATTCAGCATGCAGACCGCGAGCGCGAGGAGGAAGCAGGTGTTATGGCGGGTTCTGCCTGCGATCTGCATCCTGTCCGCATGGCTCCACGGCTGCGGCCGTCAGGAACAGCCGGTTGATCCCAATGTAATCGTCATCGCCGCCCGCGTCGGGCCCAACAGCCTCCATCCGCTCAAGGCCAACGACGAAGGCACTGCCCGTGTCGGCCAGCTGATGTACGACACGCTGATGGAGACCGGCGACGATCTTCGCGCTCACCCGCGGCTGGCGGAACGCGTGGAGACGCCGGATTCGCAGACGTACACCGTCCACCTCCGGCGCGGCGTCAAGTTTCACGACGGACACGAGATGACCGCCCGCGACGTCGTCTACACCTACAGCCGGTTTCTGGATCCCGACTTCGTCTCGCCGTTCAAGGGCGCGTTCACGTCCATGACGAGCGTGCGGGCGCTCGACGATTACACAGTGGCGTTCGAGCTGAAGGCGCCCTTCCCGTCCTTTCCGGTGACGAACCTGGTGCCGGTGCCGATCATCCCGGACGGTGCGGACGAGGCGACACTCGCGCGCGCGCCGAACGGAACGGGGCCGTACCGGTTCGTACGCTACGCGACGGACGACCAGGTGGAGGTGAAGGCGTTCGACGGCTATTGGAACGGGAAGCCACGAAACGCGGGCGTCCTGTTCAAGGTGATCCCCGACGACACCATGCGCGGACTCGAACTGCGCAAGGGAACCGCTGACGTGATCGTCAACGACATACCGCCGGACATCGTCCACCAGATGGAAAAGAGCGGCGATTACACGATCGTCCGCTCACCCGGTCTCGACTTCTCGTATCTCGGATTCAACATGCGGGATCCGGTCGTCGCCGACCGGCGCGTCCGGCAGGCAATCGGGTATGCGACCAATCGCGACGCGATCGTGAAGTACCTTCGCCGCGATCTTGCACACCCTGCGACCGGGCTGCTGCCTCCGCAGGCGTGGGCGTACGAGCCCGGGATCTTCACCTTCACCCATGACCCCACACGGGCGCAGCAGCTGCTCGACGAAGCGGGATACCCCGACCCGGACGGCGACGGCCCGCTGCCACGGCTGCGGCTCTCGTTGAAGATCTCGACCAACGAGGAAGTCCGGCTTCAGTCCACCGTCATTCAGCAGGACCTCAGGCGAGTGGGCATCGACCTCGACGTCCGTGCCTATGAGTTCGCGACGGTCTTCGCCGACATCCTGAAGGGCAATTTCCAGATGATGTCGCTGCAGTGGGTCGGAGGCGCGGTGATCGATCCCGACATCCTGCGCCGGGTCTTTCACTCGACCCAGGTGCCACCTGTCGGATTCAATCGTGGGCACTACGTGAATCCCGAGGTCGATCGCCTGATCGATCGCGCGAGCGCGGCCGTGGACGAGCAGGAGCGGAAGTCCTTCTACGGCGCGGCGCAGCGGATCATCGCGGAAGACGCCGTCTACATTCCAATCTGGAATCGTGTGAACGTGGCCGTCGCCCGGAAGAACCTCGACGGCCTGCACCTCTCGCCGAGCATCGACATGTCGATGCTCAAGGACGTGCGGCGGGAGTAACCGCCGCTCAGCCCTTCAGGTTCTCCAGTTCGGTACGCGCCTCGGACGTGTAGGGCGAATCGGGATGCTTGTCGACGACTTCCGCGAAGGCCTTGCGCGCCTCCTCGCGGTTCCCCTTCTGGACGTAGGCACGACCAAGGAAGATCAGGATCGCGTCCGCCGGAAGGTCGTCGTGGTTCGCAGCCGCCAGGCTCTTGAACGTCCCGATCGCCGCGTCGAGCTGGCCGGCGTTCGCCTGAGTCTCTGCTTTGCCCATCTGCGCCATGCGGCCGTACAGGCTGTTCCCCGACCGCTTCATGACGTCTTCAAACTCTGTCATCGCCTCGGAGTTCCGGCCAAGAGCGGCGAGCGCGCCGGCCAGATAGTACCGGGCCTGGATTCCCGCCGGACTGCCGGGATACGCATCCGCCGCCGCCTTCAGCTTGGGAAGAGCTGCCGTGAGCTTGGCCTGCTCCGTAGCGAACGTTCCGGTGGCCGCCAGCGACGCGGCCGCGGGAAGACCTTCCGCACCTTCCACTCCGGCCGGGACGACCTCCGCGTTGAGCGCGACGAGAGCTTCGGCGAGCTCCTCTTGTCCCCGCGACGAGTTCCATTCGCGCCACACACCGTAGCCGACGCCGACGATGACGAGAACGAGGGCTGCGATTCCGAGCTTCTTCAGCGTGTCCTGCCGAGGCTCGACGATCTCGCGTGCCTTTCGCAGCGAGTGCGCCAGTTCGTCTTCTTTCAGATGTTTCCGTTCAAGGCGCTTCACTTTCACTCCTTCGCGATAGGGACACAGGGCTCGCCGGTTCCGCCAGCGGAGGGCCCGGGAACACATTCGGACGCCTCAGAATCATTATCAGGGCAGGCAGATACACACACCATACGATAGCCCGGCCGCTACTGGCGAGCCATGCAGCCGCCGTCGGGTAGGGGCCGAAGGCGTCGTGGAGAATCACCGCCGCAACCGTTCCGGCCCAGAGGATGCCGGCTTCGGCCCAGGTGGCGGGCACCAGGAACAGCGGAAGGGCCTCGTAGATGATCGGCGAGTGGGGCACCACCGCCATCGTGACCAGTAGGCGCGCCTCGGGCCGTCGCCACCGCAGCAGGGCCAGGAGTGCGAGCGCACCGCCAAAGACCGTCACCGGTGCAGCGACGGTGACCCTGCCGAGCACGGCCCGCCACTCCAGCGGCCATGTAGGCCAGAAGGCGAGGCTGATGAGGACGGCGATCCCTCCCGTGATCACATGCCGCCAGGTTGGCCGGTACGCAAACAGCCAGAGCGCCGTGGTGGGTTTACACGCGAAGAGCCAGCCACCCCATGGCAGAAGCGTGGCCGCCAGGAGCTGCGGTGTCCATTGCGACGCCTGGATCGCCAGGATGAACGGCGTCGCGATGAACATCGCCAATGGCGGTGACAACAACCGTTCGGACGTGAGAGCCCACACGAGAAACCCAGAGCCCGCGACGGTCCAGAGCACATCCACCCATGGCGCCGGGATGGCGATGAACGGGACGAACAGCAGCATCGCCGGGAACGGGTACATGAGGGGAATCTGCTCCCCCGGCGGACCGACGATGACGGTGGTGTAGGGGTTGTTTCCGGCGAGCCAGGCCTTGGTGCCGAGCAGGATGATGTCCAGGTCCGACGGACTCGCGGGATAGGACAGGCGCATGTAAGCGGTCCACGCGCCTGCGAGCACTGCAATACCGGCCGCGAGGCCCAGTCGCTGGAGCGTGATTGGCCGGAGCCGCGTCAGAAGCACGCGGCAGGTCTCATGGCCTGTGATGTGCTCATCGCTGTTGAGGCTGGCGTCCCCGGGCAGAATTGAACTGCCGGCCTCGCGCTTAGGAGGCGCGCGCTCTATCCATCTGAGCTACGGGGACGGATGCTCCATTCTAGAAGGCCCAGGGCCCGAGGCCCAAGGCCCAAGCTCAGTATTTCAAGACGGAGTAGACGTTCTCCCCGGCGACTTTCTGCTTGCCGTTCAGGAAGAGCAGCTCGATCAGGAACGCCAGCCCGTGAAGCTCCCCTCCCAGCTTCCTGACCAGCTGTACCGCCGCCGCCGCCGTTCCCCCAGTCGCCAGCACGTCGTCCACGATGAGGATGCGCTGACCGTGTGCCACCGCGTCTTCATGAATCTCGAGCGCGTCCTTGCCGTACTCGAGGTCGTAGGTCTCCTTGATCGCCTTGGCCGGGAGCTTCCCCGGCTTTCGAATCGGAATAAAGCCGGCGCCAATCCGCTGCGCCACCGCGGCCCCGAGGATGAAGCCGCGGCTCTCGATCCCGACCACGGCGTCGATGCCCTGCCCTTCGTACGGAGTGGCGAGCAAATCGACCGTGGCCTTGAAGCCCACCGGGTCTCGCAGCAGCGTTGTGATGTCGTAGAAGAGGATGCCGGTTTTCGGAAAATCCGGAACGTGGCGAATGTGCTGTTTGAGGTCCATGCGCTAAGCGTTTCCCGTGCCCCTGTTACCTTTCGATCGTGAACGAGCGGTAGCCTTCCACATCCTGGTCGTCCACTTCCACTTTTTCGACGCGGGCGCCTCGCGGTCCGGATCGGATGGCGCGCTCGATGCGCGTCACGGATTCCGACTCCCCCTCCACGACGGCTTCCACGCGGCCGTCCGGAAGGTTGCGTACCCAGCCCATCGCGCCTTCACGGCGCGCCGTGTCCTGGGTGAACCAGCGGAACCCGACGCCCTGAACGCGACCGCTGACGACGAACCGCCGCGCAACCTTCATCTCGGGAGCGGTCAATTATATAGGCGGGAATGCGGGGGCCGAGCCTCGAACGGCCCTGGCCCCCGGGTCGAGTGGAGCTATCGGACGTCGATCGTAACGTTGTACTGGCCGGTGTTGTCGTCCCAGACGTCGTCGTTCACGCCCAGATACAGGCGCCCAGCTCGCGACGCACGCACCGTCCGGTTGTCGCCGACAAGGACCGGTGCGCTGTCACCGAATCGCGCGACCAGCGCGCCGGCCGCCGCGTTGGGAATGGTGCCGCCGTTTGCCGGCCGGCGTCCTGACGTGGCTCCCGCCGCGGTGGCGAAGTCACGACCGTTGCGGCTCAGACGAATCTGGCCCTCGGCGTTGATCGTGATCGAGTCGCCGGCGGTGACGTTGATGCCGGTATCCACCCACTGGCGGTCGCCGCCAACCACGAGACTGCGCGACTGACCGCTCGTGCCGGTGAAGTCGTCCGAGCCCTGGACCTCGGCGCGGCTCAGGAAGTTGTCGCCGTTCGTATCGAGCGCGTTGAACTGGTCAAGCCGTGCCTGCCACTCGCGGCGCTCAATCCGATTGTTGTTGTTCACGTCCAGCTGGTCGAAATTGTAGCCAGCTCGGCGTCCCACGATACCCCCACGCCGTCCACCAGTGCGGACTTCATCCCCCGAGAGGACGCCGTCGTTGTTCCAGTCCTGGTTGTTGAATGAGACTGTGTTCCCCTGCCACTCGCCGCGTGAGATCACGCCATCGTTGTTGCGATCCATGCCGCGGAAACGCGGCGCGACCTGCGAGGACTGGGCTGGCGGTACGGCATTGGCGCAGAACCTCACGCCACCGGAGCCGGGAGCGGTCCAGTCACCGAAGTTGCCGGTGTACTCCTCGGAGTTCACGAACCCGTCGACCACTGCAGCGAGGCCACGCTGCTGGGCGAGATTGGTCCAGTAGTTCAAGCCGCCGTTGTCGGGCTGACGGCCGAGAACATGCCGATACAGCCGCGAAACGGCGCGCTGGAGCGGTTCGGCTTCTCCGGCTTCAGCCTGACCGAACCGCTGCATGTACTCGGGCGACTTCGCCACGGCCAGCACGACTTCCTTCACCGTGATCTGCCCGTTCGACAGCCGCTGAACCCAGGTATTCGATCCGGGATCAACGCCGCGCTCGAGTACGTGCCTGTAGACCTCAGCGACCACGCGTGACGCGTCCGTCGTGCACGGCTGCTGAGCCGCGGCCGCCGAAGCCACAAACGTGAGCGCTCCCAAAGTGCTCGTTACAACACGCCACATGTGTAAACCCTCCTGCACCCGTGTCTTCTTACAGGATCGATGCCGGATTCGTGGCGGTTGACCTCGGGCCAGCCGGGCCGTATTGGATTCGGCCGAGGTGTTCTCAGGGAGCTTCGGCGTATGCAGCGCGAATAGTGCCCAGCAGCCGGTTGCCGCCGTTTGGATATTTCGTCTGCAGCTCCGCCGAGATGGTTGCAGTCGCCTCTTCCGCTGTTCTTCCCTGCTTCTTGAGCTCAGCGGCCCGCGCCTGCACCGTCTGGAAGATCGCTTTATAGGTGGCGATGAGCGAGGCATCGCCCATCGGGCCATGGCTCGGCACGATGCGCTTGGGCTGAAGCTTCTCAAACGCGTTCATGCTCGCCATCCATTGACGGATCGTCGAGCTTCCAACATTCGGAAGCGCAGTCATCACCACATCGCCCGAAAAGAGCACGCCGTCGCCTTCCACGAAGAACGCGGTGTCGCCGCGTGTGTGGTTGTAGCCCATGGCCATGATCCGCACGCGCACGCCCCCCAGGTCGAGCACGTGCTCCCGATCGAAGGAGATATCGGCCTTGCGGAATTCAGCGCCCTGCAGCAGCTCCGCGTTCGCCGGCCCGAACCCGCGGAAACGTTCGGCAGTCGCGAGACCCTGCTCCGCTATCTCCTTCTGCTGATCCTGAGAGCGGATCATTCTCGTCTGCAGCGGGAACCCTCCTGCGCCCAGGTCGTGCTCGGGGTGGAAATGCGTGGTCGCCAGATACAGCTCCGGCGTCTTGCTGACCTTCTGCATCTCCTTCACGACCGTCTGCCCGTTGCGCGTCCCAAGTCCGGTGTCGACCACTAGCGTGCCGCGCGAGCCGACGATGATTCCGATGTTCGGGACCATCGAGACGCTGTTGTCCGGGATGACGTAGACGTGCTCGGAGATCTTCTCCGTCACGTTTTCACGGACGAGGGGCGGCGCGGCCGGCGGGCCGCCAGCACGCTGCGCGGACGGCGCCGCGGTGCCCAGACCAGCCAGCAACAGGGATGCAAGCACAACGCGAACGTTGATCACGGCGTCTCCTTCTCCCGTGTGAATCGTCGCTCAAACAGCACATAGGTCCAGAGCGGGTCGTGTTGAGGATCGGCCGGCCGCTGCCTCAGAGTCGCCGCGCGCATACGTCCGACGATCGTGTCTGCCGGCGCCTGCGCTTCGTCCCGCGTCCATTCGTGCTGAAAGTCCCACGCCGTCTCCCTGAGCGCGACGTACATTTCGCCCACTCGAAGCGACCAGCCGACACCGAGCATCACGACCAGCGCCGTCGCGGTAATCGACATCCATCTCGACACAGGCCGTTCGAGCAACGCCGTCACGGCGACGTACACGAGCATGGCGTAGCCGATGCCGGCGGCCAGGCCGATGCGGTCACGAGTATAGAGGAATCCGAGCACGCTGCCGCCGATGAGGAGCACGCCTCCAAACACGGCAATCAGCCGATCGCGTGTCGCCCGTGCGCGTATTCCCGGTACCGCGAGGCATACGACCAGCGTGGTGAGCAACGACGACACCACATGCAGCCACATCCAGGCGGGCACGGCGTCAGCACGAAGCGCGGCGACAAATCGGAAGGTCCCGGCGCGCGGCTCGGAGGCCACAACGGTCATCAGCGTTGCGCCGACGTTGTACAGCCAGAGGAGCCACGGACGCTCACCGAACATCGCGACGCGATCGGCCGCACTGAGCATGGAAAACCCGAGACCGGTATCAGGGACGTCCGGGCCCATGCTCGGACCGAAGCCCAGGCGAGCAACCAGGTAGATAGCCAGTCCGGCGGCGCTGGCGACGACACTGCGCCACGTCGTGTCTGGAGCACTCGCAAGCCAGGCTCCGATCACCAGCGGCACGATGAGCACTCCAAGCTCCAGCCAGAAGAGCGCAATCATCGTCAGCGGCAGCAGCACCCACTCGAAGATGCGCCGTTTCGGTGTGATGACGACGAACACGGCAACCAGCACGAGAAGCAGCGACGTCAAGTAGGCGTTCAGCGGGACGAACAGGAAAAGGATGCGCGATGTGTGGAGTCCCACCGCGACGCTCAGCGCCAGAATCGCCGCGGCGACGCGCCGCCATCCACTCGGGCGGAACAGCACGACGAGCATGATGAGCAGCACTCCGAACTCGACGAACACGATCGCCTGGTAGGCGTCGATGTTGAGGCCAAGAACCCGGTAGGCGCTCCTGGTTCCCAGATCCAGAAGTGGCCGGTACTCGACGCTTTTTGTCAGCGCGTCGCTGGCCAGCTCGTGCCAGGAGCGGCTGTCGGCCGCGGCCGAGAGATTGTTGGCCGTGTCAACGTAGGACCACCCGATCTCCCGGAACGCGCTGCCAAGCAGGAGCGTCACGGCGATACACCAGATCACCGGGATCGGTGAGATGCGAGCGTTCGGCGGCAAATTGCGGTGACTATACTAGCGAGGCCGCGCCGCACGCTATTGCACGTGCGCCTCATTCAGCATTGGCCGGCTCCGCTTCTCGAGCGTGGTACGGCATGCGGCTTGCCCAGACGACAGCCGGCGCGCGCTGCGCGTCACACGCAGAGGACGGAGGCCACTATGAAGCGCATTGTCGTCGCTACTTCCCTCATCGTCATCGGCCTGGCGGCTGCGATCTCGGCGGACACGCTTGTCCTCACCAACGGACGCCGAATTCAGGGCGAGCTGCTTGGCGTGTTCGGCCGCGAGATCGAGTTCGAGGAACGCAGCGGTGCCGGCCGGCGCATCGTGCGGATACCTCGAAACGAAATTGCACGGATCGAGTTCGTCGAGGAGTTCGGAAGCCGGAACGACGGAAACCGGAACGATGTAAACCGGAACGACGTAAGCCGCAACGACGACCTTCTCGCGATCCCGCGCGGGATGCGCGAGCGGCAGGTCAGTGTGAGCGCGCGTGAGGGCTGGGCTGACACCGGCATCGAGGTTCGCAACGGGCAGCAGATCTACATTCAGTCGAGTGGCGAAGTGCGATGGGGGCCCAACCGGCGCGACGGCGCCGCCGGCGAGCGCAACTCCCCGTTCAACGCCAACCGGCCGCTTCCGGACCGCCCGGCGGCGGCTCTCATCGGCCGCATCGGCGAACGCGACGTGTTCTTCATCGGGGCCGACCAGGGGCCCTTCCGCATGCGCGGCAACGGCCGCCTGTTCCTCGGAATCAACGACGACGTGCTGGACGATAACAGTGGCACGCTGCGCGTGATCGTGTCCTACTGATTCGCCGCCGACTCCTCCGCCAGGTGCTGCAGCATGCGCTGGCGGTGCTGGACCTCTCGTCCCGTCAACTGCACGCCGCTGAACGGCGAACGCAGTAACTGACGCTCAGCCGGCGCCAGATACGGAAGCACCCGTGCCTGGCGCTGGTCCCGCTCTCGCCGAAACGTCTCGAAGCACACGACTTGTCCCACGGTTTGTCCCACGGTTCCAGCCATCTCTGACCTCCAGAGACATCGTGACGCACGGTTGTGACAGGACAGGTCACCCGCCTTCGCCGCTGAATTGAGACCGGCTTCGGCGAGGCAGGCTCCGCCTTCGCCGCTGAATTGAGACCGGCTTCGGCGAGGCAGGCTCCGCCTTCGCCGAGGGATCGAACCCGAGGGCAAGCCCGTTGACTTGAGCGGTAAGGCCAAATATTGTCGTTCGCTGGTTCGGTTCGAGCCGAACGCCACATACACAGTCAGGACGGACACGCATGGTCCCAATCTCAATCAAAGTGAATGGCAAGGTCCGCAAGGGGCACGTGGAGCCGCGGCTGCTCCTGGTCCACTTCCTTCGCGAGCAGCTCAACCTCACTGGCGCCCACGTTGGCTGCGACACCAGCCAGTGCGGCGCGTGCACGGTGCTCATCGACGGCCGAAGCGCCAAGTCCTGCACGATGTTCGCGGTTCAGGCCGACGGCTCCGAGGTGGTCACCATTGAAGGGCTGGCCAACGGCGACAAGCTGCACCCGCTCCAGGAAGGCTTTTGGGAGGAGCACGGCCTGCAGTGCGGCTACTGCACCCCGGGCATGATCATGTCCGCGGTCAACCTGCTCAACGACAACCCGAAGCCGTCCGAGCAGGAGATCCGCGAGGGCATCTCAGGCAACTTCTGCCGCTGCACCGGCTACCAGCACATCGTCAACGCCATCCAGTACGCGGCGAACAAGGGAGGGCGTTAGCCATGGCTTCACCAACGCTCCCCAAGCTCGTTGGCACGCGCGTCAAACGGCGTGAGGACCCCCGCCTGATCCAGGGCCGCGCCACCTACGTGGACGACGTGAAGATTCCCGGGCTGCAGCACATTGCGTTCAAGCGCAGCGACATCGCGCACGGCAAGATCGTGTCGATCGATACCAGTGCTGCAGAAAAGATGGACGGCGTCGAGGCCGTTTTCACCGGCACGCAGATCGCCGAACTGCTGAAGCCGATGCCGATCGGGACTCCATTCCCGTCGCCGGAGCACCGCGCCGTTGCCGTCGATATCGTCCGGTTTGCCGGCGAAGCGGTTGCAGTGGTCGTCGCCGCCGATCGCTACATCGCGCGCGACGCGGCAGACGCGATCGTCGTCAACTACGACCCGCTTCCAGTGGTGGTGGATCCCGAGCTGGCGCTGCAGGGTAAGCCGGGGCTCGTACACCCGCAGTTTGCGAACAACGTCGCGCTGGGACCGATGCCGAGCGGGACGGGCGCGCCTCCCGGCCACGCGCCGGACGACTCGGCGGTCGAGAAGGCGTTCAAGGACGCCGAAGTGGTGATCTCCCAGCGGATGCACAACCACCGCCTCGTTCCGAACGCGATGGAGCCGCGCGGCGTGGTTGCGCACTACGAGCCGGGACGAAGCCAGCTGACCATCTGGTCGTCGACGCAGAACCCGCACATCCTCAAGTCGATGGTCTCGGGCATGCTCGGGCTCGGCGAAGACCAGGTCCGCGCCATTGCCCCTGAGGTCGGCGGCGGCTTTGGCGCCAAGATCAACATCTACGCCGAAGAGTATGTCTGCGCCGCGGTCAGCAAGAAGCTGGGCATTCCGGTGAAGTGGATCGAGGAGCGCTCAGAGGCGTTCGTCGCCACCACTCACGGCCGCGACATCATCTGCTACATCGACGTCGCGGCGACGAAGGACGGCAAGGTGCTCGGCATCAAGATGCGCCTCATCGCCGACATCGGCGCCTACAACATGCTCCTCACGGCGGCGATTCCGACGCTGACGATGTTGATGGCGAACGCGACGTACGACATCCCGGCGATTCGGACGACGTTGACCGAGGTCTTCACCAACAAGACTCCGACCGACGCGTACCGGGGCGCCGGCCGTCCGGAGGCCACCTTCTTCGTCGAGCGTGCGCTCGACATGCTTGCCCGCGAGCTCAAGATGGATCCGGCGGAACTGCGCCGCAAGAACTTCATCCCGAAGGACAAGTTCCCCTATCACACACAGATGGGCGCGGTGTACGACTCCGGTGATTACGAAGCCTCACTGGACACCGCGCTCAAGGCGTCGGACTGGAAGAACCTGCTCAAGGAGCGCGACGAGCTGCGAAAGCAGGGCAAGCTCGCTGGTGTCGGACTCGCGATGTACGTCGAAGTCTGCGGCATCGGGCCGTCTGCGACGCTTCCCACGGGTGGCTGGGAGCACGCGCAGGTCACCGTCGAGCGCGATGGTCGCATCAGCGCCGCAACAGGCGCCTCGCCGCACGGCCAGGGCAATGAAACGACGTTTGCCCAGATGCTGGCCGACCAGTTCGGTGTGCCCATCGAACACGTCACGATTCACCACGGCGACACCGCTGTCGTGAAGCAGGGCATCGGAACATTCGGCAGCCGCTCACAGGCCGTCGGCGGCGCAGCGCTGCACATGGCGGGCACCAAGGTACGGACCAAGATGGCGCAGTTCGCCGGTGCGCTGCTCGAAGCCGCACCCGAAGACATCGTCTTCGAGGCCGGCAAGATCATGGTCAAGGGTGCGCCCGCGAAGGCGAAGGCGTTCAGTGAGGTCGCCGGCTTTGCGTACATTCCCGTCCCGCTGCCGGAGGGCATGGAGCCGGGCCTCAGCGCCGACGCCTACTTCGAGCCGACCAACAACACCTATCCATTCGGCTGTCACATCGTCCTGCTCGAGATCGATCGCGAGACCGGCGAGCCGAAGCTGCGCCGCGTGGTCGCCGCTGACGACGCCGGCAATCTGATCAATCCGCTCATTGTCGAGGGTCAGATTCACGGCGGGCTGGCGCAGGGGATCGGCCAGGCCATGATCGAAGAGGCGGTCTACAGCGACGACGGTCAGCTGCTGACCGGGTCGTTCATGGACTACGCACTCCCGCGCGCGACCGACTTCCCCATGTTCGAGATGCACTCGACCTACACGCCGACTCCGGTCAATCCGCTGGGAGCGAAAGGCGTTGGCGAGGCGGGTACGCTCGGATCGACGCCGGCGGTTGTCTGCGCGGCGGTCGACGCGCTGAGCGAGTTCGGGGTGAAGCACATCGACATGATGTTGAGGCCCGAAAAGCTCTGGCGAGTCATTCACGGGAAAGGAGGTGCGGCATGATCCCGATACCATTCGACTACCACCGTGCGTCATCCGTGGACGATGCCCTGAAGGCGATGGCGGCGTCGGGCGGCAGCGGCAAGTTCGTGGCCGGTGGGCACAGCCTCGTGCCGCTGATGAAGCTGCGGCTGAGCGAGCCGGGCCTCCTGATCGACATCGCCCGCATACCGGACCTGGCCGGCATTCGCGAGAAGGGCGGCCAGATCGAGATCGGCGCCGCGACCGTGCACCATGCGGTCGCCACGTCGAAACTGCTCCAGGAGAAATGCCCCATCGTGTCTGACGCGGCCGCGACGATTGGCGACACGCAGGTGCGCAACCGCGGCACGCTCGGTGGCAGCCTCGCGCACGCCGATCCGTCAGCCGACATGCCGGCGGTGATGGTGGCGCTCGACGCCGAGATTCAGCTGAAGAGCGTCAAGGGCGAGCGAACGGTCAAGGCGGCGAGCTTCTTCCAGGACCTCTTTACCGTCGATCTGCAGCCGGGCGAAATCATCACCGCGGTTCGATTTGCACCGGTGAAGTCCGCGGCGTACGAGAAGCTCTACCAGAAGGCGTCGCACTACGCCATCGTCGGTGTCGCGGCGGTGCTCGGTGTGGCAGGCGGGAAGATCGAGTCAGCGCGGATCGGGCTGACTGGCGCGACGACTCATGCCATCCGACTGAGCAAGCTCGAACGGGAGCTGGTGGGCGCGTCGAAGGAAGGCGTCGCGAAAGCCGCGGCGGGTGCCGGCGGTGCGGAACTTCAGTCGGTCAACTCGGATCTCCACGCCAGCGAGGACTATCGCCGGGCGATGGTGGGCGTGTTCGCGAAGCGTGCGATCCTGGCTGCACTCGCTCGTGCGTGAACCATCTGTCTGACCATCGGTAAGAGGTCGACCTTCAGGGTGGGCCTTCTTGAGAACGCGAGGTCTTCGATGCACAAGAGAATCGTCTCCATTCTCGTGGAGTCAATGCTCACGGCCGTCCTCGCGTTCGTGATGCTCCTGCTGGTGTCATATCTGGGATTGCCGCTTGTCTCTGAGGCTGGCGGCAGCCTTTCGGCGGCACAGCGGAAGCCTCCCGCCCAGAACGTAGGCCAGAGCGAGGAGGCTCTCCGGTCAGTCGACCTCACCAACGAGCTCGAGTCGGGGAAAGGCCGGCCGCTGCGAATGCGCCGGATCACCATTCAGCCCGGCGGCGCTCTTGCGCTTCACAATCACGTCGATCGGCCAGCAGTGACCTACATGCTGTCGGGCGAGATGACGTACCACCAGGAAGGACGGCCCGACACCGTCATCCGCGCAGGCGGCGGTTTCGCCGAGGGGCGCGCAACGACGCACTGGGCCGAGAACACGGGCAAGGTCCCTGCGGTCTGGATCGCGGTGGATATCCCGAAACCATAGGTACCTGAAGTCCGCAGGGAGCTCATGCCATCCGCGGATGCGCTGCGCCGCACCCTGCTCCTCGCCAACGCCTTCAAGGAAGGCGACCTTCTACTTGGCGGCACCCGTGATCGCGCGATTCGCGCCGACGCGCAACGGGAGCTCCTCGGCTATCACCTCGGCGAGATTCGCCGGACGCGCATCATCGAAGACGGCGTCACCGAGACGCTCGATCGATCCCGGGATCGGAACAGGGACTCAGAGATTGATCCCCTGACCGTCGCACAGGCGAAGGAGCTCCTGCTGTCGCCAGCAGGTCCCGCATGGGCGCGCCACCATTGCACCGCACTCTCGAGCGAAGTCATCGCCGCGCTCGCGAAGGTCATGGCCGACGAGGAGCTCGCGGCCGTGTCGCAGGTTCTCTCCAATCAGCTTCCCGGAGGCGTCGGCGCCAGGCGTCATTTCGGCTCACGGATTCAGCCGAACAGCGCAGGAGACGATGAGGAAGAGATTCTGTTCTCGATCCTCGACGGGCTCGGCCACGGGTGCGGGGACGTCATCATCGGTCTCAATCCCGCCGCCGACGAGCTCGACACCATCGTGCGGCTGGAGCAGCTGCTCGAGCGCGTCGTTCGGCGGCTGCACCTCCCCACTCGCTTCTGCGTGCTCTCCGACATCGTCAAGCAGCACCAGGCCCGGGCGCGGACGCGCATCGACGTCGGTTTTCAGAGCCTGGCCGGCACGAGCAAGGCGCTCGTCGGGATGGTCGGACTGGACGTCGATGAACTGACGGAGCTGGCCGGTGGGTTCAGCGCGCATTACTTTGAGACCGGACAGGGATCGGCCGTAACAAACGGCGCGTCTGAGGGCGTCGACATGGTGACGCTGGAGGCGCGCGCTTACGGCGTTGCGCGCCACATCCAGCGTCAGACCGGGAACTGGACGATCGTCAACGACGTGGCCGGGTTCATCGGCCCTGAGGTTTTTGGCACGCCGGAGCAGCTGGAGCGTGCATGCCTGGAGGACCTGGTCATGGCCAGGCTCCACGGGATCACGATGGGCCTCGACGTCTGCGCGACCTTCCACATGGGGATCTCGCCCAGGGATCTGCGGAGCCTCACATCGCGCGTCGTCCGTCGCGGCGCGCCGTCGTACCTGATGGCGGTGGCTGGAAACGCCGACCCGATGCTCGGCTACCTCACGACGTCGTTCCGCGATCATCAGGGTCTCCGCCAGCAGAACCAGGCGGCTCTGACTCCGGCGATGCAGAAGTGGCAGTCCGAGAACTCGCTGCGTTCCGGCGCGGGCGACATCAACCGGGTGGCAACACTGTATGCCCGCTACGCGAAGGCCGGTGGCGATTCCCGTTCCGAATCAGCGCTCGAAACCGAAGGCATTCAGAAGATGGACGCACTGCGGGAGCGAGGGCTCGATATCGCAGGAGACGAGTCCGCGAGTCAGGCACGCGTCGATCGAATTTACGAGCACGCACGCCGGGCCCTCTTCGCACGGCTCGAGGAAGGCGTGATCACGGATGCCTGCGGCTCGCATGTGCGCGTCCGCAGCGGCGCCGTCGATCGCGACGAGTACGTCGCACACCCCGCGGCTGGCGAGCGTGTGCGCGAAGACGATGCCGCCACGCTGTTGAGGGCAGCCGGGCGTCGACACGGAGGCATCCGGGTCGTCGTGTCAGACGGGCTGAACGCCGACGCCATCAACGAGCACCTGCGGGCGCTGCTGCCTCCTCTGCGCAGGATGCTCTCCACCGACGGGCACGACGTTCACCAGACCGTTACGGTCATAGAGAACGGCCGCGTCCGCGCCGGGTATCACGTGGCGGGTCTGCTGGAGGCGGACGGCCTGATTCACGTGATCGGAGAGCGTCCGGGCACCGGGCTGAACACCGTCAGTGCTTATGTGACGTACGGACGTGACACCGACGGCCGGCTGCGATGGGATCCGCAGCTCGATCACTCCTGCACGACGGCGGTGTGCGGCATTCACCCGCAGGGAAAGCCGCCTGTGAAGGCCGCGGAAGAGATCGCGAGGACCGTCGGGCGGATGTTCGAGCAGCGGCGGTCGGGAGTGACGCTGCGCTAGGACGTGAGCTTGCCCTGCAGGCAGGCGAAGAAGCGGTCCATCATCATCTTCGACACGCTGCTGATCAGCCGCTGGCCGACGCGCGCCACCGCCCCGCCGGCCTGGACTGTCCCCTGCACGTCCACCACGGTGGAGCCGCCCTCTCCGCGAAGCGCGATGGCCGCGCTCCCCTTCACGAAGCCCGGGCGCCCCTGTCCGTCTGCCGTCAGCCGATAGGATGCCGGGGCGACCTTCTCGGAGAGCGCGATCGTTCCCTCGTAGCTGCCGGTGATCGCGGCAAGCGCGACATTCAGCTTCGCGCGGTATCGATCCTCGCCGAGCGGCTCGAATGCCTCACAGCCTGGGATGCAGGACGAGATCACCTTCGGATCCATCAGCAGATCCCAGACGCGGTCGGGCGGGGCGGTGAATGTGTAACTGCCAGTGATGTCCATCGAGTAGGAGCCTTTCGGGGACCAGGGACTCTTACCTGGCCGCGATCCGGTTCAAGTGTACTGAAAGGTCGACGAGGTTCGTCAGCGTCCGCGCCGGCAGGAAATCATCCACATGCGGCAGCGCTGCCTGCAGCCCGCGGGTCAAGGGCGCGTAGTCGGTCGTGCCGATCAGCGGATTGAGCCAGATCAGACGATGGCAGCTTCGCTGCAGGCGCGCCACCTGCTGGCGCAGCACCTCGGGGTCGCCGCGATCCCATCCGTCCGAGATCAGCAGCACCACAGGCCCGCCGTGAAGGACGCGACGCATCCACCGCTGGTGGAGCATCTTGAGCGCATCGCCGATGCGGGTTCCGCCGGACCAGTCGGGCACTGCGCGTGCGGCTCCGGCCACCGCGGCGTCCAGGCCGCGCGTGCGAAGCTCGTTGGTGATGCGCGTGAGTGTGGTCGAAAAGACGAACGACTCCACGCGCACGTGACGTCTGCCCAGCGCGTGCGAAAACTGCAGCAGCATCCGGGAATAGCGTTCCATCGATCCGCTGACGTCGCAGAGCAGGACGATCGGCCGGAGGCGGATGCGCCGCCGACGGCGCGGCAGCTTGATGATGTCGCCGCCGGTCCGGACGCTGGCCGCAAGCGCGCGGCGCATGTCGATGCGCGGTCCCGCGCCGGCAATCCAGCGGCGCGTCCGGCGCTCCCCCGGATTCCACGTCAGGCGATCGAGCGCTGCGCGCGCCACGGCTAGTTCGTCGGCGGTGAAGTCGGCGAAGTCCTTCGAGGCGATCACCGCGGTTGAACTCCACGTCTTCAGCGAGCTGCCTTCCGAGCCGCCGGCGTCCGCGTCGCCAACCATCTCGATCCCGTCGGACGCGCCGGCGGGAGCCGTGGGGTCGCGGCGGTCATCGATGCGCGGGCGGGGCACACGGTCCCGACGGCTCCAGAAGGCGTCGAATGCCCGATCGAACGCCGGAAGATCCTCGCGCCGGTGAACGAGCAGCGTTCGGCACGTGTGATAGACCTCGTCCCGGACCCCGACGTCGACGTATTGAAGCGCCTTCAGCACGTCGAGCATCCGGCCCATGTGCACGTCGAGTCCAACGGCGCGAAGCAGGCGGCCGAACACGAGGAGGTTTCCGGTCAGGTAGGAGTTCACGTTGGTCTTCTTGGGCCATGGGCCTTCGGCCTCAGGCCTTCTCCAGGCGAGCGAGAACCCCCGCCAGCCGCTCGCCTCGTACCGCGTCGATATCGTCCTTGGACTTGAGCACGACGCCGAGCGTCTGCTCTACGGCAGCGGCGTCCAGTGCCTGATGATCGAGCGCTACGAGCGCGCGTGCCCAGTCCAGCGTCTCCGAGACGCCGGGCACCTTGTAGAGCTCGAGGCCGCGCAGGCCCTGAACGACGGCCGTCACCTGCTCGGCCAGCCGTGCGGGCGCTTCCGGTACCCGCTCGTGGACGATCGCCAGTTCCTTTTCGAACGACGGGTATTCGATCCACTGATAGAGGCAGCGGCGCTTCAGGGCGTCGTGGACCTCACGCGTGCGGTTGGAGGTCAGGATCACCAGCGGCGGCGTGACTGCGCGCACCGTGCCGAATTCCGGAATCGTGATCTGGAACTCGGCCAGCAACTCGAGCAGGTAGCCTTCAAACTCTTCGTCGGCGCGATCGATCTCGTCGATCAGCAGCACCGCCGGACGGGCGCGCGCGGGGTCGATCGCCTGCAGCAGCGGCCGCTTGATCAGGAAGGCGTCGCTATACAGCTCGCGATGTGCGCTCAGGCGATCGAGCTGCTCGGTCGCCTCGAGGATTCGCAGCTCCACGAGCTGCCGCGCGTAGTCCCATTCATAGACAGCGTGGCTGATGTCGAGGCCCTCGTAGCACTGCAGCCGGATCAGGTCGGCATCCAGCGCGGCCGCCGCCGCAGCGGCCAGGGATGTCTTGCCGACGCCGGCCTCCCCTTCCAGGAAGAGCGGGCGCTGCAGCTTGAGGGCGAGAAAGAGTGAGACTGCGAGCCCCTGGTCAGCGATGTAATGCTGAGCGCCGAGGCGCCTCTGGAGCTCGGAAAGTGAGCCGAACACTCAGCGGAAAATGAACTTCGTCTGAGCGGAGGTGCCGCTGCCGAAGGGCCAGATCGAGCCGTAGCTCGGACGTGCGGAGGCGCTGACGCGCACGTAGTACTCGCGATTCCGCACTAGTTGTCGCGTCTTGAAGAGCTGCAGGTCCTGCAGGCGTGTCAGCCATCGCCTGACGTCCATTGGGTCGCTCGTGACCTCCGGCTTTACGTCACGGCCATCCACACTGCGCTCGAGTGTGTACTTGCGCTGCAGGTTGTCGAACTCGACGCTGTTCGTGACGATCGCGCTCATGACGGTTCTGTCACGAAAGAGGGTCGCCTCCACCTTCAGGTCGACGGTGTAGGTGAACGTGGTCTTGAGGCCGCTGTCGATTGCCGCAAGGACCTCCGGGGTGAGGCCGTCGCGAAGTTCGACGTTGACGAGCAGATAGTCACCGCGAACGACAGGAACGACCCGCAAGCCCTGGCCCGCCTGGGCGGACACGTGTGCTGCGGCAATAACAATTGCGGCAGCACTCAAGCCCAGTCGTGCAGTTTTGAACCCCATCCCCTCGCGCCGCCAATGTAGCACACCACCGGCGCGCCTCAGGTATGATTCTGCCGAGGTTTCTCAAACCAGCTAAGCCCGTGCGTAGAGCCGCTGCCGCGATCATCGTGTCGCTGCTCGTGCTGTTGGGGTCGCGCCCGTCAGCTCAGGGCCTGACTTCCTCGCTCTTCGAGCGATACCTGGACTCACTGCGTCTGCAGGCGGGCATTCCAGGTCTCTCCGCTCTGATTCTCCAGGATGGTGTCATCGCGTGGGAACGCGGGTTCGGGCGCGCGGACATCGAGCGCAACATCGAGCCGTCAGCGTTCACCGCGTACCAGATCGGCGGCCTCTCACAGACGATGGGCGCCGCATTGTTCTTCAAGAAGTGCGTCGACCAGCGCGGCGCCACCACGAACGATCCAGTCAGTATCTGGCATTCGCTCTACCCGGATCATTCAGCGACGGTCGGGCAGCTCCTTGCGCACGTGGCGCCTGGCGGCACGTACAAGTACGACCTGGCTCGCTTTGCCGCGCTCACGACCGTCATCGAGTCGTGCAGCGGAATACCCTATCAGCGGCTGATCGCTGAAGAGATCTTTTCCTGGCTGAGCCTCGAGGACTCAGTCCCGGGAACGGCACTCGCCGCGCCGACGCTGGAGGATGTGCAGCTGTTCGGTGTCAACAACCTTGCGCGCTACTCGGTCATGCTGAACAGGGCGGCCCGAAGCTACCGCGTCGATGCCCGCGGCCGGGCCGTACGTACCGAGGTTCCGCTGAGCCGCGTGAACGCGGCGACCGGAGTCGTGACGACAGCACGCGATCTGGCGCGGTTCGACGCCGCGTTGCGCTACAACGCCTTCGTGTCACCCCAGTCAGTCGCGCAGGCCTGGTCGCCGGCAGGCGCCGGACTTCCCACCGGCCTTGGCTGGTTCGTGCAGAGCTACAACGGCTACCCGGTGGTGTGGAGCTTTGGCGTCGTGCCCGAGGCCTACTCAGCGCTGCTGATAAAGCTGCCCACGCGTGGGTTGACCATGATCCTTCTCGCGAACAGCGATGCGCTCGGGGCCCAGGGTGCGCTCGAAAAGGGCGATGTGATGGCCTCCGTGTTCGCGCGGACGTTTCTGCGCACCTACGTGCCTTGAACCAGCCGCCGGCATACGGTCGCGCTTTCCTGTTCTGTCTTCTTCTCCTCGGCGCGTCGAGCGCCGACGCCCGCGCGGACTTCCTCATCACGCCGTTCTTTGGAACGACATTCGCCGGCAACACGACACTGCTGGATCTCGACGTCGGGGCCGCCTCATCCAAACACTGGACGTACGGAGGCAGCGCGGCATGGCTGTCCGATCAGGTGCTCGGGGTCGAGGCCGACTTTGCAATGACGCCCGGCTTCTTCGAGAACGACGACAGCGGGACCGGCCTCGTCGTCTCGAGTCGTGTCACCACACTCACCGGGAACGTTCTGGCGGCTCTTCCACTCAGCGTGACGCGTGAATCGCTGCGCCCCTACGTGACGGGAGGTCTCGGTCTTCTGCGCGCGAATGTCGATGATCTGATCGGGCTGAACGAGGCCGGAAACTGGTTCGGTATGCAGGTCGGCGCGGGTGCCATGGGATTTCTCACGAACAGGACGGGCGTGCGTTTCGATCTGCGCTATGCACGAACCTTCAGCCGTGATAACACGTTGCTTGGCGACCGGCAGGCAAAGCTGAGCTTCTGGCGGGCCACCGTCGGCGTCACCCTGCGATACTGAGAGACATAAGCAGAGGCACAGCCGCGGGTTACGGGCGATCCCGGTCGCGGGCCGAAGTTGGTCAGAGCCTTGCTAGAGGACCTACCATGAGTTCAAGAATGTCCACACATCGGTACGGGCGAGTCTTCCCGGCACTTGCCGTTGCGCTGACGCTCTCCTGGCAGGCAGCCGCACAGACGAAGATCGTGGCGCCTCGGAACAGCTATTCGGTGGCCGAGGACGTCAAGCTTGGGCGCGAGGCGTCGGCTGAAGTACGGAAGGAACTGCCGATGCTCAACGACCAGCGTGTTGACGATTGGGTCGAGGACGTCGGCGCGGATCTCGTCCGCGCGATCCCGGCCGAATTCCAGCATTCGGAGTTCCGATACACCTTCGACGTCGTCAATCAGAAGGAGATCAACGCCTTCGCGCTTCCTGGCGGTCCGATGTATCTGAACCGCGGAATGATCGAGGCAGCGAGGAGCGAAGGTGAAGTGGCCGGCGTCATGGCGCACGAGATCTCGCACGTCGCGCTACGCCACGGCACGGCGCAGGCCACCAAAGGACAGGGCTGGGGGCTGCTTGGCGCACTGGGCCAGATCGGCGGCGCCATCGTCGGCGGCGGGCTTGGCCAGGTGCTGTCAACGGGCTCGCAGATCACCGCCGGGCTGAAGCTGATGCAGTACAGCCGCGAGTTCGAGAGCCAGGCCGACCTGCTGGGCGCGCAGATTCTCGCCCGCGCCGGATACGACCCGCGCGAGATGGCCAACATGTTCCAGACCATCGAGAAAGAAAGCGGCGGCGGCGGACCGCAGTGGATGAGCAGCCACCCCAACCCGGGCAATCGCTACAACGCGATTCTCGCGGAAGCGAAGACGCTGCGCGTGCAGGGCAACGCCAACACGGGCCAGTTCCAGTCGATTCAGGCGCGGTTGGGCGACATGTCGCCGGCGCCGACTGCCGAGCAGATCGCTCGCGGGCAGAAGCCCAGTGGCGGCAACGTCGGGACCGCCACGCGGACTGTCCGTGTCGAGCCGCCGTCGACGTCGTATCGCACTCGCAATCCGAACGACCAGCTTCGCGTCTCGGTGCCATCGAACTGGGGTGAGATGGATGCTCGCGACGGCGTGACGTACGCGCCGGACGGCGCGTTCTTCCGCGGCGACAATGGGTCCACTGAATTCACGCACGGCGTTCAGATCGGCGTCGCCCAGGGATCCGGGAATCTGCAGCGCGACACACAGCGCTTGATTACCGCGTTCTCGCAGAGCAATCCGAACCTCCGGCAGCAGACGTCACTGCAGCGGGACAACGTGGGCGGCCGCAACGGATATACGACGATTCTGTCGAATGTCTCTTCTGTGACGGGCCAGCGTGAGCGGATTGCGTTCTCCACGACACAGCTCCGCGACGGCAGCCTGCTCTATGTGGTTGGCGTCGCCCCGCAGGCCGAAGCGCAGACCTACGATCCGGCGTTTCGTCGCGTGCGCCAGTCAGTCCTGATCCGCGACTAAGATCGAGGATCTTGCTGGCGTCAACCTAACCACGAAGGTCACGAAGACCACGAAGAAACAACCTTAGTGATCTTCGTGGTCTTCGTGGTTCATTCCCGCTAATCAAAGATTCCGCGGATTCCTCTTCCGATCGCGCGCATCAGGTCGTCAACAGCTCTGACCGCGTCTTCCTTGAATGTCCCCTCATGGATCGGACAGAGCTGCGTCGGCACGTCGTCGCCGTCCTTGAAGTACTCGATGTAGCTCGGGCAGCCGTCCACGGGACGCTGGTACGAGATGAGGCACAGCTCGTGCGGTTCGAGTCCCGCGGGCGGAGAGAAGCCGCGTGACGGCAGCCGCCGCTGCACACGCCGCATGAAGTCGGCCCAGATCGGCAGCGCCACCCGCGCGCCGGTTCCCCCCTGGCGAATCGTCTGCGGCTGATCGAAGCCGGTCCAGACGCCGACAACCACCGACGAGTTGAAGCCGACGAACCATGCGTCGCGATAGTCGTTGGTGGATCCGGTCTTGCCGCCAAAGCCGGAGCTGAGGCCGTACGAACGCGCTCCAGCGCCGGTCCCTCGCGCAACCACGTCCTGGAGCATCGTCACCATCTGGAAGGCGGTCTCTTCGGAGATGACACGTTCCCGCACAACGTTCGCCGACTCCACTGTCTGCCCTGCGGCATCCTCGACCGCGAGAATGCCGCGCGAGCGCACTCGAAAGCCTCCGTTCGGAAACACTGCATAGGCGGTGGTCAGCTCGAGCGGTGTGACCAGTCCGCTGCCGAGCGCCAGCGATGGGACGTCCGGCTGCTCGGACACGCCAAGGTTGCGTGTCAGCTGCAGCACCGGTCTGGTGCCGACTCGTTGCTGCAGGAGCACCGCTGCGGCGTTGTTCGATTCGAGCAGCGCCTCGCGCAGGCTCATCTCATCGCGGCCGGTTGCTCGCTCGTCACGCGGGATCCAGATCCCTGACGGCGCCTCAATCGCAACCTGCTGCAGACCCTGAAGCCGCGATACCGGGGAGAGCCCCTGCTCGAGCGCCACGGCGTAGACGAACGGCTTGAAAGCCGAGCCCGGCTGCCGGCGGCTGTTGACCGCGCGATTGAAGGGCGTCGTCGCGAAGTCCGATCCGCCGACCATCGCGAGAACATTGCCCGTCGCTGGATCGAGCGCCACCAGCGCGACCTGCAGCCCGGGCACCCGCTGCCGCCTGAGGCCCTCTCGCACCGCGGTCTCGGCCGCATCCTGCACGTCCTTGAGGAACGAGGTGTGGACCTTCCAGTCCGGAGGGTTGTCGCCGCCGTACACGTTCCGGAACTGCTGGCGCAGGAACTCCTTCGCGTACCCGTTGCGCGCACTCGTCACTGAAGGGGGTGGCTGGATACGGATCCGCTCCGCGCGCGCCGCCGTCTCCTGGTTGGCCGTGATCTTCCCTTCCTCGCGCATCCGCTGCAGGACAACGAAGCTGCGCCGGCGCGCCGCATCGGGGTGATTCCACGGCGAGTATGTCGACGGGGCGCGGATGATGCCTGCGATCAGGGCCGCTTCCGCGAGCGTCAGCTGCGAGGCCGGTTTGCGCAGCATCTTCTGCGACATCATCTCGACGCCGTACACACCGCCGCTCAGAAACACGCGGTTCAGGTAGAGCTCCAGGATCTCGCGTTTGCTGAGAAACGTCTCGAGCATGACGGCGAGCGCGGCTTCCTTGGCCTTCCGTACAGGCGTTCTGGCGTTCGACAGGAACAGCGTTCGCGCCAGCTGCTGGGTGATGGTGCTGCCACCCTGCGTCCGGTCGGTGCTCAGATTCGTGAACAAGGCGCGGCTGAGGCCGATCGGATCGACGCCTGGATGGCTGAAGTAACGGTGATCCTCGACGGCAATTACCGCGTCCTTCAGATAGACCGACATCTGAGACAGCGGAACGTCTCGGCGCTGCTCGTCGAGGCGGAACCATTCACGCCCGCTGGCATCGAGGAAGACGGTGCCGCCGACACCGCGATTCAGCTTGTTGATAGCCCAGGCATATCGCGCAACCCAGGCTGTCGTGACCAGGATAAGGACGACGGCAATCGCGGCCAGAACCGGCCGTAACCAGGCCGGGCGAGGTACTCGCGTCGCGCTTCGACGAAGCCTCGCGAGAGCGCCGGAGATGGCCTTCGAACGGAAGGCGGGCAGCCGCATAATAGGCAGTAACTCAGGGCGCCCACTTTTCGGGTGCCGCTTCCATGAAGTTTAGACGCTCAGCTGCCCTCTTCGTTCTGACCCTGGTCGTCGTCGTATCCGGCTCCAGCCGGATCCTCGACGTCGTGTCCGGCTCTAGCCGGACCGTCGCCGCTCAGACGCCACCCTCGGAAAGGGATTTCCTGTCCCGCATCCGCCGCCTGACGATCGAAGGGAGGCGCGCCGGTGAGGGCTACTGGTCGAAAGACGGAAGGCAGCTCGTCTTCCAGAGCGAGCGTGAGCCGGGCAACCCGTTCTACCAAATCTACCTGATGGACATGGAGAGCGGGAGCGTCGCACGTGTCTCTCCAGGGGCCGGGAAG